>Ga0070733_10002160_pt1 | contig 14233 bp, 11 predicted proteins | sample Coa_R1_9_FD_66450 | JGI IMG/M metagenome (GOLD analysis project Ga0070733, IMG submission 66450) | Surface soil microbial communities from Centralia Pennsylvania, which are recovering from an underground coalmine fire - Coalmine... | ecosystem: Environmental > Terrestrial > Soil > Unclassified ... | reverse complement strand
AGTTGTGACTCATCCATCTGGGCCAATGGGTCGGACGTGTCATTACTACTAGGCTTTAACATCTACATATTCTCCCGCAATAAATTACGATACCCGGATCTTCGCTGCTAGCCGATCCTGCCGGTTCTCGACCTGGAGCCGCGCAGCAAAGGAGAAGACATGACTCCGAATATGAGCCAGCCGATTGTAGCTACGGGAATAAGAGTCCATTCGTTTACAACCATACTATCAACACTAAGTGCCACAATGGTAGCTATACCGCCACCTAGCAGGGCGCGAGTTTGACGATCCGCGCGCATCCAGTTGCGCAGGGACAACCAGAAAGCAAAAGCCAATAACGCGATAAAGATGACCATCAGGGGTATGCCTGCGAGCGCACCGATTTCCAGGTACGAGTTATGCGGGTGCGATAAAGGAACATATTGTGCTAGCACTCGATATGGTTCGGCACGTGTAAAATAGACGTAACGGCCCACACCAACTCCAAGCAGCGGATAGGCCTGTATGACACGCAAGCCTGTCTGCCAGGCCGCAAAACGCAGCGAAGCTTCATTTGGCGCAATGGCATGCTGCACCTGGTAACCTATCTGCACTGGGAAAAAGAGCAGTAGGAATGCTATACTCACCAGGATGAATGCCGCCATCGCTACACGATATCGTGTATCTCCTACAAAAATGGTGAAGGCAACAATACCAACACCAGCCGCTAACCATCCACCAGTACTATATGTAAATAGTAACGCCACGAGCTGCAAAAGCACCTGGGAGATATAGTATATTTTCCCCCGCAGCGATTTACTTTCCACAAAAAGGCCGAGCGGCAGAAACATCATCATCGCCAAAAAGCCACCGTCGGAGTCGGGATTGATGAGAAAAGATCCGGCGCGCAGCACACCGCCCCCCATGTCATAATTCGAAATCGAAGCAAAATAATCATCGAAGCGCGTGGTCGCGAACAAAAATTTGCCGGTCAGCGTTACGATAATGGTATGGATCGCTACCAGTGTGCCGATCAAGGCGAGCAACTGGAATACACGGCGCACGTTGAAAATATCGCGTGCCACCAGGTTGCCCAACCAGTAGATAGTCAGCGAACCGAAGAAGATATTAAAATAGTAATTGAGCGTATCGTTCGTGGAGATGCCATGCATCGATGGCAGAATTGCAAGCAGCACAAATGCAAGCCAGAGCCACAGCGCGGGCGGTATCACCCAGGGAAAGCGTTCTGAACGACCGCAGTAGTAGATAAACAACATGGCTATTACCATCACCTGCGCGCCGAGGTATAATCCCCAGTACCAATCGATGTACAGGTGAATCGCAATGACTAGTGCCAGCAATACTTCGTCCTGCCGTAACAATACCAGCAGTGCCATCACGATGGCGCCTCCCACCAGGGCCGCCAGGAGTGGATTGATCGCTCCAATCATCACTCCTAACCCCAATCCAAACACGCCGACCAGCACCATAATGACGGGTACCGCCAGCTTCCTCCAATCATCGCTGGGTAGTGTGCGGCCTGCAAACGCCTTTGCGCTTCCTCCCACGCTCATCGCCTTTCCCCTCCCTGCTGCCGGAACTCACGCGTCGATACCGCGCTGATCTCCTCATTTTTCACAACGTAAGCCGGCCTCTTTACGCTCAACTGCTGCGCTTCCACTATTCCGAGCATGTGAGCGGCGACCTCCAGGGATTGCTTGAGCGCTGGTGGGCGCCTGCCGGGGCCGTGCGCGTCCGAGGCAATACAGTGTATATATCCCTTTTTAAGCAGCGTCTCCGCGCACTTGCACGTGGTATTCCCTAGCATTCCAAGCAGACTACCAGCCGTTAACTGGGTCAGCACACCCTGCTCAAGCAGCAAGAGCAGGCGGTGGGAATCTTGCTGGATTGCGCGATAGCATTCTGGATGAGCAATAATTGGGATAATCCCAAAGGCCCTCAGCTCAAAAATTACTCGCTCGGTCTCAGGAAGCCAGTCATTATGCCATAGTTCGAGCAGAAGATAACGACTTCCATTGAGTGTCGCAAGTCTTCCAGCCTGAATATCGTCAATCAATCCAGGTTTGATAAGCGCTTCATGGCCGCTAAAGAGACACAAGGGAATATGATGACGATCGAGTGTTTGCTGTAATTCATTAACCCGTTCTTTAATCTCTGCTGCCGAGTGTTGCTGGAACAGATCATTATAGTGGGGCGTAGCAACAGCAGTGTGAACGCCCTCCTGTACCAGCACTCTGGCCAGAGCTACCGATTCTTCTATTGTTTCGGGCCCGTCATCAACGCCGGGCAAGATATGTAGATGTATATCGATCATACTTTCATTCCCTGGTGAGTAAGAATTTCTAGCCCTTTTGCACTCAAAAACTCATTTGCACGCGTAATCAACTCCCACGTTCAAATCCTGGGTCAAGGATTGAGCCAAGGTTTCTTCCTGCTTATTGTAAGATACCAGCCCTCCCCATTTATTGGTCACAGCGGCGCACGATGGAAGCACCACTTGCAATTCCAGTGTCCGTTGAATACCGGCCTGCCGTTGTAGCAAATACAGGTAATGCCAGCCGTTAGCATCACCCTTAGCCACGCCATAACTGGTCCATATAATCGTGATGGTGCGCGTCTGCCCATAGACAAGGGTGAAGAAACCAGCCCATACCTGGGAGCCAAAAGCAGTACTTGTACCGAGTGGCTGCCAACCGTCCTGCTGCGATAATATGCTGCCAGGCGGCACGTAGATACGCACGTAATCTTTATATAGGCTTGAGCCATAGACATTGCCGCTCGTCGTCCAGGCATAGCGAAGCGTCATACGATGGGTGGCATTGCCTCTGCCATCGATGGTCACCTGGTCACTTACGGTTGAGGTGATAAAACTATTGGCTTTATCCCCCCCAACGTTCGCATCGACAACAAAGAGCCTATCACCGCCTGGGGATTCAATCGCACCCGCCAGATGATTGCGCAGCAAGATATTCTCCGCCGCGCTCGCATTCAGATAGACCTGCACATCCTTCGACTGTACAGCATGCGCAAATACTTTCACAAACCCGGATAACGCTGAAGAGGGAAGTTGCTGGATACGAGCCAGCAAATGCTCTTCCAACAGTTCTGTGAAGCGTTTACGCAGCGAAGAGTGACCACCGGGCGCGGGAATAGTATCGCTTCCCTCCCCGGCCGCCGCCCCTCCTAGCTGGTGAAAATGAATAAGACTTACCAGGTTCTGTGCCGTCACCGATTCGTGGTACTCCGGCACACTGATCGGACCAGTAATGTTCAGCACTTGCTCGATGAAGAAAGGAGTGATGGCGATTACCCCCTGTAAGGGAACGTTACCGCCTTCCCGCTCGAAGTTAAATTCGCCATAACGCGCTGCCGTCGGGAAATCCGCGTCGAGATTGGAGTCACGCAGGCTCCAGCTATACGGCGCGAGATAGCGAGTAAACCAGTTATACGCTGGTGGGTAGGGGATAGTCTGACCTGCGTACTCAAAGGGCCTATCGAGCAAATCGACGTCGGTAATATGTGCGGATGCCAGGCGTCCTCCGGAAAGCGCGGCAATGCCATAGTTCCCGATGAATCCACCTCCTGGGCGCAGTTCCGTCGAATCCAGGATTTCTAGCAGGTAATGCGTGGGTACACCTATACCAAGCAGAGTAGGCAGCGCCGGAAGCAACTGATCCGCCCCGGTCAAAGCAGCGCGAAGCGTGGGAATGTTCGCCTGAAACTCCCGCAGCAGCTTTGCCAGGTGAGCATCAAAGGACACATCGCCAGGTTGCAGGAGCATTGCTTCGTTCATGGCCGCGTTTAACGAAGTCTTCACCGTTTGATATTCATTAGAGAGGATGGTGAAATCTGCATTCGTCAGCCCAGGAGTAGATGCAGATGCATTCAGGGGACTGCCCAGACGAGTGAGTACCATTTCCAATATCTTGCAGCCACCAATGCCTGCCCGCGAGACATCAACGGCCAGCGCGGACAGGTGTACAGCAGCTACCAGGCGCGAGCCATAGACCGGGATGAGCCCCCCAATGCCTGAAAAGCCTGCCAGTCCCGTCTCAATCGCTTGCGTATCGCTCAAAGCGCTAGCAAACTCCTGCTGAGCTCGTTCCACGGTTGGTGGGGCAAACGGCTGCGTCTGCAAGGACTCGAGCAGAGCCATGGCCGAACGCAGGTGCTGCATTCCGGTTTGCTCCAGCACGAGATTGGTTTGATATGTGTGGTACACCAGATAGCCAGCCACAGCAGAGGTTGAACTGGCCAAGAATAAAAATAGCAAACCACCGATGAGCATAGAGCGCTTTTTTGACCATCGCGTTTCGCGCCATACCTTTAGTGGTAGTGTTTGTCTATCTTCTATATTCACCGGCTCTACTATTCTCATGTTCCACCTTCCCTGCTGTTGCGCCATGCTAGTTTGAACGGTTCCTTTGCTCAAAGGGAGGCTCAGCCAGCATCGGAGTGACAGGAATAGATGGCATGTGTCCATTTCCCGTAGATTTCTCTCCACTAGTTTGAACTTCCGTGTCATTGTAATAGTAATAGGTGCTGTCATTGCGTTTGTGTTGACGCCTATTAACTACACATCCAAGCACATGAACGCCGGTCTGTAACAGCATCGCTTTCATCTGCTTGAGCTTTCCTTTTGTGGCACGCGTAGCATCGATTACAATAAGCGCGCCATCAACCTTCGAGGCCAGGATGCTCGCATCAGACAAACCCAACAGAGGAGGAGTATCAAAGATCACCACCTCAATCCCACTATTCGCAAGTATCGCAAGAAAGCGCTGCATCACTTTTGATTCAAGAAACTCTGAAGGATTGGGAGGCAGCGGCCCGGAGGGCATCACCCACAGATTCGCAACGCCGACCGCATGGACAAATGGTTCCAGTGAAAGATTAGTTGTTGTCGGCCCACCTTGTGGCTGTAGAGTCGAAGTATTCGCGAAAAACTGATGGTAGGAAGGAGCTCTGGGTCCGCTCGGCATACTAAACGCCAATACAGCATTGCTCAAGCCCAATTCGTTGGGAGATAGATTAAAAAGGGCGTCTAGGGTTGGGCTTCGCAAATCCGCATCGATTAACAACGTATTTTTCCCAGACATGGCCATAAAAATAGCCAGGTTGGCCGCGACCGCGCTCTTACCATCATGCGGTAGAGCGCTCGTAACAATCATGGAATGTAACGGTTTATCCAGGCTCGAGAGTCCGATATTTGTGCGCAAGATGCGAAAAGGTTCAGCATTGATATTGGGTCTTTCCGAGTTGATCACATCTATCGGGTTCAAAGAATCAGCGCGCCAGATCGTAGCCAGAATCGGCCATCTCAATAATTGGATGAGAGCCTCCGGAGTGCGCACGCGAGTGTCCAAACGCTCGTACAACAGTGCAAGCAGCATACCCAGTAATAAGCCTGCCAGGAGACCTCCACCTGTATTGAGTAGCACACTCGGTCGCACAGGCCCGACAGCAGGCTGCGCAGATTGGACCACGTCCATCAAAGTACTGCCTTGCACCTGCGTCAGCTCGAGCTGTGCCAAAGCTGACTGCCACTGGTTGTACTTCTGCTGCAATCCGCTCAATTGTGACTGTAAAAGGGCCACTTGTCCCTGGTTCCCTGCCTTTGCCTGCCCCTGCAGCGTAGAAATTTTCGTCGTTGTGTCGTCGATCTGCTGGCTGGTCAGGTCAAGCTGCTGCTGTATCTGCTGCTGCGCCTGGGCATTTTCCTGCTGTACCGCCTGCCCTTGCTGTTCGATCAGTGTCTTCGCGACATCGTTTGCAAGACTGGCCGCCCTGGTCGGGCTCGGATCAACAACATCGATCTCAAAAAGCTGCGTATTGGTTTTGGGCGAAGAGGAAACCTCCCCCGCAAGCTGGATCACCGAGAGGCCAGGGTAGTGGGACGCGACCTCGCGCAGTACGGGATCGCTCGTCGCTAAGGTCGCCACTGTTTGCACGAGTTGCGCACTTGCCAGCAAATTATCATAACTGGGTTGGTTAGTATTGCCGGAGCGAATAATGACCTGGACAAGCGCAGATGACTGGTAGAGGGGTTTCATTAGTTTGCTGCCAACAAATGCTCCTGCCCCTACAAATAAGAAACAGATTACAACGAGCATCCATCGTTTTATCAATATTGTCCAGAATTGCTCGAACGTCATCTTCCCTCTCCTTCTATAGTATTGGACACAGCAGAGTATGCCCGACTATCCTCTACCACAGCATGAGGAATGGGAGTAGTGGGTAAGGCTTCAAGCACGTGCAACGCCGACGTAGGGATAGGCATCTTCTTTCCAAGCAAGCGCGCAATGTGTGCTTCGAGCTCCGCTGTTAGTTGATCGCGATCGAATCGCGCCTCGACGTACGCACGGCCCTTCAGTCCTAACAGCTCCGCCTCTTCAGGATGGTCTCGCAAGTAGAGAATCCCGGATACCAATTCCTCTGTATTCTCTGGCTCTACGTAAATTGCTGCACAGGCCTCTTGCACCGCGAGCTGGCGCGCTATGCCTTCAGCTCCTAAGATAAAAGGGCGCGCGCTCGCCATCAATTCAAACATCTTGAAAGGCAGTGTGCCCTCTAGCAATGGCAATTTACGTAGTGGGATCATACTCGCGTCAGCAGCGGCTAAGAGCAGCGGCATGCGATTATGAGGCACGGAATCCAGGAAAGTGACATTTGCGAGGTGGAGGCTTTTAGCTCGTGCTATCATATCAGCCTTCCTGGCACCATCACCGACGAAAATTAGGTGGATATCCGGGTAAGTTCGTAGTTGTTCAGCAGCGTCGAGCGCGGTTGTCATTCCATAGACAAGCCCGAGATTACCTGCATAGAGAATAGTGAAGCGATCATCCCAGCCTAGCTCTGCACGCGCTTGCGCCTTGGGAATTGGATGAAACTTGTTGGTATCAACCCCATTGGTTAGTAAAAAGATATGCTCAGGAGAAAGTCCTCGTTTGATGAGCGCATCACGAATACCCTGTGTCAACGCCCATACTGCGGCGGCTCGCCGGTAAGTTGACCACTCTAGCCATTCTGCAAGCCGAATCAACATTCGATTACGCAATATACCTAGCTGAACGGCAGATTCTGGCCAGAGGTCAGCAACCGTAAAGATAAAGGGACAGTGTTTGAGCCATGCCAGCAATCGCCCCGCTATGGCATCGAAGAGCGGAGGGGATTGCACAATAATGATATCCGGACGACCTATTGCCTTCCAGGCAAGCAGAGGAGCCAGGCAACCGAAAGATAGTTGCGCCAGGATGCGGCCTAGAAAGCCTTCATTTGGACGTACATAACTCCAGACTCGTACTACATGGACTCCGTCACGATCTTCTTGGATCAAACGGCCATGGTATTCTGGTGGAACAACACCGGTGGGGTAATTCGGGAAAGCGGCCAGCACTGTTACCTTGTAACCTCGTCTGACCAGACGTACAGCGGTTTCACTATTCCTTACAGCCGGAGCATTTTTCTCAGGCGGGTAGTAGGGCGTGATAAAGAGAATGTGTGTCATAACTGCTTCCTTGCTCCTCAACTACTAACTCTCATTCAGATCCGTCAAACTGCGAGCGATGCGCAATGCCGCATCACCCTCACCAAATGGATTATGCGGTGGAGGTTCCGGTTTAGCCGTATCAACTGCTTTCACGATGTCCTGCCAACGCGTACCACCTAAAATATTCCAACCAGCCTCAACCGTTTCTACCCACTCTGTTTCTTCACGCAGCGTCACACAGGGTACTCCAAGGAGAAAAGCCTCTTTTTGCAATCCACCAGAATCGGTAAGTATACGATAAGCTGTCCTTCCCAATGCCATCATATCGAGATACCCCACCGGTTCAATCAAATGGACGTGTTTCTCCCAGGTGATCTCGTAGCGTTCCAGACGGGCGCGTGTACGTGGATGAACAGGAAAGATCACCGGCATCTCTAGCCTGTTCAGTCCATCCGCAATGCCACGCATCGCTTCCGCACTATCAGCGTTGATAGCACGATGCACCGTTACTAAGGCATAGGATTGCGGGGCGAGATGAAATGTTTGCAAGAGTCTCTCTGTACGTAGAGCCAGCTTAGGCTGGACTTGTAGCAGCAGATCATACATAACATCGCCGACTAACTCGACTCCCCATGTGATACCTTCTCTGTTCAGATTCCTGTAGGCTGCCCTGGTCGGGCAGTAAAGACGAGACGAGAGATGATCGGAAAGGACGCGATTGATCTCCTCTGGCATAGCTTGATCAAAGTTTCGCAGCCCTGCCTCCACATGGGCAACTGGGATATGAAGTTTTGCAGCAGCCAGTGCACCGGCGAGTGTAGAGTTGGTATCACCATACACAATGACAGCATCGAAGCGCTCTTTCATGAGTACCTCTTCAATAGCTTCTAGCATGCGACCCGTCTGCGCGCCGTGCGGGCCAGAACCGACCTCCAGGTGGTAATCAGGAGCAGGAATATCTAGTTCGTCGAAGAACTGCGCCGACATGTTGTAATCGTAATGTTGCCCTGTATGGATGATCAGTTCCTCATGCTGTTGTCGAAGCGCGCGACTGACCACCGCAACCTTGACGAATTGGGGACGTGCCCCCACTATCGATGCAAAACGCATTACTGCTCGTCTCCTTTGTTGCACATAGAAGCAACCGCGAGTTGTTCATCGCTTCCTCGAACCGAACGCTCTCGATAGCCGTCTCCAATAGCGACATAGCGCATGCCCAGCGCTTCGATCTGTTCACGACGGAGCACTCTGCGTCCGTCAAGTACCACCTGACAGCAACCAAATCGACTGAAATCGAATTCCTGATATGCCTGGTGGCCTGCCTGTAGGAGGATGGCACATATCTCATCTTCACTTTCAGCAATAAGAGACGTATATCCCAACTCCTGCAGTTCACGCTCACTGAAGAGCGGATCATGGATATAGACAGTCGCCCCACGTGCCAGAAGAGCATCCTGAAGTAGCCGGGCGCTCGTAAATGCGGACTCGCGCACATCACCACGATAGGCCGCTCCAAGAATGAGCGCTGACCTGCCAGCTAACTGCCCCACGATACTTTCAATGCGACGCACGGCATACTCAGCCATTGCATCGTTAATGCCGCGAGCAGAGCGCGGCAGGGTGAGCATCGACGGCCCCTCGGGAGGGAGCAGATGGGGGGAACACTGCTCCACTCCGGCTAGCAAGAAGTATGGGTAGACTGGAATGCAATGGCCTCCAACTCCTACACCGGGCATGTGAATATGAGAGTAGGGTTGGGTATTGGCGGCGGCAATTGCCGCCGCCACGTCAAGTCCGCGTACATCAGCGAAACAGGCATACTCATTAGCCAGTGCAATATTGACATCGCGGTAGGTCGTTTCGATCAGCTTGACGAATTCGGCCTCATCTGTTGACGCCATAGTGATGACCTCTGCTTCCAGCACACTCCCGTAAAATGTGGCTGCCGCCTCCGCACTAAGTTTATCAATGCCGCCGACCACCTTCGGGTAGTTGTGCAAATCGTTGAAGATCTGGCCGGACGCGACGCGCTCGGGGCTATAAGCCAGGAGGAAGTCTCGGCCCGCCTGCAACTGCGACTCGCGCTCCAGGATGGCGCGTAGCCTACCCGAAGTCGTTCCTACCGGCAGCGTCGTCTCATAGATGACCAGCGTACCGGGCTGCAGGCCAGCGCCAATGACCCTGGTAGCAGCATCTATTCCCTTGAAGCTCACCTCGTGTTTATCGTCGATAACCACCGGCACAATGACGACGACGACCTCTGCCCGGCGTACCGCATCAGTCGTATCCACCGTCGCGGAAAGCAGTCCGCCATCTACCAATCTGGCAACCTTGGAAGCGAGTCCAGGCTCCTCCACATGAGACACCCCGGCGTTGATTGTTTCAACCACCCTGGAATCGATATCGCAGCCAATCACACGCCGTCCGTGTTCAGCATACTGCACTGCAAGGGGCAGCCCGATCTTGCCCAGTCCGATAACGGCGACTGTCGGATATAGACTAGACAAATTGTTCTGCATATCAGACCTCCACTTCCGCGTTCACGAATGGTCTGCTGCTTTCATCCTTCTGCTTCGACTGGGCGAGCTGGCACACGACTTTCAAGACCGCCACTCCATCTTCACCGGAGACGGTCGGAAGCACATCCTGTTGTATTGCGTTTATCACATCCTGGTACTCCAGGCGTAGGGGTTCCGCTTTTTGCACCTTGAGGCGCGTCATGGTTCCCTCGCTCACCCCGCTGAGCGTGCGTAATGTATCCCAGTTTGTCGGTGTGTAATCGTTTTCGTAAAAATACACATCCTGCGTGAGATAGTTAACCAGGTACATGCCTTTTTCCCCGGTGATACTCAGTTCGCGTACCTTGGTTGGCGTCAACCAGTTCACATCGAGCACGCCAATGGTCTGGTTCGTAAAGCGCAGAATGCCGAGCAATAAATCTTCGTGACTTGTATGAATGTGGCGCTGCGTTTCCGCGTACACGTGCTCCACCTCTGCATTTGCTAGGTAGCGCATGACATCGATATCGTGCGTGGCTAAATCGAGTGTGACACCCACATCGCGGATGCGAGGAGGAAACGGACCGAGTCGGCGCGCGTGCAGGTGAAATATCCGACCGAGCTCACCTGCAACGAGGTGCCGGTTTACCTCAATGATAGCCGGATTAAATCGCTCGACATGTCCCACTGCAAGCTTAGCGCCACGCTGGCGAGCCAGTTGGATAAGCGCAAGCGCTTGCTCAATAGTACTCGCCATGGGTTTTTCGAGCAGCACGTTGATGCCCCTGTCGAGGGCATACGAAGCAACCTCAAAATGCAAGTGCGTAGGAACAACCACCGCCACAAGATCAGGAGTGGCCTTTGCGAGCATCTCACGGTAGTCGGTATAACCCGCTACATGAAACCGGCTCATCGCATTCTTCAAATTGGGCTCGTATGTATCCGCGACACCCACCACGTTGACTTGTTCTTCGTCGAAATCTCGAAGCACCCGCAGGTGGTTCATTCCCATCGAACCGGCGCCGATCACGGCAATCTTCAGACGCATAGTGCTTGTACCCCCCTTACAATTGTTGACAGATCTTCCTCGCTCAGCCCTGGGTGGACTGGAAGTGATAGCACATGCGCTGCCGCTTTTTCCGTTACAGGTAGATGTGCATCACTGGTCGACCGCTTCCCCTTTGTCGACTCGGATGTATCTATACATCGAAACGTATCAATATACTCGCGATAGTAAGGTTGCTGATGAATAGCCAATTGGTAATGGATACCAGTCCCAATTCCCCTCGAATGCAATTGCACTGCCAATTCATCCCGGTAGCCGGGAACCTGGATAGTATACTGGTGATAGACATGCCGGCATCCCGGACGTGTTACGGGAGTCTGAACGAACTCTCCCAGGCGCTCCGTCAAGAACGCTGCATTGGAAATACGCTGCCGGGTAAACTGTTCCAATTTCTCAATTTGAACCAGGCCAAGCGCCCCTTGCATCTCTGTCATGCGCATGTTGTACCCAAGCATAGTATGGCGGTAGCGCTCTTTTTGACCGTGACTGCGCAGCAAGCGCACACACTCAGCGATTTCGGGATCATTGGTGGTCACCATGCCACCTTCACCCGTGGTAATATTCTTGGTGGCATAAAATGAGAAGCAGCCTGTGCCAAAGCTTCCTACAAGCTTCTCTTCTATGCTGGCAGCGTGCGCCTGGCAGGCATCTTCGATGATGACCAGGTTATGAGCTGTTGCGATCTGTTCCAATTGCCTCATATCGCAGGGGTGACCGTACAGGTGAACCGGCATGATGGCTCTGGTGCGAGGGGTGATGGCAGCCTCAACTAACGCGGGGTCGAGAGTATACGTATCTGGCTCAATATCGACGAACACAGGGGTAGCGCCGACCAGCAGAATGACGTTGGCTGTGGCGGCAAAGCTAAATGCCGTCGTTATCACTTCATCACCGGCGCCTATACCGTGTGCTAACAAGGCCAGGTGGAGTGCGGCCGTCCCAGAAGAGACGGCTACAGCCTCCCGCACGTGGCACACTTCGGCGAAGCGCCGCTCAAAAGCCGCCACGTGCTCTCCTTGCGCTAGCTGACCGGAAGCGAGAACACGGAGAATGGCATCACTCTCCTCGGAACCTAAAAGAGGTTGCGCAATAGGTATCATGAGGTTCCTTCCTCTAAGTAAATTATATAGAAATGTATCAATAAACTAAGTGCGAAAAAGAGCAGAGCTGGTAATCTTCTCCGTCTCATCCTCACGATCTTGCCTTGCGGGGATAAGTCTATGGCGAGGTATCTACATCCATGCCATGGAATCCCTCTATTTCTATTGTGAAAAATGCTTAACCAGCAAGCGAACATTAATATCAATGCTCAATTTGTTTTACAGCCCAATGTTAGCATCATAATGTAAGTAATCAGTTATGGTAGGGTTGAGAGATGGTTAAGATTCTGTGGAATTGGTTAAGGGGTATATTAAATGAACAGATATTCATCAACAGAGGTTGAATTATTCATTTCAATAACTAAAGTTAAATTACTTAATTAACGCGATGTGCAAGTTTTCCTAAGCAACCAGCCGATCAAATTGGAGATACGGAGCAGCATCTTGCTGATTGAAGAAAAAGCAGACGGTGTGCATCAAAAGACAGCGCAACAAGCGATTGCACAGATGCCACACATCACGTGCCCAAACCCGCTTCATCTGACACCGATCGGTCAGTTGCCCAAAAACCGTGTCGATGAGGTAGCGAACCCGTCCCAACACCGGGCTCTGGTACGCTGCCGCCTGGGGCGAATGCGCTTTGCGGAAGGGTGCTTGCAACACGATGCCTTTTGTGCGCAAGAAGGCTTGCAGATCAGGAAGCCAATAGTTGCGATCACCCAGGGCCACTCCTGTCGTGCCTTCCAGCAAAATGGGCGCGATTTCTCCATCAGCTTCATTGGCTGGGGCCAAGAACACGCGGGTCAGCAGACCCGGCCAGCTCAGTTGCGCATGCACCCGAAAGCCATAAAACGTCTGCCGATCCGCATGATCTTTACCATAGCTGGCCACGCCACGGAAGCGCACACACCAGGGCGCGCGAGCAAAACGGCATACCGGAAGTGGCACACTATCTACGATGGACAGGCTCGCATCATAGCTGATCACCTCGTCGCGCAACCAGCACCACAGGAGTTCTTTGACCGCCCACAAGTTGGCGGCTTGCCGCAACCAGGTCGTGCGAGCCACACGCGCTATCTCGGGGAAGAAATGTGCGTAGTGGCGATGAAAGTAGTCAAAGACTTCCTGATCTTGAGAAAGTCCCAGATAGGTTCCCACCAACTCCATCGTGATTACCTCGCTATCAGCCAGCTTGGGCATCGGCCCTCGCTGGCGCAGGCGTTTTCCTTTCGTCGCCACAGGCAACATCTCGTCAATCAGACAGAAACATGTGATAATGAAATCGTCCAGGCTCATGGCGTCCCTCCTCAGAAACTTGCAATACTTCTGAGAAAAGTAGACTCTATGAGCCTTACCTTTGGCAAGAAAACTTGCATATCGCGTTAATTATTCAAGGTTAGGTTTTAAAGCCATTCGCTGGGGAAATGAGCGAAGAAAGGCTGAAAAAGTTTTCTAGTTCACTACTTTTTGCTCTACCAACCTAACCGCTTCGAGCTTAGCGCGGGCTGTACATTGGTGGTGAAGGTAGTCGTCGAGCATACGCCCATAAAGTGGTCCCATTTTCGTAAGCACTTCTGACTCATCCAGCCAGTTCGGTTTTCCCTCAACACTGCTCAGCAATTCTCCACCGAGGATTTCCCCGTGAAAGACAATATCCAGCGCGCTCGCGCTTCTAAAATTCGTGCTGATGCATGAGTAGTAGCCAACCACATCGCTTATATGGAGATTCAGTCCGGTCTCCTCCTTACCCTCGCGCTGTGCTGCTTGAGCAGGATGTTCACGCCAGCGCACAAAACCACCGGGGAAAGTGAAATGATCTTTTGGGGATTCAATGACCAGGTAGCGACCTTGCTCTTCAGTAATCACGCGTACACCTACAAAGGGGGGTAAATTTCCAGCAAGTAGAAAGTTAAAGATGTTCACTGAGAGGCTAAACAACTTCTTTACGAAACGGTAAAACATAATTCATCATCCACCTTTCCTCATCATTCTCTTATATTTAAGTATAAGAAAGTGGACAAGCAAGCATCCGACTTTATTGTTGACCTCCAGATCGCACCATTTCCACCCCTTGCATTTT
>Ga0070733_10002159_pt1 | contig 14239 bp, 11 predicted proteins | sample Coa_R1_9_FD_66450 | JGI IMG/M metagenome (GOLD analysis project Ga0070733, IMG submission 66450) | Surface soil microbial communities from Centralia Pennsylvania, which are recovering from an underground coalmine fire - Coalmine... | ecosystem: Environmental > Terrestrial > Soil > Unclassified ... | reverse complement strand
TGATCAACGTGTGGAAGGAGCCGGATATTTCGCGTTCGGTGACGGTACGGCTCGACGGAGCGATCTCGCTGCCGCTGGTGGGCGAAGTGCAGGCCGCCGGGCTTACGCCTCTGAAGCTGGAACAGCAGATCGCCAGCAAGCTGCAGAACTACATTTCTCAGCCGGAAGTTTCGGTGATGGTGCAACAGATCAACAGCCAGAAGTACAACGTCCTCGGCCAAGTCGCCCATCCGGGAACGTTCGTGATCGCGAATTCGCCGACCGTGCTGGATGCGATTGCGCTGGCCGGTGGCTTCCGCGATTTCGCGAAACAAAAAGCGATTTATGTGTTGCGGCAGAACCCTGATGGAACCCAGACCCGGCTCGCCTTCAATTACAAGGAAGTGATCAAGGGCAAGAATCCGGAGCAGAACGTAAAACTTCAGCCGCGTGACACCATCGTCGTACCCTAGTTTCATATCTTGAATCGTTCCCTGCGAATGAAATTGCTTCGGTCAATTTGCGTTGGGCTTCTGTTGGTCCCCGGCGCCGCCCTGTGGTCGCAGGACGACACGACGCCGAAACCATCGGCACCCGTGAATGTCATCGATTACACCGCCGACACAACCGAAGATCGCATGGTGACTCCGCCTCCGGTCAGCGGCCAGTCGTATCCGGTGTCTCCTGTGTCGCAGGAGCGTTCCAACTATCTGCGCGGCGGCGTCACGTTCTTGACCGCCTACAGTGACAACGTCCTGGGCACAACCGGTTCCACGGGTGCCCCGGTGAGCGATGTGAGTTATTCGGTGTGGCCGACCGTAGCCCTGGATGAAACCACGACCCGTCTGCATTGGACCCTGAACTACGCGCCCGGGTTCACGTTTTACCAGCGCACGAGCAGCCGGAATGAAGCCGACCAGAACGCTTCGATCAACTTTCAGTACCGCTTGAGCCCGCACGTGACTTTCAGCGCAGCCGACGGCTTCCAGAAGTCTTCGAACGTCTTCAACCAGCCGGACCTGGCATCGGCAGGAGCCGTATCCGGCGGAGCACAAGGAGCAGGGCCTTCGGTGATCGCTCCCATCGCCGACCAGTTGCACAATGCCGGGAATGTGGACATCACTTATCAGTTCGCCAGGAATGAAATGATCGGCGCGGGGGGAACCTTCACGAACCTGCACTATCCGGATCAGACCCAGGTCCCGGGATTATTCGACTCGGAGTCGCAGGGTGGGTCGGCATTTTACGCGTACCGCGTATCGCAGATGCACTATCTCGGCGTAGCCTACCAGTATCAGCGATTGCTCTCGTTTCTGTTCCAAGCGCAGAATGAAACCCAGACTCACGCCATCCTCGGGTTCTACACGCTTTCTCCGTCGAAGAGATTTTCGATCTCATTCTTTGGCGGTCCGCAATACCTCGACATCGGTCCGCAATTCGCGGTCGGCATCACGACTCCGGTGCCGGGCTCGCAAATGTGGAAGCCGGCGGGCGGAGCGAGCATGAACTGGCAAGGGCAGATAACCAGCGTCGCCGTCAGTTATTCGCACATGGTTTCGAGCGCTGGTGGCCTTATCGGTGCCGTGCAGGCGGACACTGCCGGCGCCTCCTTCCATCAGCAACTGACCCGTTCCTTGGGCGCTTCGTTATCGGGCGGATATAGCGAGAGCACAATTGTTGGCGGCTTGCCTCAGACCTCGGCATCGAGTAACGGACACACGGTTTCTGGAACGGCCTCCGTCCAGCAGCTGTTTGGCCAGCACCTGAACGTGCAACTCGGGTACACGCGGCTTCATCAGAATTACAACGTGACCGCCATCTCCGCCACGCCCGATACGAATCGCGAATTTGTTTCCGTGTCGTATCAATTTTCCAGACCGCTGGGCAGATAGTTAATAGTTAATAGAGATAATTTTATGGTTGACGATCTCGACGAGAACAGTTCCGAAGGCCTCGACCTTCAGCATTATCTGGGTGTGGTGCGCCGCCGCCACCTCCAGTTCCTGATCCCGCTGTTCCTGGGTTGGGCGATCGTGTGGGGCGCGAGCTGGGTGCTGCCGCCGAAGTACCAGTCCAGTACTCTGATTCTGGTGGAACAGCCCACCATGCCCAAGGACTACGTCACGCCCAACGTGAACGACGACTTGCAGGAACGGTTGCAGAGCATTACTCAGCAAATTCTCAGCCGCACTCGTCTGCTGCACATCATCGAACAGCTCAACCCCTATGGTGACGAACACACCAAGCGGTCCCCCGACGAACAGGTGGACCGCATGCGCAAAGACATCGAAATCGAACTGGTGCGAGATGCGCGCAATCAAATCACGGCGTTCAACATCTATTTCACTTCGCGCAATCCAAAAATTGCCCAGCAGGTGACGAGCGAAATCACCAACCTGTTTATCAACGAAAACCTCGAAGTACGCCAGCAACAGTCGGAGGACACGACCCAGTTCCTCGAGACCCAACTGGAGACCGCGCGGAAGACCCTGGCCGATCAGGAAGACAAGATTCGTCAGTTCAAGGCGCAGCATGTTGGGGAGATGCCAGGGCAACTGGCCAGCAACCTGCAGATTCTGACCGGCCTGCAATCTCAACTACAGAACGAAGAAGACGCCTTAAACGGCGCCAAGCAGCAGCATCTCTACTTGCAGACGCTGGCGGATCAGTACCGCACGCTGCAAGCGGCGCCCAAGGCGGCGGACGGCACCACCAGCGTCGGCCTCCCGGCTCTCGACCAGCAACTGGACAAACTCAAGTCTCAACTCGCCGATTTGCGGTCGCGCTACACCGATCGCCATCCCGATGTTCGCAAGGTGCTCGAACAGATCGCCGAAACCGAAAAAATGCGGGACCAGCTACTCGCCAGCTTAAAGGCGAAAGGCCCCGACAGCGCCACCGGGACTGATGCCGCGAGCCAGAATGCAGATCCCGCGCAGGCATCGATGTTGGCGCCGATTCAGAGCCAACTGCGATCCAATCAGCTCGAGATCGGAAACCGCGAACACTCCGTCGCGGCGCTGAAGGCAAAAGTGGACGACTATCAGGCGCGCCTGAACCAGGAACCGGTCCGCGAGCAGCAGTTGGCCGACCTCACCCGCGGCTATGACCAATCCAAAGCGAACTACGACGATCTGCTGAAGAAGAAGAACGAGTCGAAAATGGCCACCAGCATGGAACTGTTGCAACAGGGTGAACGGTTCCGCATGATCGATCCTCCGAGCTACCCCGGAAGGCCGGAATTTCCCAATCGCCTCAAGTTCTGTGGCATCGGACTCGGCATTGGTCTTGCTTTGGGCGTGGTCGTGGCTGGTGGATTTGAATTTTTGGACGACCGCATGTACAACGCCAAAGACATCCGAAAATTGCTGCCGGCAGAAGTGATCGGCGAAATTCCGTCGATCCTGAGCGTCTCCGACGCTCAGGACGCCAACCGGAAGATCTGGATCGGGTGGGCGACGGCAGCCCTCGTGTTTGCTACCATATTGGTTGGATCGGCATTCAGCTATCTGCGCGGCTAGACTGCGTCCATGTATAAACGCTTTTACAATCTGCAGCGGAACCCCTTCGAGATCACGCCCGATCCGTCGTTCCTGTTCGCCACCAAGAAGCACAACGAAGCGCTCGCGGCTCTTTATTACGGCGTGAAGCGGCGCAAGGGTTTCGTGGTCATGACCGGCGAAGTGGGTACGGGCAAGACCCTGCTGGTCCGTTGCCTGCTGCAAGTGCTCCATCGCGCCAACGTTGCGTACGCTTACGTCTTCAACCCGCGCTTGAGTCCGATGGAGTTTCTGCAGTACATCGCAGGAGACTTCCGGCTTCCCACCGCGGGCAAATCGAAGAGCGATCTCCTGCTCGATTTGAGCAGCTTCGTGATTTCCCGCCATCAGAAAAATCTCACCACGGTTCTGGTCGTGGACGAAGCGCACCACCTTTCTTCCGACGTTCTCGAAGAAGTGAGGCTTCTGACCAACCTGGAAACTCCGCAGGAGAAACTGCTGCAGATCCTGCTGATCGGGCAACCGGAACTCGATGAGAAGCTCGATTCCACCGATCTCCGCCAGTTGAAGCAGCGCATTGCGTTGCGGTCGCATCTCGCCTCGCTGAGTCTGGAAGAAACTCAGGGATACATTTATTGCCGTCTGCAACTGGCAGGCAACACGAATCCTTCGCAAGTGTTTCCCATGGAGACCGTTCTTGAAGTGCACCGGCAATCCCAAGGCCTGCCTCGGTTGATCAACACCTTGTGCGAAAACGCATTAATTCACGGATATGCCAAGCAGGCGCGAAGCATCGCTCCGGAAGTGATCGAGGAAATCGCTGCCGACTTCCGTTTGAACATCGAGCACACTACGACGGCCGAACACTTGATTCAGGGCGGCGATCGTTCGGGAGAAATTGAGCGGGCAGCGCGGACTCTTCTGGACCTTTATACGTCCCTGCGCAATGCGCAGGATAGCGGTACCGATTTGAGAATGGCAGTGGGCGCAGGAGGGCGCAAAAATGAGCCGTATATTTGACGCACTCCAAAGATCGGGCGCAGAACAGTCGGGCGTCGAATACCCCGATATGGTCTCGGTCGCCACGGAAGTTTTCGAGGCGCCGCGCCGTCCGGCGTCCCAGGCAGTTGCCGACCAGGCCGTAGCAGACGCGGTGCGATCGTTTCATGAGATGGCCAATCAGGATTTCGCAGTGCAAGATGTCGCAGTGCAGGAACCGCCGGTTGAGGCTCCCACAGTTCAGGCCCCCTCCGTTCAGCAATCGGCTCGGGCCGAGGCCCCGGCGCAGGAGGCATCGACCCAGCTTCCGGTCGAGTTTCCAGCGCTCGAAGTAGCCGTCACGCCTGCCAGCCGGCTCGTTTACTTCACCGAGCCCGACAGTCTCGCAGCCGAAAAATTCCGCTTCCTCGGCGTTCGCCTCCGGCAACTTCAGCAGACCCGGCCGTTGAAAAAAGTCCTCGTAACCAGCACGATCCCGGAAGAAGGCAAGAGCCTGGTGTCCGCCAATCTTGCGGGCGTGTTGGCTCGCCGTAAACAGAGAGTCCTCCTGATTGAAGGCGACATGCGGCGGCCCACCCTGGCGCAACAATTTGGCTTGGGAAGACTCGCCGGTCTTGCGGAGTGGTTGCAGAGCAGCCAGCAGACGCCCTCGAACATCTACCGCCTCGGAGGCCCCGGCTTGTGGCTCATGCCCGCTGGAAATCCACCGGCGAATCCTTTGGAACTGATGCAGTCGGGCAGGCTCTCCCAGTTGATGAAACAGTTGGCCACTCTGTTTGATTGGATCATTGTGGACTCCCCGCCCCTGCTTCCCCTTGCCGATACAACAGTTTGGGCGCGGCTGACCGATGGAACGTTGCTGGTGGCGCGGGAAGGCAAATCCCAGAAAAAGCAGCTGCAGCGTGGCCTGGAAGCTCTGAAAACGTCGGACCTGCTCGGAGTGGTATTAAACGGCTGCTCGCACTCAGATAACGAAAACTACTATCAGCGCTATGCACCGGGTACGAAGTGAGTCAGACTCACACTCCGAAAGTAAAGCTCATCAAGATTAGATTTCGTTAATACTGAATTTTCGTCAATCCCCCATAGCTTCAGCGTTTCCCCCCAAGCCGTTGAAGCGCAAATCCGCCCCGGTTTCAGTCCACACAATCGCACGAATAAGAAACTAGGAGATGAAGTCGTGAACTTGCAACGCTCACTCGACAGGGTAGGGATCGGTCCTTTCGCCACAAAGGCCGCATCATCGGGAGATCGAAGTATTCTCAACGAAGAAACCTTTCACAGGATGATCTCGCTCGAAAGGCGCAGAACCGAACGTTCACGCAAGCCGTTCCTGCTCATGTTGTTGGACATGGGAGGGCAACGGCCTCGCGAGACTAATACTGCGATCCTAGGTAAAATACTCGCCGCGCTCTCTGGATCCACACGCGAAACAGATTTGGCGGGCTGGTACAAGACCAACTCCATCCTTGGAGTCATGTTCACCGAAATCGGACTTGAGGATCAGAACTCGATCGTTAGCACAATGATGGGCAGACTCAGCACAACGCTGCGTACGGACCTCAGCTTCGAACAGTTCAATCAGATCAGCATCTCGTTTCACGTGTTTCCCGAGGAATGGAATCAGGAGGACCCGAAGGATCCGGGCAATCGCGTGCTCTATCCCGATCTGTCCAAGCGGGCCGACGGCATGCGGGTGGCGAACGGTCTGAAGCGCGTGATGGACGTGGCGGGCAGCGCCCTCGGTCTGTTGCTATTCGCTCCACTTTTTCTGGCGATCGCGGTCGCCATCAAGTTGACCTCCAGGGGGCCCGTGTTCTTTCGTCAGCGGCGAGTGGGTCAACACGGCGTTCCTTTTGTTTTCCTGAAATTCCGCTCGATGTTCTCCGGCAACGATGCCAGTACCCACAAAGAGTACGTCCAGAAACTGATTGCCGGAAAAGCGGAGCGCCACCCGTCCAATGTCGCGAGCGGCGGAGTCTTCAAACTGACCAAGGATCCAAGGATCACGCGGGTCGGCGCGTTTCTGCGCCGCACCAGCCTCGATGAACTGCCGCAGTTCATCAACGTGTTGCGGGGCCAAATGTCGCTGGTCGGACCGCGTCCTCCCATCCCCTATGAAGTCGAAGCCTACGATCTCTGGCACCGCAGCCGGTTGCTGGAAGCCAAGCCGGGAATTACCGGCCTCTGGCAGGTCAGTGGACGCAGCCGTGTAACCTTCGACGAGATGGTTCGGCTTGACCTGCGCTACGCGCGGACCTGGTCGCCCTGGGCCGACGTCAAGATCCTGGCGCGTACGCCGGTTGCGGTGGTTTTCGGCGACGGCGCCCATTAAAAGCAAATCCGTTTATCCCTCCCTCGACTTCTCCTTGAATACTCATATGACAAATACTTCGCTCAAAACCCAGAATTCGCACGCCAAGCACGAATCGGTGGCAGAAGCTGTGGTCCGATTTGGAGTCATAGGCTATGGGTACTGGGGCCCGAACGTCGTTCGGAATCTGGATCGCCTCGATGAAGCCGAACTGGTCGCGGTGTGCGACAAGAGTCCCGCCGCCCGCCGCAAAGCGGCAAAAGCGTTCCCGGGAGCTCGGGTGACTGACGATGCGGCGGAATTGATTTCTTCGCCTGACATCGACGCCATCGCCGTGGTGACGCCGGTCTGGACGCACTACGAACTGGCGAAAGCGGCTCTGGAAAATGGCAAGCATGTGTTCGTAGAGAAACCCTTTACCAGCAACGCCGATCAGGCGCGGGAACTGATCGAACTGGCGGCGCGGAAGAACTTGAAGATTATGGTGGACCACACCTTCTTGTTCACCGGAGCGGTCACCAAGATCAAGCAACTCTTGCATGAGGGTGCGCTGGGCAAGCTGTATTACTACGATTCCACCCGCGTGAATCTGGGGCTGTTTCAGCACGATGTCAATGTCGTGTGGGATCTCGCTCCGCACGATCTCTCCATCATCGACCACCTGATCCACCAGACTCCCGAAGCCATCTCCGCAACCGGCCAGACCCATCTCAACGGACATGAAGACGTAGCCTTTATTACCATCTATTTCCCCGACAAAGTCATCGCCCACATCAACGTGAATTGGCTATCGCCGGTGAAAGTGCGGACGACGCTGATCGGCGGCGAGAAAAAAATGCTGGTGTGGAACGACCTTGAGGCCGACGAGAAAATCAAGATCTACGATAAAGGCGTCAACGTCACCAGCCGCGAAGGCCTGTATAGCTTGCTGGTGAATTACCGCTCGGGCGACATGTGGGCGCCGCAGATCGAACAAGTTGAAGCCCTGACCCGCGAACTGGCCTACTTTGTGCAATGCATCGCCAAAGACGAAACCCCAATCAACGACGGCGAGGCTGGACTGCGCGTCGTCCGCATGCTCGAAGCGGCCAACGACTCCATCGCCAAGCGAGGAAGTCTGGTCTACCTCTGATTCCGCCCGATTTGTCTCCTCCTGAATCCTCGACTATTCGTGTCCTGGGTCAAATTCATAAGACTCATTGATGCACACTCTTGCCGCGGTTCTGACCAGCCGCTGCGTGTTCGAAGCAAGTTGCTTTGGGAAAAGTTGGAACAATAGTGAAACCTACAGTTCTGTTGGCGACAACCTCTTGCTGGTACCCAACGGCTCGCCTGGCTATGGCCCTGGCTGCTGCCGGATGCGAAGTGGATGCCGTTTGTCCCGCACGCCATCCCCTCCGCAAGACGGGATCTTTTCGTCGAGCTTACGTTTACCAGGGGTTGGCTCCATTGGTTTCGTTTAAGCGAGCCATTGCCAGCACCCGGCCCGATCTCATCGTCTCCGGGGACGACTTGGCTACTCGCCATCTCCACAGCCTTCATGCCCGGGAATTTCGGGATGGGAAGACTGACTCTTCCATGTCTGCCCTGATCGAGCGTTCGCTCGGTGCGCCGGAGAGTTTCCCGCTCGTCGACGCGCGAGCGGCTCTGATCGACCTGGCTCAGAAAGAAGGGCTGCGTGTACCGCCCACGCAAGTGATCAAGAATACGGGCGAGCTCAAGAAATGGGTCAACCAGATAGGTCTGCCCGCAGTCCTCAAAGCGAACGGAACCTCGGGCGGCAATGGCGTAAGAGTCGCGCGGACGCTGGCTGAAGCGGAGCTTGCCTTTGAGCAATTGCAGGCCCCGCCGCTGCTGGCCCGCGCCGTAAAGCGGGCGCTGGTGGACCACGATAAGACACTGGTTTGGCCGTCGCTCCTGCGGCAGAAGCGGGTAGTGAATGCGCAGGCGTTTGTGGCCGGCCGCGAAGCTACCAGCACCGTCGTTTGCTGGAAAGGCGCAATTCTGGCCAGCCTACATTTTGAAGTTGTTAATAAGACCAGCTCCGCCGGACACGCTACGGTCGTACGCCTGATCGAGCATCCGGAGATGTCAAGGGCCGCCGAAGTGATGGTTCGCCGGCTTCAGCTTTCCGGTCTCTACGGATTCGACTTCATGCTAGAGACGGGAACGGAAAACGCGTACCTTATCGAAATCAATCCTCGATCGACACAGGTCGGACATTTGAGTCTGGGCCCGGGGCGCGATCTTCCCGCTGCTCTGTTCGCCGTATTGTCCGAAAAGGCGGAACAGCCCGCACCGAAAATTACCGAGAAAGACACGATCGCACTATTCCCGCAGGAGTGGATTCGAGATCCGCAGAGCGAGTTCCTGAAGTCCGCGTTCCACGACGTTCCCTGGACCGAACCCGAAGTGATTCGCGACTGCGTCAGCAGCCGCCGCAAGCAGAGCAGTTGGTACTCGCGGTCTCCGCGACCGGTCGTTTCGCCGGTTGCATCGCCCAGGGTCGCCGCTCCCGCCGCTAGTCGCACAGCTCGAGCTGAATCGGGAAACAGATAAGTATCGCCATGCCCGACACGAGAATGCCTAACGTGAAAAAGCCTGACCCAATGAAGCCTTCGCGCATCATTAAATTCGGGGGGACGTCGGTGGGCGACGCAACGCGGATCCGGAAAGTCGTCGAGATCATTCGCGACTCGGCCAGCGACAGCGATCTAGTGGTAGTGGTCTCTGCCATGAGCGGCGTGACCAATAAATTGATTGAAGCCGCGGCGCAGTCCGAGGCCGGTAATAACGCTACGGTAGACGGGATCTTCGAGGAACTCCGCAGCCGGCACGACGCGGTCGCCGGCGCTCTGATCCACTCGATTCCGCTGCGTGGCCGCATCCAGCTCAGCCTGCAACAAATCTTCCAGGAGGGCGAACGGTTGTGCCAGGGCACAGCGCTGCTGCGGGAGTTGACTCCGCGGGTGCGCGATGCGATCTCTAGTCTGGGTGAACGTCTTTCCGCGCCGCTGGTCGCGGCTGCGCTCGCCGAATCCGGAATGAGCAGCGAAGCCGTCGTGGCAACGGAACTTGTCGTCACCGATTCCTGCCACGGCGCCGCCGAGCCGTTGATGGACGCTACGCGTCAGCGCTGCGAGGCTCGCCTCCGTCCGCTGCTGCGCCATGGCATCGTCCCGGTCGTGACCGGCTTCATCGGAGCGACTGCCGATGGCGTGCTTACCACGTTGGGGCGCGGTGGCTCCGACTATTCCGCGACCATCCTCGGTGTGGCTCTCGATGCGGACGAGGTGATCATTTGGACTGACGTCGACGGGTTGATGACTGCCGATCCGCGGTTGGTACCGGAAGCGGCGACGATTCCGGAAATTTCTTATCGTGAGGCGGCCGAGCTGGCGCACTTTGGCGCCAAGGTTTTGCATCCGAAAACGATTAGTGCGGTGACTGCGCACGGCATTCCTCTGTGGATTCGCAACACATTTTCTCCCGACCTGCCAGGAACACGCATTACGCCTAACGGCTCGTCCGCCGATGCAGGGGTGAAGGGCCTTACCGCAATTACTGAGGTTGTATTGATCACGGTAGGCGGTCCCGGCATCGTGGGTGTGCCTGACGTGTTGGGCCGGACTTTCGCGACGACCGCTGCGGTTCGCGCCAACGTGCTGCTGATTACGCAGTCGTCTTCGCAAAATGATATCTGCCTAGTGGTCGCGTCGTCCGCCGCACAATCGACGGTCGAAGCTCTGCGTCGCGAGTTCGCGCAAGATTTGGCTCATGAAAAAGTCGAGCACATTACGCTCGACCCGACCGTTGCGATTGTTACCGTGGTCGGCAAGAAGATGCGCAGTTCCGGCGCTGTAGGCCGCACCTTCTCGGCACTGAGCCGGGAGAACGTCAACATCGTCGCGATCGCGCAAGGGGCTTCCGAGTGCAACATTTCTTTCGTCGTCCCCGAGTGGGACGTAAAGGCCGCGCTCGAAGCCACGCATCGCGAATTCCAGCTGGGAACGCTCGACGCTCCGGCGCTTCCCGTGAAGAGCGTGAGCGTGGATCCAGCCGCATGGCAATTCGAATCGGGCCAGCGCACCGCGAACGCCGATTGAACCGCGCCAGTATCAGTCATGACGAACACGAACAATAAGCCGGGAGCCACTCCATCCGTGAATCCTTACCTAAGCATCGCTCCCGACGTGAAGCTCGGCCGCGATGTGAAGCTCTCCAAGTTCATTAATCTGTACGGCTGCGAAATTGGCGATGAAACGAAAATCGGCGCTTTCGTCGAGATCCAGAAAAACGCCAGCGTCGGCAAGCGCTGCAAAATCTCAAGTCACACCTTTGTCTGCGAAGGCGTCACCATCGAGGACAACGTCTTTATCGGTCATGGCGTGATGTTCATCAACGATAGCTATCCGCGTGCGACGGCGGCGGGTGGAAATCTGCAGACGGAAGCCGACTGGAAAGTCGAACGCACTGTCATCAAAAAAGGTGCTTCGATCGGTTCCGGAGCCACGATCCTGTCCAATCTCAGCATCGGAGAAAACGCGATTGTAGGGGCCGGCAGCGTGGTCACCAAAGATGTTCCCGCTAACAGCATCGTGGCGGGCAATCCGGCAAAAGTGTTGCGTTATATCGAACCGACTTTGGAGGTCACGAAGTGAGCGTCTCTCATACTACAAATAACAGCATTCCTTTTCTCGATCTGGTTACTCCTCACGTGGAACTCGAGCAGGAGTTGACTGAAGTGTTTCTGAAGGCAATCCGGACTGCCGGATTCATCGGCGGCCCCATGGTGGAAGAGTTCGAGAAGGCATTCGCTACATTCTGCGACTCCGGCTATTCCGTTGCCATCAGCAGCGGAACCGATGCCCTGCGTTTTGCCCTGATGGCGTGCGGAGTGAAGACCAGCGATGTCGTCGTTACCGTTCCACACACCTTCATCGCGACGACCGAAGCGATTTCGCAGGCCGGCGCGTTGCCCGAGTTTGTCGATATCGACGAGCAGACCTACAACCTCGATCCCGCAAAGCTCGCCGAGTATCTGGAACAACAGTGCACGGTCGACGAGGCGGGCAAGCTGATCAGCAAACGGAGCGGCCGACCGGTCACCGCCGTTGTTCCGGTCCATCTTTATGGACAAATGGCCGACATGGATGCGATTTTGGAGCTTGCCGATCGCTACCGTCTGGTCGTAGTTGAAGACGCCTGCCAGGCCCATGGCGCAGAATATTTCTCGCGCAAGCAGAGCCGCTGGATGAAGGCCGGATCCATGGGACGAGCCGCCGCCTTCAGCTTCTATCCCGGCAAAAATCTGGGCGCATGCGGCGAAGCGGGCGCGGCGACGACCAACGATGCCGCCATCGCCAAGCACATGAAGATGCTGCGCGACCACGGCCAGGCGACAAAGTACTATCACGATGTCGAAGGCTACAACGGCCGCCTGGACTCGATTCAGGCCGGTCTATTGCACGTGAAGCTTTCGCATCTCGCAAAGTGGAACACGCAGCGTCGCGAACACGCAGCGCAGTATCAGCGGCTGCTCAAGTCGGTCGACGGGGCAGTGGTCGCGCCCTCGGAACCCTCGTGGTCGCGCGCAGTCTATCACCTGTACGTAGTCCGCACCGACGATCGCGAAAGCCTGATGGAACATCTCAAGAAGGCCGGCATCGGCACCGGGATCCACTATCCGATCCCGCTGCACCTGCAGAAAGCCTACGCGTCGATGCAGTACAGCGCGGGAGACTTCCCCGTGGCCGAGAAAGCCGCCGCGGAAATCGTTTCCTTGCCGATGTTCCCGCAACTCAAAGCCGAACAGCAGGCTCGCGTGGTCGAGGAAATTCTCACCTTCACGTCGATGACGGGTCGCAAGCAAGTCGAGCACGATTCGACGGCTCTGAGCACCGCGACTCGCAGAGCTTAGCTGTTTTCGATTGGGGATTCTGGCGGTTCAGACACGAACAAGACCGCGGGACAAGAATTTAGGCCGGTTCGGTAATACGGAGAGGTCGCCGTTGGCTAAGGCAGCGGTCAGCTTGCTGGCCGCAGTGGGCAACCACTCGGAGGTTCGAATCCTTCCCCTCTCCGCCAATTTTGTCATTGTCTGCGTCGCCCTGGGTCGTTCCTAGGCCGGTCAAGGAACTGATCGGTTTGTCCGCCGGAGTTCATACTTCGGATTCAATGCCTGGCTCGGCCATCTTAGTTGGACGTTGCGATGCTTGAGAATACTCCTATGGTTTCTCGACGTGAACGCGGGACGAATACGGAAGTGCAAGAACTGCGTATCGAAGGACGAAAGGTCGTAGTTCGAGGCCGTATTTGCCGAGTTGCAGAGGTTGACGGCGAAGGTTATAAGTTCCTCGCAGACCCCGCATCTGCAATCACCGCGCTTCGTGATTCAAATACGCGAGCGGACATATTCACGTTTATGCAGGAATTGCCCGAAACATCTTCGCGATACGAATATACATTTCAATGGGATAACTTCGCGGTTCTGCCAATTTCAACGTTTGATCAATGGTGGATGAAACAGATTGGCTTCAAGGCTCGCAACAAAGCAAAGCAAGCGGAGAAAAAGGGGATTGTAATCCGGGAAGTGCCCTTTGACGATAGGCTTGTTCGCGGAGTCTGGGAGATCTATAACGAAGTTCCCGTCCGACAGGGGCGGCGGTTTCCTCACTTTGGCAAGAGTCTAGAGGCCGTGCGTGCGATGAGCGCGACCTTTCTTGAGAGCAGCGTTTTCATCGGTGCTTTCGACGGCGACAAGATGGTTGGGTTCGTGAAGCTAACCATGAACGATGCTCGCACGCAGGCGGGGCTGATGCATATTCTCTCGCTCATCAGCTATCGGGACAAAGCACCGACGAACGGTCTGCTCGTGCAAGCTGTGCGTTCTTGTGCCCATCGCGGGGTCACCCGACTGGTATATGCGAATTTTGCATATGGGAAAAAGTCGCGGAGCAGCTTAAGTGATTTCAAGGAAAGGAATGGGTTTCAGCGAGTAGATGTGCCCCGCTATTACGTCCCGCTCACTCTTTGGGGCGCTCTCGCCCTTCGCCTAGGCTTGCATCGACGTTTGGCTGAACAAATGCCGGAATCGGTCGCCGCGAAGCTTCGCGAACTTCGCAGCCGTTGGTACCAGCGCCGTTTTGACATGAAGACGGAATCGTTTTAAGGAGATCTCTTTGCCCGGACTCGTCGGACTCGTCACAAAGCTACCCCAAGCAGTTGCCGAGCAGCAATTGCTCGCGATGGTGAAATGTCTTCACCACGAGTCGTTTTACAATTGCGGCACGTGGAGTGACCCGGAGCAAGGCGTTTACATTGGGTGGATCGCGAGGCGCGGCTCCGTTGCTGATAGCATGCCGGTTCGCAACGAAGATAATCAGATTACACTTTTCTTCGCGGGTGAAGAATTTCCCGAACCCAGCTTGAAGGGGACGCTTCGGCA
>Ga0070733_10002158_pt1 | contig 14245 bp, 12 predicted proteins | sample Coa_R1_9_FD_66450 | JGI IMG/M metagenome (GOLD analysis project Ga0070733, IMG submission 66450) | Surface soil microbial communities from Centralia Pennsylvania, which are recovering from an underground coalmine fire - Coalmine... | ecosystem: Environmental > Terrestrial > Soil > Unclassified ... | reverse complement strand
CGTCGGAGTCTGTGAAAACTTCCCATCAGGCCCTTCGGCGAGCACACCCACGCTAGCCGTCGCACGCATCAGCCGGTAGAGAGGTCCCGGCTCGGCGCCGACTTTGTGAGCCAAATCTTCGGCCGATTGAGGACCGGAATCGAGGTGATCGGGGACGCCCAGGCGCCCGAGAGCGGAGACTGCGCCGGCGATCATGCCGCCGGTGAGAATCTGCATCAGCGCGGCATGGGGCGGAGGGCCGGGTTGGGTGGTTTGGGGGTGAGGAGTCATTCCCACTATTCTAAAGCTTGGTGGACTATCCGGATTCAGTTAAATTTCTATACTCGCTAGGGAACGAGATCAAGACGGCTAAGCTCGGCCTGGAGCGGGTTCGGGCGGTGCTGTGCGCCTTGGGTGATCCGCAGCGGGCCTTTCGCTCCGTTCACGTGGCGGGAACGAATGGGAAGGGCTCGACCTGCGCCATGATCGAAGCTGGATTGCGCGCAGCGGGGATTCGCACGGGCTTGTTTACGTCGCCGCACCTGATCGAGCCGACTGAGCGCATCCAGATTGACGGGATTCCGGTGAGTCGGGCGCAGTTCCAGCGCGCCTTCGAGATCGTCCACGAAACGGCCGAGAAATTAGATTTGGACTGCCATCCGACCTATTTTGAAACTGTAACCGCGATGGGTTTTTGGCTGTTCCGCGAGTTGGGCGTCGATACGGCGGTGATCGAAACGGGATTAGGGGGACGATTGGACGCGACCAACGTCGTCGAACCAGCATTGACGGTGATCACACCGGTCGATTTCGACCACGAGGCGTATCTGGGGCATACGATCGAAGCGATCGCCGGCGAAAAGGCCGGCATTTTGAAGGCCGGCGTGCCGGCGGTGTTCGCGCGGCAGAGGCCGGAGGCAAGTGCGGTGCTGGAGGAGCGAGCTCGGGAGCTGAGCGTGCGGGTGGTGCGAGCCGAGGATTTCGAGATTCGGGATCTGGAGATTGACGCGAGGGGATCGCGATTTAACGGGCTGACGTGTCCGCTCGCCGGTGAGCATCAGGTGGAAAATGCGGTGACGGCGGTGCAGGCCCTGGGGGAGTTGGGGATAGCAGCCGAGGGGATCTCCGAGACTCGCTGGCCGGGGCGGCTGGAGTTTGTCTCGCCCAATCCGGATGTCATTCTCGATGGCGCGCACAATCCGGCGGGGGCGCGGGCGCTGGCTCGCTATCTCGAAAGGTTCTATTCGCGGCAGCGGATCTGGATGATTTACGGGGCGATGCGCGACAAGGCCATCGAAGAGGTTGCCGAGATCCTGTTCCCGATGGCGCACGAACTGATTTTCACGGCTCCGGATTCCGCACGGGCGGTTCGGCCCGAAGCGCTCGCCGGACTGGCAGGAAGGGGGCGGTGCGCGGATCTCGACGCGGCGCTGGAGATCATCCGTACCGAAGCAGGCAGTGACGATGTGGTGGTGATCACGGGCTCACTTTTTTTGATCGGAGAGGCGCGGCTTGCGTATTCTAAATGTAGAGGTCAGTTGTGGGACTCCGTGGTTTCATAGTCGCAAGCGTTCTGATGGCCGTTGGCTTCGGCAAGGACGCCCCGAAATTTGCGCTTGTAGACACAGCGGGGGTTATGCACATGGACGCGGAGTTCAATGGAGCCCCGGTGGTGCTGTACTTCATCACTACGGACTGTCCCATCAGCAACGGGTATGTACCGGAGATGAACCGTATCGCGAAGGACTTCGCGACGCGCGGCGTGCGGTTCTATGGAGTGATGACGGATACCAGCGTGCCGGCCGCGGATGTGCGCAAGCACGTGAGGGATTTCGGCTACACGTTTCCGATGCTGCTGGACCCGGCGCAGGTTCTGGTGAAATATACGGGTGCGGATACGAATCCGGAGGCCGCGGTAATTGCGCCGCACCGAGGGGTGACCTACTTGGGGCGCATCGATAATAAGGTAGAGGGCTTCGGGACCCAGCGCCCACAAGCCACGCAACACGATCTGCGCGACGCGATTGAGGCGACGCTGGCGGGGAAGCCGGTGGCGAAAGCGTTGACGACGCCGATCGGTTGTTCGATTGTCCGGGTGAACTGAGGTTTTATGAGCAAGTTTGCGGGAGTCATGTGGATCGGGATCGCCGGTGCGTTGTCCGCTACGGCTGCTCCGCCAACGTTTAATCGCGATATCGCGCCGATTCTGTACAAGAATTGCGCCACCTGCCACCGGCCGGGCGAGGTGGCTCCGTTCTCGCTGCTGACATATCAGGACGCGGCCAAGCGCGCCAAGCAGATCGCGGCGGTGACGCATAGCCGCTTTATGCCGCCCTGGAAAGCCGAGCCGGGGTATGGATCGTTCCTCAACGAACGGCGGCTGACGGATGAACAGATCGCCACACTGGCCGATTGGGCAGCGAACGGCGCGCCTGAAGGCGACGCAGCGGACAAGCCGGCGCCTCCGGTATTTGCGGAAGGATGGCAGGCGGGCCAGCCGGACAAGGTGTTCACGCTGCCTGAGAAGTTTTCGCTGGCGGCCGACGGCCCGGACCAATACCGCTGTTTCGTGGTTCCCATGAATCTGGATCATGACGTGTACGTGAAGTCCTTCGAATTCCGGCCGGACAACCGGCGTGTGGTGCATCACGCCATCGTATTCAGCGATCCTGAGGGGGCCGCTCGCAAAATGGTTCGAAACGGAAACAGTTATCCGTGTTTCGGGGGGCCGGGCTTTGGACCCACGGGACTCGTAGGCGGCTGGGCTCCCGGCGGCTCGCCTGGGGTGTTCCCAAAAGGAATGGAGTTGACCGTCGCCAAGGGAACCGACCTGGTCTTGCAGATTCACTATCATCCTTCGGGCAAATCGGAGCTGGACCAATCCTCGCTGGGGATGACGTTTGGTGAAGCTCCGACGATCGGACGCGGGCTGGTTTTCATTAATTCGCGAGCGATCAGGATTCCCGCGGGGGAATCGCACTACGTGGTAAAGACGGGCACCACCATTCCGCAGGACGTCGAGGTGCTGGGCATCACGCCGCACGCGCATTACCTGGCCAAGGACATGAAGATCGACGCTCGGCTTCCCGATGGCTCCGTCACGCACCTGATCTGGATCAAGGATTGGGATTTCAACTGGCAGGGGCAGTATCGTTATTCGCAGCCGGTGAGGCTGCCGAAAGGCACGCGGGTGGAGTTGGAATATAGCTACGACAATTCAGCGGCGAACCCGCGGAATCCGTCGAATCCTCCGGTGGCGGTGCATTGGGGCGAGCAGACCACCGACGAAATGGCGGTGGCGTTCATGAGCGTCAAGCTGGCCTCACTCGCGGACGAGCCGGCGTTTCGGCGGCAGATGGGGCTGGAGTTTATCAACGAGTTTCTGGCGCAGGCGGAGGATCTGAACGATTTTCCGCCCGAGATCAATCCGGCCGCCCAGGCGCGGCTGAAGCTGGCAATCGGGCTATTCGACCGGAATCATGACGGCAAACTGGACGCGGAGGAGCGCAAAGCTCTGATGGATTTCCTGCGCGCGCGGGCCCAGTAGCCGATTGATGGCCAAGCTGTGGAGCCTGTTCATCGTCCTCCCGCTCATTCTCCTTTCCACAGCGGTGCTGGGGGTGGTGAGCGGTGCGATTGCGCTGTTCGGCTCGCAGACGTCGCCTTTGCAGATTGCCGTGGCGCGAGTCTGGTCGCGGACGATTTTATTCTTTGCCGGCGTAAAGCTGGAGGTGGAAGGCCGCGAGCGGCTGCATAAGCGCGGACCGTACGTTTTCGTCTCGAATCATCTGAGCTTCATCGATACACCGGTGGTCCTAACAAGTATTCCCGTACAGTTTCGGTTCCTGGCAAAAGAAGAACTGTTCAAGTGGCCTTGGCTCTTTATCGGATGGCACTTGAAGACGGCGGGTCATGTTTCGGTGCCGCTGGGGGATCCCCGAGCCTCGGTGAGAGCGCTGAGCAAGACGGCCCAGTTGATCGAGTCAGACGGAACCTCCGTATTCTTTTTCGCGGAGGGCGGGCGCAGCGCGGACGGAACGCTGGGCGAGTTCAAGCACGGCGCGGCATACATCGCGATCAAGGCGCGGGCGCCGATGGTTCCGGTGGCGCTGATTGGTCCGGACAAGATTCTGCCGATGGGGTCGAATGTGATCCGGGGCGGCCGTGTGAAGCTGCGGATCGGCGAGCCCATTTCTACGGCAGGAATGACACTGAAGGATCGGGGAACGCTGACGGACGCGGCTCGCGAGCAGATGACTCGCCTGTTAAGTTGATCGCGGTCGCCCCAGGCTGGCTCTATTGCTTCTTCTTCCCACCGAACAGTCCACCTGTCAGGTCCTTGAGTTTGTCGTTGACCAGACCCTTCATGTCAGGCTTGAAGGCTGGCGATTGAGAGGTTCCTGCAACGGTAAAGGGAATGCCGCCCTTGGATCCGAGTTCGGCCATAGCAGCGGCGGCAGAGTGCAGATTGGCGCGCATCTTGAAGGCGAGCTCGTGCGCGGGGCTTACCGTTCCCGCGCCCGTGATTTCGCCGATGGAAGGAACCAGCAGGTCGAGCTCCTGCACTTCGGTGCCCTCGGGCGCGGATTTCAGAGTGGCGCGGAAGGTCTGAATTTCGGTGTGAGGCGCGGCCTTGATCCCGGCCAGCTCGTCGAGAACGCTCATCTTGGTGGCGAGGTCGAAGTTCGCGAGCCGGACGCCGTCCAACCCGATGGTTCCCGCCGCGATCAGCTTGTCGGCAGGGCCCTCGGCCGTGAAGTTCACGTCGGCGGTTCCTTGTTCGATCGTCGCGCCTGAAGGAAGCACGACGTCGAGCGCCGGCAAGAACGCTCCCAGTTCCGTTACGTCGAGCTTGTTTCCGGCGAGCTTGAGATTGACCACGGGAACCTCGCCAGACATATTGTAGGCGCCAGTAAGCGCGGCGACGGCTTGTCCCAGGTGAATATCGCCACGCTTCATCGTGCCGGATCGTTTGGCCAAATCGTGATCAAGGGCGAAATCCACTTCAAGCGTGCGCTTGGCGGGCGTGCCAGCCTTGACCAGCTTCAATTGCTCGCCCTGGAGTTTACCGGTGACCTGCACAGCGGCGCCATTCGAAGATACACTCCCATCGATAGAGGCGATGCCGGCGATTCCCAGAGCTGGATCGACTGCACCGGAAAGGCCAAGATCGAGGTGGGTGATGTGCAGGTTCGCGTTCAAGGGAGTTGCGATCGCGTTGCCGGCGTTGATGGGGCCGACTTTTCCATCCAGCTTGATGGCACCGGCGCCAGTGAAGACCGCGGCAAGCGTGAAGGTGAACGGCGAATCGGCGGAGAAATCCTTCACTTCGATATTCAGCTTGTCGAGAATCAATGGTTGGGCTCCACGGGCAACCGTTTTCGCCAGCGTGACGCGGCCGTTCGAGATCTTGATGTCGGCCACGGAGAGACTTGACGCGGATTCAGAGGTCGCCGGAGCGGCGGGGGTGGGAGCGGCGGCCGATTTTGCGCCGATGCTCGAAAAGTTCCAGACGCCCGCCGGATTTTGCACCAGGTCAATTTGAGGTTGGTCCACCACGATGCGCGTGACGTTGAGCTTGCGAGAGAAGATCAGCGGCTGGAGCTCGACGCCCGCCTGGAGCGAGGAAGCGCGCACAAATGGGGATTTGCTGAAAGCCGGATCGTCGGCGATGGAAAGGTCGCTGGCAGTGACCGATCCGGAAAAGATGGAAAGCTGCAAGGCGCCTAGAGTAACTTCGCGTCCCAGTGCGTCACTCAACTTGCTTTGAAGCAGAGGGCGGAATTGGTTCGCGTCGAGAACGAAAGGGAGAGCGATGACGGCGGCCAGAAGAAGCGCCACCAGGATTCCGAGGATTTTAATTCCCCGTTTCATTGAACTCGCCCAAAGGGAGCGTGGCTCCGATCACTGCGATTGTATCAGGTCACTATGAAGATCGGTTGATTTCGCGGGAGCGATTTAGCCGCGGCGATCTTTAGCCGCCATCAGCTCGTTGATATTGATGAGCTCCGTGGGGTAATTGCCGGTGTAGCAGGCGTAGCAGTAATCGTGATTGAAGTCGGAAACCGCCTCGCGGAGGCTGCGGAGCGAGAGGTAGGCAACGGAATCGGCCTCGACAAAGCGGCGGATCTGCTCGACGGAGTTGTTGGCGGCAATCAGCTCGGCCGGAACCGGAGTATCGACACCATAGAAGCAAGGCGAAATGGTGGGCGGGCAGGAGATCCTGACATGAACCTCCCGGGCTCCAGCGCTGCGCACCATGCGGACGATTTTGCGCGAGGTGGTGCCGCGCACGATGGAGTCGTCGACCAGGATCACACGTTTGCCTTCGAGCAGGTGTCGGATCGGGTTGAGCTTGAGCTTTACGCCAAAGTCGCGGATGGCTTGAGAGGGCTCGATGAAGGTGCGGCCAACATAGTGGTTACGGATCAGCGCCTGGCGGAAGGGGATGCCGGCTTCGGAGGCGTAACCGATCGCGGCGGCGGTGCCGGAATCGGGAACGGGGACGACGACATCGGCGTCGACGGGGTGCTCCCGCGCCAGCAGGCGGCCGAGATTTTCGCGGGATTCCTGCACGGGGCGGCCGAAGACGATGGAATCGGGCCGCGAGAAGTAGACGTGTTCGAAAACGCAGTGGGCGTGATCGCGGATGGGGGCGTACCGCTCGCGAGTCATGCCCTCAGGGCCAACGATGACCATCTCGCCGGGATCGACGTCGCCGAGATAGACGGCGTTGATGAGATCGAAGGCGCAAGTTTCGGAAGCGAAGACGTAGCAGGTGTAGCCGCCGGAGAGTTCCATCTGACCGAAGGCGAGAGGACGGAAGCCGTGCGGGTCGCGCGCAACGATGATGCGGTCCTCAGCAAGAAAGACAAGTGAAAACGCACCTTCGAGTTGGAGCAGGGCGTCGCGCAAGGCGCCGGCCAGCGTGCGTTCCCGCGAATGCGCCACCAGGTGCAGGATCACTTCGGAATCGCTGGAGGCTTGGAAGATGGCGCCTTCGCGTTCCAGGTCTTTGCGAAGCTCGCTGGCGTTGGTGATGTTGCCGTTGTGGGCGACGGCGATGCGGCCCTTATTACAAGAGACGGAGAAGGGCTGGGCGTTGAGCAATACGGAGTCGCCGGCGGTGGCATAACGAGTGTGGCCGATGGCGATTTCCCCAGGCAGGCTGCCCAGAACTTCGGGAGTGAACAAATCAGCAACGCGGCCCATCCCGCGAAAATTGTGGATTTCGCGCCCGTCGCTGGAGACGATGCCGGCGCTTTCCTGGCCGCGATGCTGCAATGCGTATAACCCGAGGTACGCGATGTTGGAAGCTTCGGGATGACCGTAGACGGCGAACACTCCGCATTCCTCGCGAAGTTTGTCGAAAGGAATCTCTTCGAAATCGTCGAACTCTGTTTCAAGCATAGGCTGGCGCGAGCAAATCCTTGAGAGCGTTCTCAGAAACCTCGCGGAGCCGATCGACGGGGGAATCCACCCATGTAGCCGAGTGGTGATCGATTCGTAACCGCGTTTTCATTGTAGCGCCGATGCGTGGGCAGTTTACGCCGTGACGCTGGGCGATTTCCTCGACGGCTTCCGGATGGAGTGAAGAAACGAGGATGCGTGAAGAACCCTCGTGAAAGAGCGCGAATTCCGGACGGAGCCCACCATCGAGGCTGACGTGAGCGCCAATGCCGCCCGAGCAACATTCCGCGAGCGCTACAGCGAGGCCGCCATCGCCCAGGTCGTGAGTGGATTCGGCGAGACCAGCGCCGACGACCTCGCGCACCGCCGCCTGGACGCGCTTTTCGTAATCCATGTCCAGGGCAGGCGGCAATCCCCATATTTTGTTCAAAACAACTTTGGCATATTGTGTTCCGCCAAAGCGAGTCGCATCCACGGAGCCCAGGCCGCCAAGGAGCAGCACCGCCCGGCCTTCGTGCTTGAAGGGGATGGTGACGGGCGGAGCCGTCTTTAGCAACCCGACGACGCCCATCACAGGAGTGGGCCATATGGATTCGCCGAGGGTCTCGTTATACAGGCTGACGTTGCCGCCAGTGATGGGCGTCTCGAAGAAGCGGCAGGCTTCGGCGATGCCTTCGATGGCCTCGACGAGCTGGGCCATAATCTCGGGACGCTCGGGATTGCCGAAGTTTAGATTGTTGGTGGCGGCGACGGGAAGCGCGCCCACGGTCGAAAGATTGCGGCAGCACTCGGCCACGAGCAGGCGGGCGCCTTCGCGCGGGTCGAGCGAGCAGTAGCGGCTATTGCCGTCGACAGACATCGCGATGCTTGTACCGGTTTCCTTGATACGCACGATAGCCGCGTCGCCGCCAGGACCCGCGAGAGTGTTGGTTCGGACGCTGTGATCGTACTGCTGCCAGATCCAGCGTTTAGAGCAGAGGTCAGGAGAAGCCAGCAGCTTGAGCAAGTCGGCGGTCAGGTCGCGGGAAACCGGAATGTCAGGCGAATCCAGCGGAGCCGTACGATAGGGTTCGGCGTTATGCGGACGATCATAAAGAGGAGCTTCGTCGGCGAGTTCGCGGTTTGGAATTTCGGCGACGATCGCGCCATCATTCTTGACGCGCAGCATGCCGTCGCCGGTGACGCGGCCGATGGTGACGGCGTCGAGGTTCCATTTCTTGAACACCGCGAAGACTTCGTCTTCACGGCCCGCGTCGGCCACGATGAGCATGCGCTCCTGCGATTCGGAGAGCATGATCTCGTACGGCGTCATGCCGGTTTCGCGCTGGGGAACGAGGCTAAGGTCGATCTCGACGCCGGTTCCAGCGCGGCTGCCCATCTCGCAGGTCGAGCAGGTGAGACCGGCCGCGCCCATGTCCTGAATGCCCACGACAGCACCCGTGTGCATGGCTTCAAGGCAGGCCTCGAGAAGAAGCTTTTCCATGAACGGATCGCCGACTTGGACGTTAGGACGCTTTTCCTTGGACTCCTCGGTGAACACGGCCGAGGCCATGGATGCACCGTGAATGCCGTCGCGCCCGGTTTTCGCGCCGACGTAAATAACCGGATTACCGACGCCGGTAGCTCGACCGTAGAAGATTTCGTCGTGGCGAAATACGCCCAACGCAAAGACGTTGACCAGCGGATTGCCGTTATAGCAGGCTTCGAAGACGCATTCCCCTCCCACCGTGGGAACGCCGAAGCAGTTGCCGTAATGCGCAATGCCTCCGACGACGCCTTCGACAATTCTGCGATTGCGATCGCCCCAGGCGGGATCGTCAAGAGGGCCGAAGCGAATGGCGTCGAGCACCGCAATCGGCCGGGCGCCCATGGTAAAAATGTCGCGCAGGATGCCGCCGACGCCGGTTGCCGCTCCCTGGAACGGCTCGATAAAACTGGGATGGTTGTGCGATTCGATCTTGAATGCGATCGCCCAGCCTTTACCTTCGGCGTCCTGGCCAATATCGATGATGCCGGCGTTTTCGCCGGGGCCGACCAGCACGCGCGGGCCTTTGGTTGGCAGCTTCTTCAGGTGCAGGCGGGAGCTCTTGTAGGAGCAGTGCTCGCTCCACATGACCGTAAAGATCCCAACCTCGGTTGGATTGGGCTCGCGGCCGAGGATGGAACGGACTTTGACGATTTCCGAATCGGTGAGCTGGCTCATGCGGTACGGCTCGCCTGAGAAGATGGCATGGGGAAATTTCAGTTTAACAGAGCCGGGTTGCGGAAGCCGTATTCGGCGAGCGTTGGGAATTACTGAACGTCCATAACCTTACCGTTCACGAACGTCACTTTCAAATTCTTGTACGAGTAAATCTGCTTCGTGCCGGCTTCGGCCAGCATGCCGTCAGGCTTTCCGAGAATTGCGGCCACCTGGTCTTTCGTCATTCCGAGCTCGACTTTCGCCGTCGACTCTATCGAGTTGGGTTCCGGGCCGAACGTCACCTTCGACACATCGGCCTTGGGATACGTCCGAATCTGGTCGTTCACTAGAAAGCTGATCTGCCGGGCGTCCATTCCCATCCAGCTGCCGGTCACGGTGGTGCCGTTGCGGAGCGTGAGAGTATCTGCGTACGCGGACGCGAGCAGGACGACGAACAGGGCAGCTAAGTACTTTATCATCGGCGGCTCTCCGGATTGATCACAACCGGCTCCGTCAGCGTGTACGTGAACCGCGTCTCGGGCTTAATCTCGACGGGCTTTCCCTTCACCACTGCAACAGCGGTGCCTGCGGCGGCTCCGACACCCGCTCCAATGCCAGCTCCGACAGCGCCTCCCGCCATCGCGCCAACCGCGGCGCCTGTGGCGGCGCCGACGGCAGCCCCAGTGGCTGTTCTCTTCGCCTGCGAGCCGCTCTTGGAATCGACAGGCCCAGTCTTCACGTCAACCCTTCGCCCGTTGGCGGTGATCGCGACGAGGGAGATCGAGAGAGAGGCTCGACGCGTGACTCCCGAAGCCTGTACGTGAGACACCCGGAGGATGGCGGCGGCGTTCACGGGCACCAGCGTTACGCCGTCGACGACCACGGGATCGTCCAGCGTCGCCGCGTATTCTTTGTACAGATCGGCCTTCCTCGAGTCGATGGGCTCGATCGTGCGAACCGCGATCTCCGTGCCTGTCGGGAGTGTGATGCCTTGCGGCGCGGTCTCCGCTGGAGGAGGTGGCGCGGAAGGTGGCGTGGCTGAAGGCGCTGCCGCCGGCGGAGGTGTTGCTGGAAGAGGCGCCGCTGAAGGAGTAGGCGAAGTCGACGCAGACGCCGTCGACGGAGGCGCGGGCCCCTCTACCGGATCGAACTGGATCGACAAAATCTGATCGACCGGAACCATCTGAGACTTCTCGCCGACCCGGATTCGAATCTGCGAGGAGATCCCAAATTCGACGACTCCGGAAATCTGGTGGCCGTCCTTCAACGTGACGACGTCGGCGAAGGCGTTCGAGGCGGGCACCAGGCACGCTAGCCAGAGCAGGGCCGCCTTGGTCCCTTTCATACGCGTCCTCGCCATCTTCATACGCGTCCTCGCCATCGCGGAGTTGAATGTCATGGAACGACGCTCCAATGCACCACGCAGCGTTTCTGAGGGCCCGAGCTTTTGTTCTTGAGAATCAATCTTTGCGTCTGGCCTTCTCCCGGCGACAAGCGTGCGTCCCAGGTTTTTGCATCGTAGTCGAGCTGCAGTTTCACAAGCGGCACGTTGCGAAAAACGTATTCGGCGTTCTGCGGAATGGGGCCGCCGCTGCATTCGAGCGTCCCCGACCTCGGCCCGTCATAAGGCTGCGGCGACGCGGAAACCGACGCGGCCGGAAGGGGCGCCCGTGCCGGCGGGGCGGAAACGGCGTTCGCAGACGAAGCGTCCACGGCACCGGCCGGAGGCCACATGGTGTCGCTGGGGGCCCGCTCCGCCCTCGTGGTCAAGGAAGGCTGCGGACTCCTCTGCTGGCTTCTTCGAGGGTTTTGCCCGCTCGCGGGCGTGGGGGGATCGAACCTGAGATCGGCTCGCCATACCTCCGCCAGGTCTCGCTTTTCCGCATTGTCGGAGCGCAGATCCTGGGCCAAAAGATTCTCAGTGACCGAACGGTAATTCGGGAGGATCCGCAAGGCGCTCTTCCTCCAGGTTCTTATATCCGGAAGGTCCAGCAGAATCCTGCAGACGGCCTCGGTTTCCGGCAGTGAAAGAGCCAGCGACTGCTGGCCGGCTGCGGTACTGCTAGCCCCGAGAAGGTCGTCCAAAAAAGGTTTGGCGCCATCCGGCGAGCGAGTCATCAGATCCACGAACATCGGCGCGTAAGCAAGAATGAACGTCGCTTCCCGCTGTTGACGCCACGAGAACTCGACCACTGCGGCGGCCACTCGAGAGTCCGCGAGAGGTTTCATTACCGCCGCCAAATCTGCCCTTCCGTCGCCCTTTTGCCAGGCTGCAATCAGTTCTTCGTCAAGGATATCTCGATACCAGGCCAACAGGCCAGAGATCGTATCCAGCGTCTGTTGCCGGTTAGCAGGGTCGACTTTCCCCAGCAATGCCCTGATCTTCTGATGCGCTACCGCGTCCGAATAGGGAGCGGGACCGACCACCTTAAACTGTGCCTTGGCAGTAGTAACCGCCGCAAGGAATACGACAGACGAGATACCACACGTCGTGATCCAGGTCCGCAATCGCGTAATCCCCGAAAAACAGACTGCGCGGGATACGCTGGGGATCGCTGGCATGGAACTCTTCCTCCGCATCGCCGTCGTAATCCGAATGTAATTAAATCTATCTGCTGGGGGAACGGCTGGTCGATTTTACACCGGGGACGACCGCCATTTCAAGCTCGCCGTTCTGCATGACATCCGGAATTTCGGGAATGCCGCCACAATCCTCAGGTCGCCCGTTCATAGGTAACGCGTGAATCTGCGTTTGTCCACCGCCGCCACTCCCGCCGGTACATGACCGTCGGGAATCGGTTCGCCTAATTGCGTCCGGAGCGGGACGACGCCGGCCCAGACAGGAACTGACCAGTCGTCTTCGGTGTCCAGGGGCGGCCCCGATCGCACCTTGGCCGAGGCTTCCTCCAGCGGCAGCGCCAGGACTGTGGTGCTGAGCATCTCCTTCTCGTTGGGGCGCCGAACCTCTTCCCACCGGCCGGGCACAATGTGATTCGTGAAGCAGCGAAGCGCCGCCATTTTTTCGGCGGGATCGGTCACCAGCCGGGCTGTCCCCAAAATCACCACGGACCGGTAATTCATGGAGTGACGGAATGCGGATCTGGCGAGCACAAATCCATCGACAAGGGTTACGGTCACGCACACCGCGACGCCTTGTGCCAGCGAGCGCAGCATCCGGCTTGCCGCGGAGCCATGGATGTACATCTGGTCGCCCGAGCGCGCATACGCGGTCGGAATGACGTAAGGCTGGCCCTCGATTGTGAAACCGACGTGGCAGAGATACCCCTCGTCGAGAATCGCGTGGATTCGTTCGATGTCGTACACTCCGCGCTCAGGATGCCGGAGGACGCGGGTGCGATTGGTCGTCGTGATTGCGCTCATGATGTCTGATTGTAATCATGAAAGTGGCCCCTCAAAAGGTCCAGTTTTGATATTCTAAGGCAGTCCACTTTGAATTTCGCCTCCGTTCTCGACCGAGCCTCCTCCATTCCGCTACGCCATCAAATCTATGAGGAATGGCGCAGGGGGATTCTCGCGGGCCGCTTCAGCCCGGGAGACAAAGTGCCGTCAACCAGGGATCTCGCTGCCGCTCTGGGCGTTTCCCGCAGCACTGTATCCGACGCGTGGGAACAGTTGATCGCGGAGGGCTATCTTGAAGCGGCCCGCGGCTCCGGAACCTTCGTGTGCCGCGTACTCCCCGACAAGTTGCTGACATCGCGATGGAGGCGCGGAACCGGGGCCCGGGGCGAAGCTCGCGTGAAGCTGTCCCGCTACGGCAGCGGGCTCGACCAGGATTTTCGGCGCCCAGCGGCCAGTCCTGGAGTGATTCGCTTCCCTCCGGGGATACCGGATCGCGACCACTTCCCCGTTGCGCTATGGCGGAAGCTGCTGGTGCGGCATCTGCGCGACGCGCCGCCGGCGGTTTTCGATTACGCGGAGAGCTCCACCGGTTATCCCAGGCTGCGTTCAGAAATTGCGGCGTACGTGGCTCGCATGCGGGCCGTGAGTTGCACCGCCGCTCAAGTCATCATCGTGAATGGCTCACAACAGGCCCTGGACCTTTGCGCCCGGCTGCTGATCGAACCCGGCGACGGAGTTGCTTTTGAAAATCCCGGATATCAGGGCGCCCGCCGCATTTTCGAAGCGAATGGCGCTCGCCTGCTGCCGCTTCCGATCGACGCGGATGGAATCGTCATTCGCCAGCTCACCCAGATTGCAGGCCTGGTCTACGTGACTCCGTCGCACCAGTTTCCCACTGGAATCTCGATGTCCCTGGCGCGGCGATTGGAACTTATCCGGTGGGCACGCGCTTTCGATGCCGTAATTATTGAGGACGATTATTCCAGCGAGTATCGCTACAGCGGACCTCCGCTGCCGTCGCTTCAAGGCTTGGCGGGCGCGGTTCCGGTGGTTTATATCGGAACATTTTCCAAGGTCATGTTCCCCGGGCTGCGAATCGGGTATATCATCGCGCCCCGGAACTTGACCAAACGTTTTGAGCGTGCAAAGTGGCTGGCTGACCGTCACACTCCCGTGCTGGAACAATGCGCGCTCGCGGATTTTCTCGGCGAGGGCCATTTGGACCGGCATATCCGGCGGATGCGGCGGCTCTATGGGCTGCGCCGGGAGGTTCTCATGGAGTCTCTTGATCGCCACTTCGGGGATCAGGCAACA
>Ga0070733_10002157_pt1 | contig 14250 bp, 13 predicted proteins | sample Coa_R1_9_FD_66450 | JGI IMG/M metagenome (GOLD analysis project Ga0070733, IMG submission 66450) | Surface soil microbial communities from Centralia Pennsylvania, which are recovering from an underground coalmine fire - Coalmine... | ecosystem: Environmental > Terrestrial > Soil > Unclassified ... | reverse complement strand
GCCAGGCCGAGAGTGAGGACCAGGATGCGCGCGTCGAACTCGACCGGCAGGGAGATCGGGATCTGCATCGGCAGGCGCAGCGAGCCGAGCACGCGGGTCGCCCAGAACGCGAGCGCCAGGCCCACCGCGCCGCCGGCCAGCCCCAACACCAGGCTCTCGCTCACCAGGAGGCGGACCAGCCACGAGATCCTCGCGCCGACCGCGAGCCGGATGCCGATCTCGCGCTGTCGCGACGAGCCGCGTGCCAGGAACAGCCCGGCGGCATTGGCACAGGCAACCAGCAGGACCAGGGCGACGACCCCCTGCAGCAGGGCCGAGAGCGCGACCACGCCGCCGCGCATCGCCGGATAGATCCTGGCCTCGGACTCAGGCAGCAACCGCAAGCTGATGCCCGCGTTGGCTCGCGGATAGAGCTGGCGCAGCCGGCTCGCGAGCGCATTCATCGCGTCCGCTGCCTGGCGCAGGCCGACGCCCGGGCGCAGCCGCCCGGTGACCTGCAACCAGTTGGCGTCGCGCTCCTGCAGCGGGTCGGACTCCGCGGTCAAGGCCCGCTGCATGGACGGGGTCATGGACAGGGGTGCCCAGATCTCTTCCAGCAGGCCGGTGTTGGGGCCGGTGAAGCCGGCAGGGGCGACTCCCACCACCTTGAAGCCGGTGCCGTTGAGAGTCACGCTCCTGCCGAGGACCCGCGGATCGGCGCCGAAGTGGCGTTTCCAGAAGCCGTCGCCGATGACCGCCACGGGGCTGGCGACGCGGTCGTCCGCGGCATCGAAGGCCCGCCCCAGGGCCGGTTCGACCCCCAGCGTCGCGAAATAGTTCGCCGATACCAGCGCGCCGATGACCAGTTGGCTGCTCTCGCCGTCGTCGACCATGAAGCCCTGGTTGCCTTCGGCGGCGAGCGCCGTGAAGACGCGGTTGGCGCGCTCGTAGTCGCGGTAGTTGGGGTAGGAGACGGAGGCCCAGTCGAGACCCGACGCGAAATGCGAATAGATCCGCACCAAGCGCTCCGGCGCCGCCAGCGGCAAGGGGCGCAGCAGCAGCGCGTCGACGATGCTGAAGACGGCGGCGTTGGCGCCGATCGCCAGGCCCAGGGTGGCGACGATGACTGCCGAGAATCCGGGCCGGCGCGCGAGGGTGCGCAGGGCAAGGCGAAGGTCGTCGGCAAAGGCGGTCATCGCTGGTCCTCCCTCCTGGCGCCGGTCGCTCCGCCCGCCTGCGGCGAACCTGGAGCTCGTCGTCAGCGCCGGGGTGTCGCGGTGGAGCGCCGGTAGCGCCACCAGTTGCCGCCGGCGCGCTGGAACGCGGTGATCATGCCGTCGCGGAGCCCGTGATGTCCGACCCGGACGGCGTCCAGACCGTAATGGCTGAGCACCGCGTGGATGATCAGCGTGCCGGCGGCGAGGAGGGTGACCTTCCCTTTCTCGATCCCGGTGGCGCGAGCGATGTGGCGCGCCCGATGACGGAGGAGCCGTCGTGCGATCCGCTCCAGATCCGGCAAGGTGACGGGCGCGCCGCTGTCCCCGCCGTGCAGCTCCTCGATCCGGTGCGCGGAGCCGCCCAACGCGATGGCGGCGACCGGGCGGGGAGCGGTGGGCAGCGTCTTGAGCGCATCCGCGAGACCGAGGCAGAGCTGCGCCCACTCCAAGGGGCCCGGCGGGTCGCCCCGAAGCTGCGCGCACAGCAGCGAGGAACCGATTGGCATCGAGATCGCCGCACGCCGCCGCCGGCCGCTGGTGAGGGTGACCTCGGTCGAGGCGCCGCCGCTGTCGATGAGCACCTGCGGGTCACGGCGGTCGAGATCGGGGGCGGCGCCGAGGAACGCCAGCCGCGCCTCGGCCGCTTCCGACAGCAGACGCACCGGCGCGCCCAGGGCTCGCTCCAATCGCTGGATCACCTTGCCGCCGTTGCTGGCGGCCCTCATCGCCCTGGTGGCGGCGATGAGCACCTCTTTCGCACCGGCCTTGCGCGCCGCCTCGAGGTGGCCGCGCAGGATCCTTTCGAGCTGGCGGGCCTTCTTGTCGCGGATCCGGCCGTGGCGCTCCAGCTCGCGCCCCAGCTCCAGCAGCTCGGTCTCTGAAACCAGATGCTCGACGGCCTCGCCCGGCGATCCCGTGCCGACGAGCAGGTGCACGGTGTTGCTGCCGATATCGATGGCGGCGATGGGTCGCATGGACGGCATCACAGCTGCTTGCGGTAGACGACGAAGCCCGAGCGCTCCGCAATCTTGTCGTACAGCTCGGGCGGAAACGCAGGACGCCCGTAAAAACGGTTGTAACCCTCCCATAGCGGTAGCCAGCGGGAGAAGTCCATGGCCGCCACCGGGCGCAGGCTCAGGGGGGTTGGCGCGGAGTCCATGTTCGTTCGTGCTCTCCCATGCGCGGTGGATCCGGCGGGCTGCCGTCCCCTTTCGCCGCCAGGTTATCAGGAAGCGACTCCGGACGACCTCGGCACCAGCGAGCCGAGACGTATAGACTCGGGCCCTTCCCACGCGCACGTGATCCACGCCTCGGGCGCGGCAGTGTCGGGACTACCGCGCCGGCGTGGCGGCAGGAGGTGGTGATGAGGCTGGTATGGCGGTTGGCCCTGCTGCTCGCGTTGCTGGTCTGCCCGATGCTCGGCGCCATGGAGAAGGCGGCGCCGTCCGCTCCTCCTGCCGGCCCGTCCGATCCCTTCGGCGCCCTGAAGTTCCGCTACATCGGACCCGAAGGCAACCGGGTGTCGGCCGTGGCGGGGGTACCCGGCGACGCCACCGTGTACTACGCGGGGGCGGCCTCCGGCGGCATCTTCAAGACCACCGACGGCGGGATCCACTGGCGGCCCATCTTCGACGACCAGCCGGTGTCCTCGATCGGCGCCCTGGCCGTGGCGCCGTCCGATCCCAACGTCGTCTGGGCCGGCACCGGCGAGGCCTTCATCCGCAGCAACATCTCGGTCGGCTGGGGGATGTTCCGCTCCACCGACGCCGGGCGGACCTGGGCGCGCGCCGGCCTGGAGAAGACCGGCCGCATCGGGCGCATCGTCGTGGACCCGCGCGACCCCGACGTCGCCCTGGCCTGCGCGCTCGGCGCCGCGTATGGGCCGGCGCCCGACCGCGGCGTCTTCCGCACCGCCGACGGCGGCAGGAGCTGGACCAAGACCCTCTTCGTCGACGAGCGGACCGGCTGCTCCGACCTGGCGATGGATCCCAACAACCCGCGGGTCGTCTTCGCCGGCACCTGGCAGCTGGCGATCCACACCTGGGGCCGCGAGAGCGGCGGACCGGGCAGCGGCCTCTACCGCTCGGCCGACGGCGGCCTCACCTGGAAGCAGATCGAGGGCAACGGGCTGCCCGCCAAGCCGTGGGGCAAGGTCGGGCTGGCGATGACGCGGGCCGACTCCAATCGCGTCTATGCGCTGATCGAGGTCGGCGACGGCCAGCCCTGGCAGGGGCACGAGACTCCCAACGGCCGCCTCTGGCGGTCCGACGACGCCGGCGAGCACTGGGCGCTGATGACCGCCGACCGCCAGGTGGCCGGCCGCACCCATTACTACAACCGCATGGCGGTCGAGCCGGACGATCCGGACGAGGCCTACTTCCTCACCGCTTCCTGGGCCAAGACCCGCGACGGCGGCAGGACGATCGTCGACCCGCCCGACGAGCAGGTGCCGGGCGGCGACCACCACGACATCTGGATCGATCCGGGCAACGGCAACCGGCTCGCCGTCAGCCACGACGGCGGCCTTTCCATCAGTATCAACCGCGGGCGCAGCTGGTTGCAGCTGGAGCTGCCGATCGCGCAGATCTACCACGTGACGGTGGATGATCGGATCCCTTACTGGGTGTACGGCAACCGGCAGGACGGGCCGGCCACCCGCGGCCCCAGCAACAGCAAGCTGGGGGTGCAGAACGACCAGCCGAACATCGCCCGCGGCATGTGGACCGGGGTGAGCGGCGGCGAGAGTGGCTGGGCGACGCCCGATCCGCAGGATCCGAACGTCGTCTGGTCCAGCGCCTCGGGCTTCGGCAGCGTGGGCGGGATCGTCACCCGCTACGACGCGCGCACCAACACGGCGCGCAGCGTCGAGGTCTGGCCCCGGGCGACCATCGGCTGGCCGGCCGCCGACCTGAAGTACCGCTTCCTCTGGACCTTCCCGCTGACCATCTCGCCGCACGACCACAACCGGGTCTACGTCGGCAGCCAGTACGTCCACCAGACCACCGACGGCGGCGCCACCTGGCAGGTGATCAGTCCTGACCTGACGCTCGACGACAAGGCGCGGCAGCAGATCTCGGGCGGGCTCACCCCCGACAACATCGGGGTGGAATACGCGGGCGTCGTCTTCGCCATCGCGGAATCGCCGGTGCAGCCTGGGCTGCTCTGGGCGGGGACCAACGACGGCCAGCTGCAACTCACCCGGGACGGCGGCAAGAGCTGGACCAACCTGACCGCGCATCTGCCCGGGCTGCCACCGTGGGGGACGGTGAGCGCGATCGAGCCGTCGCGCTTCGCGGCCGGCGCCGCCTACGTCGTCTGCGACCTGCACCAGGTCGACAACCGCGATCCCTTCGTCTTCAAGACCAAGGACTTCGGCAACACCTGGACGCCGATCGTCGACGGCATCCCGCGCAGCCCGCTGTCGTATGCCCACGCCCTGCGCGAGGATCCCGCGCGGCGCGGCCTGCTCTATCTGGGCACCGAGAACGGCCTCTACGTCTCTTTCGACGACGGCGGGCGCTGGCAGCCGCTGGCGTCCGGGCTGCCCCATGCTCCGGTCTACGGTATCGCCGTGCAGGAGCGCTTCGGCGATCTGGTGGTGGCAACCTACGGCCGCGGTTTCTGGATCCTCGACGACCTCACGGCATTGCGGCATTTCGGCGGTGGTGCGGCGGCGACCGCGGCGGCGCCTGCCGCCGCGAAAGTCGCCGAGCTGCTGCCGCCGCGCCCCACCTATCGCTGGCGCGCCGTCGAGGCGCCGTACTCGGCCGACTACGATCCGGTGGCCGGCTTCAACCCGCCGGACGGCGTGCCCATCCAATACTGGCTGGCGTCCGCCATCAAGGGCGAGAAGGACAAGACGACCGGCGAGCAGAAGGACGAGGTGGAGATCCGGATCGAGGACGCCGCCGGCAAGGTGGTGCGGACGTTCAAGGGACCGGCCAACGCCGGCCTGAACCGCGCCTGGTGGGACCTCGCCTACGACAAGACGCCCGAGGCGCGGCTGCGCACCAGCCCGCTGGGCGCCCCGTACGTCAAGGTCGGGGTGGAGGGGATCCCCGCGCCGGGCATCGATCGACCGGCGGTGCTGGCGCCGATCGGCGAGTACAAGGTCAAGCTCAAGGTCGGCGACCGCGAGCTGTCCCAGCCGCTGACGCTGCTGAAGGACCCCGGCGCCGGCGGCAGCGAGGCCGACGTGCTGGCGCAAGGCGACCTGGTGCGGGACCTGGTCGACGACCTGACTCACGCCGTCGAAGCGATCAACCGGACGGAAAGCGCGCGCGGCCAGCTCGCCGCGCTGCAGGTGCGGTTGGGAGACAAGGGGCCAAAGGACGTCAAGGACGCCGCCGCGGCGCTGGACCGGAAGCTCCTCGCGGTCGAGGAGGACCTCTTCCAGGTGCGGGTCACCGGCCGCGGCCAGGACGTCCTGCGCTGGCCGATGAAGGTGACCGAGCAGCTCGTCTACCTGCTGGGACGCGTCACCGAGTCCGACTTCGCGCCCACCGCCGCCCAGCTCGAGGTGCACCAGCTGCTGCATGGCGAGGCCGCGCGCGTGCGCCAGGCGCTCGACGCCCTGCTGTCCACCGACCTGGTGCGTTTCAACGCGCTGCTGGCCGAAAAGCAGCTGGCGGGAGTGGTGGCGAACCCGTAGCGGCGGCGGCGCGGGCGATCGGCGGGCGGCGCGAGCGATCGGCAGGCGGCGCGAGCGATCGGCAGGCGGCGCGCCGCCTCGACGGGTCAGTCAGCGGTGCGCGAGACGCAAGCTCTGCCAGCTGCCGTCCGCCGTCCAGCCGCCGTCGACGACGAGGGTGTGGCCGTTCACGAAGCCGCTCGCCGCGGGATCGGCGAGGAAGGCGATCGCCCGCGCGACGTCGTCGGGCGTGGCGAAGCGCGCCATCGGCACGCGGTCGGTGATGTCGGCGTCGGCGTAGATGCCGGCGCCCTGGGCGGCATCGTCCATCGCCGTCTTGACCCAACCCGGACAGACCGCGTTGCAGCGCACGCCGCGGCCGCCCCATTCGGCGGCCAGGGTGCGCGTCAGGCCGATCAGGCCATGCTTCGAGGCGTTGTAAGCGGTGCGGTCGGCGATGCCGGTCAGCCCGGCGATCGAGGCGACGTTGACGATGCTGCCGGAGCCTCGTTCGAGCATCATCGCGCCGAAGGTCTTGGCCAGCAGGAACGGCGCCACCAGGTTGACGTCGAGGACCCGCCGGAAGTCCTGGGCCGAGACCGTCTCCGCCGGCGCGATGAAGCTGATGCCGGCATTGTTCACCAGCACGTCGGCGCGGCCCCAGCGCTCGCGCACCATTGCCGCGAAGCGCGCCGCGAGCGATTCGTCAGCGAGGTCGCCGGTGCACTCGAGGGCCTCCACGCCGCGCTGGCGCAGGCTCGCCAGCGTCTCCGTGCATGGGCGCAGATCGCCGAGCGCCAGGGCGAAGCCCCGCTCGCCCAGCAGCAGCGCCGTGCTCTGGCCGATGCCCTGCGCGGCGCCGGTGACCGCCGCCACCGCGCGGGTTCGCTTGCCGCCGTCCATCGTCTCGCCTCCGGTGAGCGCCGTGGGCAATAGTAGCCCAGGCGCGGCCTCTAAGGTTGGCGTCGAGCGGGCAGCGAATACTGGCTGAGGAAGGCCCAGGCGTCGCGGTTCACCTGCGAAGCGACGGCGTGGTAGGCGTGGTCGTGCCCGGGCAGCTCGACGTAATGCAGCGGGAAACCCGCGGCGAGCAGGAGGTCCCGCGTGCGGCGGGCCTGCGCCAGCGGGAAGAACTGGTCGCGGTCGCCGATGTAGTAGGCGATCGGGATCTTGCGCCGCGCGCGGCCGAGGAGCCAGTCGTAATTGGGATAGATCACCGCGGCGTGCACGGCGGCGGCGGCGAAGCGATCGGCGTCCAACATGGCGGCGTCGAAGGTCAGGACGCCGCCGGCGGAATGACCGAAGAGGTAGACCCGTGCCGGGTCCGGCTGCCACCGGGTCGCCACCTCCGCCAGGATGGCGCGGAGCAGCGTCGGCACCAGGGGATCGAGCTGCGGGCTGAACTGCAGGGTGGGCGCCACCAGCAGGATGCCCTGCTCGTCGGCGAGGTCCTTCCAGGCTGCGATGGACCACGGGCCGTTGCCGCCGACGCCATGGAGGAGGAGGATCTCCGGTCCCGCCGGCCGCGTGCGGTAGCCGCGCGGCACGAAGACCTGGTAGGGGTAGACCTCCTCCTGGAACAGGATGCGATAGCTGTGCACCTCCCCCGGTGAGGCTTCGCCCGTCGATGCCGCCGGCTCCGCAGGCAGCACCGCGGGTGCGGTCAGCAGGAGCGGCAGCACGAGGCTGGCGGCCAGCAGATGACCGGGTAAGAACCTCATCGCGTCCTCCCGTTGTCCGTAGCGCCGCGCGGCTGCATCAGAGGTAGTGTACCGTTGGACAGTCAAGCGGGCATCGAAGTGTGCATGCAGAAAGCAGCGCCCGGCGGTCCGGATGCCGGCGGTCGGGATGCGGGAGCCCGGCGTCAGGGCGTGTCGCGGTGAGCGTCGCGGCGGAAGTACTGGACTCCCGCCCGGCCCAGGTAGGCAATCAGCTGGTGAGGATCGACCTGGCGGTCGGCGGGCACCAGCCCGGAGCCGGCGAAGCCGCGGGCCATGATCGCCCGCGCGGCGAGCACCGCCGGCGCGACGGCCACGATGTAGCTGTGCGCCGGATGGACGAAGCCTGCCACGAGCCGGGCGCCGGCGACGTCCTCGACCTCGACGGCGAACCCTCCTGACCTGGCGCCGAAGCGCTTCGCGATGCGGCGGCCGGCCGGTTGCAGGGCGCGGACCAGGGCGCGCACCGGGCGGTGGCGGGCCGCCGCGGCGAAGAGCGCGTTGAGCAGGCGGCGCCGGGCATCGACCCAGAGATCGACGTCGCGCAGGGTTGGCCAGATCGGCGGCAGCGTCACGCTGTCGGCGCTTTCGCTCAGCCGCGCGTCGATCCAGCCGACGGGAGGCGGGAGCTCGCAGCGCCGGCGTTCGCTGAAGGCGAGTCTCTCCACCAGGCGGCCGCCGCGCAGCACGCGGATGGGCCGCTCGAGGTTGGCCAGCAGCGACTGCGCGGTGGCGGCCGTGGAGGTGTTGCCGGTGGCCGGCGCCAGCAGTGCCGAGATGCGCGCCGGCGCGCTCACCCCGAGCGCCTGGACCAGCGCCGCCGTCACCGCCGAGACCGAGCTGCAGGAGCTGAGCACGCGCGTCCCGGCGCGGCCGATGCGCGGTGCGAGGCGCTGCACCGCGACCGCATGGTCGAAGCTGTCGGCGAGGTCGATGACGTCGCAGCCAACCGCCATCGCGGTTTCGATCAGCAGGGTGGTGCGCCGCTGGAAGGGCCCGGCGGCGTCGATCACGACGTCGCCCTGGCGCAGCGCCGCGCGCAGCGAGGCGGCATCCTCCGCGTCGACCTGGATATCGCCTCCCGCGCCTCCCGCGGCTGCCGCGCCTCCAGGATGCCGCGAGCCGACCAGCGGCTGCTCGCCATCGCGCCGCAGCAGCGCCGCGGCGGCGGCGCCGAAGAAGCCGCGGCCGCCGATGACGACGATGCGGCTCACCGGTTCGGCTCGCCGGCGGCGGCCAGGCGCGGCAGCGAGCGGCCGAGCCAGACGGTCCAGGGACAGAACAGGGCGAAGGCGATGAACGGCGCGGCGCGATCGAGGCGCCAGGCCGCGTAGGCGTAGCCCAGGCCGTAGACGCCGAGGACCATGCCCAGGCAGGCCCAGATCGCCGGGTAGAGCGGCGGCGCCAGCTCGAAGCGCAGGAAGAAGGACTGCGGGCAAAGGCCGGCCCACAGCCCGAAGGCGAGGTTGTAGGCCGCCGCCGCCGAAAAGGTCAGTCGGTAGAGCCGGGCGCGATAGGGCGACACGCGAAGCGATTGTACAGGCCGCGGCCCCTGGCGAGGGGGACCGCGAGCGCGATCGGCGGCGGCTCGATTTGCCGGCCCCAGAACGCGGTCGCGATCACCACGGCCGGGAAACACAGCGAGCTCAGGAACAGCTGACCGGATCCCGCACGCTGCCTGGCGGCGGGCCAGCCATGGGATACTGGATCGTAGCGGCGCGCCATGGCTCCACGGTTGCGAGGGCGCCGCCCACCTCTCCATGAAAGCCATCGTCTACCGCGCCTACGGTCCGCCCGACGTCCTCGAATTGGCGGAAATCGAACAGCCGACCGCCGGCGCCGACGAGGTCTTGATCGAGGTACGCGCCGCCGCCGTCAATCCGCTGGACTGGCACTACGTGAGAGGCTCCCCGTACTTCATTCGGCTGCTGGCCGGCCTGCGCCGGCCCAAGGTCACGCGACTCGGCGTCGACGTGGCCGGCCGGGTCGAGGCGGTGGGCGTGAACGTCAGGCAATTCAAGCCGGGCGACGAGGTGTTCGGCGGCTGCCGGGGGGCCTTTGCCGAGTATGCGTGCGCCTCGGAGCGCGCCTTGGTCCTGAAGCCGGGGAACGTGACGTTCGAACAAGCGGCGGCGGCGCCGGTGGCGGCCTACACCGCCCTGCAGAGCCTACGCGACCACGGGCGGCTACAGTCGGGGCAGCAGGTCTTGATCAACGGCGCGGCGGGAGGGGTGGGCACGTTCGCCGTGCAGATCGCCAAGTCGTTCGGCGCCGTGGTGACCGGTGTTTGCAGTGCGGGGAACGTCAGTATGGTCCGATCCCTCGGCGCGGACGAGGTGATCGACTATTCGCAGGAGGATTTCACCAAGAGTGGAAAGCGTTACGACCTGATCCTCGACGCCGTTGGCAACCATTCGTTGCTGGCCTGCAGGCGCGCCCTGAAGCCCAAGGGGATCCTGGTAATGGTCGGCGGGTCGGGCGGAGGCTTGATCGCAATGCTGGCTCGTGCGCTCGCGGCCGTGGTGTTGTCGCGGTTGGTGAGCCAGGACCTGCTCATGATGCTGACCAAGCCAAGCCAGAAGGACCTGACCATCATCCGCGACCTGATGGCGGCCGGCAAGGTGACCCCGGTGATCGACCGGCGCTACAGCTTGAGTGAAGTCCCCGAGGCGATCCGGTACCTGGAAGGAGGGCACGCTCGCGGCAAGGTGGTGATCATTTTGGAGCACGGCGAGAATACCTGAGGCAGCCGCTTCACCCTGGCGCTTGACGACGGCAAGCCCTGCGCCGGCCGGCAAGGGACGCCGCTCACGAGCTCACGCCTCGGCGCCCAGGGCGATCCGGCGAAAGGTTTCCGCCAGGAGTGACCAAGGTACGCACCGGAGAGAGCCGCGCCGCCGCCAAGGTGGCAGTCGCTGCGCGTCTGGCAGGCGCGCACGAATCCGAGGGCGAAATCCGGGACCACCCGCCGATCGAAGGTGTTACGCATGGCGCGCAAGGTCCTGACACGATGGGGGCCACCGCGGCCGCGGCAGTTGCAGCAGCCAGGCCCACATCGACCGCGAGCGCCCCAGGTACCGGATGAGGAGCGGCCAGAGCGCGCGAATCTCGTTGGCGTTGACGAAGAGCCAGACGTCTCGGGTATTCGCTTCTCGCAGAAGGGCTCCCATCCAATAGGCGCGCGCCTCCGGATCGGCGGCGGCAAGATGCTCCTTGAGCTGGGCGACCGTGGCGTCCGTCCACCAGAGAAAGTAGGGCCTGGCTTTATCGTCAAGGAGCGCCGCGGTCGTGGGCGGTAGACGCCCGGCCGGCGCTGCGGATCTCGGACTGTTCATCGGAGGTACCCTGCCCCGAAAAGACCCTACCACGGCTGGTACGGCGATGAATCGACCGCTTGCGCCACCGGCCGAGGCTGTTCACGTCTGGGCGAGAGCGTTGAGCTTCAAGATCGTGGTCCAGTTGCGGCTGGTCGCGGCGTCGCGGAGCGCCTTGCCGAAGCTGATCGCCAGAGGGCTGGCGAGGACTCCCTCGTGGCACCAGAGATAGGCGGCGCGGTCGCCGGCCGCCAGGCGGTCCGGCGCCCAATCCTGACCGAGCAAGGGCTCCAGGCGCTGCCGGTCCGAGCGGTCGTTGAGGATGGCGACGAGCAGGCGCGCGGGATCGCCGGCGACGTCGAGCAGGGGATTGGCCGCGACGATGCCGGCAAGCTCCGCGGCCGTCAGCACGGTCACCCGAGAGACGACTCCGAGACGCGCGAGCAGCGACTCCTCGATGCGCGCGGCCGCATCCTTGGCGCCGCCTTTGGCGCCGCTCGGCGCGGCGAACACGACGTTGCCGCTGTTGAGCAGCGTCCGCACGCCGCTGTAGCCCAGGCTCTCCACCACCGCGCGCAGATCCGCCATCGCGATCCGCTTCGCCTTGCCGACATTGATGCCGCGCAAGAACGCCACGTATTTGCTCGCTGACGTGGTCGCCGACATGGTCGCCCGCATGCTAACACCAGGGTGACATCAGGCGGGGCCGCGGAGGCGCGCCAGACCGAAGAAGGGGTCGGGCTGGCGGCGGCCGAGGACGGTCTCGGCGACCTGCTGCCCCCAGGCGGGCGCGAACTTGAAGCCATGCCCGGAGCCGCCGCCGACCAGCCAGGCGTTGGCGGCCTCGGGATGGCGGTCGAGCACGAAGTTCTGATCGGGGGTGTTCTCGTACTGGCAGACGCGGGTCTCGACCAGCGGCGCGCCGGCCAGCGCCGGAAAGCGCCGGCCCAGCAGGGCACGGGCACGCGCCAAGGCCTCGGGCGACACGGTGCGCTCGCCGCCGGTCGGATCGAACGCCGGGCCGCGCGTGTCGTCGGCCACCTTGAAGCCCCGCCGCTCGTTGCCGGGGATGCCGTAGAACAGCCGCTCGCCCACCTCGATCCACACCGGCATCGCCGGCGGCTCGAAGCGCGGATCGCCGGCCGGGGTGCCGAAGAAGAACACCTCCTGCTTGGTCGGCGCGATCCTGGCGCCGAGCACGCCGGGGAACAGCGCTCCGAGCCAGGGGCCGCAGGCGAAGACGTAGGCGTCGGCGCTCACCCGCGAGCCGTCGCTCAGGCGCAACGCCTGCATGCGGCCCGCGGCGACGCTACCGGGCTCGACCCGCGCCAGCCGCATCTCGCCGCCAGCGGCGATCAGCGCCTCGACCGCCGCGGCACAAGCCTGGCGCGCCAGCAGGAAGCCCGCCCGTTCCTCCCACAGCGCCCAGCGCACGCCCGCGAAGGAGATCTGGGGAAAGCGCCGCGCCGCCTCGGCGGTCTCGAGCCGGCTGTAGGGGAAGCCCACCGCCCGCAGGTTCTCGGCCGCCCTGGCCACCAGGTCGGAGCCGCCGGCCACCACCATCCAGAGAGCCCCCGTCGGATGGAAGAAGGTGCGGCCGGTGAGCCGCTCGAACTCCGCCCAGCGCTCGAAGGCCCTGGCCGCCAGCTCGACGTAGATCTTGTCGGCGTAGACGGCGCGCAACACCCGCGTCTCGCCTCCCGAGCTGGCACGCGCGTTCCCCGGACCCCAGGCGTCGAGCAGCGTCACCCTGGCCCCCAGCCGCCGCAGCGCGAGAGCCGTGAAGGCGCCAAAGGCGCCGGCGCCGACCACCGCGATCGTCGGCGGCGTCGCCGCGGGCCGGGTGTCCGCCGGCGCCGCCGCCGCGGGCCGAGCGCCCGCCGGTGCGCCCGCTGCCGGTGCGTCCCCTGCTGGTGCGCCTGCTGCTGAGGCGTCCGCCGCCGGTGCGCCTGCCGCCGGTGCGTCCCCTGCCGGTGCGGCCGTTGCCGGTGCGGCCGCCGGCCGCAGCTTCGCATCCTCCCCGCCGGTGGCGAGCCGCGGGGCCAGACTTGCCGCGGCGAGCCCGCCCAGCAGCGAACGGCGCGAGATCTTCTGCGAGCGGTCGGCCATGCACACCTCTCGATGGCGCGAAGCGTTGGCGGCATGGTAGCCGCCGGCGGGCCACGCTGTCGATGCCGCAAGCTTCTCGACGGCATGGCGCGCCGCCACCACCCGACGCCGGGGGAGGCCGGCTGCCGCCGGCGGCGGGCAGCGAGCGGATCGGCAGGCCCCTGCCGCCCCTCGTCCAGGTGGCTCCCGGGTCGGCGCTCTTCAGCAGCCGGGCCGGCGGGCGTCAGATGGCACGAGGCTTGCCATATTCTTGGCGGTGGAGGTGTCGCCATGGCAGAGGGGAAGCACCAGGAAGGGAAGCACAGCGCCCGCAACGGCACGCGCCGGGCCGAACGCGAGGGCATGGACCCGGAAATGGCCGAGGACCTCGGCGAAGCGGCTCCGACCGAGCCTGATCCGCAAGACCCGCGGGATACCGGGCTGTTCGAGGCCCGTCCACGGTCTTCGGCGCGAGGCCTTGGTCCCGAGGCCGGCGGTCAGGCCGGCGACACCGCGGGATTGTCACGGGACGAGCTTGCCGGCCCGGAGAGCGTCGAGGAGCTGCTCGAAGAAGGCCAGGCCTTCGAGGCCGGCGTGATCAGCGGCGTCGAGAACGCCCCCAACGCCGATCAAGGAGAGGTGACGACCCGCCAGGTGCCCGAGGACGACGTCCCGGAGGAGTATCTGGACGACGAGCGGTGAGCCTGGCGGAGGATGGGGATCACCTCCTGCCGGATCAGCTCCATCGAGCGCCGCACTTTCGCGTAGGGCAGGTCGCCGAAGTTCAGCCAGGCGATGACGTGGCGGAGGCCCAGGCCGCGAAGCTCCGCGAGCTCCCGCAGGACGGTCTCCGGCGTGCCGATGCAGCCGCCCGTCACCGCGGGTAGATCATGGGCCTCCGAACCGCCGGCGAGCCTGGCGGCAGCACCGTCGTGGGCGTCGCTCTCGCCATCGCTACCGCCACCGCCGCCGCAGTGGACCCGGCTGCCGACCGCGTTCTCCCAGCGTAGCGCCTGGCGGGCGTCGGCCAGCGCCTCCTCGTCGCTGGACGCCAGGGCGACGCGGCGGAGGACCCGGAACTCGGCGACCTCGCGGTCGATCGCGGCCGCGGACCGGCCGAGGGCCGAGCGGCACGCACGGTAGGCGGCAATGCATTCCGCGATCTGCGCGGTGGGCTTGAGGCCGAGCAGCAGCGGCACGCCGTCGAGCGCCGCCTGGCGCAGCGACTCCGGGCCCGAGCTGGCGCGCAGGAAGGGCGGAGACGAGCCGCGGTAGGGGCGCGGCCGCAGGGTCACCCGGGGAAC
>Ga0070733_10002156_pt1 | contig 14251 bp, 13 predicted proteins | sample Coa_R1_9_FD_66450 | JGI IMG/M metagenome (GOLD analysis project Ga0070733, IMG submission 66450) | Surface soil microbial communities from Centralia Pennsylvania, which are recovering from an underground coalmine fire - Coalmine... | ecosystem: Environmental > Terrestrial > Soil > Unclassified ... | reverse complement strand
CCCCCTCGGCCGCCGCGAGCTCACGCCAGTGGCGATCGAGCAAGCGTCGCAGCGGCCCACCCTCGGCGATGCCGAGCCGGCTCCGGACGGCCGCCGGGCCGGGCAGCGCGCGCCGCCATCCCGGCGTCAGCGGCAGGCCATGGAAGGCGTAGAGACGCTGCGACAAGCGGACGGGGTCGGCGGCGCCCTCGATGCTCGCCAGCTCCTGGCCGTAACGCAGCGCGGCCCGCGACAGCTCGGCCAGGCGGCCACCCGCGGGGAGACCGCGGCCCGCGAACCCGCCGGAGCTCGCGAACCGACCGGCGGCACCGCGAGCCACGTCGCCGGCCGCACCGATCCCGCCGGCCACGGGAGCCGCCGGCGCATCACCCTCGCCGACCGCGGCGGCGCCGGAGACGAATCGCCCCGGCTCGCGCTCGATCTCGAGCACGCCGTCCGCCACCAGCCGCGCCACCACTGCCGCGGCGCCGGCCTCCCCGAGCCGGTCGCGCACGTAGGCCGGCAGCGGTCCGGGCCGGGCAAGCGTCAGCACGAGCAGGGCGGTCTCGCGATCCACCGCCTTCAACCCCAGCCCGGAGGCGCGCCGCGGCCGCAGCACGCCGTAGTGCTCCGGATCGCGCGTCAGGCCGGCCAGCGCCCGCCGTTCCGCCGCCGGCAGGCGGTCGAAGAGCACCAGCTCGAACGCCCGGTTGGCGCGCAACCGCCGCTCCCGCGGCGCCGGCGGCGCCGGCGAGCGCCGCGGCGAGCGGGAACCGGACCGCGCCCGGGACGGGCTCACCGCACGCCGCCGCGCATCGCAGGATCGATCACCGGACCTATTCCATCGCATCCGGCGCCGGCGCGCCAGCGCCCGCCCCCGCCAACCCCGCGTACACCGCAGACGCCGCGGACGCCGCGGACGCCGGGCCGCGGCTATCGATTTCGGCAGGACATGCCACTAGACTCTGGCCCATGGCGGCACTCGATCCGGCGGTGCGGACCGACGACGAAGAGATCAACCGCGACCTCGGCTTCGGCTCGGTGGTGGCGCGCGAGAGCCGGCAGCGGCTGCTCAACCGCGACGGCAGTTTCAACGTGCGGCGGAAGGGCATGAAGTCGCTCGCCTCGCTGAGCGCCTATCACCACCTGCTGACCATCTCGTGGCCCCGGTTCCTGGCCCTGGTCGTCGTCAGCTTCATGGTGGTCAACGCCGTCTTCGGCCTGGCCTTCCTCGCCTGCGGCCCCGGCGCCCTGCACGGCGCTCCGGCGGCCGACATGGGCGGCAACGAGTTCCTGCGCGCCTTCTTCTTCAGCGTGCAGACCTTCGCCACCATCGGCTACGGGCACGTCAGCCCGGCCGGCCTGGCCGCCAACCTGCTGGTGACCGTCGAGGCGCTGGTCGGCCTGCTGGTCTTCGCCCTCGCCACCGGCCTGCTGTTCGCGCGCTTCTCGCGGCCGACCGCCAAGGTGGTGTTCAGCGATCGCGCCTTGATCGCGCCGTTCCAAGGTGCCACCGCCTTCGAGTTCCGGATCGTCAACTCGCGCAGCAACCAGCTGCTCGAGGTCGAGTGCCAGGTGCTGTTCACCCGCTACAGCGGCAAGCTCGGCATCCGCCAGTTCGTGCCGCTGGCCTTAGAACGCCGCAAGGTGACGTTCTTCCCGCTCTCCTGGACCATCGTGCACGCCATCGACGCGGCGAGCCCGCTCTTCGGGCTCAGCCATCAGGACCTGGTCGATGCGAGCGCCGAGTTCCTGGTGGTGGTCAACGGCTTCGACGAGACGTTCTCGCAGACGGTGCACACCCGCTCCTCCTACAAACCCGAGGAGGTGGTCTGGGGCGCCGCCTTCAAGAACATGTACCAGCCGCCGGACGCGGCGGGGAACCTGAGCATCGACGTCGGCTTGCTCAGCGATTTCGAGCGCGTGGCCCTGCCCTCGCCGCAGCCGGCGGTGGCGCTGCCGCCGCCGCCGGTGCCCTGATGCCTCAGCCGCCGCCGAGCACGAAGCCGGCCACCGCCGCCACCGCCTCGGCCAGGTTCTGCGCCGCGGTGCGGCCGGAGGACTTGCGCGGCACCAGGGAGTGATCGCCGTCGTCGATCCACCGGATGCGAATGCCGGCGGCGAGAGCGTAGCCGGCGACCTCCGCGGGTCCGCCGAAGGGGTCGCGCGTCCCCTGCACGATGAGGGTCGGGGTGCGCAGCTCGCGCAGGTGGGCGGTGCGCTTCACCACCGCCGGCGCCGCGGCGCCGGGCGGCCGGAACGGGTAGCCGAGGCAGACCAGGCCGCGCACTCCGGCCTCGTCGGCGATCATGCTGGCGATGCGGCCGCCCAGCGACTTGCCGCCGATCCACAGCCGCGGGCCGCCGCCCAGCTCGGCGATCGCCGCCAGCCAGGCACGGCGGAGCTCCGGCTCGCGGTCGGGCACCTTGCTGCCGGCGCCCTCCCGCCGCGCCGCCATGTAGGAGAACTCGAAACGCGCCACCCGCAGCCCGCGCTCGGCGAGCCCGGCCGCCATCGCGGCGAGGAACGGCGAGTCCATCGGCGCGCCGGCGCCATGCGCGAGCACCAGCGTCGGCCCCTGCGGCGGGCCGTCGAAGAGGAACCGCGGCGCCGGCGCCGCCACCACGGAAGCGGGCATTCCAGGACTTTATCCCAACGGCGCCGGACCGCGTGCGGGCTCAACTGCTAACATCATGGAGAGACGGGCGAACCCTGGAACGACATGGCCAAGACGAATCTCTCCCCGGAAGCGGCGCTCGAGCGCACGCTGACGCACCTCGTGCACCGGCTGCAGGAAGCTGCCGGCGAGAACCTGCTGGGCGTGGCGGTCTACGGCGCGCCGGCGAAGGTCCGCCAGGCTTCGGGCGTGGCCGAGCTCAACGTGCTGGTGGTGGTGGCCAACGCCACGCTCTCGGCGCTGCTGCCGCTGGCGCCGGTGCTCACCTCCGCGCAGCGTCAATCGCAGGTCTCCTCGTTCGTCGCCACGCCCGGCGAGCTGCGGGTGGACGCCAACCTCTTCCCCGCCCGCTTGCTCGAGATCCGGCTCACCCACCGCCTGCTCTACGGCGACGTGCACCTCGATCGCCTCGAGATCTCGCCGCGCGGCCTGCGCTTCGCGGCGCTGCAGGAGCTCAAGAACCTCGAGATCCGACTGCGCCATCGCATCCTGGACCGTGGCACCGACGCCGACCTGCTGTGGGCGGGCATCGTCCAGAGCTTGCCGCGGCTGGTGGCGATCCTCGAAACCGTCCTCTACGCCCGCGACGGCGAGCGCCCGGCGGCGCGCCCGGACGTGCTGCGCCTCGGCGGCGAGGCGCTGGGGATCGACCCCTCACGGCTGGAACCGATTCATGCCCTGCGCCTGCGCACCAGCCGGCCGACCGACGAAGCGGTGCGCGAGGAGCTTGGCTGCTATCTGGCGCTGCTCGCCGACCTGGTGCGAGCCCTCGGCCGGCTCGCGGCCGGCGACGGCATGCCGCCGCCGGTCTCCACCAGGATCTGGGAGTGAGCGGCGCCGGCAGCCGCCAGCGCGCACCCGGCAGCGGCGATCCGGCGGCCTGTCCTTCAGGTCGCTGCCGGTGACCTGACGCCGACGATTCCCCGGAAGCTCTTTCGGATGCGGAGGCGCCAGAGCCAGTAAACCATGGCCAGGAGCGGCAGCAGCACCGGAATCGCGAGCAGGGCAGGGATGCGGAGCTGCTCCGGGAACTTGCTGGCCTGGCCGAGGAAGAACGACGCCGAGGCGATGAACACCGCGAAACACATGCGCCAGACGTGCCTTGCCAGCCGCGCGGCGCCCTGCAGGCCCCCTGACCGGATCACCCGGACGTCGGACGCGCCCGCCGCCAGGGCGATCGCGCCAAAGACGAAGAGCATGGGAACCGGACCGCCATGCCGCGTGCTCTCGCCCTTGGCGACCGACTCGAATCCCCACATCAGATTGGTCAGGCCGATCGCCAACGCGACCAGCATGCCGCCGAGATCCAGCCAGCGCCAACCGGCGGCGGGGGGGCGGACCGCGGTCAACGCGGTGATCACCATGTAGGCCGTGAGCAACCCGCCGGCCACCGAAGTCTCGATGCCGCGGAACGCCGCGATCGCCGTCGCGGTGACCGCCATGGTGAGCATCGCATAGACGAACAGCATGCCGCTCTTGCGATGCAGTGCCGCCCCCTTGGCGGCATAGAGCGCCACGAAACCCGAGACGATCCCCAGCATCCCCGCGGCGACGTGTACGACCAAGGTCAGGCGCACGGTTGGCCTCCCTCCGCGCGGCTTCTCCCGGCGCGCGGCCCGCTGCTGCTTGCTGTCTGCGATACGCCGCCGCGGTGGGAGATATTTCGGGGGGGCGGTCGCCGGCGGCGGCTGGCGGCGACCGGAACCGGCCTCAGTAGTTTCCTAGTAGTGGTTGGCGGCGTAATCGATGCCGCGTCGAACCTGATCGATCGCGTCGTCGACCAGCTCGATGGCGTGCACGCGATGGCCGCCCTTGTCGGCCGCCGCCGTCTCGAGCTCGGCGCGCGCGGCGCGCAATTCGTCGAGCGCCGCCCGCATGTGCGGCTGGCCGCCGCCGGTGGCGCAGCCGATGGCGAACGCGGCGCCGAAGGCGGCAGCCGCCAAGCCGCACCGCTTGAACCACCTGTACCACGTATCCCGATGCAGTCTGTCCATGATCAGCTCTCCCGTTCCGATCCGCGGTCTCAGTGAGTGCGATCGAACTCGATGCCCCGGTCGACCTCGGCGATCGCCTCGTTGACCCTTTCGAGGGCCTTGACGCGATGGCCGCCCTTGTCGGCATCGGCGGCCTGCAACTCGGCCTTGGCAAGGCGGAGGTGGTCGCGCGCGGCGACCATGTGTGGCTGATCGGCGCTCGCCCGCCCGGCGACGAAGCCGACCAGCAGCAGGACGCCAAGGGCAAGTACGCAGAGGACACGGCGGACGACGACAGGACGAGCCTGAGTAGGCATGAAAGACCTCCTGTTCTACGGCGCAGCGTGATCGCTTCGCCGGGTGCCGCAAGCTTGAGTTGGCGCCGACTTTATCACCCGGAGAGCGCGCTACTCCCGGCGCAGGGCCACGACCGGCGCGATGCGGGCGGCGACGCGGGCCGGCAGCGCGCTCGCCAGCGTCGCCACGCCGCCGAGCAGGAGGGCCGCGCCGGCATAGGTCGCCGCGTGGGTGACGGGGATCTCGTACAGCAGTCCGGACAGCAGCCGGCTGAACAGCAGAGCGCCCACGGTCCCGAGCGCCAGCCCGACCAGCGTCAACGCCGCACCCCGGCCCATGACCAGGCGCAGGACGTCGCCGCGGGCCGCTCCCAGCGCCTGGCGGACCGCGATCTCCTGCGTGCGCTGGGCCACCGCCGCGGCGCCGGTGGCATAGACGCCGCTGACCGCCAGGCCGAGAGCGGCGGCGGCAAACAGCGCCACCAGCCAGGTGCCGAGCCGCGGCCCGGCGACTTCCCGGCGCCGCGCGATCTCGAGCCAGCGCACTGCCGAGAGCGGCAGCTCGGGATCGAGCGCGGCGACCTGGCGGCGCACCTCCCTGGCCAGCGCCGCGGTCTGACGCGGCAGGGCGGCAGTCGCCGCGGGGCTCAGGGCCTGGGCGGCCGCCGCCGGCCGCCAGGGGTCCGCGGGGCGCACCACCAGCGCCATCGCCCGCCAGGGCACCTGCTCGTAGGGCAGGAACAGCACCGGCCGGGGACCGGCCTCGAGATCGACGTCGCGCACCCCGCCCACCACTCCCACCACCGTCAGGTCCGGCTCGCCGGGCCGCCAGCGCAGGTGCCGCCCCAGCGGGTCCGCGCCCGGCCAGGCGCGCTCGGCGAGCGCGGCGTCGACGACCGCCACCGGCTGCCGGCGGTCGCCGTCGGCCGGTTCCAGCAGGCGGCCGGCGATGCGACGCAAACCCAGGGCGGAGAAGGCTCCCGGCGTCACCACCCGCCATTCGGCGGCCAGCACGTCGCGCCCGCCAACCGCCGGCCGCGGCTCGACGGTGAAGGGCTCCGCGGGCCGCTCGGCCGCCAGCGGCGCGGTGCTGATGAAGCCGGCGGCCGCCACCCCGGGCAGGGCGTCGAGCCGGTCCTCGAGCCGCCGCACCAGCAGCCGCCGCTGCGCCTGCGTGTAGCGCCAGCCATTGAGCGCCAGGCGCAGGCTCAGCACGTGGTCGGCGTCGAAGCCGGGGTCGGCGCGGTCGAGCCGCAGGTAGCTCCCGAGCAACAGCCCGGCCGCCACCAGCAGGGTGGTGGCGACCGCCAGCTCCGCCACCACCAGCGCGTCGCGGAGCCGTCGCTCGCCGGCGGTGGTCAGGCGGGCGCTCTGCCGCGCCGTCGCCGACCCCGGCCGGGAGGCTTGCAGCGCCGGGCCCAGCCCGCACAGCAGGCTGCTGAGCAGCGCCAGGGCGAGCACCAGGCCGGCGCTCGCGAGATCGAGGCGTGGCATGGCGGCCAGCCGCACCGGCGCCGCCGCCGCCGTGTCGCCGCCCGCCGGCGCCGCCCCAGCCAGAGCGGCAAGCTGCGGCACCTCCGCCGACGCTTGCCGCAGCGCCGTGGTCACCGCGCCGGCCAGCAGCAGACCGCCCACCGCGCCCAGCAGCGCCAGCAGCAGGCCCTCGGCGAGCAGCTGCCGGACGATGCGGCCGCGGCCGCCGCCCAGCGCGGCGCGCAGGTCGATCTCGCGCTGCCGTGCGGCGGCCCGCGCCCACAGCAGGTTCGCGGCGCTGGCGCTGGCGAGCAGCCAGAGCAGCGCTGCCGCTGCCAGCAGCAGGCGAGCCCGCAGCGTCCAGCGCGCTCCGGCCCAGGCCGCCGGCAGGGGCTCGAGGCGGGCGCTCCAGCCGTCGTTGGTCTCCGGGTGGTCGCGGCCGGCGGCGGCGGCAACCGCCGCGAGCTCGGCCGCCGCCTGCCGCGCCGCCACCTCGGGGCGCAGGCGCGCCAGGACCTCGAGCCGGTGGTGCTCACGGCCGGGACCGTAGGGTGAAAGCGGCAGCCACACCCCCGTTCCCGGTGGTACCGCGAAGCCGGGCGGCAGCACGCCGACGATCCGCTGCGGCAGCATGCCGTCGAGCCGCAGGCTGCGCCCGACGATGCCCGGATCGGCGCCGAAGCGCCGCTGCCAGAGCTCATACGACACCAGCGCCACGCGGTGGCTATCGCCGCGCGCCGCCGCCGCGCCGGCGGCAAACCCCTGACCCAGCAGCGGCCGCACGCCGAGCAGCGGCAGCAGCGAGGCGGTGGCGCGGGCGGCCAGCACGCGCTCCGGCGGCGCCGTGGCCGGATCGCCGCCGGCGAGATTGGCCTCGACGGCTTCGAGCGCGGCCATGCCGGCAAAGCTCCGGCACTGGCGGCGCCAGTCGACGTAATCGGGCCAGGTCGCGGTGAGGTCGACGCCCCGCGGGCTGAGCTGGCGCAGGCGCACCAGGCTGGACGGATCGGCGAACGGCGGCGGCCGCAGCACGGCATGCGCCACCCGCCAGGCGGTGGCGGCCCCGGCGAGACCGACGGCGAGCGCCACCACCGCCAGCGCCGTCCCCGCGGGCCTCTGGCCAAGGCGGCGGCCGGCGAGGCGCAGGTCGCGGGCCAGCTCGCTCAGCCAGCGGCCACGCCGCTGCGCTCGGTCCCGGCCGCTGCCGATGGCGCGGCAGGCCGCCTGGATCTGGCCGAGATCGCCGAAGCGGCGGCGGGCGGCAGCCATCGCCGCCGCGGGCGCCATGCCCCGGCCGGCGTACTCGCGAGCCCGCATCTCGACGTGGAAGGCGAGCTCGTCGGCGATCTCCTCGTCGAGCCCCGGCTTCCAGAGCAGCGAGCGGAAGCGGCGTCGCGGTCCGGCGGCTCGGGACATCGCGGTCCTAGGAAGCGGGCAGCAGGACCTTGCCGACGGCGGCGGTGAAGCTTTCCCATTGCGCGGTCTCGGCCTCGAGCTGGGAGCGGCCGGCCGCCGTCAGGCGGTAGAACTTCGCCTTGCGGTTGAGCTCCGAGAGGCCCCATTCGGCCTCGATCCAGCCGCGCCTTTCCATGCGGTAGAGGGCCGGGTACAGCGACCCTTCCTCGATCTGCAGGGCGTCCTCCGTCGCCTCTTCGAGCCAGCGGGCGATGGCGTATCCATGGCGCGGCCCGCGGCTGAGCGTCTTGAGGATCAAGGCGTCGAGGGTTCCCTGGAGCAGGGGCAGGGGCTGCTTGGACATGGGCTTGGCGCCGCCTCCTTCGGTCATGGCACGAAGCATAGCTCAACTCTGCCTAGATCGTCAAGGCAAGCGGAGCGGCAGGACGACGGACCGGCGAATGCGCCGATCGCAGCGGCGGTGGGTTCTGCCCCGCCGCCAGCATGAACGGCCATTTGAACGGCCGCATGAACCGCCGCGTGAACGGCCGCCTGAACGACCGCTTGTCTGCTACAGTTCTATTTTCTTCCCAGCAGGGCGCCTCGGTCAACGCCTCCCTGGCGCTGGAATGCTCGAGCGCACTCTGCAGGCGCAGGAGTTCCTCGACCAGGCCACGGCGGTGCTGCCCGATCCCCAAGAGCTGGGCGAAGGAACAGCCGCCAGCGCCACCGCTGCAACCGGCTGCCCAAGCCCCCACCAGCGAAGAACCCCCACCGCCGGCAAAGCCGGCCGGCAAAGCCGCTCGCGGGTCTCATCTCCATGCGGTGCCCGCAGCTCGGAAGCGCCCGGCTTCTCGCCTGCCGCGCTAGCCACCACCGAGGCCCGTCGAGCCCGACCCGGCCGGCAGCCGCCTGCCGGGTCGGGCCCGACGGCTCGCACTCCGGAGAGATGACAGAAGGTCGAGATCAGGCGCTCGCCAACGCGGCGAGCGCCGAAGAGTCCGCACGGCAGGTGAGGGCGACGGCGAGACCGTGGAGAGTAGAATGCGAGTGACTCGAACCAAGAGCGACGACCGAGCCATGCTCAAGCCCCGCGTCTATGTCGAAACCACGATCCCGAGCTTCTACCACACCACCCGTCCGGGAGCCGCGGCCCTCGCGCGCCGGCGATGGACGAGGCTTTGGTGGCAGCACGCTCTCAGCCGGTACGAGCTGGTCACGAGCGACGCGGTCCTCGACGAGCTCCGCGAGGGTGACTATCCGAGCCGGGAGCCCGCTCTGGCACTTGTCGCCGGGCTGCCGATCCTCGACATCACCGAGGCCGTGGCCGACATCGTCACCGCCTACGTCCGTCATCGCCTCATGCCCGCGGACCCCGCGGGCGACGCACTTCACCTCGCCCTGGCGTCGCTTCACAAGTGCGACTTCCTGGTGACCTGGAATTGCCAGCACCTCGCCAATGCCAACAAGTTCGGTCACCTTCGCCGGGTCAACACGCTGCTCGGGATCTATGTTCCCGTGCTGGCAACGCCGCTCGAGCTGCTAGGAGAGATCGATGAATCCCAGAACTGATCCCATCCTGGAGGATGACGACGAAGAGATCGACCGTATCCGGGCCGCGCGGCACCGGATCTCCGAGCGCTTCGGGCACGACCCCTACCGGCTGGTCGCCTATTATCTGGAACGGCAGACGGCGCGCGAGCATCGCCTCCCGCTGCCACCGAAACCCAAGACGGGCGAGGGGCCTACAGATCGATGACGAACGTGCCCATGCACCCGTTGCATCGGCGATCGCCGGGCAGCCGAGTGCGAAAAGGGCAATAGGCTATCAAAGGAGGAGCGCAGCTCATGATGGCCATAGGGGGGATAGTCCATGGACTCAGTTTAGAGTCGGCCCCAACAAGAATGATCCAAGCTGCGCAATACTCTCGCGCGTGTCGCACATAGCTCATTTCGAGTCAGCCCGCCGCATTGTCGCCGACGGAGCAATCCACGCCGGCCTTGTGCATGATGAGTAAAAATTGAATACAAAAAGGATTCAGGTGACATGTTCGAACATGATATCTCATTGTCGCAGCTCATTGATCTTGGCTTTGTCAAACATCACCCCTTAATGTGCTCCGTAGACCTTGGGGCCTGTGCCGAGGCTGGCGCAGATTGCTTCGACACTGACGCGCAGTTCTTGGCTATTGACACCTGCGTAATGAATGTCCTATCCTTGAGGCGGGAGGAAGGAAATGCGCCCTCAAGGAAGCCCAGAGGATTTAGAGCGCCGCCGAAAACGCGCTGTCGAACTTCTCGGTCAGGGCCTGCCGCCGGTCGAGGTGGCGCGGATGGTGGGGGTCGATCGAAGAAGTGTCCGCCGGTGGAAAGCAGCTCATCGTCGCGGCGGTGCAGTCAGCTTGCGGGCCAAGCCGGTTCCAGGGCGGCCGAGTCGGCTGCAACAGGAAGCCAAGGCTGCGCTCGAAGAGGTGCTTGTGCGGGGCGCCCGGGCGGCAGGGTTTCCGACGGACCTGTGGACATGTCCGCGCGTCGCAGAGGTCATACACTCTAACTTTGGAGTTCGGTATCATGCCGACCACATCGGTCGACTGCTGCATAGTCTCGGTTGGAGCCCGCAGAAGCCTCAACGGCGCGCGGTCGAGCGCGATGAGGAAAGAATTCAGACCTGGATTAAACAAGAGTGGCCCCGCATTAAAAAAAAGCCTGGCGGTTGAACGCTTCCCTGGTCTTTATTGATGAAAGTGGCTTCCTGATGGCGCCGTTGGTTCGTCGCAGCTGGTCGCCCCAGGGCCAGACGCCGGTGCTGCTTCAGCGGACTCGCTCTCATAAGAAGGTCTCAGCCATCGCTGCATTGTGCATTCCACCGAGTCGCGACCAGCTGTCGTTCTTTTTCCGGCTGCATCCAGATCGTAATATCCGCATTCCCGAAATAGTGGCGTTCCTTCAGGTTCTGGCTCGCCATCTTGCCGGCAGTGCGGTGGTGGTCTGGGATCGCCTCCAGGCTCACCGTAGCCCTGAGGTGGCTCGGGTTCTCCGCCAGGCGCTGGGATCGCACTGCTCGTTCCTGCCTCCCTATGCTCCGGACCTCAATCCTGTCGAATACGCTTGGTCTTACCTGAAGACAGGCGCGATGGCCAACCTGGCGCCGACCCAGCTCGAGGTGCTTGCCGAAGCTACCCGACGCGGCAACCGTGCACTCCAACGAAATCAGCTCCTTCTTCGATCCTTCCTGGCGCACAGTCCTCTTTTTTTGCGCCTACACTAGGACATTGTTTATACAGTCATCAATAGCCTCGAGTGGGGAACGCCCGTGCTGTTTGAACGGCTGACCAGCGGTCGAGTCGTCGAGCCGCGTAACCGAACACCACAACGGCAGCTGGCCGACTGGAGCCGGCTCGCGGCGAGCCGATTCAGGGCCTGGATCGTCCGCCACTGGCGGTGGCTGATTTGTGGTCTGTTGGCTTGCCTCATAGGAACAGTTCAGATTCGCCTTTACCTTCATCAAGCCAAGGAGTCAAGCCTCAAGATTCAGGAGCTCGAAGCGAGACTGAGAAGTCAATCCGGGGCTGTGGCAGGTTCCGTCCGCAGCGACGGCGTCGAGATTCGCTCAACCTTTCTCGGGTTCAGCTACAAGAGTCTCATCCTCGACTCCAGGGAGCTAATTGTTGTCCTTAACGATGGACGGAGCTGGATCGACACACATCGCGAGCTGCTGAGGGAACGATTGGCGGCAAAAGGTAAAGTAACGCGATTCTGCCTTCTTGACCCTTCTTCGCCATACCTCGACCTTCTTATTAGAAAGAACGGCAAGAAGAAGGAAACGCAGATTGACGAGATACGGAGGTCTCTTTACGTTATTTCGGAGATTTCGCCTCGATGGGCCGATGTTGAAGCCCGCGTGCACATACGACCGTCTCCTTATTGCCTCTTCCTCACCGAGGATCTTGCTATAGTCGATCCGTACTTCTTCTTTGAAGCAGGGAGCCTTCCTATGCTCACCTTCCGTCGCGGCACCGAACTCTACGATGCCTACCGCGAGGATGCCAGCAAGCTCATCAAGGAAGCCACACCGGTGATGCTCAAGACCCTTGAGGACGAGCCCGCGCACACCCAATGACCGCAGCGCCCCGGCGCATGATGTCGGCCAGCTCGGCGGCGGCAAGGTCTTCACGGCGAAGACCCCGCGCCTGGCGCGGCGCCACCAGCTCGGTGCTTCTGTTGCGGCGCTCGCACCTCCGCAATCTCGGCCGCTTCGACGACGCGCCATCTCGATCGCCAAGATCCTCGAGGGTCTGTTTCTCAGAGCTCGAACAGATCGAGAAATGGCTCTACAAGGTCAGCGCTTCGTCACCATGGATCGGCACAGACCACCCGGCGCCGCCGGCTTGGGTTGAGTCCCGCCTTCGGTTTCCGTGAGTGGCTCGTTCCCGCCAAGTGCGATCCAGAGCTCGCCGAGCGCGGGCCGCCAGAGCCGCGACCTGCGGCTGGGCGCAGCGCTCGTCTCGTCTCGGACGATCCACGCAAGGTCGTAGCTGCGGGCAAGATCGGAACAGCCGGAGGAGGGGCCGCCCCCACGCGACACCTCACCACAGGGCGGCAGGGCACGCAGCCGCAGCTGCGCCGGCTCGCCGCCTGGGCCGCAGTAGAGGCGCAACTCGAGCGCGAGGTGGGCGGCCATCGCCACGCGCTGGGCGCCGGCCCGGTCGGGGTGTGCAGGGTCCGCGGCACCGCCGAGATACAGGTCCGCGCGAAACGTATCGACCCCCTCGCCACGGAAGAAGGTCATGGCGGTAACGGGTGCGTCCCCGACCGGCCGGAGGTGCTCCGCCAGCCACACCGCGCGCTCCTCGTCCTCCCGATCGACAGCGGCGGGCGCGCACGCGACAGCGCCGGCACCGGCCGCCCCTTCGCCCTGGTCTTCGACGAGCGCGGGCGCCAGCGCGGAGGCTGCTGCAGGCGCCTCGGCCGCGGGTCCGCCGTTACCGGCGAGCGCGGGATAGGCCGCCCTCCAGATGGTGCCCGCGGCCGCCGGCGCGAGGCTCATTTCCGTGGGCTGGCCCTCGACCCGCAAACCGGCCAGCGCGGCCGCCAGGCGCTGGCCGGAGCAGAGGACCTCCGCCGCTGTCTGCGGCGCGCCCGGTGGCGCCGGGGGAGCGACGAGACGCGCCCAGGCTCCCGAGGACAGGAGCTCCTGGGGATCAGCCCACGCGAGCACGAACGCACCGTTGGCGAGAGTGGCAATCTCGGGCGAGGCGCTCTCTCCCACGGCGAGCGGAAATTCGACCTCGAGCGGCAGGTGCCTGCGGCCGTCGAACCAGCGCCCGAAGCTCGCCGCCTGGGAAGCGCCGCGTTCGCTGCCCTGCCAGGCCACCAGCAGCTCGCCGCCGCCGCCGCCACCGAGAGCGAGACGCGGGCCGCGCCCGGTTCCCGGCACGGGCCGGGTCTCGCGGCTGACCTGAAGCTCCGGACCCTCCGGTGTGCCGTCGCGGCCGAAGCGGCGCGCCGCGACCACGAGGCCGCCGCTCGCGCGTTCCAGCCAGCCAAAGACCGCGGCGCCGCTCGCCTCGATCGCCACCGCGGGCAGGCCCTTCCACCCAGCGGGTCCACCGCTGTCGACCCGGAGGCGCGGTCCGGCAGGTGAGGCGTCAAGACCCACCGCCCGGGTCCACAGGGCCTCACCCGAGCTCCAGGCGACCAGGAACCGCCCGGCGCCGCACGCGATCGCCGGCTCGGCCTCGCGCCCACCCGCGGTGGGCCCGAGATCGAGGACCTCGCCGACGCGCTGACCGTTGCGATCGAGCAGGACGGCACGCAGGCGACCTGCCTGCCCGGCCTCCGCCCAGGCCAGGAGCGCCCGCTCGCCGCACGCCACCAGCGGGGTCTTGGCGAAGAGATCGTGCGCCGTGTCCGCCAGCTCGAAGGCCGCGCCGACCGGCTCGCCGGCATGGAGCAGCCGCGCCCGGAGCACCCAGGTCCGCTCCGCCGAGGACGCGCACCAGACGACGATCGTTCCCTGTTCAGGGAGCGACGCGATCTCCACCCGGCCCTGGCAGCCGGTCGAGCTGGCGACGGTGACCGGACCCTCCAGCGGGTTGAGGCCGGCATCGAAGCGGCGCGTGCGCACCGCGGTGTCCCCCCCATCGGGCGACCGCTCGAGCCATGCGGCAGCAAAACCGCCTTCCGGGAGCGCGGCAAGCGAGACCGACCAGCCGACCAGCCGGCGCCCGGCCGCCGGCACGACCAGCGGACGGGCGCCCGCACCGGCAGGCCCGACCTCCTCGCCCAGGATCGTCCTGCCCCCGGCCCCGGCGAGCCAGAGCACGGCGCCAAGGGTGGCGAGGCGCACCAGCACCCTGGTCACGGCAGGCTCCCGCCTACTGGCCCGCGCTCGCGGCGCCGCCGGCCGTGCCGGCCGTGCCGGCCCGCAGGCGCACCCGACCGAGCCCGCCAGGCCC
>Ga0070733_10002153_pt1 | contig 14254 bp, 10 predicted proteins | sample Coa_R1_9_FD_66450 | JGI IMG/M metagenome (GOLD analysis project Ga0070733, IMG submission 66450) | Surface soil microbial communities from Centralia Pennsylvania, which are recovering from an underground coalmine fire - Coalmine... | ecosystem: Environmental > Terrestrial > Soil > Unclassified ... | reverse complement strand
GGAAGCGAGCCTTGGTCGGCCAGCGCAAAGATCCTGTGCACCAAATAACGAGTCCAAAACTCGTCAAGGTACAAGTGTCCCTTGACAGCGCCGACGCCTTCATAGACGTCTCTGCGGTAATTTTTTGCAATCGAGATGTAGCGAGCGGCGCGGACCACGTGCTACGAAATCGGGCCAACGAGGATCATCGGGCCCGTAGGATGCGGCATTCCGCCAGCGGGTTCAAGCGACACGGCGAATTCCTTCGCGGTGACGCCCGCGGGAAGCTTCATCATCATGTGGCTCATCTCGCCGTTCTGAGGATTGAAGACGCCGGCGCTGATCGGCGCGCCGTTCATGGGTACGAGCCACAGCTGGTAACTCTTGTCCGCCGGCGCCGAAGGCAGCCAACCGTCGTAAGTCATCATTCCTTCCTTCGCGTTATAAAGCACGCGCGCGTGGCCATCGGCGTGGCTTTCCGGCGTGCCCTTCTGCGACCAAAGCGGAACGACAAGCGTCTCACGCGCGGCAATCAGATCCGCTTGATGCCGCGTTTCCGCGAGTTCCTGCTTCTGCTGCGCGATGGTATTGCGCAGATCGGCAAGCTGGCGATTGAGTTGCTCGTTATGCAACCACAGCAGAACGGTGGCGAGCGCGAACGCCGTCGCAACCGGAAGCAGCGCGGCCCACCAACGCGCGAAGACTCCATCTTCTGCGGCATGCTCAGGTTTCGCATGCGCGAAGCTGCCGCCAGGACCTTCGGCCGATGCGATCACCTGACGCATCAGAGTCTCTTTCACGCCGGGCGAAGGAGCCACGGGCGGCGCGGCGAAGGCGAGAATCGCCACGCGTCCGCGCGCTTCGGCGACTTTTTCGGCGCAGTCCGCGCAAGATGCCACGTGCGATTCGAGCGCTTTGCGTTCGGCGTCGTCGAGTGCGCCTAGCGCGTAGAGATCGAAATCTTCCGGCCGGGTTGGATGATCGTTGCTCATGAATGCAGTTCCCGTTTCAGAGTTTCTACTGCCGAGCGCAGCCGCGTTTTCACTGTGCCGAGTGGGTCGCCGGTGCGCTGCGCGATTTCGCTGTGCGTCAGGCCCTCGAAGTAGGCCAGCTCGATGGCGGCGCGCTGCTCTTTCGGCAGATTGCCCAGCGCGCTAATCACTTTGGTCATCAATTGCTGCTGCGCGACAGAGCTTTCGAGATTGGAGGCGACCACAACTGTGTTCTCGCTGAGTTCGTCGCCGCTGGCGGGATTGTGGCGCCGCAAACGGGAGATGGCGCGATTGCGGGCGATCACCAGCAGCCAGCCGGACAGCGAGCCGCGGGACGAATCGAATTGCGCGGCGTTGCGCCACAGCTGATAAAAAATGTCCTGCAGAATTTCCTCGGCTGCCTGGGTGTCGCGCAAAATCCGGTTCAGGACAGAGGAGAGCATGCCGGAATAACGGTCGTAGAGCGCGGCGAGCGCTGACTCGTCACGGTGCACGATCCGATCAATGAGCGACGCGTCCGTGGCCTTCAACTCCGCTCGCTTCTCCGCCGTTACCAAGTAAATGCTTCTCCTAATGGGTACGCGCGTACGGGGTTTCCGGATTGTGGTGCGGATGGAAACGCCGTTCGCGAGGCGCGGTTGCGCTGCCGTGGAGGGAGCGTAACTTGTTGGTACGACGGGGTCAACGGCGTTCTGGGGATTTCCGGGCTGTTCGCGGGGGTGGAATTACACGCCAGATGCGGAGATTGCTATGAGTATAAGTGCTTACTGGACATATGTTTACGGTTACACATGCAGGGATTAAGTGCGGAGATTGCGACGAATACTGATACGGACATTTCCTGTGATTCGATTGGTTTCCATTGACATCCTGTACGGCTTGACTAAACTTCGACTCGCGCAAGACTTACGGCCCTTACCACCAATTGCTCGCCACATCAGGAAGGAACATTGAATGGCAACCGTTGCCAAACCCGCTAGCACGCAGCCCATCCCGCGAATCGCGCCGCGCGAGGACCTGAATCCCTACCGCATCTCGCAAATCCAGTTCGATATTGCGGCGGAATATTTGAAGCTGGACCCGGGACTGCGCCAGATTTTGCGTACGCCCAAGCGCGTGCTGGAAGTTTCTATCCCGACGAAGATGGACAACGGGCAGATCAAGGTGTTCACTGGATTTCGCGTGCAGCACAACGTGGCGCGCGGGCCGGCGAAGGGCGGCATTCGCTATCATCCGGCGGTGACGCTGGACGAAGTGAAGGCGCTGGCGATGTGGATGACCTGGAAAACCGCGACGGTGAACATTCCTTACGGCGGGGCGAAGGGCGGAGTGATCTGCGATCCGAAGCGGATGAGCAAATCCGAGCTGGAACGCATGACGCGGCGATTCGCGGCGGAAATTCTGCCGATCATCGGGCCGGAGCAGGATATTCCCGCGCCGGATGTGTACACGGATTCGCAGACGATGGCTTGGATTATGGATACGTATTCCATGACCAAGGGACATTCGACGTTGGGCGTGGTGACAGGGAAGCCGATTTCGATCGGCGGGTCGGAAGGACGCAATGAGGCTACGGCGCGCGGGTGCGTAATTGTGGTGGAAGAAGCGTGCAAGGTGAAAAAGATTTCGCTGCGCGGGGCGAGCGTCGCGATTCAGGGGTTTGGGAATGCGGGTTCGGTCGCGGCGAAACTGTTCGCGGAGAAAAAAGCACGCGTGATTGCGATCAGCGATTCGCGCGGAGGCGTTTTCAATTCTCGTGGGATCGATCCGCTGAAGGCGATGCGTTACAAGGAACGTTCCGGAACTGTAGTGGGGATGCCGGGGACTTCGCGGATCTCGAATGATGATTTGCTGACGATGAAGTGCGACATTCTGGTGCCGGCGGCTTTGGAAAATTCCATCACGCTGAATAATGCGGATCAGATCAAGGCGAAAATCGTGGCGGAAGCGGCGAACGGGCCGACCACTCCACACGCGGATGAAGTTCTCGCGCGCAAGGGCACTCTCGTGATTCCGGACGTGCTGGCGAATGCGGGCGGCGTGACTGTGAGCTACTTCGAATGGGTGCAGGACCTGCAGAGTTTCTTCTGGTCGGAAGCGGAAGTAAACGCGAAGCTCGATTTGGTGATGCGACGCGCGTTCCATGAAGTGCACGAGACCGCGCGGAAGCATCGCGCGCATCTGCGTACCGGAGCGTACGTACTGGCAGTGGGACGAGTTGCGGACGCGACGCTGGTGCGCGGACTTTTCCCGTGAGGATTGCGCGCGGATAAGAATTCACTTATTTTTTCTTCGTAATTTTTCGCCGGACCTTTCGCTCTTCTTCACCGCCGCGTGATTTTGAAATATTGTCCTTGCGCGATGCACAAGAAGGCGCGTACATTTTCGTTAGCCGGTGCGCCAACTTGAAAAATGGCGGCGCCGGCGTAGTTGTCTGTAGCGACCTCGCGCGGAGGCACTCGCACTTGAGTAATCACAACGGTCACACGAGCCACGCACCACCCATCCTTCTGACGATCGCGGGATTCGATCCTTCCTGCGGCGCGGGCACAGCGGCTGATCTGAAAACTTTTGCGGCGCACAATTGTTACGGCGTGGCGGCGGTGACCGCGCTCACGGTGCAATCGACGCAGGGAGTAGTCTCGGTGCACGCGACGCCATCTGCCACGCTGCGGGCGCAGCTGGATACGCTGGCGGAGGATATAGCGATCGAGGGCGTGAAGATTGGAATGCTGGCGAACCGCGCGAATGCTTCGGTGGTGACCGAATTTTTAGATAAACACAAATTCGCGCACGTGGTGCTCGATCCGGTTTATCGTCCGACGGCAGGCAACGCGGAACTGCTGGATACTTCGGGTCTGAAATTCGTGCGTGACGAATTGCTGAAGCGCGTAAGCGTGATCACACCTAATATTCCCGAGGCGGAATTTCTGACCGGCCTGGAAGTAAAGGATCTCGTTGGGATGAAGGTAGCCGGGCTGAAGCTGGTGGAAATGGGCGCGCGCGCGGTGGTGGTCACGGGCGGGCATCTGGAAAAACCGATTGACGTGCTGTGCATCGGCACGGAAGTGGAGACGTTCGGCGGCGACCACATAAAAAGCCCGAACACGCACGGGTCGGGCTGCACATTTTCGTCGGCGATACTCGCGCAACTGGCAAGCGGACAACAATTGCGCGAAGCCGTGATTCTGGCGAAGGCTTACGTGACCAAGGCGATCGAAAAATCCTACGCCATCGGCAAGGGCGCCGGACCGTTGAATCAGCTTTTCAGATTTCATCAGGAACAGCCGCTGCGCGGAGTTCACGAAGTGCCGCAGCACGGCATGCACCCCGCAGCAGAACCCGCCGCGCATTAAACGCCAAAGATGTACCGCAGAGTGCGCAGAGGCCGGAGCGCAGAGTGCGCAGAGAAAACCTGCGGCGAGCGACTTTTTGCATGCGGACTGCCAAGTATCGCGATTCGTTGACATACCTCCCCACTCAACCTAGGATTAGCGCCAAATTGCAGACTCCTCGGCTCTGATTGGCCGCACGAGAGAATCGCTGAAAAGCCCGGCGGAGACGGAATCCATTCATGGCGGCGGGGAAAGAGGGGCGCATGAGACAGAATGCAAAATTTATGCTGTCCGTGCTGTTGCTGGTTTACGTTGGGTTCGCGGCAACAAGCGGCGAGGTTTCGGCCGGCTCACATTTTGAGCCGCCCGACATCACCATGGCGAGCGACATTCCGTATCCAGTGGACAGCATTGCGTCCGGACTGGTGTCACTCGTGGTGGAGTTGAACGAGACAGGCCGGGTTCAGAACGTGCAGGTCGTGCGCGGCATCTCCAGTTTGACGGCGATAGCGGTGCAAGCCGTGAATACCTGGAGCTTCTCGCCAGGCAAGCTTGACGGAGTCGCAGTCCCCTCAACAATCAACGTCCAAGTAATTTTCAACCCCGGCGCGCTGCAAGACCGGAGTTTGCCGCTGCCGCCTCGGGCGGCGGCTACGCCTCCTCTTCCGGCAGGGTACGTGCCACCGCAAATGGCCGACGCGTCGTACGCCGTTTATCCTCCCAATAGCGTGGCGACGGGTACCGTTGTGCTCGGCCTGTTGGTGAACAAGTACAGCATCGTGAAAAATGTGACGCCGATTCGTTTGGTGCCTTCCTTGACGGAGGCGGCACTCGCCGCAGTGAAGAACTGGACGATCAATCCAGCAACGCTTAACGAAAAAAAGTTGAGCGCCACGGTGGTGGTGGCGTTTGTGTTCCGTTCGCCGACGAGTTCGACACCGTAGGGTTCGCTTGAATTCGGAGTAGTCTCTCGCGCCGCGCGTATCGAGCTGGGGAGCGTCGCGGCAATGCCGAAGATTTACCGCAGAGCACGCAGCGGTAAGAGCGCGCGATTCGCCGAGGAAATCCGCGGGAAATTGAGCGCCCAGGCAAGCGCGCTCGAATACTCACCGGAATTACCGACCCGTCGTGCGCATTCGCAACTGCATGTAAATTTTCGGCTATGATTTCACGCGAGACTCACGGAGAAACGATGAAGTGGCTAATCGGTGTTTGCGGAGCACTCATCCTTGTGTTCGCAGGCACGATGCGTTCGGGCGCACAGGACGGTTCCACGACTCAGACCGTCCGCCCGCTGGTTTTGACTGAAGCGATTCCGTTGGAGGGGGTCAAGGGACGCTTCGATCATTTTGCGACGAGCGGGAAAAGACTGTTTGTGTCCGCCCTGGGAAATAACACCGTTGAAGTAATTGACATCGGCGGACGCACGCTGGAACGCACTTTAACAGGAGTACCCACTCCTCAGGGCGTGGTGTTTTCTCCCGAAACGAATAAGCTGTTCGTCGGCAGCGGCGAGGGCAAGCTTTATATTTACGACGGCGCCTCTTTCGCCCTTCTCAGCACAGTCGATTTTCGAGGCGACGTTGACAATTTGCGGTATGACTCCGCGACGAAGCGAGTTTACGTCGGCTACGGTGAAGACGAAGCGGGTGCAATCGGAACTGTGGATGCAACGACCGGCAAACGCACTGAGGAAGAATACAGGTTGGGAGCGCATCCCGAGGCATTCCAGCTGGAAACGTCCGGGCCGAATATTTACGTAAACCTGCCGGATCTAAAACAGATCGCGGCGATCAATCGCAGTACGCACGCAATCGTGCGCTGGCCGCTCACGCTCGGGCACAATTTCCCTCTGGCGCTGGACGAGGCGAACCATCGGCTATTCGTTGGCACGCACGAACCGGCTTGTCTGGCCGTATTCGATACGGGTTCCGGTCAGATGATTGCGTCCATAGCGAGCGTGCAGGACGCGGATGATCTTTACTACGACGCGGCGCGCAAACGCATCTACATGCCTGGCGGAGAGGGGTTGATCGACGCGTTCCAACAAACTGATCCCGATCATTATCAGCTGATAGCGACAATTCCAACCGCGTTGGGAGCGCGCACGGCAGGCTACTTTGGGAAAGGGAAAAAGGGTTTCGACCGATTTTATCTCGCCGTTCCAGCCCGCGCCGATCGCGGCGCCGAGATTTGGATTTACACGGTGCAAAATTAGAGCCACGAATTTACCCGAAGCAGCGCACTACTATTGCGATGCTCTCGGATTTGGCGCGTTTCGCGGTTAGCTGAAGACAAGACAACAGATTTAACGCAGGCGTCAGTGCGCACAGTTCGCAGAGAAAACTTTTGGCAGAGGGCGCGTAACCAAGAGCGGCTGTGCCACGGGAAACAACTGACGCGACGGCGGGGCCGAAGAGTCTGTGTGAGAACTCTAAATTCGATCCCTCAGCGGCCGAACTGTTTGCGGAAAAAGAGCATCGGGTGTTTGCTTTTCGCGCAATTGTTAAGGAAGAAGCAGATCCCTCCGGCGAAAGACGCCTGCTGGATGACAACTGGAGCGCTTCTCCGCAAAGTTTGAAGGCGCTCTGACTTTACGGCGGTTACGGCACGGCTGAAGCCGTGCCCTGACGAAATCGGCAGCTTTCTCGCACACTCTGAAGCACAGTCCTTCCCGGTTGGGCATTCGTGAGAAGACGCGGAATGCAAAATTCTGAGCGGAAGTTGGCGTGTGCGCGGTTGGCGTTCGTTGACTTGGCTTCGGCTCCCACCTAAGATGTGCGGACATGCCGGACACGCTGTCTCCAATAGGCCAGACCTTCTCCCATTACCGCATCATCGAAAAGCTTGGCGGCGGAGGCATGGGCGTCGTCTACAAGGCCGAAGACTCGCGCCTGAAACGCTTTGTGGCGCTGAAATTTTTGCCGCAGGATGTCGCCGGCGATGCGCAAGCTCTGGCGCGATTCCAGCGTGAAGCGCAGGCGGCGTCCGCCCTGAACCATCCCAACATCTGCACGATCTACGACATCGGCGAGCAGGATGGCCAGGCGTTCATCGCCATGGAATTCCTGGATGGGCAGACGCTGAAACACCGCATCAACGGCCGGCCCATGGATAGCGAAGAACTGCTCACGCTCGCCATCGAGCTCGCCGACGCGCTGGATGCCGCGCACGCCGAACACATCGTGCACCGCGACATCAAGCCTGCCAATATTTTTGTCACCAAACGCGGCCACGCCAAAATTCTTGACTTCGGACTGGCGAAAGTGACGTTCACGGGCGCGGGCTCTTCCGCCTCCAAAATCCCGGTGGACACGACCGAGGGCGCCACGCTGGGCGTCTCCGCCGAACATCTCACCAGCCCGGGCAGCACGATGGGCACCGTCGCGTACATGTCGCCGGAGCAAGTGCGGGGCAAGGATCTCGATAGCCGCTCCGACCTTTTCTCCTTCGGCGCGGTGCTCTATGAGATGACTACCGGCACGCTGCCTTTCCGCGGCGAAACCTCGGGCGTGATTTTCAAGGCGATCCTGGATGGAGCGGTCGCGGCTCCCGTACGCCTGAATCCCGAGACGCCGGCAGAGCTGGAGCGCATCATCAACAAGGCGCTGGAGAAGGACCGCACGCTGCGCTACCAGTCCGCCGCCGACATGCGCGCGGACCTGGCGCGGCTGAAGCGCGAACAGGATTCCGGGCGCTCGACGCGCGTCAGCGACGCGTCCGCCACCTTATCGGGCAGCGAATCCGCAGCGGCAGGTGGCGCAAGCGGCACAAGCGGCACAAGCGCCGCAGCGCCAGCACAAACAATCTCCGGTTCCGCGACGATGCCAGTCGCGCGTGGCGGCACCGCGCGCAAGCTCTGGCTCGGCGCGACCGTCGCCGTAGCGCTCACACTGGCGATCGGCGGTGGATATTACTTCCTGCACGGGCGCTCGCCCGGCGAAAAAGTCACGTCCATCGCGGTGCTGCCGTTCGTCAACGCTACCTCGGACCCGAACAACGAATACCTCAGCGACGGACTTACCGAAAGCCTGATCGGGACGCTTTCGCAACTGCCCGACGTGAAAGTGATGGCGCGCAGCACGGTGTTTCGGTTCAAGAACAGCGAAGACAATCCGCAAAAAATCGGCAAGGATCTGAACGTGGGGTCGGTGCTGATGGGCCGGGTAACGCAGCATGGCGACACGGTGGCGGTGCAAGCGGACCTGGTCAACACCGCGGACGGGTCGGAGCTGTGGGGCAAGCACTACGAACGCAAGATGGCGGATGTGACGGAGGTGCAGAGCGACATTACTCGCGACGTCGCGAAAAAATTGCACGTAAACGCGAGCGGAGACGTCCAGGCAAAAATGGGCAGCGCCGGCACCACGAACCCCGACGCCTATCGCTTCTACCTCGAAGCGCAGCAACAGTTGTACGGGCGCACGAAACCAGGGATCCTCAAAAGCGTCGAGTTGTTCCGCCAGGCGGTGGCCGCCGATCCGAATTATGCGATCGCGTGGGCAGGGCTTGCGAATAGCTACGTCGTGGCCGCGGGCTACGGGCGCTTGATTCCGCCGGACCAATCCTTGCCGCTGGCGGATCAGGCCTCGCAAAAAGCGGTTGAGCTGGACGATAGCAGCTCCGACGCGCACGTGGCGCGCGCCAACGCGCTGGCCACCGCCTGGAAATGGAGCGCTGCGGAGCCGGAGTTTCGCCGCGCGATCGAACTGAATCCAAACAACGCTAACGCGCACTATTTTTACGCCTTCAATTATTTGATGCCGACGAATCACCTCGACGAAGCGCTGGAGCAGTTCCGGCTCGCGCTCGCTCTCGATCCGCTCGCGGGGATCATAAGGACGAATTACGCGCTCACGCTGATGGACGCGCGCAAATATTCCGAATCGCGGGAGCAGTTCGATCAGATTCTGCAGCGGGATCCCGCGTTCGGGCCGGCTCATTTTTATCTATCGCAGGAGCAGGCCACGCAGGGTCAGTGGGCCGACGCGATCAACACAATGATAAGCGGGCCGGGTTCACCTTTCCCGAATCGCTCGTTTAATGCGGATGCGCAAGGCTACGTTCAATTGATGGAAGCCGGCAGCAACGGCACGCTGCCCGCGAATGTGGGCGTCGCCTACGCTCTGGCGGGAAATCGCGACAAGGCTTTCGAATATCTCGAAAAAGCCTTCGCGGACCGCGACGACGAGCTCACCGCCGTCATCCGCTTCCCCGCCTTCGACCACTTGAAGTCCGACCCGCGCTGGCCCGCCCTGCTGCACAAGCTGAGCCTGCCGCTATAGTTTCGTCCTACCCACTGCACGTCGCGCGCTTAGCCAGGAGCGCCAACCGAATCGAGGGGCAGATTCTGTGAAGTTTTGGAGTTCCCGCGGACTGAGCAACTGACGGGGGAATCGCTCGCGGGATCGTGCCGACATCGTGGCAAGCTGGGGCGCAGCAAAGCAGCGCCCCTACGAATTCAAACGCAACGGAGCCGGCGGGACGCCGGCGGTACGAAAATCTTCAGTGTGAGCGGCACAGCCAAGAGTGGCTGTGCTACGGACATCAGTTGGTGGATTCGAAGGCGCGGAAGCGGCGTTCCAGTTCCCATTGTTGTTGGGCTTTTTCGCTGGATTTGAGGAAGGTGGCGCAGTTGGCCGAGGGCTTTTCCGCGCCTGGGAATTCGTTGGAGCAGGCGGCGACGGGGCGGGTGAAGATATCGGGTTCGCGCCAGAGACTGGGGCCGGGGAGAAAATCGTGTTCCAGGCCGGTGCGGACCATTTGCTTCAGGTCCGAGTAGGTGAGCGCGTAGGTTTCTACTGCGCGGACATATTCGTGCGTCAGGTCAATGCGCGAGACGCCTTCGTCGTCTGTTGAGAGCGCGACGGGGACGCCGAATTTACGATAAATCGGGAACGGGTGATTCTTGCCGCTGATGCCGAGAATCAGATCGTTGCTGCTGAGATTGATTTCGACCATTACGTGTTTCGCGGCCATTTCCTTCAGTAGGTCGTAGGGCCGATCTTCGTACATTACGCTAACACCGTGGCCGATGCGTTCGGCGTGTCCAACTTCGACAGCCTGACGCACGTGAAAGGAAAGTCCTTCGTAGGTGACGAGGCCGGGAGCGAGCTCACCCGCGTGCAAGGTGATATGGACCTTCGGGTATACACCGTGCAGAAAGCCGACCATGCGCATTTGCAGCGTGTAATCGGACATGGAGACGTAGCCGTCTTCGGGCATCACGAGATTTATGCCGACGACGCGCGGGTCCGCAGAGGCCGCTTCGAAGCCCAGTAGAGTTTGCGCGAAAACTTGTTCGGGCGGAAATCCGCGCAGAACTTGGTAGATGTAACGGAGCTGCACGGCGCAGGCGGGCGATTGATTCGGCTCGCCGCAGCGTTCCGATTGGCGGCGAATGGAATCGGCTTCATCGAAATTCGCGCGGACTACGGCGACATCGTCACGCAAGCCTTTGGCGAGAAGTTGATCGCGGAATTCGGCGAAACTTCGATTGGCGTGCCAGCCGAGTTCTTTGGCGATGGCTGCGGTGTGGTCGAACGGAGGAGTGAGCATCAGTTCCATGTATTGCTCGTTCTGCGCGGCGGCGCGGGTGGCGACTTCGTCGAGGAATTCGCCGGTATGGACGTGCGAGATGCCGTGGAATTTGGCGAAGGCGTCGAAGAAATGATCGTGGCCGCTGACGCCCGTGGAGGGTACGAAGCTGCGCATGGAGAATGCGTCAATGAGCGCGTCGTAGAGATGCTGGTCTTCGTAGGCGCGAGACGCGGGGAGATTGCCGTCGCCGCAGACGGGTTGCGGCGGGAGGCTATCCGTCATGGCGCGCGACGGGAAAAAGGAGTGAGTGGCCAGGTCTACGCAAAGATTGTCTTCGGCGGCGTAGCGAATCCATGATTCGGCGTACACCGCGCCGGTGAGGTGGTTGTGCAGGTCCGCGCCCTTGGGCATGCGGACGAGAAACGCGTAGAGATTCAGCGGATCGGTGCGCGCGAGATCGAGCGCGTGGGCGGTGCGACTTTCGGCGGAGGACGCAGTGGGCGGCGAGCCGGCTGCGGGCTTCTGGGCGATTGCGGACGCCGAAAGCATCAGAAGAAAAGCGAGGATGGTAAAGCGACATACACAGGCAGAAAACGTGTTACTTGTTTCCATTCTTTGCAGACCTCGGCTTGAATTTCTTATGCCGAAGAATGTATCACAGGCAGTTTATTTACGATCGGAGTCATCGGCAGCGTTCGGTGGCGGTTGGCCTTCAGATCGGCGGGGCAACGCGGCATCGAAGTGCGCGGGCGCCGATCATTCAGCGCCTAATTGTGTGGCGGATAGAGCAGCAGATACATGTAAGCCTGGGCGGCCTCGTCCTGACTCAAGTAAGTGAACACAGGCATGCGGCCGCGGTAAGGCGTCGCGGGGGAACCCATGATGATGGGCGCGCCGCAGGTGACCTTTCGAACGAACTCGCTTAGCCCGACACGCGCTGTCAGAGTGGAGAGGGGTGGAATCGCGCCGTCCAAAATCTGCTGAGGATTGGGGTTCGGTCCGGCGGCGCCGTGGCAGACGTGGCAAGTGGACTTCACGATGTGCTCGCCAACGCGGTAGGGCGATTCGCTGATTGCAATTTGATTTCTTTCCGCACCCGGCACGCCAGAGAGTTGCTCCAGATATGGAATAAGGGCGTGAATTTCGGCGTCGTTCAAAGTGGGGCGCGGCATATTTTCGCCTCCGTTGTGAAGCCGCTGGAGCAACTGGGTCCTGGAATCCCTCGAGAGAGCGGCCAGGTCTGACGGGCTCACATCTCGTCCGGCCTTCTTTAGCTGGCTCATGGTGGCCGCGACAGAAGTCGCCTGAACCGGGCCGACGATAGAATTTATTTCCGGGGGAACGCCACGACCTAAGGCTCCGTGGCATCCTCGGCAGTTCAGGCGATATAGATCCGACCCGTGCAGCGTGAGCGTTTGCGCCGCGTAGTTTGGTGACAGCTGCAATTGCCAAGCGGGGGTGCCGTCTCCCGGCTCGGTCGGAGCTGGCCCTAAGTCCCAAGTCTTACCCATGCTGGTATCGTTGAACGACCTGTGAAGGTGACGAATCCAGCTCTCGCCCTCGACGGCCGTTACCGCAATGTCCCTGGTACCAGCGGATTGACCGAGCAACGATGATGCCAGCGTCAACATCGCGCTGAGGGCGAGCAGACGGAGCGAGTGTCTTTTCCCGCTCCGAGCGGAGTGCGAATTGACCGATTGCGTAGCGCGCATTGTCCTTTTTCCCAACACGCTACTTTTTCACCAGGGCTATATCAACGTTTGTGGTGGCATCGGTCACTGTGATTGATTGCGTGGTGGGCTTGCCGTCCGGACTCCAGGTCTTCAGAGTGTAGGTGCCCGGCGGGACGTTCTTGATGGTAAAAGTGCCGTCAAAGCCGGTCAGGGCGGAGTACGGGGTTGGAACAATTACGATGTAGCCGAGCATATCAAAGTGATAGTTGCATAGGATCGTTGCCGTGCCGACATTGTCGAACCGGAAGGACTGCGTTTGGTTCGGCGAGACGCTGACTATATTATGCGCAAGGCTTTTGTCGCCGCTGATCGATGCCCAACGGACGTTGTGAGCTACGTGGTCGTGATTCAGAAAATCCACGGTGGTACCGCGCTGGATGATGGTGGTCTGGGGGACGAATTTCAGATCGCGCTGGTCAACATTGGCATGCTCCGCGGGCGCGTCGAATTTTTTGCCCGGAATCGCGTCGATGTAGACCGCAATGTTCTCGACCGACTTCAGGCCCGTCCCGGATACCTTTCCCTTCACGTCGCCAGCTTGCGCGGCGCTTGCCACGAATATTCCGCCGAAAAGAACAGCCAGAAGAACCGCTTGCTTCAAAGTATTCATTCCAATATCTCCCATTCGAATTTCCGCGCGCCAGATCGGAGAACTTGCGGGAGTATGAACGGCAGTCCGGTGTACGGATGTGACACGCCGCACCGGGATTTGTGACGGACGTCACAGCCTTCACGCGCAGGTTGGCCGCGGCCATGCCACTAATTACTGGCTGGAGTTGATACTGCACAGCTATCCGGCTGCGCTAGTGGCGCTCGTTCGATTCTGGGTTAACGCGATTCGCGGGCGTACCGATTATGTCCGATGGGACCCCAATAGCGGGGTCTGGATGCCGCGATCCCAAAGGGAACGATATGCACTAAATGCGTTGGGCCGGGCTATCCGGGGCTGGGTGTCGAATTGATACATGACCTGGTGCCGGTATGAGCCCAAAAGGCCTGTAACTAGCGGAGGCGACGGTAGTAATAGGGCAATTGGTACTACCCGGCTATTGCGGTAGACGGCGGCGAGCGGCACCATTTGAACATAGCCGGGCCGAAGCGGGGCCGCCGGACATGGGACTGGCGCGCGCACATCCGCAGGGCGAAGGCTGCGATCCAATGCCGGGGGGCACAGCGGCAATGCAACGAATTCCATTCAATGGTGTGAAGAGTCATGGCTGATTCAGCTGGACACGATCAAGCGACCGTGCTGGAAGTCCCGGTGACGGTACAAGGGGCGAAGCACGTCGAGGGATCGGAACAGCGCCAGATTTTCACGGAGCCGACCAAGACGACCATCGTCTTTGGAAACGGCGCGGTGGTAAATCTGAGTTCGAAAGTGGCGCAGGGGCAGTGCGTTTTTCTGCGCAACGAACAGACGGGGCGGGAAATCCTGTGCAAAGTGCTGGAATGGAGACAGGTGGCGGAGTCCGGCTACGCAGATCTGGAATTCACCACGCGCGACCCGAAATTCTGGGATGCCCCGACGCCAGAAGCTGCGGTTGCTCCAGTGGCTGCTCCCGCGGTTGTGCTTGCGCCTGTTGTCACGGTCGTCGCGCCGAGGCGCACCGAGGCGCTGGATATGCTGCCGGCGTCCGCGCCTGCTCCGACGAGCGCGCCGATTACGGCCGCGAAC
>Ga0070733_10002151_pt1 | contig 14267 bp, 13 predicted proteins | sample Coa_R1_9_FD_66450 | JGI IMG/M metagenome (GOLD analysis project Ga0070733, IMG submission 66450) | Surface soil microbial communities from Centralia Pennsylvania, which are recovering from an underground coalmine fire - Coalmine... | ecosystem: Environmental > Terrestrial > Soil > Unclassified ... | reverse complement strand
TCATCCGACGCCGACCTTCGCCACATGAGGCGCAGGCGCCCAAGTTTGAGCCTCTCTAATCTTCGATGGGCCAACCTCTGCTTTGAGCAAGACGAGTTTTTCAACGGAATTCGTCGACTCCTGCCGTCCGCTTCGCGCAAATAGCGGCCATTTCCCGCGCATATAAGGAGGAGGTCCGGGAGGAGCGGATCTCACGATCGGTTATCTCGACCCGCGAGGATCTGGCGGCGCCCGTCGCAAGTTGACGCCGACGGCGCCTTGCCGCGCATCAAATTCGGTTGCCGCCTTGCTTGGCGTTGTATACAAAAATGATTCCTACGCCTTTACGGAAAAAGACGACGATCATGGCGCCGCCAAACGCCTCGACACTGAGTTCCTCGATTGTCGCGACTCTCAAGGGACGGATCATCGCCTGGCGATATCCGCCCGAGCACCGCCTGACTGAGGATGGGCTTTGCCGTGAGTTCGGCGTGAGCCGCAGCCCGGTGCGCGAAGCGCTGCGCGTGCTTGCCACCAATGGGTTCATCCGGCGCATGGACAATCGCGGCTACGCGGTTCGGCAGGTCAGACGGTCGGAACTCGAAGAGCTGTATGATGTTCGACTCGCCCTTGAACTCTTCGCGGTCGAGACGCTGGCGACGTCGAGCCCGTCCGCTGACGCATTGGCCGAATTAGCCGAAGTCTGGCGTGGAGTGGGCAGGCGCCCCAAGCGAACGGTCGAGGAGCTGGCGAAACTCGACGCTCAATTCCATGAGCGGCTCGCGTCGCTGATCAAAAACGAGACGCTGCTGCAGCAGCTCAAAGCGATCGACGAGCGTTTGTTCGTCTTTCGGATGATCGATTTCGAGGCCGCCGATCGAGTGAAGAATACCTGTGTGCAGCATCTCGCCATTTTGGATCGCATCGCGGAAAGAGACGCCGAGGGCGCGCGCGAGGCCATGCGCCGAAACGTCATTGACGGACGCAACATCGTGGGCAAATCCATCAATGAGGCGCTGGCGCGCGCCTACGACCAGTGATCAAGACCAAGTCATTTTGATGCGGCTCGCGGCGGTCTCGCTGGGCTTTGGCGCGCCCTCTGGAGATTTTTTGGCTGCAGTCGCGGCGATCTACCCGCGCGCATGCACTCTTTCGCTAACCGATAGCCGTTTGCTGACATTGGTCACGCTGGAGATCGGCCGCATGCCGCGAAGCATTGGTTTCGAAGCGCCGCCCGGATTCGAATTCGAGAAGGCCTTCCCCGTTGGCGCCGATGTCGCCGCGCGCGCCGGAATCCTCCGTATCGCCTCAACCGGGCTTTCGATCGATCTGCGGCGCGCCGCCGCTTGGCGGTCGCCGCTCGCCGATTTGCGCCTCGACCCGACGCGCGAGCCGGTGGGGAACGCGCTGGAGACGGCGCGCGCCGCGCTTGTGGAGGACGGCCGCAACCTGGGTCTCACCCGCGTCGCCGCCGGTCGCTTGACCAAACTCACGACGGCGACGCGAGCGCTTGACAGGAAAAGGGCGGAAGAAGCGATTTCCAACCTTGTCGGCCTCGGCGAAGGGACGACGCCTGCAGGCGACGACTTTGTTGTCGGCTATCTGACTGGTCTTTGGGCGTGCGCGGCTCGAAGTGGGCCGCGAACCGCTTTCGTCGCGGCCTTCGCCGCGCACGTTACGAAGGTTGCGCCGCTGACGGGCCGCGTAAGTCGGGCCTATCTAGAAGCGGCCGCGGAGGGGGAAGTGTCGGAGCGGCTCTATGATCTCGCCCGGCACGTTTCCGCGGGGTCCAGCGCCGATGCAATCAGACGCGTGTCCGCCGCGGCGCTAGCGGTCGGCCACAGCTCGGGAGCATGCGGCCTGCAGGGATTCCTCGACGCCTGTTCATGCTGGGGCGAGCCCGTCCCCGCTTAGTCGGACTCGGCCCTCTCGATCGACGGCGGCGGTGCGCTCCGCCGCCCACGCGAATCTCTGCGGGTCAGGCCCGCGCGGACACCGCGGCTTTGGCTTCCAGGGTTTGGGCGCTCTCCTCGCGCATCGCTACGCCGACGCAGATAGCCGCGAGGAATGCGTAACCGAGCGCGACCAGCGGCGACGCCACCCAAGCGAGTTGCGTGGCGTGTATGAAGCCGAAGAAGGACAGCACTGCCGCCGCGGCGGCATACGCAGCCGCGTTCCTGAACTCATGGTCGATGATGAAGGCCGCAATCGCCCCCAGCATCAGACCGGCGAGCACGGCGCCTCCCCCAAGCAGTTGCATGCCGTGATAGACGACCCCGCTATCCATCAGCTTGCCCATCCCGAGCTGGGACGCGCTTGTTCCGGCGGCGGCCAGCGCGCCGTCGATTTGAGTCTGGCCCCAGAGGGCGATGTTAGGAATAATTGCAAGCACAACCGCCGGCGCGTGCTTCGCGGGCGTGGCCTGAAACGCCTGGGCGCCGATGACCAGTCCGATATAGAGCAGAATCGGCAGGATCGCGACGAGCGGCACTACGGCAAGCAAAAGCGCGGTGAGGCCGAGGAAACACACAAGGGCGATGACCACGCCGGTCGCCAGCGAATAGCCGATGCGGCCGCCGACCGACTTCCATCCGGGATGGCCGATATAGACCGCCGGCGGGAATGGGCTCCCCAGAATCGAGCCGACGATCGCGCCAATCCCGTCGGCCAGCAGAATGTGTCGCAGGTTGTAGTTGTCGCCCGCGGCTGAAGCGCTCTCGACGTTGTTCAGGCCCTCGGTGAAATTGTAAATGCCGAGGGGGATCGCGGTGACGAGCAGCGGGGCGATATTGGTGAGGCCCGAAAGCACATCCGCGCTCGGCTTCGGCAGATGGACGCCAAATTGCGCGAAGGACGACGAAACCTGAGCCGAGCTCACGATGTCCGACCAGCCCAAAACCGCGGCGATCCAGGCGATTACCGTGCCCACGATGACCGCCGCCAAGCCGCCGGGAATGCCGAACGGAAGCCGCACGTTAGCGGTCCAGGCCATCAACACGAGACCCAGCGAAACGAAAGCGATCCACGGCGCCTCCCACATCTGAAATGCGGGCCGCATGGAGATGAAGGCGATCGAAATTCCCGCCAGCGTGCCGAGCATCGCCGCGCGCGGCGTCAATCGGCGAATCGTCGGTCCGATGAAGGCGCCGATCAGGACGATCACGCCGATGATGAACGCCCAGGCGAGCCCGTCCCGCCACGCCAGCATCGCGTCCTTGGTCTTCAAATAGACGGGAAGCATGATGACGAAGACGACGATGAACATGTGCGGCACGCTGGGGCCGTAAGGCATCGCCGTCACGTCGCTTCGATTTTCGGCCTTGGCGAGCCTGTAGGCGAGATAGGCGTAGTACAGATTGCCGATCGGCAGAGCGATGCCCAAGGCCGGCAGAATTCGGCCGAAGACAATGTCACCTGGCAGTTTGATCACGCCAAGACAAAGGCCGGTCAAAACAATGACGTTGAGCACGACATTGGTGAAGAGTCCGAAAAAACCGTTCCAGTCGCCGGGCACCCACCAGCGAATGGGGTTTGACGTCTCACTTTGTATGGTCATGACCTTGCCCCTCCCATTGCGAATGACTTTCAGTCTCTCCGCGGACCTGTGTGACACTCGTTTCAGGCGGCGGCTTGGGCGTACGAATTGAGCACAGCCACGAGCTCTGACGATGCTCCGACCCAGCCGAAGATACCCCCCTGCGCCTTAACCATCTCCAATGCCGATTTATGGAACTCTGGAAAGTACGACGCGACGCAGTCTTCGAGCACCAGGCAATCGTACCCACGGTCATTGGCTTCACGAACAGTCGTGGAGACGCAGACTTCGGTGGTGACGCCGCATACGATAATGTGTTTGACGCCTCGGCTCTTGAGGATGGCGTCGAGATCCGTCGCATAGAAAGCGCCCTTGCCGGGTTTATCGACTACCGGCTCGCCAGTTGCAGGCTTCAGCTCGTCGACGATGTCATGACCATGTTCGCCCCGCACGAGGATGCGTCCCATCGGACCGGGGTCGCCGATGCCGCTCGCAAGCCGGCCGCGCGCCTTCTTGCTCGGATGCAGATCAGCCAGATCGGGGCGATGGCCCTCGCGGGTGTGAATGATCAGAATGCCGGCTTCCCGGGCCGCGTTCAGAACGCGAATTGTCGGGGGTATCGCCTTGCGCAGCAGCGACACGTCGTTGCCTAAGGCTTCGCCGAACCCCCCGGGGTCGACGAAGTCCCGCTGCATGTCGATGATCAGGAGCGCGACCGTGGACGGCTGAAACTCGAACTCGTAAGGGTCGGCGCGAACGTTGGGCATGGCTTGCTTACCCGGTTTCTTGGGTCGTGAGATAGCGGCGCCAGCCGCCGAGCTCGCTGATGTCGCGAGCAATTTTCGTGCCATAAGCCTCGCACAGGAAGCCCTTGACCTGCTCGCCGTCTTCCAATTCGATCGTGCCGATACCCAAAGGCGCGGAAACGCCGGCAACGAAGCCGCCGAAGGCGGCGATCGGCAGGTCCCAGACCTCCACCTCGATCGCGTGTCCATTGTCGACGCGCAACAGGCCTGGACGCGCCGGCGGACCGCCCGGCAGCGCAAACAGGCGGTAGCTGGCCGCGGTGCGGCAACGACGCCGCAGACGGCCACCGCAATCAGTGAGCTGGTGATTGAGCGGCAGGCCGGTCATATGCGCCCCGCACACGGCGAGCTGGACCACGACTTCATTGCCGCCGACCTTCGTCGAACGGCTCTCAGGCAAAGTCTCGTTCACCCCCCCGAGCTTGGGATTCTGCGCCCGATGCAACGCATCGGCGAGAGAGCATAGCGGCGCGTCGCTTCCGGCTAGCGCCGCCAAGGTGACGCCGAAGGGCAGCCCGTCCGCCTGAATGCCCGCGGGAACCGCGATCGCCGCGAGATCGAGCAGGTTCATGAAGTTCGTATAGTACCCGAGGTTGGAGTTCAGCCTTATCGGGTCCGACAAGATGTCGGAGATGGTATAGTGATGTCCCGCCGTTGGGGTGACGAGGACATCGATCGCCCGCCAGACGGGCTCGATAGTTCGCCGCAATTCCTTGAGCCGATAGTATGCCGCAAACGCGTCAGCGGCGAGCGGATGGGCGCCGCCGGCGATGATCTGGCGGGTGACAGGGTGCAACGCTTCTGGTCGGCGATCGATGAAGTCGCGTATCGCAACATAGCGCTCCGCGACCCACGGCCCGTCGTAAAGAAGCCGGGCCGTTTCAAGAAATGGGCCAAAATCGATCTCGACGAGTTCGCCGCCAAGGCGTTCGATCCGCCGCAACATTTCGCTGAAGAGCCGCTCGCCTTCCTTGTTGCCGAAGAATTCGAGTTGGCCCTGGCGAGGCACGCCGAACCGCGCCCCCTTCACGAAGCGCGGGCAAGGGCGATCGATCAACGCGCTCTCACGACGTGAGAACGGGTCCGCCGGATCGAAACCCTTCGCGACGGCAAGCACGTCGCGCGCATCGTCGGCGGTGAGCGCGAAGATGGAGACGCAGTCGAGCGAGCGGCATGCGGGAACGACACCGCGCGTGCTGAGGAGTCCGAGGGTCGGCTTGAGGCCGAATATATTGTTGAACGCCGCAGGGACGCGCCCCGATCCGGCGGTGTCGGTGCCGAGCGAGAAGGAGACCAGGCCCGCGGCGACGGCAACGGCCGACCCTGAACTCGAGCCGCCTGAGATGTGCTTGGATGAGAAGACGCTCGCCGGCGCCCCATAGGGCGAGCGCGTACCGTTGAGTCCAGTCGCGAATTGGTCGAGGTTGGTCTTGCCGATCGGTATTGCGCCGGCGTCAATCAGCCGTTGGACGACCGGCGCAGAATGGCGCGCGACATAGGCGAAATCGGGACACCCGGCGGTCGTCGGATGGTCGGCGAGATCGATGTTGTCCTTGATAGCAAAGGGAACCCCGTAAAGAGGCTTGGCGGCCGGATCACCCTCCCCCAAGCGGCGCGCATGCGCGACAAGATCGTCTCGCGGGAGCCGACGAATCCAGACGTGGTCTTCGCCTCGCGCCTCGATTCGCGCCACGATTTCATCGACGAGTCGCAACGGCGTTAGCGCCCCGGTTCGATAGCGGTCCGCGAGGCTCGCCAGATCCAAGCCGCCATGGCTTGGAGGCGTCGGCCGGTCGCGCGACCCTCCTGGAAAATCGTTCATAGCCACTCCGCGCCTTCCTGTGGGGCTTGCGGTCCGCCCTGCATTCCCCTTAGTATACATAATTGCATCCGAAGCGCTACGACCAAAATGCGGTCACGGCGATGGATTCGACGATTGTTGAACCCTGGCGTTCTTGCGGTCGGGTGGAGGAGCTCAATTGGCGAGCGTGATCAAGACTATCCGCAATTTCTACCGAGATTCGGTGGCGCTGATGCAGCTGTCGTCCAATCTCGGAAAGCTCGCCGGCGTTCGACAGGCGTCCGCGGTCATGGCGTCAGAGACCAATCTGAGTTTGTTGCGCGAGGCAGGGTTGCTGACGAGGGAGGTCGACGCGGGACCGAACGACCTCCTCATCGCTCTCGAAGGGGATGATGAGGCGGCTCTCGCCGCGGCCGAGGCCGAGGCCGAGCAGGCGTTTCAGCGTAAGCCCGCCTTGGCCGCGGGCGAGAGGTCGCGCCGCGAACCGCCGCGAAGCCTCGAGATGGGATTGGAGGTGATGCCGACGGCCAACCTCGCGCTCATCTCTAGTCCTGGCGACTACGCCGCGGCGGAAGCCACCAAGGCGCTCCGCCTCGGCCTCAATGTGATGCTGTTCAGCGACAACGTGCCGGTAAACGACGAGATCGCCCTGAAGCGCTATGCCCGAGCGCATGATTTGATGGTCATGGGCCCGGACTGCGGCACGGCGATCATCGGTGGGATCCCGCTCGGCTTCGCCAACGTGGTGCGCCGCGGCGATATCGGAGTGGTCGCCGCGTCTGGCACGGGACTCCAGCAAGTCACCTGTCTGATCGACCGTCTGGGCTGCGGGATCACTCAGGCGATCGGGACCGGGGGGCATGACCTGAGCCGCGATGTCGGCGCTGTCACCTTCCTGCAGGGCTTGCAAGCGCTGGCGAACGATGACGCCACGCGTGTCATTGTCCTCATTTCGAAACCTCCGGCGCCGGAAGTCGCCACCGCGGTAATTGGCAGCGCGCGTCAGGCGGGGAAACCTGTGGTGGTGAATTTCCTCGGCGCCGATCCGCAGTCGATCGCCGGTCCGAGCCTGACGCCGGCGAAAACACTCGAAGACGCCGCGCTCGCCGCGGTGGCGCTGTCGACGGGCGAAGCAAAGGATCGCCTCGCTCTGGCCGCGCCGACCTTCGAACCTCCGCAGCTTGCGGCCGGCCAATCCTACGTACGAGGCCTCTATAGCGGCGGCACGTTTTGCTACGAAGCGACGCTGCTGCTCGGCGAGAGTCTGTCCGAAGTCTATTCCAACACGCCCGTGGGTCGCGCCAAGGCGCTGGACGACGTGTGGAGAAGCCGCGCCCACACGCTAGTCGATCTCGGCGACGACGTCTTCACCCGTGGGCGTCCCCACCCGATGATCGATCATCGGCTTCGCAACGAGCGCATCGCAAAGGAGGCGCGTGACCCCGAGACTGCGGCGATTCTGCTCGATGTCGTCATCGGCTACGGCGCACACGCCGATCCGGCGTCCGAAATTGCTCCGGTTGTGCGGGAAGCGATTTCTGAGGCTTGGGCGTCGGGACGGCGGTTGACCGTTGTCGGCTTTGTCTGCGGAACCCCGGCCGATCCGCAATCCCTTGCCGCACAGGAAGCGAGATTGCGCGAAGCAGGCGTAGTTCTGACGCAGAGCAACGCCCAAGCAGTCCGGCTCGCGGCGCGAATCGCCAAAGGCGCGTTGGACGAAAGGCTTCGATCCGGCAAGTCGGGGAGCGGCGGATGACGAATCTATTCCAGGAGGGCCCCCGAGTGCTCAACTTGGGGCTCGAATCGTTTGCGGACGCCATCGCCCGAGCCGGTGGGGTGGTCGAGCAGATTGAATGGGCGCCGCCGGCAAACGGGGATCGCCCCGCGGGCCGAGCTCTGGCTCGTCTGATCAACCATCCCGCCGTCGAGGCGGCAAACCGTGAGGCATATCGAGCCTATCTCGCGACACAGCCCGTGCTCGCCGGCATCGGCCTCGCGGGCGAAACGATCCCCGGCATGAACGGCCGCCTCGTTCTCCATTCAGGCCCGCCGATCGCATGGGAGCGCATGTGCGGCCCAATGAAGGGCGCGATCATCGGGGCGATCGTGTTCGAAGGCTGGGCCCAGGACATCGAGAAGGCCCGCGCGTTGGCTGAGAGCGGCTCGATTCGTTTCGCGCCCTGCCATCATCACGGCGCAGTCGGTCCGATGGCGGGCGTCATCAGCCCCTCGATGCCGGTGTGGATCGTGCGCGAGTCGGTGAGCGGTCGTTTGTCGTTCAGCAATCTCAACGAAGGGCTCGGCAAGGTGCTGCGATTCGGGGCCAACAGCACCGCGGTAATTGACCGATTGAAGTGGATGGCGAGCATTTTGCGCGAAACCCTCGGGCTGACCCTGGCCGAGACCGGCGGGATCGAGCTAAAACCGTTGATGGCGCAGGCTCTGCACATGGGCGACGAGGTGCACAACCGCAACTCCGCCGCCACAGCCTTGCTGCTCAAGCTGCTCGCGCCAGCGATGCTGAAGTCGAGGGCCGCTCGTGAGTCTGCGACCGAAGCCGTCAGCTTCATTGCGGGCAACGATCATTTCTTCCTCAACATCTCCATGGCGGCGTGCAAGGCGATGCTGGACGCTGCACGCGGCGTGTCTGGCAGCAGCATGGTCACGGCGATGGCGCGAAATGGCGTCGATTTCGGCGTTCAACTGGCGGGAACGAACGAGCGGTGGTTCACGACTCCCGCGCCGATCGTCGATGGCCTCTACTTTCCAGGCTATTCGATCGCGGACGCGGCGCCGGACCTCGGCGACAGCGCGATCACCGAGACCGCTGGTCTGGGCGGTTTCGCGATGGCCGCGGCGCCGGCAATCGTCAGTTTTGTTGGCGGAACGCCCGCCGACGCAATCGCCAATACAGCGGCCATGGGCCATATCACGCTCGGCCAGAACAGCGCGTTCACCCTTCCCGCCATGAATTTCAGCGGCACGCCGGCCGGCATCGACGCTCGCAAGGTTGTCGATACCGGTCTCTTGCCGATTATCAACACGGGAATCGCTCATCGCGAGGCGGGAGTGGGCCAGATCGGAGCGGGCATAACCCATGCGCCGCTCGGCTGCTTTGTGCAGGCGGTCACAGCCTTGGCGGAAACTGTGCCGGAGCCGTAACCGCTAGACGCGTTTAGGAGGGTCGGATGGCGCCGTCCAAGGGACTCGCGGTTGTGGCGATTGGAGGCAACTCTCTAATCCAGGACAAGGATCACTTGTCCATTCCGAATCAGTACCAAGCCGTGGCGCTCACCGCCCATCACATTGCCGATATGATTGAGAGCGGCTGGAATGTGGTGGTGACGCACGGCAATGGTCCCCAAATGGGGTTCATTCTTCGCCGGTCGGAACTCTCCATCCACGAGGTTAGCCCTGTTCCCATGGACTATGCCGGCGCCGACCTGCAAGGGGCGATCGGCTACATGTTCGTCAAGGCGTTTCGAAACGAATTTCAACGGCGCGGACTCCAGCGCGAGCCAGTCGCGGTGGTGACGGAAACCCTGGTCGACCGCGACGATCCCGCGTTTAAGGACCCGACCAAACCGATCGGGTCGCATATGGACGAGGCTAAGGCCAAAGAACTGGCGGCCAAGCAGGGCTGGGTGGTCAGGGACGACGCCGGCCGCGGCTGGCGCAGAGTCGTGCCGTCGCCGATCCCGCGGGAGATCATCGACTTCAAGGCGATCAAGCACTTGGTGCACGCCGGTTTCGTGGTCATCGGCTGCGGCGGCGGCGGCATTCCAATCATCCGGAATGACTCGGGCGACTTGCAGGGCGTCGAAGCTGTGATCGACAAGGATCTCGCCTCGAGCCTGCTGGCGCGGGCGATCGGCGCCGATCTCTTCCTTTTGTCGACCGGAGTCGAGCGTGTGGCGATCGATTTCAACACACCGCGTCAACGCTGGCTCGATCGAATGAGCCTCACCGAAGCGCGCCGCTATGGCGCCGAAGACCAGTTCGACAAGGGCAGTATGGGGCCGAAGATTCAGGCGCTTTGCGAATATCTCGAAGGCGGCGGCAAGGAGGGGCTGATCACCAGCCCTCCGAATATCGGGCGCGCGCTCGCAGGCGAAACCGGCACGCGAGTCGTTCCCGGCTGAAAAAGAATAGAACTAGCGGCCGAGGGCCGCCCCGCGCGCCTAGGAGGAGACATCCATGGACGCTGCGCCCCCGATCAACATCGGCAATACCGCATTCATGCTCATCTGCGCCAGCCTCGTCATGCTGATGACTCCGGGGCTGGCGTTCTTTTACGGCGGCCTCGTCGGCCGGAAGAATGTCCTGACAGTGATGATGCAGAGCTTCGTGTCCCTGAGTTGGACGACCGTTCTCTGGTTCGCGTTCGGATATTCGATGTGCTTCGGCCCGACTCTGGGGGGCGTCATCGGCGACCCACGCGCTATGCGTTCCTGCGCGGCGTCGGCCTCCAGACGATGTTCACCGGCAATGACGCCGGTATCCCGCTCGTCGTCCACATCGCCTATCAGATGATGTTCGCCATCATCACGCCGGGTTTGATCACCGGAGCGTTCGCGGACCGCGTGACGTTCAAAGCCTATTTCCTGTTCCTGACCGCCTGGCTGATCTTCGTGTACTTCCCCTTCGTGCACATGATCTGGAGCCCCGGCCGCTGCGCGGCTCGGGGCACCAGGTCTCAGACAACAAACCTAGGTTGACACAACAGAACTTCGGGCTCAATAGGCGATTGTCGGCTTGGGATTCTTTTCCGGCTGGCGTCCCTTAAACCCAACTGTAGAGACATGGGTAGTACCATCTTGGGCGGCGCGATCGAGGACAGCTTCGCAGTTCCGTCGCTTCGAAACATCGTCGGCGTCCACGGGCCGGAAGCCCGTACGCGAGTCGTCTGTAAGGCCTAGGCCTCTCAGCCGCTCGTCTTCCGGCTTTGGACAAAAACCAAAGCGGAGGCGAGCCATGAACCAGCTCCCCAATATTGTCATCGACTTTGCCCGCTATCGCCGGGTGGACGGCGCCGCGCGTAGACTAACCGCCCCTGACATTGGCGGCCAGCGGGCCGGTTTGCTCACTTGCCGTTGGCGGCGCGATGCCGCAATCGGTCGTCTTATTTGCAGCCGGGCCGCACAGAAGGGCGCGCGCGAAGTGCAGCCTCCTTCGCGACGCTCTCTTGTCGCCTGAAAGACCTCAACCATGAGCAACTACCCGAGTAGGCCCGCCGAAATCGCTCGCAGCGTTTCGACGGGCCCCCAGAGCAGTACCCAGAACCATACATCCGATCGCCGCGCCCGCTAGCGAGAGAATAGCCGAACTTCGGCTTTGCCTCCTGCGCCGGTCCGGCAAGGAGGCACATTATGACCATCCTCGTTAAGCCCAACGAAGCCCGCGGCGCGGTTCTCGATGAAGCGCACGTCGGTCACATACACGGCGCGTTCGGCACCATTCTGCACGGCGACGTCGCCCCCCGCGAAACCTGGAAACATCGACTCATCACGCTCATGGCGATCTTGGGCCCCGGCCTTATCGTCATGGCGGGCGACAACGACGCTGGCGCGTTCGCGACCTACGGCCAAGCGGGCCAGAATTACGGCACGACGCTCCTGTGGACGATGGCGCTGCTGATCCCAGTTCTCTACGTCAATCAGGAGATGGTGCTGCGCCTGGGCGCCGTCACCGGCGTCGGGCACGCGCGGCTCATCTTCGAGCGTTTCGGCAAGTTTTGGGGCGCGTTCAGCGTCATCGACCTGTTTCTGCTCAACGGCTTGACCATCATCACCGAGTTCATCGGCATTTCTCTGGCCCTCGACTATCTTGGTCTCGATAAGGCGGTGGGCGTCATCGTCTCCGCGGCTCTCATCATGATTGCCGTCAGCACCGGGAGCTTCCGGCGGTTCGAGCGCTTTGCGATGCTGCTTGTCTTCGCCAGCCTTCTGCTGGTCCCGATCTATTTCATGGTCCATCCGCCTCTGGCGCAGGTGGCGCGCGATCTGATCGTTCCGCAGATTCCCACTGGCAAGCTCAGCGATGTGATGCTGATCATCATTGGCCTTGTCGGCACAACGGTCGCGCCCTGGCAGCTTTTCTTTCAGCAGAGCTGTGTCATCGACAAGCGCATCACCCCACATTTCATTCGCTATGAGCGGCTGGATCTCTGGCTCGGCATTGCGCTGGTCATCGTCGGCGCGGTCGCAATCATTGCGTTCACCGCTGCGACCTTCGCGGGCCGACCGGAGTTCGGCAATTTCACTGACGCAAACGGTATCGCCGCTGGGCTTGAGAAACATGTCGGAAAGACTGCCGGCGTAATGTTCGCCATCGCGCTGATCGACGCCGCGCTGATCGGCGCCTCGGCGGTGTCGCTGTCGACCGCCTACGCCATCGGCGACGTGTTCTCTGCGCGCCACTCGTTGCACCGTAAGGTCACCGACGCCAAGGGCTTCTACGCGGTTTATTTCTTGCTGATCGCGGTCGCCGCGGCGATCGTCCTGACCCCGAGCTCTCCGCTCGGGCTCCTCACCGTGGCCGTGCAGGTGCTCGCCGGCGTGTTGCTGCCGAGCGCAACCGTATTCCTGCTGCTGCTCTGCAATGACAAGCCGGTTCTTGGCCCGTGGGTGAATACCCGCTGGCTGAACGCCTTCACCGGCGCCGTGATCGCCGTTCTGGTGCTTCTGTCTGTGATACTCACCGTTTCGGTGCTGTTCCCGGACACGACCGACGCGAAGGTGATCTTCGGCATCCTTGGCGGGGGCGGAGCCATCGCCGTAGTCGCTGCGCTGGTGATCATGGACTTGAGCCAAAATGGTAAGAGCGCGGCCCCGACCGAGGTGGTCGCGGCCGCTGCGACGTCGCGGGACGCTTGGCGCATGCCGCCGCTGGATCAGTTGGCGCCGGCCAAGCTGCCGCTGGCCGCGAAGACCTGGATGGGCGTCCTGCGCCTCTATCTGGTCCTTGCGGGTGGGCTTGTGCTGTTCCGCATTGTGATGCTGGCGGTCGGAAACCGTTGAGCAGTCGGCCCCCGCGCCCCAAGCCTTGCAAGCGTCTGTCATTGGCCGAGGATGGCCGGCGTTCCCAAGCGCCGGCCGCCATTTTATCGAACAGAAGGCGCCCGCAATGGTCTTGGAACGGAAGGTTCCGGCCGGGCGCCCGCGTTTCCTCTCAAAGTCGATGGCTCGTCGAGGTCCCTATCATGACCGTGCAGCTCGCCCAGACCGGATTGAACCTCCTGATAGCCGCCTGCCTCGGCGCGGCCATTGGCCTCGAGCGACAGTGGCGGCAGCGTCTTGCGGGGCTTAGAACCAATACCCTGGTCGCACTCGGGGCGGCGATTTTCGTGACGTATTCCCATGTCGTGCCCGACGGCGCCGGTGACACGCGTATGGCGGCGCAGGTCATCTCAGGCATCGGGTTTCTCGGCGCCGGGGTAATCTTCAAGGAGGGCCTCAACGTGCGGGGCCTCAACACCGCCGCGACCCTTTGGTGCTCAGCGGCGGTCGGCCTCCTGGCCGGCGAAGGGCTCGCGCTCTACGGTCTCATGGCCGCCACGTTCGTGCTCGGGGCCAACACCGCGCTAAGGCCGATTGTCCGGGCCATTAATCGACAGCCGATCGAGTCGATGGAGGAAGAGCAACACTACCTCGTCTCGATCGATTGCCGCGCGGCGCGCGCATCCGACATCAGGTCCTTGCTCGTTCAGGAGTTCGCCGCCGTGCCGGACGTCCGTTTCAGCGAAGTGGACAGCACGTTGATCGAAGATTCCGGCCGCGTCGAGGTGACGGCGACCGTAACCTCTCACAAGCGACGGGAGTTGGCGCTAGAAACGATCGTTGCGCGCCTCAGTGAGACAGACGGCGTCATTCGGGCCAGCTGGAGAGAGCAAGCGCATTCCAGTTAAGGCCCTTACTTCAACGTCGGGGAGATATCCATGCGTGTTGAAGTTGGCCCTGCCCGGTCGTCAACTTGGCAGCACTGATGTTCGGAGACCCAACTGGGATCTTCAAGGCCGCCATCCGCTATGTCCGCTTTACGTCGATTGTGTTGAAAAACTCCGCTTGATCGGGGCGCCAGTCGCTGATTCCCTTTCTGCAGGGTGCAGGAGATTCGGCCGATGATGGGCGAGCGGCGGGTAATGCAG
>Ga0070733_10002150_pt1 | contig 14269 bp, 11 predicted proteins | sample Coa_R1_9_FD_66450 | JGI IMG/M metagenome (GOLD analysis project Ga0070733, IMG submission 66450) | Surface soil microbial communities from Centralia Pennsylvania, which are recovering from an underground coalmine fire - Coalmine... | ecosystem: Environmental > Terrestrial > Soil > Unclassified ... | reverse complement strand
GTGTAAGAAGTGACGGCGAGCACGCTGGCCTTGCCGAGCAGTCCGAAGCGGTTCTCATCAGTAAGTTTCACGCGCCGGAAATGACTTCCATAGATACCCGAAATTCCGTAATGGCGCGCCAATTGTTCATTGAGAAAAGTTTCATCCGACGTCAACAGGTCGATGATGCTGTGATCCTCTTTCAACTGAGCGTCGAGGAACATTTCAGTCTCGGTAACGAACGCTGTACGGAGGTTGTCGTCAAACCACGGAAACTTGGTGCTATCCGGATTGAGCAGCCATACGTTCCGAGTCTGCAGCCAATCTTCAAAGAAATTCTGGAGCAGTGAAGTGCGCGCGCGCGGATCGGCGAACATGCGCGAAACTTGCTGCTCCAGCACCGCCGGCTCATGCAACTTGCCGCGACCGGCCAGATCCAGCAGAGTGTCGTCCGGAATGCTGCCCCATAAGAAGAACGACAATCGCGAAGCCAGTTCGACATCGGAGATACGATAAACGCTGCCGGGAGCGGCGCCCGCGGGATCGGCCTCAATGCGGAACAGGAAATCCGGGCTGACCAGTACTCGCTCCAGCGCGGAGCGAATTCCATCGTCGAAGCTCGCCGTTGCGCGTGCGTGATTGTAAAAGCTGAGGAGCGTTTGCACGTCGTCGTCGGTGGCCGAACGCCGATACGCCCGGCGCGCCAAGTTGGACAAGATCTTCGTCGCGCAGGAGAGTTCCTCCGTCTTGTTCGCGGGATTGCAGACGAAGAGAAGCCGGCGGCTGGGTGAGTCGAGCGGTACTTTGCCGTCATACGGGCCGCCGATCAACAATGCTGCAATGGCGATGGGCGAGCTCGCGTTGTCGGAATTGCGGCTGTAAGGCGAAAGGCGGTCCGGGCCTCCGCCCTCCGGCTCTGCGTCGTCGGATTTGAGCATGGTCGCCATCACCTGACGCAGTCCCGCCTTGACGGGAACCCGCGCCTGCAACACTTCATCACCGTCGTATTGAAAGGTCTTCGGCGGCGACTTCTCTCCTCCGAGCGTGAATTGCGCAACGCGCACTCCATCCACGCGGACTTCGAATTGGTTCTGGGCATTCAGGCCGCGGATGATGTTATCCCAGGCGCGCTGCAAGCGCAGCCTGAACACATACTCCCCGTCGACAGGAAAGTAGTGGCGCGTAGCAACGCCACCTTTGCTTCCCAGGGGAAAGTCTTCGCCCAGGCGCTCCGTCTGGCGAAGATATGTCAGGTCGTTGGGGTTGTTCTTAATGGCGCCGTAGCGCACGAAAACCGGTGGCATGATCGGATCGCCCACGGCCCGGCGTGCGATGGCCGCCGCTGCCGAGACGTACCGGTCCAGCAGTGCCGGCGGCATCGAAAGCGCTTCGGCGTTGTTCTCAAATCCGAACGCCTGCTCATCCGGCGGCAGCGTAGCCTGGGCGTCCACTTCCACCGCGACCAAGTCCCGCACCGCGTCGGCGTATTCGGCGCGATTGAGACGATGCAAGCTGGCAGTCCGGCCCGGGTTCGGGTGACTGGCAGCTGCGCGATCGATTTCCGTTCCCAGCCAGTCAGCAACCGAATCGTACGTCGCGTTATCCGGGCGAGGCATCCCAGGAGGTGGCATCGCACGACTTCGCAGTTTCACGACGACTTTTTCCCACGCCTCCGCCGAGTTGGCGGGGTACGCGGAATCCGCCCGATCCAACATGAGGTTCGCAGTTTTCAGCTTCTGGTTATGACAGGAGACGCAGTACTTATTGACGAGGTCGGCGGCGGGCGTGGCAGACGACGTCGCGGACAAGGTAGCCGGAGCTTTCTGCTGAAAACCAAAGGCGGCACCGGCAAAAACCGCCAAGCAAACTGTGGCGGCCGCGTAGCAGGTGTGATGCGTCATATTGGACCTCACTGAGCCCGGCACTTATTCTGAGCCTCGCAGGCGTGCCCTAAGTTGGGATCCGCGCCATGCTTCAGCAGCAGATCCACGCCTTCCTTGTTGAACAGGACGCCACCGAGCCGGTCGCCTTGACCGTTGGCCGCGCGGAACGGCGTAACGCCCGCCTTGCTGACCGCATTCACATTCACGCCTAGATCGATCATTTGCGCCAGCAGCGCATTCCATCCACGATAAGCCGGGCCGAACAGCGCATTCTCGCCGAACGTTGTCTCGCCTTTCGCGTCGAGACCGAGATCCAGCAGAAGCTTCACGGCATCCCGAGCCTGCGCTTCCGTGACAAGCGACTCTCCGATGCCGTGGTTCAGACCCGTCGCGGCCATGATGGCCGTGGCATTCGTCGCCGTGGGGATTTTGGAATCGGCCCCCGCCTCGAGAAGAATGCGCATCATTTCGACGTCGTCGACTGAGGCAGCCAGCAGCAGAGGGGTCGCTCCGACAGCGTCCGTGTATCCGGTGGCAAACGACGGGGGGCGTTTGGTCATGCGCGCGTTCACATTTGCCCCGTGAGCCAGCAGCGCCTTCACCAATCGCAGCTTGGCCTGACGATCCGGAATTCCCGACATGGGGTCTTCAAAACCGTACACCGGATTCGAGGCGAAGCCCTCCCAAGTGGTTGACGCCCAGTGCAGGGGTGTGAAGCCCGCGGCGTCAATGTTGGGATCCGCGCCGTGATCCAGCAGATACAGCGCGACTTCGACCTGGGCCCGCGTGGTCGCCACCAGTAATGGCGTGTAGCCGGAGGTCCCAGCAGATCCTCCCTCGTCCGTCTTAAGGTTCACATCCACGCCGGCCGCCAGCAACAACTTCACACTCTCCAGGTCGCCCACCCGTGCCGCGAAGTGCATCGCGGTGAACCCTTGCTTGGTGTGTAATTTGAGATTCGCATGAGCCGCGATAAGATCGCTCACCACGTTCGCGTGACGCTCCGCCGCGGCCCACATCAACGCCGTCTGGTTCTGGACCGGCTCCGTCGCGTTGACTGCCGCGCCATATTCCACCAGGAGACGCACTGCGTCGGCATTGCCGGTCTTCGCGCAGGTCATGAGCGGAGTTTCGCCAGTGGCGATTGCCAGGTTTGGATTCGCACCGGACTTCAGAAGCAGCCGCACCAATCCGGCGCTTCCGTTGGTGCACGCTTGCGATAGCGGTGTCATCCGGAATTCGTTTGCCGCGTTTGCTTCCGCACCCGCTTGCAGCAGTAGATCCGCCGTGTCTACATCGTTCCAGTGCGCCAGCCACAGCAGCGCCGTCGAGCCGTCGCTGGAACGGGCATTGACGTCGACCTTTTGACTGACAAGCGTGCGAACAGTCTTCGCGTCTTGCGTCCTGGCAGCCTCCACCAGCCGCGGATCGCCCGTTTCGGCCGCGGTCCCCGCCGTGGCGACACCGGACACCATGAGCAGCGTCGACACCAACACTGCTAGACCGCGACTCTCATGTAGGTCAAACATTTAAACGTGCTCCAACGCACTCCGGCCCGCGGCCATTATAATACGAGATTCGATTGTTCAGCGAAGGGTCCCGTTCACAAAAGTTGCGTCAGGGGCCTTCTAAGGTGGAATCGGCGCAATGAGTTTCCTCGATAATCTGGAAAACAACCTGAAAGCGCTGGAGAGCCAGGAGGAGAAGGACCCGGAAAAGGTAAAACGCGAGCAGGAGCGGCGCGAGGCCGACAGGAACGCGGCGTTGTTGCGGGCGCCGCACGTCGAGGCGCTGAAGAATTCGGCGTTCACTTCGGAACTACTGACGCAGTGCCGCGCCATCGGGCACGGGCAGCGGGTACTGGTGCAGTTTACCTGGATCGGGGAGAGCCTGCGGCTGGACGCGAAGACGAAGCGCCTCGAATTGACTCCCACGGCGGAAGGGATCACGGCCGTGTTCTCCTTGGATGGTGTGGAGACAGGGCGGATCATCGCCGATCCTCAGGGTGACGCAGCGGCGCTGGCCCGGCGTTGGCTGCTAGGGGAGTGATTAACCAACGCTTCCCGCACGAGGCTGCAGACGCCATGAACGAACTTTCGAACCAGGTTGTCCTGATCACGGGCGCGAACGGTGGTCTGGGGGCCAACGTAACCGAAGAATTCCTGGCGGCCGGGGCGGTCGTGGTCGGTACTTCGCTGATCATCGCGGATGCCGATTTCCCTAATCCGCGCTTCACCGCCCTCGCTGCGGACCTCACCGACGCGAAGGCGGCCCAGAAGCTGGCCGATGACGTCATCCGCCGCTTTCAGAAGATCGATGCGCTGGTGCATTTGATGGGCGGATTCGACGGTGGCAAGCCGATCGCGGAAACGGACGAGTCCACGTGGGAGCGGATGATCAGCATCAATCTCAAGTCGGCGGTCAACATCCTGCGGGCCGTGATCCCGCGGATGCGGCAAGCAGGCCGAGGCTGCATCATCGCCATCGGCAGCCGCACTGCCGCCGAGCCCGTCGCGAACCTCAGCGCCTACAGCGCTTCCAAGGCGGCTCTCTTGTCGCTCGTTCAAACTGCTGCTCTCGAAAACAAGGATCTGGACATCACCGCGAACGTGATTTTGCCCGCGGCGATGAACACGCCAGCCAACCGCAAAGCCAACCCCGGCGCAGACCCGTCGAAATGGGTGCAGCCCGAGCGGGTAGCAAAGCTGGTTGTTTTTCTGGCGTCGCCCGCCGGCGCGCAGATCACCGGCGCGGCGATTCCGGTCTACGGACAAGAGCTCTGAGGCATCGCTACCATGGAGGTATGCTTCGCCGCTTGGCGTTTCTCGCTACCATCCTGGGTGCAATCGCCGCCTTGCTCTTTGCGGCCGGCCCGGACATGGCCGAATACCGCAAGAGCACCGGCCAACTCATCGACGCCGCACTCAAGGACGACGCGGGCCTGAATCGCCTGGAATATCTCTGCGACCGCATCGGCAACCGGCTGAGCGGATCGAAAGCTCTGGAGCAGGCCGTGGCCTGGTCCGCGGAGGAGATGAAGCGCGCGGGACTGGCCAACGTCCGCACCATCCCCGTGAAGGTTCCGCACTGGGTGCGCGGCCGGGAATCGGCCGAAATGGTGGAACCGCTGGCGAAGCCTCTCTTCATGCTGGGGCTGGGCGGCAGCATCGCCACACCACCGGGCGGCATCACGGCTGAGGTCGCCGTAGTCTCGGATTTCAACGAGCTCGAGAAGCTGGGGCGCGCGGGCGTGCAGGGCAAGATGGTTCTGTATGACGCTCCGTTCGTGACCTACGGCCAGACCGTGGCGTATCGCAATCAGGGAGCTGTGCGTGCGGCAAGACTGGGTGCGGTGGCGGCACTGGTCCGCTCTGTCACGCCTCACAGCCTGCGCGACCCTCACACCGGCTCTACGCATTACACCGATGCCGATCCCAGGATTCCCGCGGCGGCCGTTTCTGTAGAAGACGCCGAATACATCCACAGGCTCGTCCGATCCGGCCAGCGCGTTCGCGTGCGCCTGGAGATGGAGGCGCACTCGGAACCCGACGCCGATTCTGCCGACGTGATGGGAGAAATCGTGGGGCGGGAGAAGCCGGATGAGATCGTAGTGATGGGTGGGCACCTGGATTCATGGGACGTGGGCCAGGGCGCTCATGACGATGGCGCCGGCGCGATCGCGGCCCTGGAAGCCGCGGTCCTGATCCAGCAGGCGGGGCTGCACCCGCGGCGCACCATTCGCGTCGTGTTCTGGACCAACGAAGAGAACGGCGTCAACGGCGCGAACGAATATCGCAAGTGGGCCGGAGGCGAGGTTAAGAAACATATCGCCGCGATCGAGATGGACGGAGGCGCGGACACGCCCGTGGGTTTCGATTTGGGCTCGATGACAGTGCCGGAGGACTTCCGCAGCCGCGCCGTGGCGATCGGGGCCCTGCTCCAGCGCATCGGAGCGGACAAGATTAGCGCGGGCAGCGGCGAAACGGATATCGAGCCTCTGATGAACCTGGGCGTGCCCGCTTTCGGGTTGCGCACAACCATGGCCCACTACTTCGATTACCACCACTCGCAGGCCGACACGTTCGACAAGATCGTGCCCGAGGATTTCCGGAAATGCATCGCGGCGATGGCGGTGATGAGCTACGTGCTGGCGGATTCGGAATAAAGCTTGCCCGGAGCCAGCCTCAATGCAGTCTTCGATAACAGCCTGTGGCGCGGCTGGTGACTGGTTCTTTAGGCGGCGGTGAACTTGACGTTTTCCCGCTCGAACTCACTATCATAATGCAAGTCGTGGTGCAGCGAGTAGGAATTGCCATTCCGGTCCACAACGGTCACATTCACGCGAAATAGCCCCCACGTCCATATCTCCAGCTTGCATCGCGGGTTCACCAGCCCACGGGAGACCGTTCGGACAGGTTCGGAGAACGAGCTATGAAGCTGATACTTGGCCCAGTCGACAAACGGAAGGTCGGGGCCATCCAAGTAGAGAAACACACGATACAGCGGCCGCTTCCCGGCTTCGCGCCTGACGGGTACTGCCCTATCGTTGGAATCGGGATCGAAAATCGAATCCTTCACTTCAACTGCCAACGGCGGAACCATTCCGTTCTCTCCCTCCTCTATTTTGACTCAACTGGAGGTTCCTTTGCTGGTGTGACACCGGGTTCATTCTCCGCCTCCACCGCGGGTGGCACCTGCTCGGCCGGGGGCTCCTGCGAGGTAGACGGTTTCGTTCCCGGTGTTTGCTTTTTCGTGGCAGCCGACTCCCCGAAGTAGTAACCGATGATCGATCCCATCAAACCTCCTAACGCGGCGGCCGCCGCCTGGAGGCCGTCCTTCACGTCATTAACACTCCCTTTCAAAAGACCTGGAAGCATGGCGCCGAAAAGAGTTGAGGCAAATAAGACGGCAATGACAAGTGCAAGGAAATGCCGGAAATCATTGACGATTGCAACAAAGAAGTTCGCCAAAACGAATCGCAGTTTCGAGTCTTTGGTGCTGGCGCCTGGGCCCGCTGGGTCTCTTCTAAAGCGGCCCCAGCCGAACATCCAAAGCGTCCAGTTCGCTACGAGCGCCAGCGCGATCATCGCCGCCGCAAGCACAAGAATCCCGTTGCGCTGCGCTGCCACAAAAGCGAGAAATGCAGTCATGGTTTAAGACACTATTCTGGCATACCTTTCGCGATCTTCTTCATTGGTGAGCCATCCCCAAAGCCCTAGCCATGAAGTGCGCATACAGACGAACGTCTTTCACCAGAACCGCCGGACCGCCTGGAAGACGGCGAGTCGTACGCCTGTCAAACCGCTGCCATAAAAGTCGTGTAGCATCGAGGTTATAATGGCTCCTCTTTCTTCCGACGAGCTCCACAAGATCGATGCATACTGGCGGGCCGCGAATTATCTGTCGGTCGGCCAGATCTATCTCTACGACAATCCCCTGCTGACCGAGCCGCTGCGCCTCGAGCACATCAAGCCGCGCCTCCTGGGTCATTGGGGCACCACTCCCGGATTGAATCTGATTTACGCGCATTGCAACCGCTTGATTGAAAAGCTCGGGCTCAACATGATCTTCGTGTGCGGACCCGGACACGGCGGTCCGGGCGTGGTGGCGAACACCTGGCTCGAAGGAACCTACACCGAGGTCTATCCCAGCATCACCCGCGACGCCGAAGGCATGCGGCGTCTGTTCACGCAGTTTTCTTTTCCCGGAGGCATTCCCAGCCACGTGGCTCCGGAAACTCCAGGCTCGATTCATGAAGGCGGTGAGTTGGGGTACGCGCTCTCCCACGCCTACGGAGCGGTGTTCGACAATCCGGATTTGATCGCCTGCTGCGTGGTCGGCGATGGCGAAGCCGAGACCGGGCCGATGGCCACAAGCTGGCACTCGAACAAATTTCTAAACCCGGAACGCGACGGCGCCGTGCTTCCGGTTCTGCACCTGAACGGCTATAAAATCGCCGGTCCGACGGTGCTGACCCGCATCCCGAAGCAGGAGCTTTCGAGTTTATTCGCTGGCTGCGGCTACCAGGCGTATTTTGTCGAAGGCGACGATCCGGAGCAGGTGCATCCGGCGCTCGCGGCCGCCATGGAAATGGTGGTTGAGGAGATACGGTCGATTCAAAGCGAGGCACGCGATCACGGATTCACCAAGCGCCGGCGCTGGCCCTTGATCGTCTTGCGCACTCCCAAAGGCTGGACCGGCCCAAAGACCGTTGACGGCGTGCAGGTGGAAGGCACCTTTCGCGCGCATCAGGTTCCCCTAAACGATTTCGCCGCGAAGCCTGCTCACATCCAGCAGCTGGAAGCCTGGATGAAGAGCTATCGCCCGGAGGAGCTGTTCGACGATGCGGGACGGCCGGTTGCCGAGCTCATCGCCTTACCGCCCAAGGGGCAACGGCGCATGAGCGCGAACGCGAACGCGAATGGCGGGCTGCTGCTGCGGGATCTACGCATGCCCGATTTTCGCGATTACGCGGTAAAGGTTCCGCAGCCGGGCGCGGTCCAGGCGGAGGCCGCGCGCGTGTTAGGGTACATGCTGCGCGACGTCCTGAAGCTGAACGCGGAATCGCGCAACTTTCGCATCTTCGGTCCGGACGAGACCAATTCCAACCGCTTGAACGCGGTGTTCGAGGTCACGGACCGCACTTCCACGGCGGAGATCCTCCCCACTGACGATCATGTGGCCGCAACCGGCCGCGTCATGGAAGTGCTCAGCGAACATCAGTGCCAGGGTTGGCTCGAAGGCTATTTGCTCACAGGCCGCCACGGATTTTTCTCCTGCTATGAGGCGTTTGTCCACATCGTGGATTCGATGTTCAACCAGCACGCCAAGTGGTTGAAGGTCACGCGTACTCTTCCGTGGCGCCGGCCTATCGCGTCGCTGAATTACTTGCTGACGTCGCACGTTTGGCGGCAGGATCACAACGGATTCAGCCACCAGGACCCCGGATTTCTGGATCATGTAGTGAACAAAAAGGCGGAGGTGGTACGCGTATATTTGCCTCCGGACGCGAATTGCCTGCTCTCGGTGGCGGATCACTGCCTGCGCAGCCGGCACTATGTCAACGTCATCGTGGCCGGCAAGAATTTCGAACCGGTGTGGCTGGATATGGATGCGGCGATCCGGCATTGCACGGCGGGCATCGGCGTCTGGAGCTGGGCCAGCAACGATCAGGGCGTCGAACCCGATGTAGTGATGGCCTGCTGCGGCGACGTCCCGACGCTGGAGACGATGGCGGCAGTGGATCTGCTGCGCCATTGTTTACCGGAACTGAAGATTCGGGTGGTGAACGTCGTGGACCTGATGACGCTGCAACCGGCGACTGAGCATCCGCACGGACTGACGGACCACGACTTCGACTCCTTGTTCACCACGGACAAACCGGTGGTGTTCGCGTTTCACGGCTATCCGTGGCTGATTCACCGGCTGTCGTACCGGCGCACGAACCACGATAACATGCACGTGCGCGGGTACAAGGAAGAAGGCACCACCACCACGCCGTTCGATATGACCGTGCGTAATGAGATCGATCGCTACCATCTGGCCATGGATGTGATCGACCGCGTACCGCGTCTGCAAAACCTCGCGGCGCATCAGAAGCAGGCTTTTCGCGATAAGTTGATCGAGCATAAGCTGTACATCAGCCGCCACGGCGACGACATGCCCGAAATCAAGGATTGGCAGTGGCCGGGAGCACATGCGGATTCTGGCCGTTAACGTCGGATCGAGCAGCGTCAAATGCTGGTTCGGTGAAGCGGATTCGGCGGAGCGCGCAACGGAGCTGTGGAGCGCGCAGGCGCCCATCGATTCGCCGGACCGGCTGAAGGATGTTCTTCCGCGGCTCCTTGATCCGCTATGGAAGGCGGGCACGCCGCCGCGCGAGCTCGACGCCGTGGCGCATCGCATTGTTCACGGCGGGATCGCGCACCGTCAGACGACGTGGCTGACTCCCGAGGTACGCGCCGCGATCGCGACGCAGGCCGAGTTCGCGCCGTCGCACAACCGCCTCGAACTGGCGGCGATCGAGACCATGGACCGGTTGCTGGGCGACCGGATCGCGCGGCAGATCGCCGTGTTCGACACCGCGTTTCACGCCACCATCGAGCCGGCGGCGTATGTCTATCCGGGTCCCTACGAGTGGGTCGAACAAGGGATTCGCCGCTTCGGATTTCACGGCATCAGCCATGCTCACGCGGCACGGACGGCGGCGGAGTTGCTCGGGCGCCCCCTCGGTGAGCTGCGGCTGATCACCTGCCATCTGGGTAACGGTTGTTCTCTCGCGGCGGTGCGCGGCGGCAAGAGCGTGGACACGACTATGGGATTTACGCCCGCCGACGGCTTGATGATGGGCACGCGCTGTGGGTCGATTGATCCTGGCATCCCGGTGTACCTGCTGCGGCATGCGAGCGCGACGGCGGACGACCTGGATCGCGTGTTCAATCGTGAGTCGGGACTGAAGGGCATTTCCGGCATTTCGGAAGATATGCGCGAGATTCTGGCAGCCATGTCAGCGGGCAATGCGCGCGCGAAACTGGCGTTCGACATCTACGCCCATCGCCTGTGCCGCGAGGTCGGCGCAATGCTGGCGGTGCTGGGCGGTCTCGACGCGATTGTGTTTACGGGCGGCGTAGGAGAAAACTGCGCGCCTTTGCGCGAACGCGTGTGCGGGCACCTTGGGTTCCTGGGCGCTCTGCCGGTGCTGGTGGTCAAGGCAGAAGAAGAGCGGCAGATGGCGCGGGAGTGCTGTCGGCTCCTGGACGGCCCCTCGGAGACCGAATCGATATAGAATATCCAGTGCGGTCTGGTGAGCAATCAGACGCTGACAAAGGAGCGAATATGTGTGATCGGGATCATCGTGAGGACGAGCTAGAGCGGTACCAGGCTCTCGGATTGATAACGCGAAAGCAATTCGGCGTCATGCTGGGAGCAGGCGTCGCCATGATGCTGCCACAGGTCGCGAACGCGGCTGCCGTGACCGAGTCGGACGTGGATGTAAAGACGCCGGACGGCACCGCGGACTGCTACTTCGTGCATCCCGCGACCGGCACGGCCCCTGGTGTTCTGATGTGGCCGGATATCTATGGGCTGCGGCCAGCGTTCCGCCAGATGGGCAAGCGACTCGCCGAGTCGGGCTATTCGGTGCTGGTCGTGAATCCTTTCTACCGCAAGCAGAAAGCCCCGACTGCGGACAAAGGTGCCGCGACTCCCATCGGACAGGTGATGCCGTTGATGCAGGCTCTCACCGAGACGACGCACATGACGGATGCCAAGGCCTTCATCGGCTGGCTGGACCAGCAACAGTCGGTCGCCAAAAACCGGAAGATGGGCACCCAGGGGTATTGCATGGGCGGGCCGATCGCGTTTCGTACCGCGGCCGCCATGCCCGATCGCGTCGGAGCAGTCGCCTCCTTCCATGGGGCCGCACTCGTGACAGCGATGCCGAACAGTCCGCATCTACAGGCCGCGAAGACCAAGGCGCAGTTCCTTGTGGCGATTGCCGAAAGTGACGACAAGACGGACCCCAATGCGAAGACCGCTATGAAAGATACGTTCGGCAAGGCGAACCTGCAAGCGGAAATCGAGGTGTACACCGGCTCCATACACGGCTGGTGCCCTCCGGATACGAACCAATACAACGAGCCGCTGGCCGAGAAGGCATGGGGCCGTTTGCTGGCGCTATACGGCAAAGCTTTGGCTTGAACAGCTCAGGGTTGAGATACGCTAGCCCAACCCAAACAACCGCACCGCATTCTCCTTCAGGATCAGCGGCCGCACTTCCTCGCGAATGTTGATTTCGGCGAAGTCCTTGAGCCAGCGGTCCGGCGTGATCAGAGGATAGTCCGAACCGAACAGCATCTTGCGCTTCAGCAAAGTGTTGGCGTACTGAATCAAAATCGGCGAGAAATATTTGGGCGACCAGCCCGAAAGATCGATGTACACCTGCGGCTTGTGCAGGCACACCGAGATCGCCTCATCCTGCCACGGGAATGAAGGGTGGGCCATGATGATGGGCATGTCCGGGAAATCCACGGCCACATCGTCGATGTCCATGGGGTTGCCGTATTTCAGGCGCACTCCTCCGCCGCCGGGCATGCCCGTGCCGATGCCGCTATGCCCGGTGTGGAAAATTACCGGCAGCTTCGCCTCGGCCAGCACTTCATAGAACGGATAGGCGATCTTGTCGTTGGCGTGGAAGCATTGGAGCGGCGGATGCAGCTTGAATCCGCGAATGCCGCCGGCGGCGATCAGACGGCGCGCCTCGCTGACGGCCTCCGCGCCGCGCGTGGGATCGACGCTGGCGAAGGCCATGACGATATCGCTGTTTTCGGCGGCGAATGCGGCGACTTCTTCATTGGGCACGGGAGGGCGGCCCGTGAGCCGCTCATCCACCGAAAAAACCACGCAACCGATTTTGCGTGAGCGGTAGTATTCGGCCAGCTCCTTGCGGCCGCGCGCGGCGCCCGAGTTCCCGAAGTATTTCTTCGCCGCCTCGTCGGCCGCATTGCCGGTGGCTTCGGATTCAATGTGGACGTGCGTATCGATCGCTACCAGTTCTTCAATGTTCATGAAACTATAATCACCCGTGGCGAGGGTTCAGCGGAATACAGCTCCTCCACCAGCGCCGCGCGATTCCGCAGGATCGCGCCTTGATTGAGGGAGCCTTTGTCGGTGGCCTCGTATTTGTCGATGGAAGGCGGCTCGGTCATGATCATCGCGCGGGCGATGCGGTTGGAGCTGCCGGTGCTCGCCTGGGCCAGCTCGCGCAATAGGCTTTGAAATTTGGACTGTAGCTGCTCGGGCGTGAGCTCCGCGCACGCTTGGGCGTTGGGAAAGATTAGCGCGGTCACCTCGTCGCGATCGTGGCCGGCGATGACCACGTCCTGCGCCCAGGGCGAGCAGTGATGCAGAAATCGCGCCCGCAGCGGACCCGCGCTCACCCACGTACCTGTGGAGAGTTTGAAATCCTCGGCCAGGCGGCCATCGAAAGCGAAACCTTTGGAGACGTCCGCGGGATCGACGAAACGCAGCGCGTCGCCGATGCGGTAGAAGCCTTCTTCGTCGAAGGCGGCTCGCGTCAGCTCCGGCTCACGCCAGTAGCCCGGGAAAACGCTGGGACCTCGCAGGCGCAATTCCAACTTGCCATTGTTCGGAACCAGCTTCAACTCGACGCCTGGAGCAGGCAGGCCAACGTCGCCCGCGCGCTTCAGATCCTTGCCGGGGAACAGTGCGGCCGGGCCGGTTTCGGTGGACCCCAGTCCCGTGAACATCACGATCTGCTCGCCGCAGGCCGCGACCGCGTGCTGCTGGAGCTCGTCCCAAACCGGTTGCGAGATGCCCGCACCGGCATAGTACAGCAGCTTCAGCCGGCTGAAAAAACGCTCGCGAAATCCCCGACGATCCCTGAGGAACGGCAGCAGGGCCTCGAAGCCCTTGGGGACGTTCAAGTACACCGTCGGCGCAACGTCTTCAAGATTGCGAATGGTGGTTTCGATTCCGTTGGCCGTGGGCTTGCCTTCATCGATGTACAGAGACCCGCCGTTGTACAGCACGAATCCGAAATCGTGATTGCCTCCGAACGTGTGGTTCCAGGGCATCCAATCGCACAACACCGGAGGCTCCTCGGCGACAAAGGCCAGAATGGAGCGTACGATTTCCTGATTGCTGGTCAGCATCCGCTGCGTGTTGATCACGCCTTTGGGAACGCCGGTCGAGCCGGAGGTGAAGAGAATCTTCGCGATAGTGTCGGGATTGACGACGGAGTGCGCTCGATCAACCACTTCCGTCGCTGCCGTTGCCGTGAGTGCTCCAAAAGTCTCGCCCGTGATCAGTTCGGCATCTCCCGGCAGCACAGCGCCGATTGCCTTGCCGAATGCTTTCGCGTCCGACGCGTAAACTAATCCCGGCGTCAGCAGCTCGAAAATATGCCGCAACTTTCCGAAATCGGAGGACACCAGCGAGTAGGCGGTCGAGATCGGAGCATAAGGAATTCCCGCGTACATCGCGCCCAGGCCGAGCAGCGCGTGCTCGATATCGTTGCCCGACAGAATCGCGATTGGCCGTTCTACCGAAACCGGCTTCCGGAGCAAAGACTGCGCGATGTTGCGCGCGGAGCAGCGGGTCTCGGCGTAGGTGCGGGTGCGCCATTCCCCGAGTTCGTCGCGCTGGCCGAGAAATACGCGATCCGGAGTCCGCTCCGCCCAATAATCCAGGGAGTCCGTCAGCCTGGCGGGGTAGCTTTCCAGAGGATAGATGGACTCAACGTAAATTGAGCCGCCAGGCGCGGTCATCTGCGTTACGGAGTTGGGCCCGAAGTGAACGTCACGAGTTGTCATGAGACGCGAAAGATTCTCCGCTCTCCGCCAGGCGTTTCAGCAGCGGCGCGGGTTCCCACAACTCACCAAAGTGCT
>Ga0070733_10002149_pt1 | contig 14275 bp, 15 predicted proteins | sample Coa_R1_9_FD_66450 | JGI IMG/M metagenome (GOLD analysis project Ga0070733, IMG submission 66450) | Surface soil microbial communities from Centralia Pennsylvania, which are recovering from an underground coalmine fire - Coalmine... | ecosystem: Environmental > Terrestrial > Soil > Unclassified ... | reverse complement strand
GCCGGCTCGGTGATCCACGCGATGTCGGGCGAGCAGGACATGCGTCGCATGGGCGCCCTGTGGAAGAAGATCCCGATCACCTACGTGCTGATGTGGATCGGCAGCCTGTCATTGGCCGGCATCCCGTTCTTCTCGGGCTATTTCTCCAAGGACTCAATCCTCGCCGCCGCCTGGGCGTCGGGCACCGCGGTCGGACGATATTCGTTCTGTCTCGGCGTGTTTACAGCCGGCCTCACCGCCTTCTATTCGTGGCGGCTGATCATTATGACCTTCCACGGCCCCTCGCGCGTTGACCACGAGGTCGAACACCACATCCACGAGAGCCCTTGGGTCATGCTCCTGCCGCTCTTCGTGCTGGCTGCGGGCGCGATCGCGGCCGGCTATCTCGCCGACAATTTCTTTGTCGGCGAGGGCCGGGCCGAGTTCTGGAAGAGCGCCATTCTGGTGCTTCCGGCGCACGACTCGCTCGCTGCTTCCGAGCGCAACTCGTTGTTCATCGACTATCTGCCGCTCATCGCCGGCGGCTTGGGCATTTTCTTCGCGTACGCCTTTTATATGTGGCGGCCCGGCATCCCGGCCGCCGCGGCGATGCATTTCCGTGCCCTGTACCTGTTCCTTTTGAACAAATGGTACTTCGACGAGCTCTACGATCGGCTCTTCGTGCGCAGCGCCTTTAGCCTCGGCGAGGGGTTGTGGAAGACCGGCGACGGCGCGATCGTTGACGGGTTTATCGATAACGTCGTCGCGTCCGGCACGCGCGAAGCGGCGCGCGAGGCGAGCCGCCTGCAGACCGGTTACGTCTACCACTATGCGTTTGCCATGCTGATCGGCGTCGTCGGGCTGATCACCTGGTATCTGGTGAGCGTGCGATGAACCACTGGCCGCTGCTCTCGCTGGTGACCTTTCTGCCGCTGGTCGGCGCCGGGTTTATCATGACGACGCGTGGCGACGCCGCGATCGTCGCGCGCAACGCGCGCAATATCGCGTTGTCGACTTCGATCATCGTGTTTCTGCTGTCGGTACTGCTGTGGGTCTATTTCGACCCGGCCAGTTCGGCCTTCCAGTTCGTTGAGAAGGCAAGCTGGATCAAGATCGGCGGGTTCGAGATCAACTACCACATGGGGATCGACGGCATCTCGCTGTTCTTTGTGCTGCTGTCGACCCTGTTGACCGTGCTCTGCGTGGCCGCGAGCTGGCAATCGGTCCATGCGCAGGTCAAGGAATACATGATCGCCTTCCTCGTCCTCGAGACGTTGATGGTCGGCATGTTCTGCGCGCTCGATTTCATCGTCTTCTACGTGTTCTTCGAGGGCGTGCTGATCCCGATGTTCCTGATCATCGGGGTGTGGGGCGGGCCGCGGCGGGTCTACGCCGCGTTCAAGTTCTTCCTCTACACGCTGCTCGGCTCGGTTTTGATGCTGCTGGCGATCCTCGCGATCTACTTCCAGACCGGCAGCACCGATATAGAGGTCGCGCTCACCCATGCGTTCCCGGCCGGGTTGCAGAAAGTGCTGTTCCTGGCCTTCTTGGCCTCGTTTGCGGTCAAGGTGCCGATGTGGCCGGTCCATACCTGGCTGCCAGACGCGCATGTCGAGGCGCCGACCGCCGGCTCAGTAATTCTTGCCGGCGTGCTGTTGAAGATGGGTGGCTACGGATTGGTGCGTTTTTCGCTGCCGATGTTCCCGCTCGCCTCGCACTACTTTACTCCGCTGATGTTTGCGCTCTCGGCCGTCGCGGTGATCTACACCTCGCTTGTCGCGCTCGCACAAACCGACATGAAGAAGCTGATCGCTTATTCGTCCGTCGCCCACATGGGCTTTGTGACGATGGGCATCTTCGCGGTGACGAGCGAGGCCGTGCAGGGCGCCGTCATCCAGATGCTGAGCCACGGCCTCGTGTCGGGCGCGCTGTTTCTTTGTGTCGGTGTCGTCTATGACCGGATGCACACGCGCGACATCGACCGCTATGGCGGGCTGGTGCAGCGGATGCCGGCTTATGCCTTTGTTTTCATGGCATTTATGCTGGCTTCGGTCGGTTTGCCAGGGACCAGTGGCTTTGTGGGCGAATTCCTTATCCTGCTCGGCACGTTCAAAGTGTCGACGCTTGAGTGCTTTCTTGCCGCTACAGCGCTTTTCCTTGGCGCGGCTTACATGCTTTACCTCTACCGGCGTGTGATCTTCGGTACGATAACCCGCGACGATTTGAGGAATATTCTCGATTTATCGCCGCGGGAGAAGGCGGTTTTCGCGCCGCTGATCGTACTGGTCCTGTGGATGGGGATTTATCCTGCATCGTTCCTCGGCCCGATCCGCGCTTCGGTCGACCATCTGGTGCACCAGGTGAGCGCGGCGCAGGCCGCGCTCGGCCCGCGCGCGAGCGCCGAGTAGACGATGACCCCGGCTGCCGTACCCGATTTCCTGCCGGCCCTGCCGGAGATCGCGCTCGCCGTCGCGGCGATGCTGCTTTTGCTGATCGGCGTGTTTCGCGGCGAACGCTCGACCAGGCTCGTGTCCTGGCTCGCGGTGCTGGTGCTGATCGGCATCTTGGTGCTGGCCGCGCGTTTCGATAGCGCCAAGCAGATCGCGTTTTACGGCATGTTCATCACCGACCCGTTTGCCCTCTTTATGAAGGCCCTGGTGCTGATTGGGTCGGCGGTCTCGATCGTCATGGCGATGCGCTACAACGAAGCGCACGGCATCGCCCGGTTCGAGTTTCCGGTGCTGGTGTTGCTGGCGGCGACCGGCATGATGGTCATGGTCTCAGCCAATGATCTGATCACCCTCTATCTTGGCCTCGAGCTCCAGAGTCTCGCGCTTTATGTCGTCGCCAGCTTCGATCGGGACTCGGTCCGGTCGAGTGAGGCAGGACTGAAATATTTTGTCCTCGGCGCGCTGTCGTCGGGAATGTTGCTCTACGGCGCGTCGATGATCTACGGCTTTGCCGGGACAACGAGCTTTGCGGCGCTGGCCAAGTTGATCACTGGAGCCGGTGCGCCGTCGCCCGGCCTGATCATCGGCATCGTCTTTGTCACGGTAGGGCTGGCGTTCAAGGTTTCGGCGGTGCCGTTCCACATGTGGGTGCCCGACGTCTACGAAGGCGCGCCTACGCCGGTCACAGCGTTTTTCGCCGTGGCGCCCAAGATGGCGGCGATCGCGCTTTTTATCCGGTTCTTGATCGAGCCGTTCGGCGCGATCCTGGCCCAGTGGCAGCAGGTGATCATCTTCCTGTCGATCGCCTCGATGGTGCTCGGTGCCGTGGCGGCGATTGCCCAGAGCAACATCAAGCGGCTGATGGCTTACAGCTCGATCGGCCATATCGGCTATGCGCTGATTGGCTTGGCCGCCGCGAGCCCCGCTGGCATTCGCGGTGTTCTCGTCTATATGGCGATCTACCTGTTCATGAATGTCGGCACGTTTGCGGTCATTCTGTGTATGCGTCAGCAAGGGCGGATGCTCGAGGGGATCAACGATCTCGCCGGCCTTTCGCGCACGCAGCCGGGGCTGGCCTTGGCGCTGGCGATTTTCATGTTCGCGATGGCCGGCATCCCGCCAACGGCCGGCTTCTTCTCGAAGCTTTACATCTTTGTCGCCGCGATCGAGGCGCACCAGTCCGCACTAACGGGACTTGCGATCATCGGTGTCGTCGCCAGCGTCGTGGGCGCCTTCTATTACCTGCGTATCGTCAAGGTGATGTACTTCGACGAGCCGGCCGGTTCGTTCGACCGCCCGCTCGCTCCGGAACTCAAGGCGGTATTGGTCGTGGCCGCGGTGGTCACGATGTTCTTCTTCCTGCTGCCGGATCCGGTCGTCGGCAGTGCCGCGGCCGCGGCGGCTTCGCTCTTCGGGCAATGAGCGCCGCAAGCCCAACCCTTCCATCGCCTTTCCGCCTGATTGCCTACGAGACGATCGGCAGCACCAGCGACGAGGCCATGCGTCTCGCCCGGGGCGGGGCCGAAGAGGGGCTGGTGGTCATCGCGGGACAACAGACGACCGGCCGCGGCCGCCGCGGGCGCACCTGGTCGTCGCCGCCGGGCAATTTGTATTCCTCGACGCTGTTGCGCCCGGCATGCCGCGCCGCGATCGCCGCACAGCTTGGCTTTGTCGCCGCACTCGGCGTCGCTGGCGCAATCGGCGAAGTGGCGCCGGGGGTCACGGTATCCTGCAAATGGCCGAACGACGTTCTGGTCAATGGCAAGAAAATCTCGGGCATCCTACTGGAGACCGAGATGGTCACGGGCGACAGGCCCGATTTTGTCGTCTTGGGGATGGGGCTCAACCTGGTGTCATCGCCGTGCGACACGCCTTATCTCGCCACGTCACTGGCTGCGGAAGGCGCGTCCGGGATCACGCCACAGGCCATGATCGTCGTTTTCCTCAAGCATTTCGCCGCCTGGCTCGGGCGCTGGCGTGAGGATGGTTTTGCCCCAATCCGGTCCGCCTGGCTGCCGCGGGCGGCGGGCATAGGCGGTCCGATCCGCGTACGCCTGGAGCGCGATACGCTCGACGGCCGGTTTCTTGACCTCGACGATGACGGTGCGCTGATGCTCGGTTTGCCGGGTGGCAACAGGCGTATCGCGGCCGGCGAAGTCTTTCCGGTGCTCGGCTGATGCTGCTCGCGGTCGATTCCGGCAATACCAATGCGGTCTTCGCGGTTTATGAGGGCGATACGCTCAGGGCCTCGTGGCGGGTTTCCACCAACGCGCGGCGCACCGCGGACGAATATGCCGTTTGGCTGACCCAGCTGTTGGCGCTCGCCGGGCTTACGCCTGGCGATATCGATGCGACCGTTGTCGCCAATGTCGTCCCCGACGCGAGTTTCAATTTGCTGCAGCTGTGCCGACGTTATCTCAACAGCGAACCGCTGGTTATCGGCAGCGCGGACTGTAATCCCGGTATCGGGATCGATGTCGACATGCCGGCGCAGGGTGTCGGCGCCGATCGTGTCGCCAATTCGGTTGCAGCGCAGGACCGCTATAAGACGCCGCTGATGGTGGTCGATTTCGGGACCGCCACAAATTTCGATGTCGTCGACAAGGGTGGAAATTACTGCGGCGGCATCATCGCGCCTGGGCCGAACCTGTCGCTGCAGGCGCTCGAGATGGCGGCGGCGCAACTGCCGCACATCGCGATCGGCCGGCCTCCTTCGGTGGTTGGTCGCACGACGGTCGGGGCGATGCAGTCGGGCGTGTTCTGGGGCTATGTCGGGCTGATCGAGGGGCTGATCCGCCGCATTCGCGAGGAGCGCGGCGAGAAGATGGGAGTTGTCGCCACCGGCGGCTTGGCCCCGCTCTTCGCCGGCGCAACGACCATGATCGACAAGGTCGATCCCGATCTGACGCTATGGGGACTACGTCTGATTTACCGACGCAATCGCAATCAATGAAAGCGCCGTCTTCGCCGGCGAACAGCACGCCGCTGGACCGCGCCATCGAGCGCGACGACAAGGGCGTCTTCTTTCTGCCGCTTGGCGGTACCGGCGAAATCGGCATGAACCTCAACCTCTACGCCTATCGCGGGCAGTGGTTGATGCTCGATTGCGGCGTCACGTTTGGCGACGACTCGCAGCCGGGGCTCGATGTGGTGATGCCCGACCCGGCTTTTATTGTCGAGCGGCGCGACAGGCTGCTGGGGATCGTCGCGACGCATGCGCATGAGGACCACATCGGCGCGATTCCCTATCTCTGGCCGCAGCTTCAGTGCCCCGTCTGGGCGACGCCGTTCACTGCGTCTCTGCTGCGCGCCAAGCTCGCCGAGGCCGGCCTGCTCGACCGGGTTGAGTTGACCGTCATCCCGCTCTCGGGCCGCTTCCAGATCGGCCCGTTCGATCTCGAGTTGATCACGCTCACCCATTCGATCCCCGAGCCGAATGCGGTCGCGATCCGTACACCGGTCGGCACGATCATCCACACCGGCGACTGGAAGCTCGATCCCGAACCGCTGATCGGCGAGATCACCGACGAAGCCGCGCTGAACCGGGTCGGCGAGGAAGGCGTCCTGGCGATGGTTGGCGACTCGACCAATGCTCTGAGAGAAGGGGTTTCCGGCTCGGAGGGGGAGCTGCGCGAGGCGTTGACCGAGCTCATCGGCCGTTATGAGGGCCGGGTCGCGGTCGCCTGTTTCGCCTCGAACGTGGCGCGCCTGCATACGATTGCGCGTGCGGCGCAGGCCCACGGCCGCGACGTGGCGCTGGTCGGCCGCTCGCTGGTGCGGATGGACAAGGCGGCGCGAGAGAATGGCTACCTCACCGACTTGCCGCGATTTCTGACCGAGGACGAGGCCGGTTATGTGCCGTCCGACCGCATCCTTCTGATCTGCACCGGCAGCCAGGGCGAACCGCGTGCCGCGCTAAGCCGCATCGCTCGCGAGGACCACCCCAACATCGTTTTGGAAGAAGGCGACGTCGTAATCTTTTCGTCGAAGATTATCCCCGGTAACGAGAAGCCGATCGGCGCGTTGCAGAACAGCCTGATCAAGCTCGGCGTCGAGGTGATCACCGAAGCCGACCATTTCGTCCACGTCTCGGGACATCCGGCGCGGGCCGAGCTGGTGCGGATGTACCAGATGGTGCGGCCGCATGTGGCGATCCCGGTGCATGGCGAGGCGCGCCATCTCGCCGCCCACGCCGATCTGGCGCTCGAATGCCAGGTCGCCGATGCGCTGGTCATTGAGAACGGCGATGTCATCCGCATCGACACACGGGGTGCGACGCTCGCCGGACAAGTGTCTACCGGCCGCGTCGCCAGTGATGGAAAGCGTCTGTTGCCGGTCGGCGGCGCTGTGCTGCGCGAGCGCCAGCGTGTCGGCAATCAAGGCGGTCTTGTTGCCACAATCATCCTCGATCGTGCGGACGGGCTGGCAGCGCCGCCGCAAATTGCCTTGATCGGCATGGTCGAGAGGGGCGAACTTGAGAAGATGTCGTCGGCCCTGCGGGATGCCGTGACGGCAACGGTCGAGGGCCTGCCGCGGCCGATGCGCCGCGACGATGGATCGGTGCGCGACGCCGCGAACCGGGCGCTGCGTAAGGTGGTCAACGAGCGGCTCGGCAAGCGGGCGTTGATCGAGGTGCAACTGGTGCGGCTGTAAGGCCGAAGGATCGGAGGGCGAATGATCGGAAAGCTGAACCACGTCGCCATCGTCGTCCCCGATTTGGCGGCCGCCACCGCACTTTACCGCGACACGCTGGGCGCGACGGTGCTACCTCCACACACGCTGCCGGAGCACGGGGTAACCGCGGTCTTTGTCGAGCTCGGCAATACTCGCATCGAACTTCTGGAACCGCTCGGCGACGGCTCTCCGGTGCGCGCATTTCTCGACCGGCATCCGGAAGGGGGGATGCATCATCTGTGCTGCGAGGTTGCCGACATCCGCGCCGAGCGCGACCGTCTGTGCGCGGCCGGCGCCCGGGTGTTGGGTGACGGTGAGCCGAAGACCGGCGCCCACGGCAAACCGGTGCTATTTCTGCATCCCAAGGACTTTTGCGGCACGTTGATCGAACTCGAAGAAGTGTGATGGGTTGGGTTACCGGTATCGTCGTTTACATCCTCACCTGGTGGGTGGTGCTCTTTGCGATCCTGCCGTTCTGGGTGACGCCGAGCGATCCGGCCGATCCGCACTATGAGACAGGCGCGCCAAAGCGTCCGCGAATGTGGTTGAAAGCCGGCGTCACCTCGGCTGTCGCTTTTGTCGTGTGGATAGGGATTTATGTTCTGGTGAAGGAGCCCTGGATCAGTTTTCGCGGAGGATGAGTTGAGCGCCGCTTACTGCCTTGCTGCGCCCGGTAATGCTCTGCATGGGCCGTATCACGACGGCGAGTACGGCTTTCCCGCACGCGACGATGACGTGTTGTTCGAACGGCTGGTGCTCGAGATCAACCAGGCCGGGTTGTCCTGGGCGACGATCCTCAGGAAGCGGCCGGCGTTTCGCGCCGCTTTCGCCGATTTCGACGTCGATCGTGTCGCTGCTTTCGGTCCGGCGGAAGTCGGGCGCCTGATGGAGGATGCGGGCATCATCCGCAACCGGCTCAAGATCGCCGCGACCATCGACAATGCTCAGCGCATTCAGGAAATCCGCGGCACGCATGGTTCCTTTGCGGCCTGGCTCGACGCCCACCACCCGCGGTCGCGCGAAGAGTGGGTAAAGCTGTTCAAGAAGACCTTCCGGTTCACCGGGGGCGAGATCGTCAACGAGTTTCTGATGAGCCTCGGCTACCTGCCCGGCGCACACGTGCCGAGTTGCCCGGTTCACGCGCGTATCGCGGCACTTCAACCTCCCTGGGCCAAATCAGGTTGATCCGCCCGAGTTGATGAGTGCCAAATTGACGCACATCGAATTTCCGGGCTATAGCTTCGCCGCTTGAGTGCCTCTTATGGTCCTAGCTGTTTTTGCCGGTGAGTGGTTGAACTAACAGTCCGACCCCATATCGTTTTGCGCGATCCCGGCAGACAGTCGTTCCACCGGTCGCCAATGAAGGAGGAAGCATTGTCATTGCGGCAAAAGTACCTGAGCATCCTGACCCAACTCGCTCCCGCCGGAGCGGTCGGTGTTTCGTTGGCGTTGGGCGCGGCCGCGCCCGCGGCGGCGAGCACGGCGCCCACGCAAGTTGCGACAGGGACGGTTTCCGATCGTCTCGCCGCGGTGCGCGATGCCGTCTCCACGATCGACGGGGACAAGGCGGCGAACGCGAAAGAGCGCGTTGCCTGGTGGGGAAATGGCTGGAACGGCTGGGGCTGGCCCAACTGGCATAACTGGAACAACTGGGGCAACTGGTTCCGCAACTGGTAAGTCCCGGTTTCGAGCGGCGGACGGCGAGGGGCTCCCGTGGGCGATCTGACGCCTCGGATTCAGTTGCTCGTCGTCCAGCCGACGCCGTTCTGCAATATCGACTGCCGCTACTGCTATCTGCCTGACCGCGCCAACAAAGCGGTGGTCGCGGAGGAGACGCTCATTAATCTGTTTGGGCAGGTTTTTGCCTCGGGTTGGGCCGGTGACGGCCTGAGCGTCGTTTGGCATGCCGGCGAACCGATGGTGCTGCCGGTATCCTTTTATCGCCGCGCATTTGCCCTGATCGAGGGATTGAAGCCCGCCGGTGTAGGGCTGACCCATTCGTTTCAGACCAATGGCACGCTGCTCGATGACGAGTGGGCCGAATTCATAGCCGAGGCGAGGATCAATGTCGGCGTCAGTATCGATGGGCCACAGCGTCTGCACGATCTGAATCGGGTGACGCGCGCGGGGCGCGGTACGTTCGAGAGAACCATCGCCGGCCTTCGCCGTTTGAAGCAGCGCGGACTGCCGTTTCACGTGATCTCGGTATTGACCGCCGAAAGCCTCGCGGCGCCCAAGGAGATGTTCGATTTCTACCTTTCCGAGGGGATCGAGCACGTCTGCTTCAATGTCGAGGAAAGCGAGGGCGACCATCGCTCGGAAAGCTTTTCCCAGATCGGGATCGAGGACGCTTATTACCGGTTCCTCAGCGAATTCTGGCGGCTGTCGACGGCACATCCCGGCAAGATCCGTTTCATCCGCGAGATCGACAGCGCCCAGCACAATGTCCTGCGGCCGAACGAGGCTAGTTTTTTTAACCAGCTCGCGACCCCGTTCGCGGTGACGAGCATGGATTGCACCGGCAACATTGCGACGTTCTCGCCCGAGCTCCTGGGCCTCAAGAATGCGGCCTACGACGATTTCATCCTGGGCAACGTCAACCGCGACCGGCTCATCGACATGGTGGACAGCCCGCTCCTGGCGCGGATGCGCACGGATATCGATGCCGGCATCGCGCTGTGCCGCGAGACTTGTGAGTATTTCAGCGTCTGCGGTGGTGGCGAGCCGGTCAACAAACTGTTCGAGAACGGCGCGTTCGCGACGAGTGAGACGACCTATTGCCGCATGACCAAGATGCGGGTGACGGATTTGATCTTGGACCGGCTCGAGCTGGTGGGGGTTCCACAGGCGGCCGGGGCGGCAGCGATGGCCGATACGGCTTTACCGGGTCAATAGAAGGAGTTGCCCGCCGGGGCGGGTCGCGGTTGATGGCATTCACTTTGGCAGAGGGGAAATAACAATGATCTTCTCAAAGCTTTGCGGACTCGCCGCAGGTGCGGTGTTGACGATGGGTCTTGTTGCCACTGCGATGGCGCAAAATGCTCCCGGTGCCGCACCGGCTGCAGCGGCGGGTCAAGCTAATGCCCCCAGCGGTTACGCTCAGACCGGTAACGACGCGAACGCGGCGGGCCCGGCTGGTGGCACCCGGCCGCTCGACGTGCCGATCCTCTATGTCACGGGTATCGAGGTTCTGCACGGCACGATCGATCCGAAGGTCGACATCGTTCGTGTTAGCGGCGTGACAAGCTCGGCGAGCTGGGCCAACCCGCAGCTCGTGCCGTTCTTCTATGGCAAGCCGGCGGATAACATCCTCGATCTACAGTTCATCGCGTCGAGCCCCGAACAGTCGCAGAAGGCTGAAGGCTTTGTGCCGATTACGGCCGATTTCGTGCTTGAGCCCGGTCATCCGTTCACCGGTGTACGCGTCCGCGCCTATGGCAACGCGCTTGAGCTCAAGTCGATGACCGGCAACGCCACTGCTCCGGTCAAGGCCAACGACTGCAAGGATTGCATTGGCAAGAAGTTTGTCGACAAGGGCCAAGGTCAGCCGGGTCCGGGCATCGTCTACGGTGGCGACTTGCCGCCTGACTATCGCCCGATCGCGCCGACGCATGGGGTCAAGGGCGACGTTCACAATCCGAACCGGATCAACCTGATCCTCGACGCCGACAACAAAGTCGTCATGGCGTTCTGGGAGTAGTTGACCACAATCGGGGCCGAGAAACCTCGGCCCCTTAGTTAAGGCGCGCCCCCGATCGCCGCATGGCGGTCGGGGGCGAATGCTTTTCGGCGTATGGTTGAAATGGTCGGAGTGAGAGGATTCGAACCTCCGGCCCCTACGTCCCGAACGTAGTGCTCTACCAGGCTGAGCTACACTCCGCCGACCGGGCGGGCTCTATAGCCTCAATACCGCGTTTCTGCAATCGGCGCTGTGAGCTAGAAGCTGCGCTCGGTCGCGAACGTGGCGGCTTCGATCAGCGCACGGCGCAACGGGCTGTCGGGAAATCGCCCGAGCGCATCGACCGCGGCGGCGGCATATGAGCGGGCGCGCGCCAAGGTCTCTGCCAGAGCGCCGCGTCGTTCGAGAATGCCGAGCGCGCGGTCGAGATCGCCGGGCGCTTGCTCGCCAGCTTCGAGCGTTCGCCGCCAGAATCCGCGCTCTTCGGCATCCCCGCGGGCGAACGCGACGACGATCGGCAAGGTGATTTTGCCGTCACGGAAATCGTCGCCGACATTCTTGCCGAGCTCGGTCTGCCGGGCCGAGAAGTCGAGCATGTCGTCGATCAACTGATAGGCGACGCCGAGATTATGACCGAACCGCTCCAGGGCGAGCTCGTCGTCGAGCGGCCGTTCGGCGAGCACCGCGCCCACCCGGGCGGCCGCGGCGAAAAGAGCCGCCGTCTTTGCTTCGATCACCGAGAGATAGGCCTCTTCGGTCGTGCCGGTGTCGTTTGCGGTCATCAATTGGTGAACTTCGCCTTCGGCGATCACCGACGCGGCCCGCGACAGAATCTCAAGAATTTTGAGCGATCCGTCTTCGACCATCAGCTGGAAGGAGCGGGCAAAAAGAAAATCTCCGACCAGCACCGCTGGCTTGTTACCCCACAGCGCGTTCGCCGTGTCGCGGCCACGGCGTAGATCGCTAGCGTCGACGACGTCGTCGTGTAGCAAGGTCGCGGTATGAATGAATTCGACGACTGCGGCGATCGCGATGTGCCGGTCGCCGTGATAGCCGCAAAGCCGCGACGCGCCGAGCGTCAGCATTGGCCGCAGCCGCTTGCCGCCCGCCGAAATGATATGTCCCGCGAGCTGTGGGATCAGCGCAACCGGGCTGTGCATCCGCTCGACGATCAGCGCGTTGACCCGTTCGAGGTCGCCCGCCATCAGCCGGAACAGCCGGTCGAGCGAAGGCGCAGATTGCTCGCTTACGCGCTCGATGCTCGGCAACGGGGCCACGGTTACTCCTCGACTCGCGTCTCGCGCCGGGGTAGCGGGAGAGCTTGACGGGCGCGAAGGCGAGCGAGCATAGAGTGCAGAGGTGCCCGGTCAAGAGCCGGTGCCTCCGGGGCAAGTCGACAGAGCGCCGATGAAGGAGCTGCTGCGCACCAACGATATCGTCCGGTTGTCCTGGCTCCAGGCGCTGCTTGCCGATGCCGGGATCGAAAGCCTCGTGCTCGACCAGCACACCAGCCTCGTCGAGGGCAGTATTGGGGCGATCCAGCGGCGGCTGATGGTCGCCGAACGCGACCATATCCGCGCGCTCAGGCTGATTGCCGAAGCGGAGGCCCAGACATGAGCCAACCCGACGACAACATACAGCTCAGCGAGGATACGTTGCTCGGCGGACGGGTTCGCATCCGCCAACCGGTCGATGGCGCGCGCGCCTCGATCGATCCGGTTTTCCTTGCCGCCGCGGTACCGGTCGAGCCCGGCGAACTGGTACTCGATATCGGTTGCGGCACCGGCGCTGCGATGCTGTGTGTCGCGGCGCGCGAGCCGCAATGCCGGGTCGTCGGGCTGGAACGCCAGCGCGAGCTGGTGCGGATCGCCGGCGATAACGTGATCCTCAACGGCATGGAGACGCGCGTCTCGGCGATGATCGGCGATCTGCTCCAGCCGCCGCCACGGATCAGCGCCGGCGCCTTCGACCATGTACTTGCCAACCCGCCTTATCTGGAGCGTGCCCGCGCCAACGAGCAGCCGAACCCGGCGCGCGCCGAGGCGACCATCGAAGGCGATGCCGCGCTCGGCGACTGGATCCGCTTCGCACTGTCGATGGCGAAGCCGAAGGGTACAATAACCCTGGTTCACCGCGCCGACCGGATCGACGCAGTACTGGGGCAGATCAACGGCAGGGCGGGCGAGGTCGTCGTTTATCCGCTTTGGCCCGGGCTGGGGAAGCCGGCGTCGCGCATCCTGGTGCGCGCGCGCAAGCAGGTAGCCGCTCCGGCGCGACTTGCCGTCGGCATGATGTTGCATGAAACCGATGGCCGCTTTACCCAGGCCGCGGAGGCCGTGTTGCGCGGCGGGGAAGCGCTGGCGCTATAGGGTGGTTGACCGGTTTGCCAGCCGACCCTAAACCTCGACGATGTTTGGCGGGCTTCCGGAACTCTTTATCATCCTCGTGGTGGTTTTCGCCGCGTGGCACGTCGTGAAGGCGTTCAACCGCGCGGCACGCCCGCCGGTGCCGCCGCGGCGTCCGCAGGCCGGGCCGCAAGCCCCGCCGCTGATCGAGGCGGAAGATTTGGTGAGCTGCCCGGCTTGTGGGACCTACATCGCGACCAGCGCGCGCCATTGCGGGCGGGCCGGCTGCCCGCAACCGCGATGAAAACATCGGCGGCCACCCTGAGCTTTCAGGGGCTCATCCTCGAATTGCAGCGCTATTGGGCGGCGCAAGGCTGCGTCATCCTCCAGCCGCTCGACCTCGAGGTTGGCGCTGGCACGTTTCACCCGGCGACGGCCCTGCGCGCCCTGGGGCCACAGCCGTGGAAGGCCGCCTATGTTCAGCCGTCGCGGCGGCCGACCGATGGCCGTTATGGCGACAACCCCAACCGGCTGCAGCACTATTACCAGCTCCAGGTGATCCTGAAGCCGGCGCCGGCCGACAGCCAGCAGCTGTACCTCGACAGCCTCGCGGCGATTGGCATCGACGCGTCGCGCCACGACATCCGCTTTGTCGAGGACGATTGGGAAAGCCCGACTCTCGGTGCCTGGGGCCTCGGCTGGGAGGTATGGCTCGACGGCATGGAGGTCAGCCAGTTCACCTATTTCCAGCAGGTCGGCGGCATCGAATGCGACCCGGTCTCGACTGAGCTGACCTATGGGCTGGAACGCCTCGCGATGTACGTGCAGGGGGTCGAAAGTGTCTACGATCTCAATTTTAATGGGGTCGAAGGGCCGGGACTTATCAGCTATGGCGACGTGTTTCTGCGCGCCGAGCGTGAGTTCTCCACCTACAATTTCGAGCGCGCTAACACCGAGTTGCTGTTCCGCCATTTCGCCGATGCGGAACGGGAATGCAAGGCGCTGCTCAACGAGGGCGACGGCAGCGCCAACCGCCCGCCCTTGGCGTTGCCCGCCTATGACCAGGCGCTGAAATCGAGCCATCTGTTCAACCTGCTCGACGCGCGCGGGGTGATCAGCGTCACCGAGCGGGCCGCCTATATCGGCCG
>Ga0070733_10002148_pt1 | contig 14277 bp, 12 predicted proteins | sample Coa_R1_9_FD_66450 | JGI IMG/M metagenome (GOLD analysis project Ga0070733, IMG submission 66450) | Surface soil microbial communities from Centralia Pennsylvania, which are recovering from an underground coalmine fire - Coalmine... | ecosystem: Environmental > Terrestrial > Soil > Unclassified ... | reverse complement strand
GCGCTCGACGACAGCGTGGTTCTCGAGCGGGTCCGACCCATCGAGCGGCGCGAGGTCAAGGACGTGCACGAGAACGCGCGTGCGCTCGATGTGGGCGAGGAAGTCGTGGCCGAGTCCGGCGCCATCGCTCGCCCCCTCGATCAGGCCCGGTATGTCAGCCACGATCAGCTGGCGCTCGCCGAGTTCGAGCGTCCCGAGCACCGGTTCGAGAGTCGTGAACGGATAGTCGGCGATCTTCGGCGCCGCGCGCGTGATCCGCGACAGCAGCGAGGACTTGCCGGCGTTTGGCAGTCCGACGAGCCCGATGTCGGCGAGGAGCTTCAGGCGTAGTTCGAGCGCCTCCTCCTCCCCGGCCAGTCCGCGCTCGGCAAAGCGGGGAGCCTGCCGCGTCGGCGTCGCAAAGCGCTTGTTCCCGCGGCCGCCCGAGCCGCCCCGGGCAATTGTGACGCGCTGACCGTGGCGCACGAGGTCGAAGACGCCGCCGCTGTCGGTCAGCACCTGGGTGCCCGGCGGCACCGTCAGGACGAGCGGCGCACCGGCCGCGCCGTGGCGCAGCGATGCGCCTCCCCCGCCGCCGCTGACAGCGCGAAAGCGCGTGCGGCGCCGGAAGGCCTGCAGGTCGCGGAGCGCCGCGTCGCATTCGAGGAGGACGTCTCCGCCGTGCCCGCCGTCGCCGCCGTCGGGACCGCCACGAGGGACGTGGGCCTCGCGGCGGAAGCTCATCGAGCCGTCTCCGCCGGCTCCGGCCGCGACCTCTATGCGAGCCCTGTCGTACAGCATCACGCGCCCCGCAGGGGGCCGGTGCGGACGCTACTCGGCGGGGTCGATCGACACGACTCGCCCGCGCCGGCCGACCGAGAAGCGCACGGTCCCGGGCGCGCGCGCGTAGAGCGTGTCGTCCTTACCCATGCCAACGCCCTCACCGGCCTTGAAGCGGCTGCCGCGCTGGCGCACGATGATCTCGCCGCCGCTGACCCGCTGGCCGGCGAAGGTCTTCACACCCAGTCGCTGTGCAGCCGAATCGCGACCGTTGCGGCTCGAGCCAAGCCCCTTCTTATGCGCCATCGCCGTCCTCCTTCGGTGTCGTCCGGCGCGGCGCGCGGGCGCTCGGCGCCTTTGCCTCCCCTTCAGCGGCGGCGGCGGTGCGGCGCGTGCTCGCGGGCTTTGCGGCGGCGGCCGGCTCGGCCGACGCGCGCGTGGACGAGCGCGCGGCGCGCGTCCCGATCTTGGTGACCTCGAGGCGCGTCAGCTCCTGGCGGTGACCGGTGCGGCGCTTGTAGCCGCGCTTGGGCTTGAACTTGAAGACGCGCAACTTCGGCCCGCGCTCGTGACCGACGATCTTCGCCTGGACCTCGACCTTGGCGAGGCCGGCCGCGTCGAAGACCGTCTCCTCTGAGCGCAGCAGCAGCGGCTCGAGGTTGACCGTCGCGCCCTCGTCCTGCGGCAGGCGTTCGACGAGCAGGGTCTGACCCTGCTCCACGCGGTACTGCTTGCCTCCGGTTTTGACGATTGCGTACATGGTCGGTTCTCAGAGTCCAGCCGGCTCTTCCGCCTCAGCAGAACGGCGCCGTCCGCCTCTGCGGCCGCGGCGCCGAGGCCGTGATTCTACGTCATCGGCGGGTTCGGCGGCCGCCGTCACGGTCGGTTCGTCGATCGGCGCGGCGATCGCCGCGGTTCGCCCGACCTCCTCGATGCGCACCATCAGCTTCTGGCCGACGAGCGGTCCGCCCCCGCGCACCGAGATGATGTACCCGTCGATCTTGGCCACCGCGTCGTCGGCGGCGTACATGTGCGGCTCGACGATTTCGACGAGCACCTCCTCGCCGACGCGAAACGGCACGGCGCGCTCCTCGACCTCCTGGCGGCGGCCCTGGAGCGTCACCGCGAAGTGGTCCAGCGCAAGGCCCTCCGAGCCCTCGAAGTGGAAGAAGCGTCCTGTCTGGGCCTCGAGCGCGTGAAGGACGCGAGCGTTGTGGCCGGTGAACTGGGCGCTGACGCGCGGATTCATCTGGACCAGGAACGCCTCGTCCTCGGAGGAGGCGGCGAGCTCGCGCAGGCGTCGTTCGAAGTCGATCGCGATCGTCTCCTCGGAGAGGATCACGCCCTCCCCGTGACAGGTCGGACACTCGCGGCTCATGATTTCGCGCAGGCCCTCGGTGACGTTCTGGCGCGTCATCTCGACCAGCCCGAGGCGCGAGATCTCCGCGGTGAACGTCTTCGTGCGGTCCTCGTCGAGCGCCTTGCGCAGCGTCTTCAGCACGGCGTCGCGATTGCGCGCGCGGGCCATGTCGATGAAGTCGATGACGATGATCCCGCCGATGTCGCGCAGGCGCAGCTGGTTGACGACCTCCTCGGCGGCCTCGAGGTTGGTCTTGGTGATCGTGTCCTCGAGCCGAGCCCCCTTGCCGCGACCGATGAAGGAGCCGGTGTTGACGTCGATCACCGTCAGCGCCTCGGCGTAGTCGATCATCAGATAACCGCCGCTTGCGAGATCGACACGGCGGCCCATCATCTGCTCGATCACCGGATTGACCTTGTAGGCGTCGAAAAGCTGCTGCTCGCCCTGGTAGAGCTCGACGCGGCTGACCAGCTCTGGAGCCGTGCGAGTGAAGAACGAGACGAGCCTGTGGTGCTGGTCGGGGTCGTCGACGACGGCGCGCTCGAAGTGCTCGGAGAAGACGTCGCGCACGACGCGCACCGAGAGGTCGGCCTCCTGGAAGACGAGCGCCGGCGCCTTCGAGCTCTCGACGCGGTTCTCGAGGACCTCGTGCAGCTTGAAGAGGTACTGCAGCTCGCGTTCGAAGTCGGCGCGTACCGCTCCATGCGCCGCGGTGCGGACGATCGCCCCGCCGCCGTGCAGATCGAGGCCTTTCGTCTCTCGGCGCAGCCGTTCGCGTTCGCCATCCTCAAGGCGGCGCGAAACGCCGATGCCCTCGCCGGTCGGCGTGTAGACCATGTAGCGGCCGGCGATCGTCAGCTCCATCGACAAGCGGGCGCCCTTCGTCTTGAGCGGGTCCTTGACGACCTGGACGACGACCTCCTGGCCGGGCTTCAGCAGCGAGGAGATGTCCTGGGCGTCGGACCCGGAGCCGCGGCCTCGCCGCGGCGCCTCGACGCCAGGGAGGACGATCTCATCGACATGCAGGAAGCCGTTCTTGTCGAGGCCGATGTCGACGAACGCCGCCTCGAGGCCGACGAGCACGTTGTCAACGACGCCCTTGTAGATGTTGCCGACGATGGAGCGCGCACCGCGCCGCTCGAGGTAGAGCTCGGCTACGCGATAGCCGCGCGCGGGGTCAACCCCGCCTCCGCCACGTCGTTTCGAGGCCCCGGGGGTGCCGGAAGCCTCCAGCAGCGCGACGCGGGTCTCGCCGCGGTCGACGCTTACAAGTACTTGCTTTTTCACGTGTGTTTTCCATTTCTGTCAGATGCTGAGGACGCGGCCCTTGGTCGCAGCGATGATGCGCGCTTGCGCATGGATCGACTGGAGCAGGCCGAGTGCCAGGAATGTTGTGAGCACCGAGGAACCGCCGTAGCTCAAAAGCGGCAGCGTCACGCCGGTGACCGGGAGGATGTCCTCCGTCACGCCGACGTTGACGAACACCTGGAACACGAGCATGGCGACGATTCCGGCGGCGATGAGCGCGCCGAAGAGATTCTTGGACGCCGCGACGATCCGCAGCGTCCTCCAGATCATCAGCGCGTACAGCGATAGGACAAGCGCGGCGCCGGCAAAGCCGAAGCGCTCGGCAAGCGCCGCGAAGATGAAGTCGGTCGAGTTCAGCGGCACGAAGTTGGCTGCCGTGGTCGGAGCGACGTGGCCGAGGCCGAACTTCTGCCCGGCGCCAATCGCGATGACCGACTCGTGTTGCTGGTAGAGGGCGCTCGCGATCTGCTTCGCGGGAACGGCGCCCGGATCGAGGAAAGCTGTGAGGCGGTCGGCCTGGTAGGTGTGGAAGCCGACCAGCGGTCCGGCGACGAGCACGACGGCGAGCGCAACGACGCCGAGCGCGAAGACGGCCGTCAGATGCCGCCAGTCGGCGCCCGCGATGTAGAGGATCGCGAAGGCTGCGGAGACGAAGACCAGCGCCGAGCCGAGATCTGGCTCGGCGATCACGAGCATCGTTGGGCCAAGTGTGAGCAGGATCACGCGCGAGACCAACTGGCGACTGGAGGTCTTGCGGGAGCTGTCGACGACGAACGCCGCGAGGAAGACGATCAGGACGACCTTGGCGACCTCGGAGCCCTGGAAGGAGAACCCGCCGACGGCGATCGAACGTGTCGAGATTCCGCCGATGCTGCGACCGAGAGCGAGGACCACGAGGATGGCCCCGACCAGGATCACGTAGAGCCCCCATTTGAGCTCGCGCAACCGCGAGTAGTCGAAGCGCGAGATCGCGAGCATGATTACGAGGCCAACGCCAAGGTACACGCCTTGGCGGACCATCTGAGCGTGGCTTATGCCTCCGAGCGTCACGAGTGAGATCACGCCGAGGCCGATCGCCGCGAGCAGCAGCAGCGGATCGAGGCCGATCCGCGGCAGGCGCGGAGCGAGCGGGTCCGACTCGCGGCCCTGCTGCGGTGCTTGGATCGCGCCTCCGACCATCAGCGGTCCGGGCTGCTTCCGGGCTGGAAGGTCCGCTTGATGCCGAACCACTCAGAAAGCATCAGCCGCACCGCTGGCGCTGCCGCCGCCGCGCCAAAGCCGCCCAGCGGGATCGTGACGGCGATCACGATCGGGCGCTTGGCGTCAGGGGCGTAGGCGATATACCAGGACTGGTCGGCCGTGAGCCCGTGCGGTCCGTCGTGCTCGGCGGTGCCGGTCTTTCCGTAGATGGTGCGCGGGAAGTTGCCGAACACCGCGTCCGAGGTGCCGCCCGTCGCCTGCGCGGCGGCGTGGAGTCCGGCGGCGACGACGGCCTGCGCCGCTGGATCGATCGCGACCGTCGTGTAGTGCGGCGCCGGTAGCTGCTGAACGAGCGCGCCGGAGGAACTCACGATCTGGGAGGCGATCTGCGGCTGCCAGACCTTGCCGCCGTTGAAGATCGCGGAGTAGGCGATCGCCATCTGTAGCGGCGTCGCCTCGAGGAAGCCCTGGCCGGTGGCGAAGAGCACGTTCTGGCCGATCGTCCAATACTCGAACGCGCCCTGGGCACAGCCGTTGACGGCGAGCGTGTTGCCCGCGTAGCGCGGCTTGGGGCGCGCGCCCACGACGCCCTCAGGCCCCTGGCAGTACTGCGCCCAGTACTGCTTGTTGACGGCGTTTACGAACGCGCGGTCGGGGACGACGCCGCCCGCGCCACCGTCCGGCGTGCCCGGCAGGTCGATGCCGGGGCTTCGCCCGAGGCCGAGCGCGCGCGCCTCGGTCTGCAGCGCACTGCCGCCGTTCGCCTCGGCGCCGACGCGATAGAAGTAGGTGTCCTCGGAGACGCGCAGCGCGTTCTCGAGGTCCATGTCGCCGTAGTCGGCGCCGCCCGAGTTGCAGAAGCTCTTCGTCGAGATCCTCACGCAGGAGCCGGCGCCCTGCGTGGTCTGCGGCGTGATGATCCCGGCCCGAAGCGCGCCGAGCGCGGCGATCGGCTTGAACGTCGAGCCGGTCGGATAGAGACCGTCGATCGCGTTGTCGTCGAGCGCCTTGGTTTGGCTGATGCGCGCGTAGGCGCTCTGGCTGATCGGCGTCGCGAAGGCGTTTGCGTTGTAGGTCGGAAGCGAGCCGGCGGCGAGGACGCGTCCGGTCATCGGGTTGAGCGCGATGAAGGAGCCCCCCACGGCCGGGTTGTGGTTGGCGTTGGCGGCGGCGATCCCGCGCCTCACGGCGACGTAGCCTTCGCGCTCCAGGCCGAGATCGAGCGACGTGACGAGCTGGTCACCCGGGGTTGCGGCGGTCACGGTGCTCGCGCCGGTCGGATAGCCGCTCGCGTTGACGTCGACCTTCTCCACGCCCGGAAGTCCCTGGAGGTAGGGCTGATACTGCCATTCGAGCCCTGACTGGCCGACGATCGACCCGGCGGCGACGCCCTTGAAGTGCGCCGTGCCGAGCTCCGGGTTGTTCGGGTCGCTGGTCTTGCTCGAGATCTGGCCGACCTGCCCGAGCACAACAGCGCCGATGTCGCCCTGCGGGTAGTAGCGCACTGGGACCGAGCGCTCGATGACGCCAGGGTAGTAGCGCTTGCGCTCGCCGAGATAGGTGAGCGTGTTGAACCCGACGTAGCCGATCGGCGTCGGCGCGTAGCCGGGCGCGATGCTGCCGCTGACGACGGTCTGCTGCATCGTGCGCCACGGGAGTCCGAGCACGCGGCCGAGGCGCTTGAAAAGCGCCGTCTGCGCCGCCGCGCCGCTCGGCAGATCATCCTTGATGACCGCCACCTGCGTCGCGTTGCGGTACGTGGCGAGGACCTGCCCGTCGCTGGCGAGGATGTTCCCGCGCGGAGAGGGCAGCGAGATCGGCTGGACGACGTTTGCGGCGACGCGCGCCGCGTTCTGGGTTCCCGTCAGGACCTGGAGGTACCAGAGGCGAAAGGCCAGAATGCCGAACAGCACGAAGACGACGACGGCGAGCACGCTGACGCGGCGCGTGAGCTGCGGCGGAAGCGGTGTGCGGCGCTGGAGGGGTGCCTCGATCACGGGCGCGAGAGCGGGCTGAGACCGCCGGTCGTGTAGGCGCGGCGCCGCCGGCGGCGGGGATCCTCGGGCAGCGCCGGGATCAGCCAGCGGCGCACGATCGAGTAGACCGGAACGGCGATCAGCGAGTTGAGCGCGATGCCCAGCAGAATGTCACGGACGAGTCGCAGGCCGACCGGCGAGGTCGCGCCCAGGCTTATCTCGAGGATCGCGTAGCCGACGGCCGCGATCGCCGTTGCGGCGGCGCCGAGCAGCAGCGGCGTGAACGGCGCCTCCGGTGCGCGCAACTCGCGCACGCGACCCGCGCCGTAGCCGACGAGCGTGAAGACGAGCGCGAAGACGCCGAGCGTCTGCGCGAAGGCGAGATCGAGGAAGAGCCCGACGCCGAAGCCGAACGCGGCCCCCGAGAGCGCGCCGGTCAGGAAGCCGGCGCTTGCGACGACTAGCGGCGCGAGGTCCGCGTTGACGCCGAAGATCTGGATCTGCGCGACGGCGGCGACCTGGACCAGCACCGAGACGAAGGCGAGCGCCGCGAGTCGCAGGATCAGGTTCGTCGCGTCGCTCACGGCGCCGGCACCGAGGTCAGGACCTGCACCGTGTCAAGCGACGTCAGATCGGCGGTCGGCGCGACAGTAACCGTGTCGTTGGTCGCGCTGACCGCCGTGACCTTGCCGATCACGATCCCAGCCGGGAAGAAGGACGCGTTCTGGGTCGTCCGCTCGCCGGCCGTGACGATCAGGTCGCCGACGCTCACCTTGCTGGGCCGCGAAACGTCCGCCATCTGGAGTACCCCCTGGTTACCTGGCTCGGGGACGACCAGCCCGAACTCGCGACTCGAGCTGTCGCGCGCGGCGACACCGGAGCTCGGATCGTTGAGCAGCGTCACGATCGACGAGGACGGCGCGACCTCGGTGACGGTGCCGATCGCGCCGTCGGGGTCGATGACCGGGTCGTTGACGTGGACGCCGGAGCCGCTGCCGGCGTTGATCGTCACGTTCGAGACCCACAGGCCGTTGGGCTGTTCGATGACGCTCGCATCGACGGGTCCGTCGGGGCTCAGTTGGAGGGTGGAGTCGATGCGGCGGAGCTTCGTCGTGTCCTGGTGCGACTGCGCGCTCGCCTCAAGCGATGCGATCTTTCGGTCGGCTGCTGCCAGCTCACGGCGGTAGGTGTCGCGCTGGCTCGAAGCGTGGAAGACGTCGTCGACCCAGTGGATCAGGTCGTGAACCGGCGTGAGAACCTTGCTGGCCCCCGTCTCGACGGGCGACACGACGTCGAGGAAGCCGCTCTGCACCGTGTGCAGAGCTCCGCCCGAGCCGCCGAAGCTCGCGCTGATGAGGATCAGGGAAAGTGCGACGAGGAGCGCAAGCAGCGCGCGACGTCGGCGGACGGTCTTGTCTCGCACGGGCAGGGAAGGTGGGTAGAGGGGCGCATCAGCGTCGGCGGCGCCGGCCGTTGTTGGAGCCCTGGCCGGCGCGGTTGGTGCGATGGATGACTTCGAACTCCTCGAGCGAGCGGCCTGAGCCGACGGCCACGCAGGTCAGTGGCGACTCCGCGAGGTGCGTCGGGATCTGCGTCTCGTCGCGAACGCGCTCGTCGAGGCCTTGGAGCAGCGCTCCCCCGCCGGCGAGCACGATGCCGCGATCCATGATGTCTGAGGCCAGCTCTGGCGGGGTGCGATCGAGTGTGACCTTGATGGCGTCGATGATCTGCGAGAGCGGCTCCTCGAGCGCCGTGCGAATCTCCTCGCTGGTCAAGACGATCGTCTTGGGCAGGCCGGAGACCATGTCGCGGCCGCGGATCTCGGCCTGAAGCTCCTCGGCCATCGGGAACGCGGAGCCGATCTCGAGCTTGAGCTCCTCAGCTGTCTGCTGACCGATCAACAGCTTGTACTCGCGCTTGGCGTAGTTGATGATCGCCTCGTCGAGCTCGTCTCCTCCGATCCGGATCGACTGCGAGACGACGATGCCGCCGAGTGAGATCACGGCGACCTCGGAGGTTCCCCCGCCGATGTCGACGACCATCGAGCCGGTCGGCTCGCCGACCGGCAGGCCGGCGCCGATCGCCGCGGCCATCGGCTCCTCGATCAGATAGGCCTGACGCGCGCCGGCAGACAGGCACGCCTCCTCGACCGCGCGCTTCTCGACGCCTGTCACGCCCGATGGCACGCAGACGACGACGCGCGGGTGGGCGAAGCGGCTCTGGTGCACCTTCTGGATGAAGTGCCGAAGCATCTCCTCGGTGACGTCGAAGTCGGCGATGACGCCGTCCTTCAGCGGCCGGATCGCTGAGATCGTGCCCGGCGTGCGGCCGAGCATCCGCTTGGCCTCGATGCCGACGGCGTGGACCTCGCCGGTCCGCGAGTCGATCGCGACGACGCTCGGCTCCGAGAGGACGATGCCGCGACCGCGGACGTAAACGAGCGTGTTGGCCGTGCCCAGATCGACGGCCATGTCGCGGCCGCCGAACCCGGTCATGTAGCTGAAGAAACCCATCTCTGGCTGTGACAAGACGCGGGCCGCGGCGTTTATCGCCGCGCCGTTCAGCTATCTCGCCAAGCGGGGGACGGCTGTACGGAGGAGGCCCCCGGACTTGGCCACGCAGTGTAGCGGCCTACCGCCGACACGGCACGTTAGGGCCTGCATAACCGCTGCATTTGACCCTTATCCGTCACCCTGAACGCAATGTTGCGCGAGCAGCGTCGGGAGTAGTCCCAGCAGCGCCGCGACGGGCAGCCCGACGACGTTGGTCCAGTCGCCGTCGATCGCAGCAACGAGCGCACAGCCCGCGCCCTGGATCGCATAGCCCCCGGCTCGCTCGCGCCACTCGCCGCGGCCGAGGTACCAGTCGATGTCCGTTGCGGAGAGCTCGCGGAAGCTGACCGCCGTCTCCGCAGTGGCGGTTCTCGCCGCGCCCTCGCCCGCGAGCGCCAGACCGCTGACGACGCTGTGCGTACGCCCCGACAGCGCGAGCAGGGTCGCGCGCGCCTGCTCGCTGTCCGCCGGCTTACCGAACAGACGCCCGTCAAGTGAGACGACCGTGTCGACGCCAAGCACCAGCTCATCGGCGGCGCGCGGTACATCAAGCGCCTTGCCGAGGGCGTTGGCGAGCGCCACCTCGTGCGCCTCGCCCTGTTCGCCTTCTTCGAAATCAGACGGGCGAACGTCGAAGCTCACCCCGAGCGCAGCCAGGATCGCCCGGCGCTGGGGCGAGCGCGACGCGAGGACGAGGACGCTCAGACGCCCTCCGGGAAGAAGATCGCTATCTCACGCTGCGCTGACTCGCTCGCGTCAGATCCGTGGACGAGGTTCTCGCCGGTCGCGATCGCGAGGTCGCCGCGGATCGAGCCGGGCGCCGCCTCGATCGGGTTAGTCGCGCCGATCACCTGGCGCGCGGCGGCGATCGCCGACGGCCCCTCGAGGACCATCGCGACAAGCGGGCCGGACGTGATGAAGTCGGCAAGCTCGCCGAAGAACGACTTCTCGAGATGTTCGGCGTAGTGGCGCTCGGCGAGGTCGCGGGTCATCGTCATCACGCGCAGAGCGACGGGACGAAGGCCCTTGCGCTCGAAGCGGTCGATGATCTCGCCGGTCAGGCGGCGGCCATAGGCGTCGGGCTTGACGAGAATGAGCGTGCGCTCCATAGCGGCGGGTCTCCTCGAATTAGGGGTTGGGTGCGCTAGGGGGCGGGCGGAAGGTCGCCCGCCAGCGCCTCTCGGCGCCGGCGCGACGCACGGCCTCCGACAACCGGCGTCTCGCAGTACGGGCAGACGCTCCAGTTCATCTCAAGGGGCCGCTGGCAGCTCGAGCACGCATCGCGCAGCCGGCTGCGGCAGTTGGGGCAGATCAGGTAGTCCTTCTCCACCTCCTGACCGCACTGCTGACAGGCGAGATAGGAGAGCTGCGACAGCCGCGCCTCAGCGGCCGCCATCTCGAGGTCGCGCTCGCGAGCGTCCTCGAGGAACTCCGGCGGGCGCACGATCATGTAGACGATCGTGCCCACGAACGGGAACAGCGAGGCCGCCGTCGCGCAGAAGATGAGAACTGGATCGTTGATGCGCCGCTTGGCGTCGGTGCGCGTCCAGTAGATCATCGCCAGCCAGACGATCGCCAGGAACAGGATCACCAGGTTGATCGCGAGGTTCACGCCGTTGTTGGAGATCCCGAAATAGCCGATTGGCGCAGGCACTTCGGGCGAGTGTAGCGGTCGCTACTACAGGAAAAGACGGCCGAACAGGTAACCGAGTCCGACGAAAACGAGGATCACCGCGGCGACGACAAGCGCCACCGCGCCCATCATCACGAGCAGCGACGGACCGTCGTCGTCGTTCAAAGCGCCGACCCGCGCTGGCCAGGTGAACGCAGCAGATCCGAGATCAGGTAGATCGATCCGGTCGCGACCACGACGCCACCCGGTCCGGCCAGCTCGCGTGCACGCGCGAGCGCCGCGTGCGGCCCCTGAACGAGCGTCGCGGCGGCGCCTCCGATCTGCCCAACCAATGAGGCGATCGTGGCGGCCGGCAACGCGCGCGGGCTCGAGCAGGCGGTGCAGACGACCGCGTCGCAGCAGCCGAGCAGCCGCGCGAGCATGCCGGCGGCGTCCTTGTCGTCGAGGATCGACACGACCGCGACGAGGCGGCGGCCGGCGGCGAAAGCGGGCAGCGACTGCGTCAGCGCCTCGATTCCGCCGTCGTTGTGGGCGCCATCGAGAAGCGTGACGGGCGTGCCGTCGAGGACCTGGAAGCGGCCCGGCACGACGATCGCGCCGGCGACCTCGGCGACACCGTCGGCGTCGAGGTCGCGTCCGAGGAAGGCCTCCGCCGCGGCGAGCGCCGCCGCGAAGTTGCGCCGCTGATAGCCGCCGCCGGCGCGAAGCTCAACCGTCACGTCCTCGGGCGCGAGCAGCAGCGCCGCCCCGCGTTCAGCCGCTGTCCGCCGCGCCAGCGCGAGGGCGTCGGCCTCGATCCCGGCGCCGACGACGAGCGTCGAGTCGCGCCGCACGACGTCGAGCTTCTCGCCGGCGATGTCGGCCACGGTTGGGCCAAGGTAGCGAGTGTGCTCGAGCCCGACGTTGGTCAGGACGGCGACGCGCGAGTCGACGACGTTGGTCGCGTCGAAGCGACCGCCAAGGCCGGCCTCGAGGACGGCCACGTCGACCTCGGCTCCTTCGAACTCACACAGTGCAGCGGCCGTCAGGAGCTCGAACTGGGTGACGACATCGCCCTCGTCGGCGGCCGTGCGGTCGACGAGCTCGGAGGCGTGGATCACGCGCGCGATCGCCTTTGCGAAGCGCTCGGGCGCGATCTCGACGCCGTCGATTTGGGTGCGCTCGCGGTAGCTCAGCAGGTGCGGCGAGGTGTAGCAGCCGGCGCGAAGGCCTTCGCGCGTGAGGAGCGCCGCGATCATGCGCGTCGTCGATGACTTTCCGTTGGTCCCGACCACGTGGACGGTCGGGTAGGAGACGCGCGGCAGCCCGAGCACGTTGAGCAGCCGGTGCATGCGATCGAGGCCGAAGCGCATCCCGAAGCGCTCGCGGGCCAGCAGCCAGCTTTCGGCTTCCTCGGCGCTCCAGTCCTCGCGCGGCTCGGGGAGCGTCACCGGAGATCCTCAAGCTCGGCCTCGAGCACCGCCAGCTTGGCCCGCTCGCGCTCGACCACCTCGGGCGGGGCGTTCTTGACGAAGGCGTCGTTTGCGAGCTTGCCCCGCAGACGCTCGATTTCGCCCAACAGACGGGTCCGCTCTCGCTCCTGGCGCTCGGCGTGAGCACCGAGATCCACGCCCTCGAGGATCGCGACAGCGCCACCGGGAATCGCCACGTGCGCGACGGCCTCGCCATCCCCGTCGAGCTGCAGACGTGCGATGCGCGCCAGCAGCGGCGCGACCTCGCCCTCATACCCCGCGGCCTCGACACGCGCGGCAAGCGTGACGCCCGGTTTGACGGCGACCTGCTCGCGCCAGTTGCGGATCGCCTGCGTCGCCGCCATCACTCGGCTGAGCGCCGCCTCGGCCTCATCGTCGAGGCGCGGCTCGGCGGGCCCTCGCGTCGCGCCGGCCAACAGCCCGTCGCCGTCCTCCCGCACGTAGCGCCACAGCTCCTCGGTCACGAACGGCATCACCGGATGGGCGAGCAGGAGCGTGCGGCGCAGGACGTGGCGCAACGTCGCGTCGAGATCGGGCTCGCCCAGCCGCGGCTTGACCAACTCGATGTACCAGTCGCAGAGCTCGCCGTAGATGAAGTCGTAGAGCGCCAGCGCCAGGCGCGGGAAGTCATAGGCGGCGATCCGCTCGGCGACCTCCTGCTCGAAGCGCCCGAGGCGCGAGAGGATCCAGCGGTCCTCGATCGCCGATGGCCGCGGCGCGGCCTCGCCGCCGCGCTCGCCGATCCCGAGGATCACGAAGCGCGCGGCGTTGAACAGCTTGTTGGCGAGCCGCTCGCCCTGCTCGATCTTCTCGGCGCTGTAGCGGACGTCCTGCGTCGAGGACATCGCGAGCATCCCGAAGCGGACCGCGTCGGCGCCGGTGCGGTCGATCTCCTCGAGGGGGTCGATGCCCGTCCCGAGCGACTTCGACATGCGGCGGCCGTCGGGTGCCTGGATCACGGCGTGCACGTAGACGTCCGAGAACGGGACGTCACCGGCGAACTCGAGCCCCATCATGATCATCCGTGCGACCCACAGGAAGATGATCTCGCGCGCCGTGACGACGACATCGGTCGGGTAGAAGGCCCGCAGCGCGTCCGTCTGTTCGGGCCAGCCGAGCGTCGCGAAGGGCCACAGCGCACTCGAGAACCAGGTGTCGAGTACGTCCTCGTCCTGGCGCAGCGGGCCGTCGCACGCCCCGCAGCGCTGCGGGGGCTCACGCGCGACGTAGGTCTCGGCGCAGGCGTCGCAGTAGTAGACCGGCAGCCGATGGCCCCACCAAAGCTGGCGCGAAACGCACCAGGGGCGGATGTTCTCCATCCAGTCCAGGTACACGGCCGCCCAGCGCTCGGGATGAAAGCGGACGCGGCCGTCGCGCACGGCGTCGACCGCCGGCTGCGCGAGCTCGTCCATGCGCATGAACCACTGCAGCGAGATCAGCGGCTCGATCCGCTCGCCCGAGCGGTGCGAGTAGGGGACCGCGTGCGTGTACGGCTCGCTTCCGCGCAGCGCTCCTTCGCGCTCGAGCGCGGCGACCACGGCCGCGCGCGCCTCGGCCACCGTCAGACCGGCGAACGCCTCCCCCGCCTCCGCGGTCATGCGCCCGTCCTCGCCAATCACTGAGTGCTGCTCGAGACCGTGGCGGCGACCGATCTCGAAGTCGTTGGGGTCGTGGCCGGGTGTGACCTTCAGCGCACCGCTGCCGAAGTCGGGCTTGACGTACTCATCGGTGATGACAGGCAGCCGCCGCCCGACCAGCGGCAGGATCGCCTCGCTCCCGACGAGCGCCGCGTAGCGCTCGTCGCCCGGGCGCACCGCGATCGCGCTGTCGGCGAGCATCGTCTCGGGACGCACGGTCGCAACGACGATCTCGCCCGATCCGTCGGCGAGCGGGTAGGCGATCCGGTAGAGGGTATCGACCTCCTCGCGCTCCTCGACCTCGAGGTCCGAGATCGCCGAGCCGCTGCCGGGATCCCAGTTGACCATGTAGTGGTCGCGGTGGATGTAGCCGCGCTCGT
>Ga0070733_10002147_pt1 | contig 14277 bp, 12 predicted proteins | sample Coa_R1_9_FD_66450 | JGI IMG/M metagenome (GOLD analysis project Ga0070733, IMG submission 66450) | Surface soil microbial communities from Centralia Pennsylvania, which are recovering from an underground coalmine fire - Coalmine... | ecosystem: Environmental > Terrestrial > Soil > Unclassified ... | reverse complement strand
TTCGGGCGACATGCTGCTGGAGGCGCTGGTCGCCTGCGCCGGCGTGACGCTGAAATCGGTGGCGACCGCCGTCGACGTGCCGCTCAGGACCGGAAACGTCACCGCCGAGGGCGATCTCGACTTCCGCGGCACGCTCGGCGTCGACAAGGAGGCGCCGGTCGGCTTTGCCGAGATTCGCCTGCGCTTCGATGTCGGCACCGACGCCGCGCAGGAAAAGCTCGATCTGCTGCTGAAACTCACGGAGCGCTATTGCGTGGTCTATCAGACCATCAAGAACGGCCCGAAGGTCTCGGTGACGATGCACCGGGAATGACGGCATCAGTTACGGCTTCGGCAGTTTCGCCTTCAACGCATACAGCGCTTCGAGCGCGTCGCGGGGCGACATCTCGTCCGGATGCAGCGCCTTCACGGCCTCGATCAGTTGTTCCGCCTCGCTCGGCAAGGCGGGTTCGGCCGCGGCGCGCGACGGCACCGCGAACAGCGGCAGATCGTCGGCGAGTGCGCGGGCGGTCTGGCCGCGGTCCTGCGCCTCCAGTTTCGCCAGCACCGATTTGGCGCGCGCAATCACCGGCGCGGGCAGGCCGGCGAGCCTGGCCACCTGAATGCCATAGGAGCGGTCGGCCGAACCCGGCAGGACTTCGTGCAGGAATACCACGTCGCCCTGCCATTCCTTGACGCGCACGGTGGCGTTGAACAGCCGCGGCAATTTCGCCGACAGCGCGGTGAGCTCGTGATAATGCGTCGCGAACAGCGCGCGGCAGCGATTGGCCTCATGCAGATGCTCGATCGCGGCCCAGGCGATCGACAGCCCGTCGAAGGTCGCGGTGCCGCGGCCAATTTCATCCAGGATGACGAGCGAACGTTCGCTCGCCTGATTGAGGATGACGGCGGTTTCCACCATCTCCACCATGAAGGTGGAGCGGCCGCGCGCCAGATCATCGGCCGCGCCGACGCGCGAAAACAGCCGGTCGACGATGCCGATCCGCGCCCGCGACGCCGGCACGAAACTGCCGATCTGCGCCAATAGCGCGATCAGCGCATTCTGGCGCAGGAAGGTCGATTTGCCCGCCATGTTCGGGCCCGTTATCAACCAGATCTGGCCCGCCCCCGCCCTCCCCTCCCCGGGTAACGGCGAGAGGTCGCAGGCATTGGCGATGAAGGGCTGGCCGTCGCGCTTCAGTGCCTGCTCGACCACCGGATGCCGGCCACCCTCGACGGCAAAGTTGAGCGACGTATCGACCTCGGGCCGCACGTAATTATCGTCAACGGCGAGTTTCGCCAGCGCGGTAGCGACATCGAGGACCGCAAAAGCATGCGCGGCGGCGCGCAATTCGTCGCTGGCGGCAACGGCCATCGCGCATAGCCGCTCGAAGATTTCAAGCTCGAGCGCGAGCGCGCGGTCGCCGGCATTGGCGATCTTGGCTTCGATCTCGCCGAGTTCGGACGTCGTGAAGCGGACCTGGCCCGCGAGCGTCTGGCGGTGAATGAAGGTCGCGTTCAAGGGCGGCGCCATCAGCTTCTCGCCGTGCTGCGCGGTGACCTCGACGAAATAGCCGAGCACGTTGTTGTGGCGGATCTTCAGACCCCTGACGCCGGCGTCTTCCGCGTAGCGCGCCTGCATCGATGCGACGACGAGACGCGAGGCATCGCGCAGATTGCGCGCCTCGTCGAGCGAGGGCTCGTAGCCTTCGCGGACAAAGCCGCCGTCGCGCTTGATCAGCGGCAATTGCTCGGCAAGCACGCGCTCGAATTCGCGCGCCAGCTCCCGCGCGGGACGGCGCAACGCCGCCATCGCCGCCGCGATCTCCTGCGGCGGCTGTTCCATCGCGGCCAGCCGCGCCAGCGCAGCATCGGCGGCGAGGATGCCATCGCGCAAGGCGGCCAAGTCGCGCGGGCCGCCGCGCGCGAGCGACAACCGCGCCAGCGCCCGCGACATGTCGGGCGCCGCGCGCAGCGTGGTGCGGAGATCGCCGCGAAGCCCCGCGTCTGAAGCCAATGCCCCGACCGCGTCCAGCCGCCGCGCGATTGCAGCGCTGTCGGTGAGCGGCGCCGCCAACCTTTGCGCCAATAGCCGCGAACCGGCCGGCGTCACGGTGCAATCGATCGCATCGAGCAGCGATCCGCGCCGCTCGCCCGCGAGGGTTCTTGTCAATTCAAGATTGGCGCGGGTCGCCGGATCGATCGCCATGGTGGTGCCGGCCGCCTCGTGCGAGGGCGGCGACAGCGGCGGGCGCTTTCCGACCTGGGTGCGATCGATATAGGTGACGGCGGCGGCCGCAGCGGTCGCCTCCAGCCGCGACATCGCGGCGAGGCCATCCATGGTCGCGACCGCGAAATAGTCGCATAGCCGCCGCTCGGCGGTTGAGCTGTCGAAGATGTCGCGGGTCAAAGGCGTCACTGCCGGCCATTCGCGCAAGATGGCGCCGAGTTCCGCATCGCCATACAGCGCATCGGTGACAATGATTTCGTTAGGATTGATCCGCGACAAGGTCGCGGCGAGCTCGCCGGTTGCGCATTCCGTGACGATGAATTCGGATGTGGAGATATCGATCCAGGCAAGGCCGAGACGATCGGTGCCCGACGACCCCCGCGCCCGCGCGATCGCCAGCAGATAATTGTTGGCGCGCGCATCGAGCAACGTGTCTTCGGTCAGCGTGCCGGGCGTGACCAGCCGCACCACGTCGCGGCGCACCACGCTCTTGTTGCCGCGGGCGCGCGCCGCCGCCGGGTCCTCCGTCTGCTCGCACACCGCGACCCGATGGCCTTGCGCGATCAGGCGATGCAGATAATCCTCCGAGCGTTCCACCGGCACGCCGCACATCGGGATATCCATGCCCTGATGCTTGCCGCGTTTGGTGAGCACGATGCCGAGCGCGCGGGAGGCGATTTCGGCATCTTCGAAGAACAATTCGTAGAAATCGCCCATCCGGTAGAACAGCAACAATCCGGGATTGGCGGCCTTGATCTCAAGGTACTGCTCCATCATCGGCGTGACGCGCGAAGCCGCCTCGGCGGGAGGCTCGCCGTCCGATGGCGCCGGAAATGTGGGCTGGATCGTCATTGGTACGTGCAAATTACAAAATTTCAGCCGCCGATCCTATCGCTTTGCCGAGGCAATGCGTGTTTTCCACCCCCGGCGGTCGATTTGCGCAAATGACATGGCAGACCTCGCGCGAATGCGCCGATTGACCTGCCGCGGAGCGGCTCCTAAAATTTTGCCCTCAATTCGGGCCGACCCGGCGCGGAACCGCGGCATTTCAGGAGAGACCAGATGGGCGATGTATTCATTTGCGATGCCGTGCGGACCCCGATCGGACGCTTCGGCGGCTCGCTCGCCAAAGTCCGTACCGACGACCTCGCCGCCGCCCCGATCAAGGTCTTGATGGCGCGGCATCCAAAACTCGACTGGTCGGAGGTCGATGAGGTCTATTTCGGCTGCGCCAACCAGGCCGGCGAGGACAACCGCAACGTGGCGCGGATGGCGCTGCTGCTGGCGGGCATGCCCGATTCGGTTCCCGGTCAGACGCTCAATCGTCTGTGCGCCTCTGGCCTGGATGCGGTTGGCGCGGGCGCGCGCGCGATCCGCGCCGGCGAGATCGATTTCGCCATTGCCGGCGGCGTCGAATCGATGACGCGAGCGCCGTTCGTGATGGGCAAGGCGGCGGAAGCATTTTCGCGCTCGGCCGAGATTTTCGACACCACGATCGGCTGGCGTTTCATCAACCCGTTGATGAAGGCGCAATACGGCGTCGACGCGATGCCGGAGACCGGCGAGAATGTCGCCGAGGAATTTCAGATATCGCGCGCCGATCAGGACGCGTTCGCGATCCGCTCGCAGCAGCGCGCTGGACAAGCGATCGCGTCCGGCTATTTCGCCGAGGAAATCACGGCAATTTCAGCGCCCGGCGGCAAGGCCGGGCCGGTGATCGTCGACAAGGACGAGCATCCGCGTCCCGAGACCACGCTTGAGGGCCTTGCCAAACTCAAGCCGATCGTGCGCAACCCCGGCACCGTGACCGCCGGCAACGCGTCCGGCGTCAATGACGGCGCGGCCGCGATGATTCTCGCCTCGGAAGCCGCGGTCAAGAAACACGGACTTACCCCACGGGCGCGGATTCTCGGCCTCGCTTCGGCCGCCGTGCCGCCGCGCATCATGGGCATCGGCCCAGTGCCGGCCACGCGCAAGCTGATGGAGCGGCTCGGGTTGAAAATCAGCGATTTCGATCTGATCGAGCTCAACGAGGCCTTCGCCAGCCAGGGGATCGCCTGCCTGCGTCAGCTCGGCGTCAGGGACGATGCCGACTTCGTCAATCCGCATGGCGGCGCCATTGCGCTCGGTCACCCGCTCGGCATGAGCGGCGCGCGGCTCGCGATGACCGCGGTGCATGGAATGGAGAAGCGTGGCGGAAAGCGCGCGCTTGCAACCATGTGCGTCGGCGTCGGTCAGGGCGTCGCGATGGCGATCGAAAGGTTGAACTGAGTTTCAGATCCGTTGCGGACGTTGAGGCGGTCCGTCGGATGCTAGTCTGCTATTGGCTTTTTTCACGAAGGCCTTTTTCACGAAGTCTTTTTTCACAAAGTCTTCGCTTGAAATACTAGGAAATATTGCCTCGGCAGAGATAGAGGGGTCGCGGCAAGTGTATAGCCGGCAGCTTCCATTTCCGAGGTTACTTCTTCCGGTGGGATACGGTGTTCAGGCGGCGGCCCCTCCGGCGAGTCCGTCTTGAAATCGACGATGGCAAGCCGCCCATTAGGCCGCAACGACGCTTTCAGTTTGGAAAAGTAAGCAATGCGGTTGTCGATGTGGTGGTACGTGTCGACAACAAGAACGAGGTCTACCGGCTCGGGAAGGTTGGCGTTCTCAGCGCTCGCCAGTATAGGAACCAACACGCTCAGATTTTCACGGTGCGCACGCTCGCGAAGGTAACGGAGCATGTCCGGTTCGATATCGACGGAAAACAGCTTTCCTTCGGGTACGAGCTTGGCGATGCGGACGCTGAAATATCCGGTGCCCGCACCTAGATCGGCCACACGGTCCGTTCGCTGCAGGTGAAGAGCATTCAAGACCTCGTCAGGCTTTTGCCAAGCATCGCGCGCAGGGTCGTCGAATGCCTTGGCCCATTTCTCGGCTTCGCCGAAGGAGTGCTGATAGCCTTGGCCGTGCTTGTAATGAGTCTGCGGTTCAGGGGCCGTTTCCGCGAGCAAACCACCCAACCTTGCGCCCGCAATAACAAGCACAAACGCAATAAATATCGACATCGTCACATTGCGCATCGGACACCTTTATCCTTTGGCATTCTGAGTAAAATTCGAACCCTGTGTTTTGATCTCCATCATACCAAGAAACCTGACCTCTCATCGCGCGGATCCGCGGTGTCGCCTTTCGGTTCCAGGAGCAGAAATATTGCCGTCGGGCTCCACGCCTTGCGACCTAAAAAACGAGGTACAGTCCAGCGGCAATTTGCGGAAGAACTGCCAATGCAGCCGAAGTTCCCGCCCTTGTTGACTTGTCCGACTTGTTTGTACAATAGTACAACTGATATGGTCACAAAATCCGCCGAGAAGGAAAAGCCGCGCAAGCCGAACATGCGCGAGGCGATTCTCGCCGCTGCCGAGGAGCTGTTCTCGACCAACGGCTTCAACGCCGTGACGGTGCGCGATATCGCGCACGCCGCCGGCGCAAATCCGGGCAGCGTGACCTATCATTTCAAAACCAAGGACGAGCTGCTTCTGGAAATCTACCGGTGCCACTGCGGACCGATGAACCAGAGGCGCTCCGAACTGTTGGCTGCGGCGAGAAGGGTGCGCGACCTGCAGGACCGGCTGGAGGCGATCGTCCGCGCCTATGTGCTGCCGGCATTTTCTTCCGGCAACGATCTCGCCGGCGGCGGCGCACGCTTCACGCGGCTGCGCGCCATCATGTCGGCCGAGGGAAACGAAATCACCCGGCGGATCATCGCGCAGACCTTCGACGATACCAGCCACGCCTTCATCGATGCGATCCATGACAGCTTGCCGCATATCGCGCGCGCGGAGATCGTCTGGCGCAGCCATTTCCTTCTCGGGGCGCTCTATTATACGCTGGTGACGCCCGAGCGCGTCTCGCGGCTGTCGCGCGGCGATTCCGACGGGACCGATGCGGGAGATGCGATCGAGCAGCTTGTGCGGGCGACGGTGGCTTCGATGCAGGCGCCCGCGCTCGATCGGAGCGCGCCATCGCGGCGGCCTGCGGCGCCGGCCAAAACTCACGCGGACGACGGTCGCGCACTACGGTGACCCTTTCCTTTCGTCCGCCCAGGTTGTTTGACGGTGAAATAAAGAGAAGAAGAAATGGACAGGCGGGAATGCTTGCAGATGTTCACTGGTCTTGCCGGAATGTCGGCCCGGGACCAGCAGTGTCGCTCGACCCACCGCCATTGCTGACGGGGAGATCAAGTGATCATCGACGTGCACGGCCACTACACCACGGCGCCCAAGGCGCTTGAGGATTGGCGCAACCGGCAGATCGCGGGCATCAAGGATGCCGCGGTCAGGCCCAGGCCTAGCGAGCTGAAGATCAGCGACGATGAGCTGCGCGAATCCATCGTCAACAACCAGCTCAAGCAAATGAAGGAACGGGGCAGCGATCTGACCATCTTCAGCCCGCGCGCAAGCTTCATGGCCCATCACATCGGCGACTTCGAGGTGTCGTCGGCGTGGGCTGCGATCTGCAACGAGCTGTGCTGGCGCGTCAGCAAGCTATTCCCCGACCATTTCGCCGGTGCTGCGATGTTGCCGCAATCGCCGGGCGTCGACCCAAAGACCTGCATTCCCGAGCTTGAGAAGTGCGTCAGGGAGTACGGCTTCGTCGGCATCAACCTCAATCCCGACCCCTCCGGCGGACATTGGACCTCGCCGCCGCTGTCGGATCGCCACTGGTACCCGATCTACGAGAAGATGGTCGAGCTCGACATCCCGGCCATGATCCATGTCTCGACGAGCTGCAATCCCTGCTTTCACACGACCGGCGCGCATTATCTGAATGCCGACACCACGGCCTTCATGCAATGTCTGACGTCGGACCTGTTCAAGGATTTTCCCTCCTTGAGATTCCTGATCCCGCATGGCGGTGGCGCCGTTCCCTATCACTGGGGCCGCTTCCGCGGCCTGGCGCAGGAGATGAAGAAGCCGCTGCTCAAGGATTACCTCCTGACGAACATCTTCTTCGATACCTGCGTCTATCACCAGCCCGGCATCGACCTGCTCACCAAGGTGATCCCGGTCGAGAACGTTCTGTTCGCGAGCGAGATGATCGGCGCCGTTCGCGGCATCGATCCGGAAACCGGGTTCCATTATGACGACACCAAACGGTACATCGAAGCGGCCGCCACACTCAGCGCGCAGGACCGCTACAAGATCTACGAAGGCAATGCGCGGCGCGTATTTCCGCGGCTGGACGCCGCGTTGAAAGCAAGAGGGAACTGACCATGAGCGTTGCGATGAACGACCTCGGTATAGTCAAGCGCAATATCGAAAGGGCGAACAAGGCCGCCGTCGATAAATTGTCGCGCTATGGCGTCGCTACGATCCACGAGGCGATGGGCAGGGTCGGCCTGATGCATCCCTATATCCGCCCGATCTACGCCGGAGCGCATATGTGTGGCACGGCAATTACCGTGCTGCTGCAGCCGGGCGACAACTGGATGATGCATGTGGCCGCCGAGCAAATCGAACCCGGCGACGTCGTCGTCGCCGCCTGCACCGTCGACAATACCGACGGCTTTTTCGGCGATCTGCTCGCCACCAGCTACCGCGCGCGCGGCGCGAAGGGCCTCATCATCGACGGCGGCGTGCGCGACGTCATGGATCTGACCGAAATGCAATTCCCGGTGTTTTCGCGCGCGATCAGCGCGCGCGGCACGGTCAAATCGACGCTCGGCTCCGTGAACATACCGGTGATCTGCGCCGGCGTGTCTGTAAATCCGGGGGACGTGGTGGTTGCCGATATGGATGGCGTCGTCATCGTCCCGGGACGGATCGCGCAGCAGGCCGCGGACGCGGCACAAGCGCGCGAGGCGAACGAGGCGGAAAAACGTGAAAAGCTTGCACAAGGCGTTTTGGGGCTCGACATGTACAAGATGCGGGAGCCGCTCGCAAAGGCCGGATTGAGATATATCGATTGAAGCTCCGGCGACGGCGCGGATGAGTTAAGTAGATGGCGGCAAACATAGTTGGCATTTCGTCGATGGCCACCCGTCATGTTCTGACGGAACTTGGTGCTGCATATCAGCAAAAGACCGGGCAGTCGGTTGCCATCGAGTCCGTCGGCGGGGTCGACGCCGCGCGCCGGATTCGCGCTGGCGAGAAATTCGATATCGTCGTGCTCGCGGATGAAGCCATCAAACAGCTTGAAGCGGACGGCTGCATCAAATCGGGCAGCCGCCTTGGCTTTGCCGATTCGGCGATCGCGGTGGCGGTAAGATCAGGCGCAAAGCGTCCGACCCTCGGCGATGGAGAATCGCTCAAGGCGGCAATTCTGGCGGCGCGATCGATTTGCTACTCTACGGGTCCGAGCGGCACCCACGTCGTCAAATTGCTGGAAAAATGGGGCATCGATCGGCTGATGTCGGAGCGAATCGTGCAGGCTCCCCCGGGCGTTCCGGTGGGTACCTTGCTGGCGCGCGGCGAGGCCGAACTCGGCTTTCAGCAATTGAGCGAGTTTTTGGATGTGCCGGGCATCGATATCGCCGGACCCTTGCCGCGAGAGATTCAATCCCTGACCCGTTTTTCGTGCGCGGTGGGCGCGCTGGCATCCAACGAAGCCGGGGCGCGCGGTTTCATCAGCTATCTGACTTCGCGTGAGGCGGATGCGTCCAAGCGGCGTCATGGCATGGAACCGGTATGACGACGGCTACACCTCTGCGCGTGAGCCGACATCGAGAGGACGTGTTTATGTCGAAACCAGCGACCGGGCCATTCCAGAAGACTCCAGGCTGGCTCGATTGGTATGCCGATCCATCCGCCCCGCGGTTCAAACTGCCGGCCGGCACCGTCGACGCGCATTGCCACGTGTTCGGTCCGGGCGCCGAGTTCCCTTACGCGCCGGAGAGGAAATACACACCCTGCGATGCGTCCAGGCATCAGCTTTCGGCGTTGCGCGACCATCTGGGCGTGGCGCGCAATGTGGTGGTGCAGGCGACGTGTCACGGCGCCGACAATCGCGCGATGATCGACGCGCTGGCGCATTCCGCTGGAAGAGCGCGTGGGATTGCCACCGTCAAGCGCAGCGTCGGCGATGCAGAGCTAGAGGCGCTGCATGCGGCCGGGGTGCGCGGCGTTCGCTTCAATTTCGTCAAGCGGCTGGTTGATTTCACGCCGCGGGATGAGCTCAACGAGATCGCCGGCCGCATTGCAGGGCTCGGCTGGCATGTCGTAATCTATTTCGAGGCCGTGGACTTGCCGGAACTGTGGGATTTCTTCACCTCGCTGCCGACCGCGGTCGTCGTCGACCATATGGGCAGGCCCGACGTTGCCAAGCCGGTCGACGGTCCTGAGTTCGAGTTGTTCGTGAGATTCATGCGCGATAATCCGAACGTCTGGTCCAAGGTCAGTTGCCCCGAGCGATTGTCGATTTCGGGGCCGCCGGCGCTCAACGGCGAACGGAATGCATATCGCGATGTGGTACCGTTTGCCAGACGCATCGTGGAGGCGTTTCCGGACCGCGTGCTCTGGGGCACCGACTGGCCGCATCCCAACCTCAAGGACCACATGCCGGACGACGGTCTGCTGGTCGATTTCATCCCGCATATCGCGGTCACGGCTGAACTTCAACGCAAGCTACTGGTCGACAATCCGATGCGACTGTACTGGCCCGAGGAATCCTAAAGGAGGCGCTCCGATGGCACTCGACAAACCCTACACCGACGTACCCGGCACCACCATTTTCGATGCCGACATGTCGCGGCAAGGCTATCATCTCAATCAGTTCTGCATGTCGCTGATGAAGGCGGAAAACCGCGCGCGCTTCAAGGCCAATGAGCGCGCCTATCTCGACGAATGGCCGATGAGCGAGGAGCAGAAGCAGGCCGTGCTCGCGCGCGACCTCAATCGCTGCATCGAGCTCGGCGGCAACATCTATTTCCTCGCCAAGATCGGCGCGACCGACGGCAAGAGCTTTCAGCAGATGGCCGGCAGCATGACCGGCATGAGCGAGGAGCAATACCGCGAGATGATGGTGAAGGGCGGCCGCACCATTGAAGGCAACCGCCACATCGGGGAGAAGAAGTGATGGCCCGTATCACCGCAAGCGTCTACACTTCCCATGTGCCGGCGGTCGGCGCGGCGATCGATCTCGGCAAGACCGCCGAGCCCTATTGGCAGCCGGTCTTCAAGGGCTACGAATTCTCCAAGCAGTGGCTGAAGGACCAGAAGCCGGACGTCATCTTTCTGGTCTATAACGATCACGCCAACGCGTTCAGCCTGGATTTCATCCCGACCTTCGCGATCGGCACCGCGCCGGAGTTCGCGGTGGCCGACGAGGGCTGGGGCCCGCGCCCGGTACCCAAGGTGATCGGTCACCCGAAGCTCGCCGCCCATATCGCGCAGTCGGTGATCCAGGACGATTTTGATCTGACCATCGTCAACAAGATGGACGTCGACCACGGTCTGACGGTGCCGCTCAGCTTGATGTGCGGCCAGCCGAAAGCATGGCCGTGCCCGGTGATCCCGCTCGCGGTCAATGTGGTGCAGTACCCGGCGCCATCGGGCCGGCGCTGCTTCATGCTCGGCAAAGCGATCCGCAAGGCTGTCGAATCCTACGAAGAACCGCTCAATGTGCAGATCTGGGGTACCGGCGGCATGAGCCACCAGCTTCAGGGGCCGCGCGCGGGGCTGATCAACAAGGAGTTCGACACCGACTTCCTCGACCGCCTGATCGCCGATCCGGACGGGCTCTCCAAGATGCCACATATCGATTACGTCCGCGAAGCCGGCAGCGAGGGTATCGAACTCGTGATGTGGCTGATCGCGCGCGGCGCCATGAGCGACGTCAATGGCGGCAAGAAGCCGAAGGTCTTGCACCGCTTCTATCACGTGCCCGCAAGCAACACCGCGGTCGGCCATCTGATCCTGGAGAACAACTGATATGGCCAAGGCGATCAAGGTGGCGCTTGCCGGCGCCGGTGCGTTCGGCATCAAGCACCTCGACGGCATCAGGAATATCGACGGCGTCGAGGTCGTGTCACTGGTCGGCCGCAGGCTCGAGCCGACCAGGGAAGTGGCCGGCAAATACGGCATCAAGCACGTCTCGACCGAGCTTGCCGACAGCCTGGCGCTATCGGAGGTCGACGCCGTCATCCTTTGTACGCCGACGCAAATGCACGCAGGCCAGGCGATCGCCTGCATGAAGGCCGGCAAGCATGTTCAGGTCGAGATTCCGCTCGCCGATTCGTTGCGCGACGCGCAGGCGGTCGTCGATCTCCAGCAGAAGAGCGGGCTGGTCGCGATGTGCGGCCATACCCGCCGCTTCAACCCAAGCCATCAGTGGGTGCACAAGAAGATCGTCGCCGGCGACTTCAACATCCAGCAGATGGACGTTCAGACTTTCTTCTTCCGCCGCTCGAACATGAATGCGCTGGGACAGCCGCGGAGCTGGACCGATCACCTTTTGTGGCACCACGCGGCTCACACGGTGGATCTGTTCGCCTACCAGGCGCGCTCGCCGATCGTAAAAGCCAACGCGGTCCAGGGACCCGTTCACCCGACGCTCGGGATCGCCATGGACATGTCGATCCAGCTCAAGGCGAGGAGCGGCGCGATCTGCACGCTTAGCCTCTCTTTCAACAATGACGGCCCGCTCGGCACTTTCTTCCGCTACATCGGCGACAGCGGGACCTATATCGCGCGCTATGACGATCTCGTGAACGGCAAGGAAGAAAAGATCGACGTCTCCAAGGTCGACGTGTCGATGAACGGGATCGAGCTGCAGGATCGCGAATTTTTCGCCGCCATTCGCGAAGGGCGCGAGCCGAACTCGAGCGTGGCCCAGGTATTGCCCTGCTATCAGGCGCTGCACGGGCTGGAGCAACAGCTCGGCACCGATTGAAAAATTGTGCGTCCCTGCAGCGGCACCGGAGCAAACGGAAGCAGGGGGGCTGCCCGACCGTGGGGCGCCGGCGGCGAATGCCAAGACAGGCTTTCACAGCAACCAATGGCCTAAGAGCGCATTGGCGATGCTCCGTTCGCGAGTAAAATCTTCGTTATTTCAGTGTGTTCTCAAGGCAACACCTGCGAGCTTTCGCCGATCGAGTTGCAGTATAGGGTTGTAGCAATTTGCCCGCTCAATTATTTCGAAGGCGAGTTCACTTACCGCTGAGGAAAAAGAGAAAATGAAAATGAACAGAGTTGTGTTGGGACTTCTGCTGGCATCGGTCGCAAGCGTGGCTTACGCGGCCGACTTACCCGCGCCAAACGCGCCTTACACAAAGGCGCCGGCGGTGGTGAACCCCGCGATCAACTGGAGTGGCTTCTACATCGGCGCCATGGGCGGCTATGCCGCCGAGAACACCAGCGATCCGCTCGGCATCAAGGGCGGCTTTGGCGGCGGCACGGTCGGTTACAACTGGCAATTCGGGACGATCGTCGCCGGCCTCGAGGCCGACGGCGCGTTTGCCGATGTCACATCGAGCGCGACAATTGCTGGCGTCACTGCGACGGCAAAGATCGACGCACTGGCCACCGTGCGCGGCCGCGTCGGCGTCGCTTTCGATCAGGTTTTGCTTTACGGCACCGGCGGCCTTGCCCTGGCGGACACCAAGCTCAGCGCCACCGCGCTTGGCATAACCCTTAGCGACAACAAGACTCAAACCGGCTGGACTTTGGGCGCGGGCGCGGAATGGATGTTCATGCCGCACTGGTCGCTCAAGGCCGAGTATCTGTATCGCCGGTTCGATAGCGTTACTTTCTTCGGTGTCTCTACCGGGACCTTGGCCGTAAACAGCGGACAGGTTGGCGTCAATTTCCATTTCTGATCGCGTTCGCGCGTATCCGGTAATTAAAACGGCTTCAAGGCGCTGCGTCACCGACGAGGCGCCCTGACTTTTTGGGTCGCGCGACGCCGCCCGGTTGCTACTCGATCACCGCGTGTTCGGGTAAGACCACCTGCTTGCGCAGCGCAGCCTTGGTCGAGCCGATCATCAGCCCGAGCGGGATCGTGCACAGCGTAAAGAGCATCAGCATCTGGTAGTCCAGCGAAAACGCGATGATCTGCGCCTGCAGCGTCAGCATCACGTCGGCGAGCGCGCGCCCGGCGTCGGTGGTCATGTTCATGAGGCTGCGTACATCGGGCATCTGCATTGCGTGATTGAACGGCGTGACATGCTCGTTCAATACCGCATAGACGCGGCGGCCGCCCTCGGTCAGTTGCGCGATGACGACAGAGATGCCGATCGAGCTTGCAACGTTGCGCAGCAAGGTCAGCATCGAGGTGCCGTCGGTGCGCAGATGATTGGGCAGCGTCAGGAACGCCACCGTGGAGAGCGGCACGAAGACGAGGCCCAGGCCAAATCCCTGCAAGATGCTCACAGTAACGATCTCGGCAACGCCGGTCTGATCGGTCCAGCCGGTCACGTGATATAGCGACAAGCAGGTCAGGCTGAGGCCGGAGATGATCAGCGTGCGCGCCTCGAAATATCGCATCAACCGGCCGACCAGCATCATGGCGACGAAGGTGCCGCAGCCGCGCGTCGCCAGCAATAATCCGGCGGTGATGATGGGGTAGCCGATCACGTTCTGCAAGAAGGGCGAGGACAGCGCCATGGTGGAGAACAGCACCAGTCCCATCACCGCCATGAACACGCAGCCGCCGATGAAGTTTCTGTCCTTGAAGATCGCAAACTGGATGAAGGGCTTTGCGGTCGTCAGCGAATGCGCGAAGAAATAGTAGAAGCCGACGATCGAGACGATGAACTCGGCGATGATTTCGCTGGATTCCAGCCAGCCGAGCTGCTCGCCGCGGTCGAGCGCCACCTGCAGCGCGCCGATACCGACCGCGAGCGCGGCAAATCCGAACCAGTCGAAACGCAAGCCGCGATCCGCCTTGGTTTCGTCCATGAAGGCGAGCAGGCCGAGCACGGTGATGATGCCGAACGGCAGGTTGACGAAGAACACCCAGTGCCAGGTATAGGTCTCGGTCAGCCAGGCGCCGAGCGAGGGGCCCATGATCGGCCCCATCATCACGCCCATGCCCCAGATCGCCATCGCCTTGGCGCGCTCGTGCAGCGCATAGGAATCCAGCATGAC
>Ga0070733_10002146_pt1 | contig 14278 bp, 12 predicted proteins | sample Coa_R1_9_FD_66450 | JGI IMG/M metagenome (GOLD analysis project Ga0070733, IMG submission 66450) | Surface soil microbial communities from Centralia Pennsylvania, which are recovering from an underground coalmine fire - Coalmine... | ecosystem: Environmental > Terrestrial > Soil > Unclassified ... | reverse complement strand
GGTCGAAAAGCGTGGCTTGGCAGCAATCAAACCTGAACTGGAAGCCGTCGCTCACCTCAAGTCAGTTCGGGACCTGCCGTCTTTAGTGGCGGACCTGCGCATGAAGCTTGGTCAATCACTTATTTTTTCCGATGGTTCAACCCAGGATCCCGATAACTCAGAGCAGCAGATCGCCTTCTTAGGCCAAGGCGGCTTGGGATTGCCCGACCGCGATTACTACACCAAGACCGACGCCAAATCGCAGGAGACCCGGCAGAAGTATCTGGAGCACGTTCAGAAAATGTTCGAGCTGATGGGCGAGGCTCCAGCGGCCGCCAAATCGCACGCCCAGATGGTGATGGACATCGAGACGGCGCTGGCCAAGGCCTCGCTCACTCGCGTGGAGCAGCGCGATCCGCACAACCTGTTCCACAAGATGAAGCCCGCGCAGCTTGAGACCCTGACGCCGTCCTTCCGCTGGAGCGATTACTTCGAGGCCGCGAAGGTCGCCACGCCAGGCCACGACCTCCCGGTCGTCAACGTCAGTGAGCCGGCGTTCTACAAAGAGCTGGAGGTTCTGTTGAAGACGCGCGCGATGGACGACTGGAAGACCTACCTGCGCTGGCACCTGGTACACGCCAATGCCGCGTATCTTTCTTCCGCGTTTGCGAACGCCAATTTCGATTTCTTCAGCAAGTATCTCCGTGGTGTGGAGCAGATGCCTCCGCGCTGGAAGCGTTGCGTTCGCGTCGTGGACGGTGATCTGGGCGAGGCTCTGGGCCAGGTGTTCGTGGCCAAGACTTTCGCGCCCGAAACCAAGCAGCGGGCTCTGGTCATGACCAAAGCCATCGAGACAGCCATGGAGAATGAAATCAAGCAACTACCCTGGATGGGCGAGGAGACAAAGAAACGCGCCCTCGAAAAGCTGCATGGAGTGGTCAATAAGATCGGCTATCCGGATAAATGGCGCGATTATAGCTCGATTAAAATTTTGCGTGACGATTACTTCGGCAACGTGGAGCGCGCGACAATTTTCGAATCCCGGCGGGAGCTGGACAAGATCGGCAAGCCGGTGGACCGCACCGAATGGCAGATGACTCCGCCGACGGTCAATGCTTACTACGATCCGCAGATGAACGACATCAACTTTCCGGCGGGGGTGTTGCAACCGCCGGTGTTCGACCCCAAGTCCGACGACGCTCCCAACTACGGCGACACCGGCGCTACCATCGGCCATGAGCTCACGCACGCCTTTGACGATGAGGGCCGCCAGTTCGACGCCACCGGGAATCTCAAGAACTGGTGGACCAAGAAAGACGGCAAGGAATTCGAGGAGCGCGCGAAATGCGTTTCCGATCAGTATTCGCAATACACCGTGGTGGACGAAGTCAAACTCAACGGCAAGCTGACGCTGGGTGAAGACATCGCCGATTTGGGCGGCACTTTACTGGCGTTTCTGGCGTGGAAATCCGTGACCAAGGATCAGAATCTTCAACCCATCGACGGCCTGAGCCCGGATCAGCGCTTCTTCGTGGGCGCGGCACAATGGGCCTGCGGCAGTGAGCGTCCCGAGATCAAGCGCATGAACGCCATCACCAATCCGCATTCGCCGCTGGAGGACCGGATCAACGGCGTGGTCTCGAACATGCCCGAATTCCAGAAAGCGTTTTCGTGTAAGATCGGCCAGCCTATGGTACGCGAGCACATGTGCAAGATCTGGTAATCAAACGAACGAATGCAATCGTTTCGTACTCGGGCCGCGGACTAAGCACTTTTTTTTAATTCGCCCGTAACCGATCCCCTTTATAATCGCGCTGAGGTGAACCAATGCGATCGGGATCGTTATACATATTTCGACATATGTCTGTCGGCATATTTCTTGCCTTCTCCTTGCTGATTTGCTCGCCCGGGGCAATCGCCCAGATTCGGCCGGCGTTTGTCACAGCCGCGACTCAGGGAGCAAACACGCCCTTTGCATTCTCCGATTGCATGCCCTATACCGGACCTCTGAGCGCGGTGTCCGTTCCCGTCAATGGCTCGGTCAATCTTTACATTCAGATTGCATCTCCTCAGACCACCGACCTGGTATTCCAGCTTGCCGCGCTGAATCCGGCATATGTCGCCGCCGGCAACCGCGTTCAAGGCTTCCTGCCTCAGGTCACCATCCCGGCCGGGCAACTTAGCAGCAACACTTTCACGATCTACGGCATCACCGTCGGGGCCACCACTCTGAACGCCTACCTGCTTCCGGATACCGTCGATCCGGTGATATCGATTCCGGCCGGCGCCTGGGGCATCACCAACACCACCGGATCGATACAGCTTCTCGACGCAAACGATCCTAACAATCCCTGCCGCGATCCAGGCTCGCCAAACATCTCGACGAACCCGACTTTGCTTTCGACGTGCGGCTCGCCGATCAAGGGCGTGGCCAGCGATGGTGTGAATCCCCTGCTGGTTCGGACCGAGGCCGGCTTGACGGGAACGGCCTGTTACGAAATCACTTCCACCGGCCCCCCGGACCCAGGAACGATTCAAACCTCAAGCATCGCGACAACCGGCGTGGGCTCCCTGTTCTACGGGTTTTCGCTCTACACGCCTCCCGCCGCCTACGGGGACCCTAGCGATTCGCGCCCGGTCAACATGATGTTCGCGTTTACTCCGCAGGGCACCATGACCAACACAACCAACATCACCATCACAACCACCATCGTTCGGCCCCCGGTTGTGCTGATCCACGGGTTGTGGTCCAGTGCGGCCTCATGGAGCGACGATTTTCTACGGCGGACCAAGCCCGCGAACTTGTATACGACCTATGCGGCCGACTACGCCGCTACGAACGCCGCCAGCTTCGCGACCAATCAAGCCAGGGTGCAGGGTTTCGTCGCGGAGGCGATCAGACAAATCCGCGGCAAGCAGTACGCCGCAACGCAGGCCGACGTGATCGGCCACAGCATGGGCGGCATCCTCACGCGGTTGTATGCCGGCCTGCCTCAATACACGCGAGTGGACAATCTCAACATGGGCGACGTCCATCGCATGATCACCCTGGATACGCCTCACATCGGCACCAATTTTGCGAACCTCCTGGTGGATCTGCACGTCGCCACCCCGGCCGCGACCGAAACTACCGTGAACAACCTCACGCATGGATCGATGACCCAGGGCGCGGTGTGCGACCTGGCGCAGAACAGCACGGGGCTCCAGGGGCTGAACGGCGCCACGAGTCTCACGGCTCAATTCTTCACCGGAACGGGTGGGCCCGCGGGGACCCCCACCAGTCCGGCCCTCTACTGGGGAGGGGCGACGTTCGCCGGGTTTAGTTCCTTCGAGAGCGCCCTCACCGCGCGTACATTTCCTGTTTTCGGCGCCTTCATCTTCCCCCAAGCCACGGTCAACGCATTCCGCTTTCGGGAGATGAACGACGCGGTGGTGCCGCTGTCCAGCCAGCAAGGTGGATTGACGGGCACAATCAGTTACCCGGACCTGCACATGCACATCCCCGCGATCCCCGGCGTGACTCGAGGGATCACGGACGACACTACCGCCGCAACCACCGCGTTCAACACGCTGGACGGACCGGTTACGGGACTGAGTACACCGCTGCCCGGCGTCGGCTCCAGCGGGACCGGCGTGCCCATCCCGCCCGTTCCGGGATTGGGAGCGGCCACTGATGCGGCCAACTACACTGCTCAGTGCGGCGCAGGTGGGCCCATGCGGTTGAATGCCCTGACACCCCCCAGATTCCCCATGACCTCCAGCACATTCGACCCGCGCATCACCGTTACGTCGCCGGCCGCGGGCACCGCCTATGGCTCGTCAGACACGCTGTCGATTTCCGTGCTGGTCGACCCCAGTATCACGGTGGTCGGCTACGGCGTGAATGTTCCCGGGATCGGACGCCTGGATGGGAGCAATCTCACCACCGGCGCCGGCGGGACCACATTCCAGGCGAGCGTCGTCCTCAACGCTTTCTCGGTAGGACCTTTGACGATTCTCCCCGAGGTTTACGACAACCTCGGGAATCTCATTCTCGGAACGCCCATTACGGTGGTCGAGAATTACACCGGCGCTACGCTGACGTCGGCGACGCTGGTGACGCACAATTTTGTGAGCCTGTTGCCGCCGGCGACGCAACAACTGTATCTCACCGGCGGATACTCGGACGGGTCCGAGTTCGACATCTCCCCGGCGGTGATGGGAACAACCTGGACGTCGAGCAATCCATCGGTGCTTACGGTGGATGCCAACGGCAACGTTACGCTTCTGACAACTGGTACGGCGGTGGTCACCGCCACGAACGGCGGTTTCACGGATTGGGCGTCGTTCGTCGTCGAAAATCCCGCCACTCCACTTCCTCCGGCTGACTTTACGTCGCAAGTAAGCATTCAAAAGACGGGCCTCCGGCTGAATCGCAACACCGGCTTCTATGTCCAGACCGTCACGCTGACCAACACTTCCGGAATACCACTGGCTGGACCGCTATACCTGGTTGTTTCGGGGATCCCGGCGGGCGTCGCTCTCATCGGGATCAACGGTGTCACCGCCAATATCGCGCCGGTGGGTAGCGACTACTTCACTCTACCGCTGGCCGGCGAGGGCCTGAACATGTCGCCGGGCCAGGTTGTGAGCCTCCAATTCCAATTTCTAGATGGCAGCCAAATCCCGCTCAACTACTCGCTGAGCGTGATGCGGACGTCGGTGGCCCCATGATCCATCCAAGTGCCGCCATGATATACCAAAGGAAAAACCCTCTCATGAAGAACTTCGCCAAGATTGCCTCGGCCGCCCTTTTGAGCCTGCTGGGATCGCCGCTGCTGTACGCAAATCTCTCCTACCAGGTAAGCATCAACACCAGCCCGCTCTCCGGCGTCAGCGGGTACATGGATTTCAATCAGTATGGTGGCATCCCCTTCCAGGACAACGTCGCCACGATAACCAGTTTCACCAGCGATTCCACCCTGGGAGGCACTTTTACCCAGGGCGACGTCGCCGGCACCTTGACGCCTGGACCGCTTACTCTGACGGCGGATGCCTTCGACAGCGAGTGGCTCCAGACGGTCACCTTCGGCAATACCACCACCTTCGTGCTGAATGTCACGACGAATTTCACATCCGGGTCGACGCCGGATTCGTTCGCGTTCTTTCTTCTGGATTCGACGCAAACTCCGTATGCGACCTCGGATCCGTCGGGAGCGGACTCGATTTTCGTGATCGACCTTACGGGCGGGACCACAGCCCCGCAAGTTTTCGTCTCGACGGATCCGAACGTTCAGTTCACGGCGACCGTGACGCCGACCACCTCAACCCCGGAAGTTAGTCCGGGGCCATCGGCCGGGCTCGGGCTTGCGGTGATGCTCGGGTTTATTTTCCTCGCCAGGCGAAGCCGGGGCATGTGACCGCCGATTCCAAGGTCTTCGTCGCTGTACTTGCGCTCCTGCAAGTTGCCGGGATCGCTCTGTTTTTCGCGTCGAAAGTCAGGATTTCATTTGGCGTCAGCGCGGTGTTGTCCCTGCTGGTCCTGGTGGTGACCGCCAGTTCCTGGAATCAAATTACGGGAGGGGAAATCGTTTTCCTGGCTGGAGAAGGTGCCCTTGTCATCGGCGCAATCGCCGGCGCGGTTGGGCGCGCTTCGGTAGCGATATGGTGGATTATCTGGACCGCCAATTTGCTGATGCTGGCGTTCCTGGTCTACGGCGCCTTTTTCTTTCATATCTTTACTTGAATGTCCCCCCTTGACTTGTAGCCCTGGCAGCACGCTGGCTCAGCATCGCCGAGGCTTTCGCCAACAGATCCTGTTGTGTAAAAGGCACGCGGATTTCGGACGAGCCTTGCGCGACTTCCTCTACCATGCTGAGCGCTTGTGGACTTCGCCCAGCGCGACGGCCTCCTCCTCATCGCCCGCCTCGATCGTTTGCGGGCGCGGCCAAGCTGCCATATACTGGTTTCCAAGCCCAGCCAGAGCCCTCAGACAGTGGAGCTGGTACCGGCTCAGGAGGAAACATGAAAACGACATTCTGTTTGATCGCGTGCGGCCTGCTGGCCGGAACCGCCGCAAGTGCGGGCACGGTCGCCAGCTTGTACGGCACGATCAACTGCTTCGGGCTGTCCGGCGTGACTTCCTGCCCGGACGGGTCGGATTGGGAAACGGGGCTCGGGGGTGCTTTTTTTCACGACTATCGCGATGCCTACGATCTAGCCAACGCCCCTTTGACGGACATCTGGGCGTCTCCCGTGGATCCTACATGGAACCAGCCGACTTACTCGACCGCCGGTGCGGTGAGCGCCACTCTCAGCATGCGCATCGCGGGGATCGCGGACATCGATGGTCCCGACACCGTACTTTTTGACGGGAGCGTCCTTGGTGTGATTCCAGCCAATAACGCCGCAGACGCATTTCAGGAAGTGCTGACCTATACATTCTCCGTTCCCATCGGCTTGCTGGATGGCAATGACAGCGTTGAGATCGAGACCGCCGGAAGCGACGGGTACATTATCGACTATTCGCAACTGACCGTCACCACCGGCAGCAGCGTCCCGGAGCCGGCGACGTTCGGGCTGCTCCTGCTGGGATTTGGGGTGCTCGGCGCAGCCAAGGCGCGCCGGCCCGAGCCTAAGGCCAAAACAGCGAAATTAGCGTAGTCGGATCTGAAAACCGCGTGCGAACGCGCGCGGTTCAGAAGGCGTTTTCGAACCGCGACCGAAAGGAAGCGGCGTACGCGGCCTCTCGCGACTCGGCACGAGCCCTAGCTTTGGACGACCTTATTCGCGGAAGCCCTGGCGGCACGCTGGCTCAGCATTGCCGAGGCTTTGGCCAGCAGATCCTGTTGTGTAAAAGGCACGCGGATTTCGGACGAGCCTTGCGCGACTTCCTCTACCATGCTGAGCGCTTGGAGCGAAGGATGGAATCCGCGAAGGTGCGTCAGGAGTTCGGTGGCGTGCGTGCCGGCGGCGATCAACAGATCCAGCGAGCCTTCGTGGACTTCGCCCAGCGCGACGGCCTCCTCCTCATCGCTCGCTTCGATCAGGTTGTAGCCTGCGGTCTCGAAGAAGTTGTGCAGTTCCAGGCGAACGGATTCGCGCGGCTCAACCAACAGAATTGCGGCCGGCGGGGGGGCGGGAAGCTCGCTGGCGGCGCCGGCAACCAGCGTTTGGTCGGCCACGCGCGGGATCAGCAGCTCAATGCGCGAGCCGCCGTTGGGGTTGGAGCGGGCCGACACGTAGCCGCCGCACTCCGCCGCCAGCCAGTGCACCTGCGCCAGCGCCAGACCGGAGCCACCAGCGGAGGCGGGGTCGAACAGGCGATCAATATCCGGCTCCGTGGCCGAGTAGGCAAGGGCCATCAGAACATACGGTTCGGAATGCGCGCCATGCGGAAGGTCCACCCGCATGGTCTCGATCTGGAGCTGCCCGCCTTGCGGCATGACGTCGCAGGCATGCGTCACCAGATTCAGAATTGCCGCCTCCATCTGCGCCACGACCACCTTGATTTGCCCGGTACCGGGAGAGGGCCGGATGGCCACCCGGATATTGCTGCCCGCCGCGGATTCGATCAGCCGGGCCATGCGCCGCAGCAGCCCGTTCAGGCCTAGCGTCTCCGGCTGCCACACCTGCCGGGTGCCGAAAGCTTCCAGACGCCGGGTGATTTCGTCGGCGGCGACCGCGGCCCGATGAATTTCCTCGAGGGGTCCCCGCGCAGCGGAGTAATCGCCGAACTGGCGCAGCAGAAGCTCATTCTGCTTGCGGACGATCGAGATGAGGGTGGTGTATTCGGCAGCGGCGCCGGCGGCCAGCTTCCCGGCTGCCTCCAGGCGGTGGGCCTGGCGCAGTTGCCGCTCCTCCCAGCGATGGGCGCTGGCATCGCGGAAGGTCAGCACCACCCCCAAGACTTCTTCCTTCGTGCGGACCGGCGCGACGAACCCGTCCACCTCGATCTCCCAGCCCTCGCGGGAGATGAGCCGGGTGCGGCGGTCCAACTCCACCGGCGCATCCCGCAGCAGCGCGATCGGAATCGGATCGAACTGGCTTTCGGCCGCGGCTACCACGCCAGGCTCATTCTCGACTGCACCCAGACTCAGATGCACGACTTTGTAAACCGGTTGACCTTCGGCTTCCGCTTGGGTCCAGCCCGTGTACCGCTCGGCGGCGCGGTTGAGCATACGCACCCGGCCGTCGGCGGTCACCACCACCGCAGCGTCGGCGATGGAGGCGAGGATCGCGCGCAGCCAGGCTTCCCGCTCCTCCAGAAGGCGCTCCACGCGATGCTTCGCGATGGCCATTTCGATCCCGGTTTGAAGCGCCGCCGGGCCCAGCGGTTTGACGATGTAGCCGAACGGGCCGGCCAGTTTGGCGCGATCCAAAGTGCCCCGGTCGGCGTGCGCGGTCAGGAACAGGACAGGCAGGTGGTGGCGCGAGCGAATCTCCAGCGCCGTCTCGATCCCGTCGCGCTGGCCATCGATACGAATGTCCATCAGCACGATCTCGGCCTCGGGAGCCAGATCCAGCGCCTCCTCGGCGGTGGACGCCGGACCGATGACCTCGTGGCCCAGCGACTCCAAACGGCGTGCGATATCGTGGGCGATCAGCCCTTCGTCCTCCACCACCAGGACTCGATAAGATCGTGAGGGTTCAGGATGCCGGATCGTCATCTGCCGGGTTTGCCTCCAAAACAAGGTTGTGGTGCGGGGGGCGGGATTTTCTCCGGCTGAAACGCCTGAGAGGCCCTTGATTGTGTGCGAGTTCCTCAACGACGGGGACGACCCGGGTTATCTCCAGTTTATGCTTCTGCGGTCGTTAAAGCGTTTGTCCGTGAGGTGGCTGCAGCCCCCCTGGCTCTGGAGAGCGTTCTGCGTAATCGGAGTAAACCTGCCTGCTTTGGGCACGATTTTCCGCAGATTAACGCGGCAACGGAATCCGCTCGATCTCGACCTTCCGGTGCAGCGTGTTCTGGTAGAAGAACCGAAGTGAGCAGACCGCCTGAATATAGGTGGACAGCTTCACCCGCCTTTCATTGAGCAGGTGCAGTTGCCACGTCCGGACCTCTTCTGAGCCAAGCTGATCCGGCGGCTTGTTGAAGTGTTTGGCAAACTCGGCGACGAAACGTATGTAGCATCGCACGGTGTGGGGCGAGTAGTTGCGAATGCGTAGATCTTCCAGCATCCGCTGTCTGAGTGAAGTCATCGGTGAAACCTCCACCGATCACGACATCAAGAATCGCTTCGCCTAGGGAAATCGCACCTGGCCGAAGCGTGGCCGTGCAAGCTGGTTTAACATAATGCGGATTTCCGAGGTTTCGGAAAAGAGCGTTCCTGCGGCAAGAAAACGCATAAGTTTACGTAAGATATCTTATGCGACAACAGCCGCTAACGCGATTCACACCACTCGACACCTTTGCGCATCACGAGCCGTGTACATCGGCCAGGCATGTGCGGCGGAACCGGCAACACATCACCTGGCTTCCAAAGACCTAGCCGCCGAAGGGTCTCTGGCGTTTCTGAATCGATGACCGCGAGAGGATTTCCGTCGCCGTAACCGGTATGACCTCGATATCTCAACACGCGCGAATACTCACTGTCAGAAGTTCGCTTGTAAACCTCGACGAAGTACGTAAATGGTGCATCGCTTGTCGGATACGCGACGATTACGCTCCCCATCAGAGGGCCGCTCTCGACCAATCGGGTTTCCTCGTTGTTATTCCTGCCCGTCATGTTGAAGAAAACGACACGAAACCTCTCCGCTTTTCGATCGTAGGCGAACAGGAACATCGAAACTCCACAATTTCCATTCGCCCCGCGATTCATACAGCTCTTTATCTTCAGCAGTGGAAGCGTTTTCCCTGGTCCCGAAAATACAACGTCGCTCGCAAGGAGTTCGTGGAATGTCGGCTCTCCGGAAACGAAGCTAACGTTCTCTTCTCGATACTTTGCAAGAAACATCTCCTCTGAACAGTCCGGCTCGCCGTTCTCTACAAAGCAAAAAGATACTGCTCCTATCCGGCTACCCGCACCGTCCTCGACGCTACTCTCCTCATCAGGCTGCTTAGCAACAACCAAGCTCCACCGGGATCTCGTTTGAAATGGCTGTGTCAGGTCCAGGTGCGTGACGACCTTGGAGTGGATTCCAAACTGTGCCGACAGTTTCGAGATCACCGCCTGATCGATTGCGGTCGCATCGAGACGCGTCTGTGCGTCAACGCCGCCAGCCACGAGTATCAACGTGGCGGCAAAGATTGCCGCGTATCTGGATTTCATAGTCAGATTTTCTCAAACGGGACGCCCTGGAGGTCGGAGATCGCCCGCTCAAAACAAACCTCTGAGGCTCTCTGCCGCTTGCGGCTTAGTTCAACGTCTATGTGGCACTAAAAATCAGTTCTCAGAAGGGCGATCAGCGCGGTCGATCACCAAGATGTCCGTCGCGGCTTTCTTAGCTTCCACTCTTAGCCCGAGTTGCTCCTGAATCGCCGCCAGCCAGGCGTCGGTCAGGGCGGGCGGATCGGTCCGGCCGGCTGCCCTGGCATTTTCGAGCTTCCTCATATCGAATGTGTATTCGTAGGTTCCTGCGAGGCCGGTCTTGTCAATCAGCGGACGATCCAGAGGCCCGCGGAGCATGATGAGGAGGTGTTCCATCGTTCCCTTGAAAACGGGCGGCACCGTGGCTGGACCGTCTGGGGAGACCTCCTTCATCTTCGGCCTGTTTTTGCCTACCGTCACCTCATACACTGGGAGATCCTTCGTTTCGTGCCGCAGCTTCAGATTGAATCGCTCGGCCAGCAAAGCCTGGAGCATCAACCGCACTTCGGCGGAACTCGGGGCGCCGACCGGCGCCTTGGCATTGATGAGATATCTGTCGCCGCCCTGTTCCAAAGCCCAGGCGGGTCCGCCGGAGACTTGATCTTCCCTCACGTTGTACGCAGCCACAATCAAGCCGGTCAAAGTTAGAGGCCAGAAATCGATTCTGCTCCCGGAGATATCAAAGCTATTTGTTTGGGGCGGTGCAATGAAAGTATTTGCTGGCAATCGATATAACTTGATCGACGCCACCTCAAACGCCGGAGGTGGAGGAGGCTGACCGAACGCGGTGCACACGGCGACAATTGCAACTGAACTGGCACCCGCTGTTCGCATAGTCACTCTCCTCAGGCGGGTCGGGGCCGCTCCTCAATGTAGCAGTCTCTGAATCTCCAACGCGGGCAATCTTATTAGATCCGCCACGGAATCGACGATTGCATTCGCGATCAACCGCTCGGCCTCCTGTCCGGCGTCAGTTTGACCCTTGCGACTGATTTCTCCTATCTCGGCCCATGTCGGCCGCAGCGGGCGTCGTGCGGCCTTCAGGAGGGCCTGCTGCCGATCCTGCGGCATCGCCTTGATGATCAGCACCACATTGACAAAGTCTTGGGTGTGTTTAAGACCGTCGGCAATCCTCGCAGGTTTATGCTCGCTTGTGAATTCCTTCAAGTCAATCCAGGTAAAACATTCTTGGGCCCAGACACCGTAGCTTTCCCGGACGTTGTTGCGTTGTTGTTCCTTGATAAGGTCGCTGAGGGTCGTCCTGGTCTGGGCTGGGGTTTGAGCACAACAAGCAGCCAAGAAGAGGGCCGGAACCAACGTCATTCTGATCAGCATAAGTCGTCCCCGTGCGCAGCACCCTACTGGCCACCAACGCCCGGAATGAGATCGGCGACCTTCTGAAATGGAAGAACCACCGTTAACCACGGCGCCACGCGGCCCAGCTGATCACTTCTGTCTTCCATAGGAGCCTCGTTAGGATCGCCCGTGGAGGATGTGATTAGAAAATAAACGCCCCCCCGGTTCGTCGTTTTCAATACCGCGGTCTGGTTCTTGCGACATGTCTCGGCGCCGTCTCCAACAATCATGTTCAGGCCGGTGGAACTCCTTGCAATACGGCTGAGCAAAGAAACAACCGCAGTGCACGCACCCATGCTTGTTCGGGAGAGGAGGTCGCTCCTGATCGCCCCGAGCAGGTTGCCGAACTGTATCTTGAACTCTTCGTCCTTTTTGTCTTGTTCAGGTTGACACCTAGCCTGAGCCTTGGCGGCGGCCTGCTTTCCCATCTCAGGGGAAAGAACGGTAATCTCGCTCGGCACGTTCGCCCCTTTACAGGCGGCAAGTTGCCGTCTTGGCACTGCGTAGTCGGTGCCCATCTCATCCCACGGCTTCTCGCTAAAATGGAAAACGGTTACCGTCCTTATTCCACACGAGTCGATGATCAGCGGAAGCTGGACCATCAGCTTAGTCACGACGCCCTCTCGGCTGTGGGCGTTGACGCTGGCGGTATCATCCATCCATAGATCGAGCCCGTCAGCGCATTTGGCGGCCGCGTGCGCCGGGACAGTCAGGGCTCCTAGGGCGACTATGGCGAGGAGGGACGCAACAGACCCGACGTCTTTGACCCTTCGTTCAGAGTCGGCTGGCTTGGCATCCACGCGGTGAGGCTTGAGCGCTGTATCTTGAAGCGATGGATCTCCGGAGATGTCATCATCGTCATCTTCTCTCTCACCGTTGCGCGCCAGGAAGCGCTTCACCCACTCCACGAACCCGTTAAGCTGAGCCAGATATCTAGTATCGTCACGGTGTTCAACCGCATAGTAGTGGGACCAATTAAAATCGTGCCCCAATACAAGCAGCTCTCCTGCAAGCAGCGGGAGAAGCAGACCCAGAGCCGCAAATGATAGGCCCGTGAGGATGATCTGTACGTCGATGACTCCCGACAAAGGAGTGCGGCTCCCCAGCACGATCCCAGCCATGACCACGGTCAGCACGAATGTGATCATGGTGAGAACTACCATTCGTCGGCGGACCGCCAGGGGCCGGCGCGTGACGCGCATCATCGTCCCAAAGAGACCCCCCTTAAAGATTAAGGACAGCACACCAGCAATGATGGCGCCGGCAACGGCACCGGCTTGGGGTGATACCGATAGCCACCCGCCGCGGGCCAATAGAGCCGCGACGCCAGAATCCAGCAGCACACACGCCAAGGCACCCACGTTAAGCCAGAGAGCAATCACTTGTTCGTATTTGCTTTCGGCGGGTTCATCCGAAGTAGGCTTCGCCCCCCGCCTGCGCTCGTACTGCTGGGAGTACTCCATTTTCCGGTTCTCGTTCCCCTTCCTGATCCTCAGGACCTCAGAGTCAACCTTGACGCGCTCTTCCGCCGCTTGCGCTTTCTGATCCTCGATCAATCCCGCTTCCTCGATCTTGAGTCTGGATGCTTCAACATCCATCCGGTCATCGTCAGAGACATGGAACCCTACCATCTTTAGCAGAACGCTCAGTAATCTCTTTAGCATTGGACTCCCCTGAAAACCCCTTCTGTGTCAAGATGTCTACATCTTGATGCGAGCATCTTATTACTTCGGTGCTAGGGTGTCAAGCGGGGGTGTAGTAAGGGTTTTTTAAGTAGGAACTAATGGTGCGAGGTAAAGATGGGGGTATGCAAACGCTCTGCCTGCTGGAGCAGGGGGGCAGGCGGACTTGTACTAGATCAGCGCTACCAGTGCTCCATGCCTACTTGAACCAGCTGAACTATACCGTCCCCTGGCTTCATCCGTTTCGTAGCACATCGCTCTACAAGCCGCCAGTACAGATCCTGCGGGATAGTCACCGTAGTCCTTATGGGCTTTCCCGCGCCTTCCGCCGGGCGCTCCGGAGCCTTCGCAACGGCCGCGCCGTTTTGGTGGTTACTGGACATTGAACTGCCTCCATTGTATAAGGGAACACATACTAGCCATGCCTACTTGGATGTCTTCCGTGGCGCCTTGGCCTTAGGTTTTGCACTTTGGCGACGCCCATCCTTTTGATTGGACGCGTAGTAGAATTCGATCATCTCGTTTACAAGGCTACTGCGGCTTCTCTGGAGTCGGTCTGCGCATTCGTCGAGTCTTTCAAGATTGTCTTTGGTGAATGAAATGCTGGCGACTTCCTTGGTGCGCGTCCGTGTGGCCAAATGGCAGCTCCCATAACTTAGATATGTTAGATATACTAAATGTGTTAGCCAGCCTTGTCAAGATCTTTCTGTCGGGGTTGGAAACGCGGTACTCACGGTACATTTCTATCATACGGCCTTTCAGTCTCGGCAATATGAATAACGATTTCGTTAATTCGTCAGCGTCGCGCCGACTGGACTCGTTAAGGTGACGCGTTTCCTCTCCCCGCCGTTTCATCCGCGCTGTGCCTTCACCAAACGGAATCCTTCCTGCAAGAGATCAACCATCGCGATCCCCTGCTGCGCCGCGTAACTCTTGAACTCCCGGTGAAACTCCTGGGGCACTTTGAAGTTG
>Ga0070733_10002142_pt1 | contig 14291 bp, 10 predicted proteins | sample Coa_R1_9_FD_66450 | JGI IMG/M metagenome (GOLD analysis project Ga0070733, IMG submission 66450) | Surface soil microbial communities from Centralia Pennsylvania, which are recovering from an underground coalmine fire - Coalmine... | ecosystem: Environmental > Terrestrial > Soil > Unclassified ... | reverse complement strand
CCGATAGCCGGCCCGCCCCATAAGCCCGCGACTTCAATCCGCGCTGCACCGCCTCGCAAATCCCCAGGTCTTCTTCCTGCACGCGGGCGCCCACGGCTACGCTTTCCTGGTTATATTCCCGCCGCCCCTCGCTCACGTCGGAGAAATAAAAATCAAAAATTACACGGCAGTGATCAGCGTCAACTGGCAATACCAGGTTGGTGTCCATGTAGCCTTCGTAACAGTTGATCATCAGGTTGGGATACTGCCAGAAATACCACGCCCGGTCGCCTTTGCGGGTCGCGCCGGTCGCTTTGTCTTCATCAGACGACACCATGGGACTCGACTGCAAACAATAGCGGTCTTCGTTTTCGATGGTGTATTCCTTGTAGTCCAGCACCGAATTCAGGCCTTTGTGCAGATGCGGAACGTGGTATCCGCCATCAAGATAGTTATCCACGAAAACTTTCCAGTTGCACGCGATGTCGTAGACACGCGTGTCAAAGTAATGCAGTTTGTTGACTCCCAGGGGTGCAACCCGCTTGGCCAGTCCACCGAGAAAGTCGCGCAGCGACGCGGCCTGCAAATCGAGATTTACGAAGACGAAATTTTCCCAGGCTTCTGCCCGTGCCGGAGGCAAACCATTTTTCTGCCGCTCAAAGTCCAGAACTCCGTCGAACTCCGGCATGCCTTTCAATGAACCATCCAGCCCGTAGTTCCATCCGTGATAAGGACAATGCAGAATCGCCGCCTGCCCGCAAGGCTCCGTGACCACCGCCGCCGCATGGTGACGGCAAACGTTATACATGGCGCGCAAGATGTGGTCGTTACCCCGCACCACCACAATGGGTTCGCCGGCAATGGTGGTAGTAACGAACTGCCCCGGCTTCTCCACCTGTTCCCCGCGCCCCACCAACTGCCAGGTGTTGCTGAATACCGTCTTCGTTTCCAACTCGGCAATTCGCGGATCCACGTACCAGGAGGCAGGAATAGTCGAAGCCTCAGCCAGCGCAGCCTTCTCGTTATAGAGCGCGAGGATGTCCTTCACGGAGGGCATGAGGGGAATCGCTTACTGGCTGGTGCCGATCGCCCTCTTCAACACATCCAGAAACTGCGCGATGCGTGCTTCCTTGCGCTCCGCAGGTCCTCCCTGGCGGCGGAAGAGTCCAGGATCGAGCTCTTCGGTCAACAGCGCATCCTGAAAACGCTCGATCGTCCAGTCGAGGATGGAAACGATCATCTCTTGGTCGAGATCGCTGCGCAGTTCTCCCCGTTCCCGGCCAAAGCGCACGAAGGCAGCCGTGCCATAAGGATCCTCGGCCATCATGAAGCGATTGATCTCGCGTTTCAGAGCAAGGTTTGTGCCGTAGTTCCCCAACAGCGAAACCCGATAAGGAATCCAGTCTTCGTGCACCAGATGTTCGGTCCGCGTCAGCCAGTAGCGAAGCACTTCGAAGAATCCCCGCTCGCGAACCTCAATCGGCGCATCCAGATAGCGGGGAAACGATCGTGCAGCCTTCTTATAAACTTCAAAGAACAGGCCGTCTTTGCTGCCGAAATGCTGGAAAATAGAGCCCTTCGCAATGCCCAGCATCGCCGCCAGGTCGCCCACTCGCGCGGCGTCATAGCCTTGCTCGGCGAAGTGCCGCATGGCGGCGTCAATGATCCGGGCTCGCTTGCCCTCCGATCGCGGCCGGGCGGGCAGGTCACGATAGCGTGGGGGAGAAACAACACTGCTGCTGATTGCGCTCATTGTCTGACCTCAAGTCATGGAACTCTACTGGAAAAGCTTTCTGATTTCAAATCTGTTTTTTTGTTCCTGCGGATTAATGTAACCTACCACAGCTTGATCTGTTCCTGACTTCTGGTCAGAGCATGCCTGCCGAATCCTCCAAATTGTATGACGCTATCGTAGTTGGGGCCGGCCACAACGGCTTGACGGCTGCTGCCTACCTGGCGCGTGCCGGCCTCACTACGCTGGTGCTCGAGCGCCGTGAAATTGTCGGCGGCTGTTGTGTTACCGAAGAAATTGCACCCGGCTGCCGGGCCTCGACCACTTCTTATATCGCGAGTATGTTGCGGCCTGAAGTGATCCAGGACTTGAGGTTGGCCGACTTCGGCCTGCGCATGATTCCCTGCGATCCCGCGATCCAGGTTCCATTTCCTGACCGTCATGTCGTCCCTTGGTGGGTGGATCGCGAGCGCGCCAAGGCGGAATTCAGTAAACTCTCCGCCAGGGACGCCGACACTTTTGTCCACCTGGACGATCAACTCAAGAAACTGGCGCGCTACCTGCAGCCGTTCTTCCTCGAACCTCCACCGGTAATCGATACCACCAGCCTGGGCGGGTGGATGGACCTCGTCCGCGCCGGCAAGCGGTTCCGCGGAATTTCCAGCAGTGAGATCTCGCAACTGATTTCGTTCCTCACCGGCAGCCTGGGCGAATTTCTAGACAACCACTACGAATCGGAAAAGATGAAGACCATGTTTCTTGCCAACAGTGTCTATGGCAAGCATGGTGGGCCCTATCAGCCAGGAACGGCTATCGGCCTGCTCTTCCATCTGCTGAGCGGCGGCGAGCACGAAATCCAGGGCTTCTACGGGCACGTCATCGGTGGCATGGGTTCCATCACCCAGGCGCTTGCAGCTTCTGGCCGAAAGCTGGGGGCCGAAATCCGCACTTCCGCCCCCGTCGCACAAATCAAGGTGAGCCGCGGCACGTCGCGTGGTGTCATCCTGGAAGATGGCACCGAGATTCGCTCACGCATCGTGCTCTCGAACGCCGACCCCAAGCGGACTTTCCTGAAAATGGTTGCTCCCGGCGAACTTCCGGAGGATTTCCTGCAATCCGTCCGCTGCATCAAAATGGACGGTCCCTGCGCCAAAGTGAATCTCGTGCTGGCGGAGGAACCGCGCTTCACTGGAACTCCCGCCAACGCCACCCCGCTGGAACGAACTTTCTTCACTCTGGTGCCTTCTCTTGCCTTCGCCGAGCGCTGCTACGACATCGCCAAGTTCGGAGACATTCCAGAAGAACTCTGGGTGGATTGCGTGGTCTCGTCCAACGCGGACGATTCACTTGCCCCCAAGGGCAAGCACATTCTCACCTGCTTCGTGCAATATGTTCCGTATCGTTTGCGCAACGGCACTTGGGACGAGAAGCGTGAATTGCTCGGTGATCGCGTGGTCAGGAAAATCGCTGAGTATGCGCCCAATGTTTCCGGCTCAATTCTCGCTCGCCAGGTACTGACGCCGCTCGACCTTGAACGCACCTACGGCTTGACCGAAGGCAATATCTTCCACGGAGACCTCCGGCTGGAGCAGCTTTTCTTCATGCGCCCGGTGCCTGGGTGGTCGCAATACCGCACCCCCATCGCTGGCCTTTATCTTTGCGGCGCCGGCGCTCATCCCGGCGGAGGAGTTACCGGCGCCCCCGGCCACAATGCAGCCCGGCAAGTTCTGCGCGACTGGAAGAAGGTGAAGGCGGTATAGATTACCGAGGTTCTGGCCTGCCGCTGCTTCTGCGGTGTTGCCGCTATAATATGAACTCTCATGAAAGTCCGCGTGATCCTGTTTTTGACGGGTGCCTTGTTTGCGTGCGCCACGGCGCTTCGCAGCCAAGATGCCACTCCGGCTGATCTGCCTTCCGCTCCATCGTCGGCGCGAAAACAAACCCAGGCTCCAAAACCATCCACGCCGCCGCAGGCCGAAACCGGCCAGCAACCGTCGCCGCCCGCCAGTCAATCGCAGCCAGCCGCTCCGCCCCAGCCAGAGACTCCGCCTCCCGCCGCAACTACACCTGCTGACGACGGCGTCGCCACCATCGTCAAACGGGTGAACGAAGTCAACGTCGTGTTCACCGTCACTGACAAGCACGGCCGCTATGTAAGAGACCTGAAGAAGAATGACTTTAAGATCGTTGACGACGAAAAACCTGTGCTTGAGATTCGCAGCTTCCGCTCAGAAACCGATTTGCCGCTGGAAGCGGGCTTGTTGATCGATGCCAGCAATTCCATCCGTGACCGTTTCAAGTTCGAGCAGGAAGCCGCCATCGAGTTCCTCAACCAGACTCTGCGCCGGAGATATGACCGCGCTTTCATCGTCGGCTTCGATGCTACCCCCGAGGTCACGCAGGACTTCACCGATAGCACCGAAGCGCTCTCCATCGGAATCCGCGCGTTGCGCCCGGGCGGTGGCACGGCACTGTTTGATGCCCTCTACTTTGCCTGCCGCGACAAACTGCTGAAGAGTTCTCCCAATGGGGCCGTCCGCCGGGCCATCATCCTGCTCAGCGACGGCGATGACAACCAGAGCCACGTAACCCGCGAGGAAGCCATCGACATGGCAGAGCGGGCGGAAGTCGTGGTGTACACCATCAGCACCAACCTCATGGGGAGCGGCGGGAAGCATGGCGATAAAATCCTGGAACGCATCGCCGATGCTACCGGCGGACGCTCTTACGTTCCTTTCCAACTGACCGAAGTCGCCAATGCTTTCGCCTCCATTCAGGAAGAGTTGCGTAGTCAGTACGCCGTTTCCTACAAGCCGGCTGATTTCCGGCCCGATGGCCGCTACCGCACCATCGAAATCTCCACCAAGCAGAAAGGTCTGCACGTTCGCAGCCGCCGTGGCTATTACGCGCCGCTGCAATAGGAAATTCCATGCCGGGATACTCCGGGACCCCTCTGCCCAGCAAGCTTGGAATCAAGGAGCAATTCCGCGTTCTCCTGCTGGATATTCCTGCCGATGTTGAAGCTGAATTGAAAGAGGCTTTAGCAACCTGCAAGAGGGTAAAGAATGTCCGCGCCCCGCTTGATCTCGCCATGCTCTTCGTCAAGAGCGCCGCTGGCCTGAAGAAGAAATTCCCTCAGGTGGCTAAGAAATTGGCGCCCTCCGGAATGCTGTGGGTCAGCTGGCCGAAGAAGACCTCCGGTGTGATCACGGATCTTACCGAACATGTCGTTCGCGAGATCGGATTGCAAACCGGCCTGGTCGACGTCAAGGTCTGCGCGGTGAACGAAATCTGGTCAGGACTGAAGTTCGTGATCCGGGTGAAGGATCGGCCGGCGCGAGGAACCAGACCTGGGAAGTAAGCGATTGCCATCCTGAGCCAGCCTTCGGTGCGCAGCGGAAGATCACGCGCACGCTCACTTCCTTGGCCTACTCCGCCTTCGGTACCGCATAATACCCGGCCCGTGACTGGATTTTGTAATCCTTGTCGTTAGTGCGAATCTCTATCTTTCGGAACGTCCCATCCAGCCTGGCGTTGGTCGGCGTATAGCCCAGGTTGTACTGGCTGCGCAGTTCGTGCGCAATCTGATCAAATCCCTCTTTTAGCTTTTCGAACTTGTTCCCGACTTCAATCACCCGCCCGCCGGTTTCCTTGGTGAGCTTGTTCATCTCGCCGCCGCCGAAGCCGCCCCACATCCCTCCGCGGTCCGCAATCAAGAGCACATAACAGATTGCATCCGATTTTTGTGCCGCTTCAATCGCATCCTGGATCTTCAGCTTGCTGCCTTCATCCTCGCCGTCTGTGAGCAGGATCATCGCCTTTCTCCCCACCTGCTGCGCCAGTTCATCGTGCGCGGCCAGGTACACGGCGTCATAGAGCATGGTGCAGCAGCCGTGACTCATGGTCGGAACCGGCCCTCCTCCCATGCCTGTCATGCCGCCTCCACCGCCAATCTTGGCGTTGTTCATTGCTCTTTTCAGAAGACGAGTGGAGTTGGTGAAGTCTTGCAGCAAATCCACGTCGGAATCAAACCCCAAAACAAACGCCAGATCTTTTTCTCTCAGGATCTCATCCAGAAATTGCCCTCCCACCACCTTTTCCATGTCGAGCACCCGCGTCTGGCTGGGACTGGTGTCAAACAGAATGCCGAGCGTCAAGGGCAGATTCGATTCCGCCGCAAAATACTTGATGATCTGTGGCTTGCCATCCTCGGAAACCTGAAACTGGTCCTTGGTCAGGCTGGGGATCAGCGCCCCCTTCTTGTCCTTCACATTGAAGAACAGCTGCACCACATTGACATTGACCTTCAGAGTCTCCGCGGTTTGGTCTGAATTCTGGGTTGCTTCTGAGGAAGGTGACTGCTGGGCATGGCCGGCAATGGCCATGCCCGACAGTATCAATAAGAGTACAGCGCCAGGAACACGTAGTGTACGGGTTGTAAGCATCAAGGTATTCTCAGACTAGTTTTGTTAGTCTATTCCTGAACGGTTAGATGCAACAAACTGCTGGGTTCGGAACACTCTCAGAAAGTGGCAAGTGCCGTTAAGCGGAGGCTTGCCTGTGGGGCGACTGGCAATTATGCAGCGAACAGCTGGTGGACTGGCAATCCTATTGTTTTTTCTCGCCTGGGCGCCTGCGACGGCCCAACAACAACCCGACATTCCAGATGCGCCATCCACCTCCCAACCCCCGGCGCCTGCGCCGCCGGAGCTTAAGACCCCTCCGCCCGGCACAAATCCAACCAAGCCGCCCGATCAGCCTCCGTCGGCTTCTTCATCCGATTCCGGCGACGCCCCTCCCGGACCACCCCCACCCATGAAGATCGGCACTACCCCGCCGGGCAGCGCCTCCAAATCCCAGCCGACTTCTCAAGAGCAACTCTTCCAACTCCGGGTCAACGTTAATCAGGTCGTGGTGCCGGTGCGAGTCACCGATGAGTCGGGACATCTGGTCAGTGGATTGTTGTCTACAGATTTTTCCGTCTATGAAGGCGGCAAGAAGCAAAACCTGAATTTCTTTACCAGCGATCCCTTCGCTCTTTCAGTCGCCGTGATTATCGACCTGGGCATGCCCGACATCGCGGTGCAGAAAGTAAACCAAACTTTTTCCACTTTGAGCGGCTCATTTGCCGCCTTCGATGAAGTCGCCATCTACACCTACAGCACCAGCGTCTCGCAACTGGCTGACTTTAACGCCGTCGGTCGCAAGCTGGAAGGGGTGTTGAACGGTCTGAAAACCAAACGCGGCGAACTCAGCGGAGTGCCCATCACCGACGGCCCTTTGGGGCCGCAAGGGCCATCCGTCAACGGCGTGCCGGTCGATTCGCCCACCACCCCGGTCAGCACTCCCTCCAAGCAAGCGCATGTTCTGAATGACGCTATTCTGATGGCCGCGCGCGATCTGGGAAAGCGGCCCAAGGACCGGCGCAAGATCATTTTTGTGATCAGCGATGGCCGCGAGTATCGCAGCGATGCCAACTACGGCACAGTCTTACAGGTGCTGCTCTCCAACGAAGTTCTGGTGTATGCCATCGCTGTCGAAGGCGCCGCCATTCCCGGCTACGGCAAACTCGAGAAGTTGCGCATCCCCGGCCAGGGATACAGCAACATCCTGCCCAAGTATGCCAATGCTACCGGCGGGGAAGTGCTTAGCGAATACTCGCGCACCGCCATCGAGGGCGTCTATTCGCGGATCATTGGCGATGCCCGCAACCAGTACACTCTGGGCTACATGACTCGCGCCACTCCCAGCGATACCCGGCGCGAAATCGAAATCCGCGTTGACCGGCCAGGTTGCAAGTCATCCGATCTGCGTCCTTGCGTGGAAGTATTCTCGAAGGAAGGCTATTACCCTCTGCCAGCGCGCTAAAAGTCTTCAACTCGGTCTTTTGCCCGGCTTCGGCCCGACTCGCATCCGAACGATCATTTCGGGCCATTTTCTTGAAAAGGGCGTATGCTCTTGGCGTATGCTTTTATAGTCTCCAGCGCAGGGAAGGCTCGCCTGGAGTCCTTAGCAGTGGCCAGCCGCACCAATCCGAGATTCGTCATCGGACCCTTCGCCGGCAAGACGGTCGCGCTTTGCCTGGTATGTCTCTGTGTGGCGTTTGCTCAGTCCGGTACCAGCCCGGCGCCGGCGCAATCTTCTCCGCCTCCGCAAACATCAGCCAGCGCCGATTCTGCAACTGCCGCGGGCAAGAGTTCAGCCGAGATTAGTTCGCATGAGGCTCAGGCCGCTTTCAAGGTGAGCGTCAGGCTGGTCTTGGTCCGCACCGTCGTGCGCGACCCAAAGGGCCGGGCCATCGGAACCCTGACCAAAGATGATTTTCAGATTTACGACAATGGCAAGCCCCAGACGATTAGCCACTTTGCCCTGGAGCAGCCCGCCAACCCTCTCGCAAAGCCGCAGACACAAGAGGCGAAACCTGGCCCCGCCGAGACCTCTCCCGTCGCCCCGCCGGTCGTGCCCGATCGTTTCGTGATCTATCTCTTCGACGATGTTCATCTCGAAGCCAAATACCTATTGCCGTCACGCGCCGCAGCGGAGCGGCACATTGCGACCCTGCGGCCCACTGATCGTGCCGCTGTCTTCACTACCTCGGGACAGGGCAATCTCGATTTCACCGACGATCGCTCCCAACTGCATGAAGCGCTGGCGCGCGTGCAGCCCCATCCCATTCTCAATGTGGGAGTGGTGCAGTGTCCCTTCATGACCTACTACATGGCGGACCAGATCGCGAACCTCCATGATGACCAGGTGCTGAACACAGCGGCGCAGGACGCCTTCACCTGCAGTGGACTGATCTTGGCAGCGAATTCCGGGCCGGGAGGTGCTCAGCAACAGGCTGCGCTCCTGCAAGCCGCGATGCAACAGGCGCAGTCGGCAGCCGTACAGGCCTTGAGCCTGGGGGACGCCGAAAACCGGCTCGTGCTGGGGGCGCTGAAAGATACGGTCAGAAGAATTTCCGTAACTCCCGGGCAACGCACCCTGGTTCTTATATCTCCGGGATTCATCACCCCTCAGCTCGAGTACATGGTCGACGACATTATCGAAAAGGCGGTGCGCAACAATGTCATGATCAACGTGCTTGATGCGCGTGGTCTGTACACCGTCGACATGACGGACGAAATCAGCCGTCAGGGCGGACCCAACCCGCTGCTGCTCCAGCAGGAATTCCTGTACGCAACCTCCAGTGAAGCTTCCAACCAGCTCGTCTTAGGCGAACTGGCCGATGGCACCGGCGGCACCTACTTCCACAACAACAACGACCTGGACGAAGGTTTTCGTCGCGTGGCTTCAGCGCCCGAGTACTCCTATGTCCTCGGCTTCTCCCCGCAGAACCTCAAGCTCGATGGCAAGTACCACAAGCTGAAAGTCAAGCTCAGGGATCCCCAGGAATTTACCCTCCAGGCGCGCAATGGATACTACGCTCCCAAGCACGCTGCCGATCCCGCCGAGCAGGACAAGCAGGAAATCGAAGAGGCGCTTTTCTCGCACGACGAACTTCACGATATCCCCATCGATCTGCACACCCAATTTTTCAAATCTGGCGGTGACGCTGCCAAGCTGACGGTACTCGCCCACGTAGACGTGAAAGGGCTGCACTTCCGCAAAGTGGATGGCCGCAACTGCGACGATCTGACCGTTGTTTCCGCCATCTTCAACCGCAACGGGGACTTCATCCAGGGAAGCAAGAAGATTCTCGAGATGCGTTTGAAAGATGACACCCTGGAGCACAAGCTGGGGTCGGGGATTACTATGCGGACGAGTTTCGACGTAAAGCCAGGCGGCTACCTGGTCCGGCTGGTGGTGCGCGATGCCGATGACCGGCTGATGTCGGCAAAAAGCGGCGCGGTGGAAATTCCCTGACCAAGAGAGGTTGAGTATGCGAATTCACAGTTTGAGGCTCCTGACAATCCTTACGGCCGCCGTTGCTCTGTGGTTTTCAGCAGACCAGGCCCGCGCCCAGCAGCAAACCGCCGACGCGGCCGCTCCCGCTCCCGCAGCTCCGACCATCAAAGTGGAGTCACGCGTGGTTCTGGTGGATACCGTCGTCACCGACAAGCAGGGCAACTACATTCGCGACCTCGCCATGAAAGACTTTAAGGTCTGGGAAGACAACAAGGAGCAAGTCATCACCAGTTTCTCATTCGGCGATGACCCTGCCTCACCCACCCACGCGCAAAAACAGTACCTGGTGCTTTTCTTTGATAATTCCACCATGGATGCGGGCGATCAGGGCCGTGCCCGCAAGGCAGCGGCAGATTTCATCGACGCCAACACCGGCCCTAACCGCCTCATCGCAGTCGTCGACTTCGGCGGCACCGTGCATATCTCCCAAAACTTCACCGCCGACGTGGATCGCCTGAAGCAGGTCGTGGCCACGGTCAAAGGCTCCGCGGTTTCTCCCAACAATGCTCCCCCTCCGGTCCAGGTTGCATCTCTGGGAACACCGGGAGGAATGGTGCCGATCCTGCCGTCGAACTCTCCCTCGTTAAGTAACTCCGAATCCGATTTTGGCGCCCGCAGTGCGTTGCTGGCCTTGCGCAGCCTGGCCAAGAATTTGGCGACCGTGCCGGGACGCAAGACCCTGGTCATGCTCACCTCGGGCTTCGCCATGAACTTCGAGCTCCAGTCCGAGTTGACGGCGACCATCGACGCTTGTAACAAAGCCAATGTCGCCGTCTATCCCATCGACGTTCGCGGCCTGGCGGGGCCGGCTCTGGGTCAACTGCGCGGCCCTCGCGATTCTGGGTCCCAACTGGCCACAAAACTCAGTTCCGGCCACCTGGTCTTCACCACGTTCGACCCGGATGCGGATTCGCAGCCCCGGCTGCTGTTCGTTCAGCACGGCGGAGGCGGCGGAACTGGCGGGGGCGGGGGTGGTGGAGTTGGAGGTGGTGGCGGCCATGGCGGTGGAACCGGTGGTGGAACTGCCGGCGGAACCGGTGGCCATAGCGGTGGAACCCCTGGGGGCGTCAACGGGACTCACGGCAATCCCAGTACCTCGAACACCAGCCCGCAAGCGCAGTACAATTACAACCAGCAGAACTACCAGCCGCGCGATATCGTTCCTCAGTTTCCTCCCAGCGCCACCACCAATCAGCAAGTGCTCTATCAGCTCGCCGATGGCACCGGAGGGTTCGTCATCCTCAACACCAACGACTTGCTTGGCGGCCTGCAAAAAATCGCGAAAGATCAGTCGCAATACTATGTTCTTGGCTACACTCCCTCCAATTCTGCCGAGGGAAGCTGCCACTCCCTGAAGGTCAAGGTGGAGCGTAGCGGGACCACCGTTCGCTCCCGCAGCGGCTATTGCAAGGTCAAGCCGCAGGACTCGCTCCAGGGAAGTCCCGTCGAAAAAGATCTGGAAAATCGCGTCACCGCGGCGGCCGCCGGTAACATTAACGCAACCATGCAAGCGCCGTTTTTCTACACCGCCAACAACACGGCCAAGGTTGATCTGGTCATTGATATTCCCACCAGCGCCCTGAAGTTTGAAAAGGTAAAAGGCAAACAGCATTCCTCCGTCAACGTGCTCGGGATCGCCTACAATTCCGACGGCTCCGTCGCCGCCCGCTTCAGCGACACCATGGATCTCGACTTCGACGACAAAAAGGAATTGCAGGAGTTTCAGTCGCATCCCTTCCACTATGAAAATCAATTCGAGGTGGCGTCCGGCCAGTACAACCTGAAGGTAGCCTTCAGCTCGGGAAGCGAGAATTTCGGCAAGCTGCAGACCCCTCTGGTGATCGCTCCCTACACCGCCAAGCAATTCAGCCTGAGCGCGCTGGCGCTGAGCAATGAACTGCATCGCGTGTCTGACATGGGCACCGGGCTGGACGCCGAACTGCTCGAAGACAAGCGGCCATTGGTCGCCCAGGGGATGCAAATTACCCCCTCGGCCTCCAATCACTTCAAGACCACTGATATGGCTGCTGTTTATGTGGAACTATACGAGCCCCTTCTGGCGGGTCCCAATCCGCCCAAAGTCGGACTCGAGCTGAAAATCGTGGATCGCAAGTCCGGTGCGCAGAAGATCGATGCCGGTTTCACCAACACGGCGTCCGCCATCAGCGCCGGCAATCCCATCGTGCCGCTCGGAATGAAGCTGCCAGTGAACTCACTACCGCCAGGTTCCTATCGGGTCGAAGTGACAGGTCTGGACTCGGCCGGCAACTCCACCAAGCCGAGCGCGGCCGATTTCGAGGTGGACTAGGGTTGAGTTTAACCGTGACAACCGCAACGAAGTTCCAGTTGCTGATACTGTGTGCGCTGCTGTCCGCCTGCGCTTACGGCCAGCAAACACCGACTAAGACAACAAAGCCAGAATCCGCTGCCGAAACGGCCAAGGTGAACGAGGCAATCGCAGCAGTAAAGTCCGGCGACTTTTTCCCTGCCCAGTTGGAAACGATTGCTGCCGCTGGGGCAGTGGAGGCGATACCCACACTGAAAGAGCAATTTGCGCGCAGCCACGATTGGCTCACAAAAGCGAAATTGGCTAGCGCTTTGGTCAGGCTAGGCGGCGACCAGGATGATATCTGCTGGGACTTCCTGGCAAAACAGGCGACTCTCGCGGTCGAGAGCGACGCCCCTGACTTTATGAACCTCGACCCGCGAGCGAAAACTTCAGCGGGTCCCTCGCCTGAGTTTACCGCGTGGGCCAATGCTCACAAGTTGGATCCGCAGGAAGCGGGCGGGGACGCCATGTATTGGTTCCCGGGGAAGATTATGCTGTTGGCCTCAACCGGCGATGGTAGGGCAATCCCTTTGCTTCGGCAAGGCCTGCTGTCACCCAATCATCAAATCGAGTATGTGTCGGCACTGGGACTGGCTGAGCTCCAGGACAAAGACTCGATTCCTCTTATTCTACTGGCATGCAAAATCGCACCCGAAGCGATCGCGCCCGCCATCGCGGAGTCTTTAGTGTACTTCGATGATCCGGAAGCACAAAAAGCCGTGGACGCGTATGTTCCCAAAGAGAGAGCCCGAATACTACGCGAAGGGAAAACGGCAGGGAGAAAGAGTCCTTTTCAGAGTTCTTTTCAATGACGAGCACTCGCCCGGCTTCCGGGCGTAGACTACCCGCTCCGTCCCTGCACCAAGGTAACCTCCCTATTTCATTCCCTGTTCTAGCCACATTACCCCTGTGGTAGTCTCAAAACTACTCCGTATTACTAGGATTTGAGTGGGTTGAACTGTGGCCTTGGTGTCTTCGAACCGTAAGCCGGGAATCCACATCGCGTGGAAGACAGTCACCTACCGCAGCGTCGCGCTGCTGGTGCTGCTGGGGCTGGTCGTGTTTCTCCTGGGCATGCATCTGACCTTTCCGCAATTCACCGACAACGAACTCAAGGCCGCCAACAGTCTGGGCATGCGCGCCCTCGAAGCGGTCGCAGGCGCTGCCCCCAAGCCGGGTTCGCTGAATTCCCAGCAAGCCCACTTCACCGCACTCGACGGCACCGTGCGCGTCAAGAAGGCGAACGCCAGCAGTTGGATCACCGCTGACTACAGCGTGCCGCTCGATAAGGGCGATGTCGTTCAGACCAGTTCCGAGGGCATGGCCAAGATCGTTTTTAACGATGGCACCAACTACACCGTGAAACAAGATTCCCTGATCGTGATCGAAGAGAATTCAACCAACGATCAGCAGCAGACCAGCGTAGCCGTCGCCGTCAGCACCGGCACCGTGGACCTGGCCACCGCGACCTACGCGCAAGGTTCCAAGTCGCAAGTCATCGTCGCCGGAGCCACCGCATCACTAGCGCCGGAGAGCTCCGCCATGGTGCACAACGACCCGAAAGCCGATCAGCACGAAATTCTGGTCAAAAAAGGCACCGGCGACATCGAGCGTAACGGCGAAACCGTGCGCTTGGCGGATTGGGAAAAAGTCAATTTTCATGATCAGTCTGCCCACATGGAAAAAGGCAAGGAGATCGGTCCGCCAACCCCCATCTCGCCCGCGAATATGATGCCGATTTTCGTGTCCCAGGATCCCAAGCCGGTCGAATTCTCCTGGACGCCCATGGCCAACGCCAAAGGCTACCGGCTGCGAATTTCCAAGAACCCATACTTTTCATCGACCATTGTCGATCGCACCGTAAAGACCGCGGATGTCTTGGTTTCAGGCCTCCGCCAGGGCGCATACTACTGGCTGGTACTGTCCCAGGATGCTGCCGGAAAAGAATCGGTGGAAAGCGAGAAAAACCGTTTTACTATCATTCCCAAAGGACAGGACACGGAGGCCATCGCTCTCGACATCGATCCTTTCATTCAGCACGGTCATGTCATCGAGATGACGGGCAAGACCGAAATCGGGGCGCGGGTGATGGTGAACGGCCGCGAAGTGCCGGTTGTGGGCGCCGATGGCGGCTTCCACTACTTCACGCCGCCGTTGCCGGCGGGTGAGAGCGCCATCACCATCACGGCGCAGAACGCCAAGGGCGGAGTGAACACCTTGCAGAAAAAAGTGGTGATTCAGTGAGCAATGTTAGGCGGGCGAACGTCCCCATGAAACCCAGGCACTTCGGTGTCCGGCAGGATTGGGCAATCTCCCATAGAATTGAAGATAGATCCCCGGTAA
>Ga0070733_10002141_pt1 | contig 14296 bp, 12 predicted proteins | sample Coa_R1_9_FD_66450 | JGI IMG/M metagenome (GOLD analysis project Ga0070733, IMG submission 66450) | Surface soil microbial communities from Centralia Pennsylvania, which are recovering from an underground coalmine fire - Coalmine... | ecosystem: Environmental > Terrestrial > Soil > Unclassified ... | reverse complement strand
ACGGCTGGTTCCGCAGTGGCCGCTGCGGAGCCAACCGTGGAGGAGAAAGTGCGCTTCGCTCAGCACGGCCAGCAGAGGATGATGGCTGGGACGACCGTGTTTGCGCGGGTTGTGACCTTTGAGCGAACCCTCCTGCTGGCCATAACGTTCGAAGACGGTGGAATCCAAGTCCAGGGTGTAGCCCTCGGGGCGCCGCGGCAAACGTTGCATCTGCCACTCCGCCAGCGGCTCAAACAGGCGTTGCACCTGGCCCATGCCGAACTGGCGCGACAGATTGCGGATGGTATCGTCGGTGGGAAAACGGTTCATGCCCAACAGCGCATGCAGCGCGCGATCTCCCCGCAGCAGACTGGCGTGCGCAAACCGTCTGGCTCCCACCAGCACCGACACCAGAAACGCTGTGAAGGTACAACTGGGATCGATGTGATTCGGCGACCGCCAGCGAACCGGCATGTGTTGCCGAACCGCTTCCACGAAGCCGATTTTGCCCAGAAAGGAAATGAACACCGCGATCCCTCCATCGATTCCCGCAGCATTGCTCTCCAGAATCGGCCGGTCTTGCTGGCACATCCCTTTTCTTTTCTTGGATCGCTTCTTGCTCGCTTTGGATAGCTTTGTTTCACCTGACATGTGCTGGCTCCTTGTAGGCACAAGCAACGGCCAGGTCGCGAATCTAGAGAAGTAGCTCGCCGCCCCGGGCGCCAGAGGCGGCATCGAGTTCGAGAAATACGTCCAAGCGCCATGGAGTTTTCGCGCTCGCGATCACTTCCTCTTGCTGCTCGACCGTGAGGGCGATGCTTTCCTTCTTCTTCGGGACGGGCGGCTCGGAAGCAGGCACGGGGTTTACTTCGGCGATACCCCAGCGCAATCCGCGCGGCGGCGTGGGAGAAGTTTAAACTTGGGAAGGCGGGCGCATCCGGCTTCCGCCGGACCGGCCTCTCAGGCTTCGCCCCTAGCCTCCGCCCTTTTTGACCGCCGCGACGCGGCGAGGCGGAGTCTCGGCCTTTCGGTTACGATTCCGTGCGCGTGCCACTGTGTCGGGCCGACGTCGGCGACCAGCGTGAGCGATCATTTGCCGGCCACAGCCGCCTTCAGATCGTCGTGCTCGAACGCCGATGCCATGCGCTCGATTTCCGAATTGCCCAAACCGGCTTTCTTTGCTTCCGCGCGCCAGCGCGCGATGGCACCCGCGACCTCGCGGGCGATCGCGCGCGCTTCTTCGCGCTTCAGTTCGAAGTACGAAGCGACATCGTAAGCCAGTGTCAGGGACGCGGTGCCGTCGTCCAGATCGATCATTGTTGTCAGGATTCTCGGCTTTATATCGGTCGGGACCGGATTGAGGTCGTAGGCCGGAGACAGCCGCCATCCTGCCCGGCCCGCCCACAGGAAACCGTGATTGCGCAGGTAGTGATCCGTATTCGAAATCAGGATGTTGAACACGATGCGCCGCCAAAGAGCCTGCATGTCCAGTCTGGGCGCTGCGCCATGCTGGCGGAGCGCATCGACGAATTCCAGATAGCTGCGGGCCTCGTTATCCCGCGCATCCAGCATGCTCATGGCGGACAGAAACGGCACTCTCACGCCGCCTTCGCGGTCGAAACGCCGCAACAGCAGCACGGGTTTTCCCGCCACAGTTTCCAGTCTCCATTGCGGCACGGCAATGCCAGCCTTCCCGGCCAGCGTCAGCGCCACGGCCTCCCAGACAACCGTGTTCACTTCATCGCCTTTGATCGGAAACTTTGCAATCGCAAGGTGCCCGTCGCGATCTCGCACGGACGCCTTGGGGCGCGCGCCCCCGAGCGATGATCCCGGCGCTAGCAGGAGCCGCAAATCTTCATCGCTGTCTTTATCCTCGACAACGCGTTCGGCGGCGGACAACAACCGCGGCAGCTTGATCAGAGGCGGGATTTTTGCCGCTCCCTGATCGGCGAGGAGCGGCCCGTTTTCCTTCTCGGCAAAGCGCAGCGCGCCTTGGCGTGCCTCATCGTCGACAAGCAGCAGGTAGTCGATCTCGCGCACAGTTCGCGGGGTTTGCCCCTCGCGCTCCGCGCGGCGCCGCTCGGCTCGGCGCATCAGAACGCGGCCCCAACGGTCCGGAGCGGAGTCGCCGATAGCCCCGAACAGGGGCTTGTCGGATGGCGCGTGAAACGGACCAGGGCCGAGCGTCAAGGCCGGTTCGAGTGAAAACCGGTCTTCATTCGTTAACCAGCTCTTGTCATATTCGAATGTCGCGTGCTCGCGGTCCTTGCGCACACGCGCCCACAAGCGCCCCACGAGATGGGGCGTGCCTTCCAAGTCGACATACACAAGAACTTCGCGGTCCATTTATCAACCACTCGCTTTCGGTTCTTTGCGGGAGGAAAGGCGGACACGCTCCGGGAGCTGTTCCTCTTCAAGTTCGCGACCGATCTTGTCGTGGGTCGCATCGGCGAGATCGGCGATACGGTCCACCAAGCCCAAGGCAAACAGCACCGCGGCATAGTTCCCGATGTGGACGCCGGCTTCGCCTTTCTCGATCTTGTTGAGCGTTACCCTGACGATGGAAGCCCGTTCGGCAAGGATAGCGGCAGGAATCCGCCGCCGCCGGCGCGCATCTCGGATGTCCTGGCCGAGCTTGCGCAATGCCCTGACGACGGGGATGGGCAACGGTGGGGATTTTCTGGCTTTCATGTAACGTCCATTTCTCTGCACATTAACGATCTTAGTGTATAGGATAATGAACATTAAGTCAAAGATGGCTTGACGCGAGCAGTATGGCGGGGATGGGCCAAGTGCTTGATATGGCCGAGGTTTCAACTGGTCAGGCCGGCTGACTACATGAAATAGCGTCGCAGCTCTGAGGAACCGCACCCTTCATGCTGCTGCCCGTCACCGTCATCATCATCATGCTCCCGTTGCCACTGCCGACGCCGGTGCTGCTGCTGCTGAATCGTGATGATGGCGGTGGCGATGGTTGTGACAGCGGCGGCGAAGGTGACCGTAAAGGTGAAGGCGTTGGTGGCGACGACGAAACGACCACAACAAAGACGACGACAAGTGATGCAGATGGCACCTAAGACAACTTCATTCGGTGCTATTGAGGGAGGCCGGTCTTCACCCGCTCAGAAAAACTTCAAAATTGTGTGAGCAAGTGTGTGAGCAAAACGGCTGTAAGTTATTGAAAAAATGGTAGCGCTAACGGGAATCGAACCCGTATTTAAGCCTTGAGAGGGCTCCGTCCTAACCGTTAGACGATAGCGCCGAACAACCCCATTATACGCTCCTCACCTGTTCCCCAATGGTTCGTGACATAAGTCAACAGTCAAGGGGGTGGGTGTGCAGGGGGTACGCTGGGCGTAGCGGGCGATACTGGGTCTATACGTGGCTTTGGGTTTTCGTTGTGCACCTCGATGTACTCCCGGACTCACAAAACGGCCAAGCGCCCACGGTTCCAGGTCTACGTCCAGGAACTTGATGCGGTTGGCCGATAAGCCTGCTGGTCTTCAACTCCAATGCAGCAAACCGTGATGTGGCTCTTCATCACAAAAATGCTGAGTTAGCCCAATGCCGCCGGCAAGCTCACTTCCAGGCACGCGCCCCCCTGCGGACGGTTGCTCGCAGTAATAGACCCGCCGTGCTGGGTGATGATGCCCTCCGCAACCGTCAGGCCCAGGCCGGTTCCGCGCGCGTCTAGACGTTCAGTTACGAAAGCGTCGAAGATATCCGGCAGCACGTGCGCCGGGATGCCATGCCCGTTATCCTCGACCGTGATCACGATCGATGGTTTGCCCTCGCGCAGCTCGCGCCGCGACCCTACCTCGATCCGCCCCGGCGGATTACCGCTGGACGGCGCCGCGTTCAACGCGTTCCGCAACAAGTTCACGAACACCTGAAGCAGACGGTCGGAATTGCCCGTCACCCGATGCTCCGCGTGCACCTGATTTGAAAACTCCACACTCGACGATTTTTCATCGATGGCCACCAGCGACCACGCCTCGTCGATCAGTGGCAGGACCGCCGTCGGCTCCATCTGGTCCTTGCGGACCTTCGAAAAATCGACCAGGCTCTCGCTGATGCGCCGCAGCCGCTGCGTCACCCTCTGCATGCGCGCCAGCCGCTCGAGCGTGGGGGCGTCGCGCGTGGTCTCGATCAATTTTTCGAGCGATCCGTTGAGCACCGCCAGCGGCGTGTTCAATTCATGCGCCACGCTCGCCGAAAGCAGGCCGAGGCTCACCAGCCGGTCCTGCTCCTCCAGCCGCCTCAGCGCCGCGGCAAGTTCGTCTTCGCGATGGCGAAGCGCCGACACCGTTTCGTTTCGCGAGCCCATGATCTGGCCAATTTCGTCACCTAAAATCTCCTCGGCGGGAATCAGCTCGCGCTCACGATCCCCGGCTTGCGTGGCCGCATCCGCCGCCAGCAGCTTGCGCAGTGGCCGGTACACGTACAGCGGCATGATCGCCGATTCCAGCAGCACGACCGCCAGGATGTAAATGCCTCCCAGAACCAGGAACAAGGTCACCTTCGCGCGCACCAGCGCTCGTTCGTACGATTCCTCGGAGGGTTTGACGGCTCCTGCACCCTGCGGCGCTCTTTCTAACAACGCGACCTCTCTCGCCCGGGCGTCGGCCTCCTGTTTTTCAAATAGCGGAATCAGCGAGAAATACGCCGCACCTGTCAACACTAAGAAGAATAGGTTGTGGAGCACCATCAGTTTTGGCCGAACCTTCAGGTTGCCAAAAAGGGTACCTAGGCCGGAGCGTTTCTCTCTAGACAAGAATTTTTACTCCAGTTGCGCAACCGCTGCTCTTATGATAGAAATAAGTTTCCGGGAACTCCACACTCGAAATGGCAGTCATCTTTCCAAAGTCATCTGACATTGTTCTGAAAGTCTTGGGCGCGGTCGTATCGCTGGGTGCCGTAGCCACCGTCGCCGCCTATACCTATTACACCTGGCCCACGGTGATCGATACAGGATACCAGCCGGTCCAACCCGTGCCCTATAGCCACAAGCTGCACGCCGGCCAATTGGGTCTGGATTGCTTCTACTGCCATTCGACCGTTTTCAAAGCCGCCTTCGCCGCGGTGCCCGCCACCAGCACCTGCATGAACTGCCATTCGCAAGTGAAAAAGGACAGCCCGCGCCTGGAGCGGGTGCGGCAGAGCTACGCTACTGGCCAGCCCGTTCCGTGGGTGCAGATTCATCGCCTGCCCGACTTTGTCTATTTTAACCATCAGGCCCATGTGACCGCGGGGGTTAGCTGCGTGAGCTGTCACGGCCGCATCGACCAGATGATCGAGGTCCATCAGGAAAAACCGCTCAACATGGGCTTCTGCCTGGACTGTCACCGCGATCCCGCGCCCAACATTCGTCCGGTGGAGCTGGTGACGCAGCTCGATTGGAAACCGGACCGCGATCCGCGCGAGATCGGGCAGGAAATTATCGCGCAGAAACACTTAGAGCCGCCCACCAATTGCTCGGGGTGCCATCGATGAGTTTGATCAACATCCAGACCCCGAATGCCACGGGTCCCAAATATTGGCGCAGCCTCAACGAGCTCGCCGACACCCCCGAATTTCGCAAATGGGTGCATCAAGAATTTCCCGCCAATGCGACCGAGATGCTGGACGGCAACTCGCGGCGCACCGTGCTGAAGCTGATGGCCGCCTCGTTTGGCTTGGCCGGACTGGCCGCCTGCCATCGCCCTGTAGAACACATCCTGCCGAATTCGAAGGGCACCGACGCCGACATCTATACTCCGGGCGAGCCGTATTTCTACTCGACCGTGATGTCGATTGGCGGGCACGTGACCGGTCTCCTGGTTGAAACGCACGACGGGCGTCCCACCAAGATTGAGGGCAATCCGGATCACCCCCATAGCCTGGGAGCGGCGACGGCATTGCAGCAGGCCACCGTGCTGAGCATGTACGACCCCGATCGCTCCGCCCGAGTTTTGGCCGGCGGCAAGCCCTCGACCTGGGCGAATTTCGAGGCGGCGGTTAAAGGGCTGTCGCTGGGCGATGGCACAGAGCTGCGGTTTTTGAGCGGCGGTGTGACCTCCCCATCGCTGGCTGCGCTGCGCGTCGACGCCCTCAAGAAATTCCCTAAAGCCAAGTGGGTTGAATACGAAGCTGCGGGTCGCGAAAACGAGTTGGCCGGCGCGGCGCTGGCCTTCGGCGCGCCCCTGTACGTGCATCCCAAGCTTGATCAGGCCAAAGTAATTCTGGCGCTCGATGCCGATTTCCTGGGTCTGGATTCGCCCGCTCCGTTCTTCACCACGCTGTTCAGCAAGCGCCGCAGGATCGAGACTGAAGCAGATCTCGAAAAAATGAACCGGCTGTACGCGGTCGAGAGCCAGTTCTCGATCACCGGCGCTAATGCGGATCATCGCCTGCGGATGCGGGGTTCAGATGTCCGGCAGTTCGCTGTCGATTTGGCGGCCGCGCTCGGCGCCATGCCCGGCTTGAACGTGGTCGGTAACAACGGTTCCGACAAGCGAGCGAAATTCCTTGCGGCCGTCGCCAAGGACCTTAAGGCCGCTGGCGCCGAATCGCTGGTCATCGCCGGTCCGCGCCAGCCCGCCTCGGTACAAGCCCTGGCCGCGCTCATCAATCAATCGCTCGGCAGCGCGTGCGTGACGTACACGAAGCCCGTTATCGAGAATGCCAACTCCGGCGTCGACGCCCTGAAGGCCCTGGCGGGCGAAATGTCCGCTGCCCAGGTTTCGACCCTCGTGATTTTGGGCGGCAACCCCGTCTACACCGCGCCGGCCGACTTGCAATTCGCAGCCGCGCTTTCCAAAGTCGCCAATTCGATTTACCTGGGTCAGGAAGAGGACGAAACCGCCGTGGCCGCCAAGTGGCACGTGCCCGAGGCGCATTTCCTCGAAGCCTGGGGCGACCACGCCACCTCCGAAGGACTGGCCGCGATTCAGCAGCCCATGATTGAGCCCATGTATGGCGGCAAAACCGCCTCGGAGATGGTGGCGCTGTTGATCGGCAACAAGGACACAAAATCGCACGACATCGTCAAGAATTACTGGCTGGCTCAGGTCGCCGGTAACAAAGAAAATGCCTGGAAAAAGGCCCTGAACGACGGCGTGGTGGCCTCATCCAAAACCGTTGATGCGGTGAAGGTCTCGGTGGACTCGAAGAAACTCGCCGCCGCGATCGCAGCCCAACCGGCGCCCGCAGCCAACGCCATCTCTGGGGCAAATAATATAGAGGTCGGCTTTTACCCAAGCTCTTCAACCTGGGATGGCCGCTTCGCCAACAACGGCTGGTTGCAGGAAGCCCCCGACCCCATCAGCAAGCTGGTGTGGGGCAATGCCGCCATGATCAGCCCCGGCACGGCGCGCGAGCAGAAGCTGGCCGAGGGCGACATCGTCACGCTTTCGCGCGGCAACTATAAGCTTGAAGCCGCGGTGATGATCCAGCCCGGCCACGCCGATAACGCCGTCTCAATCGCGCTGGGATACGGGCGCCAAAGTTGCGGGCGGGTCGGCAAGGACGTCGGTTTCAACGCCAACCTGATTCGCTCGAGCGACGCCTTTTGGTTCGCGCCAGGGTTTTCGATGGCCGCCACCGGCAAGCGGCACATACATGCCACTACGCAGGAGCGCGGCACCGGCGACCAGCAGCATGGACGGCCCCTGGTGCGCGAAGGCACCATCGAGGAATATAAGAAGAATCCCAAGTTCGTCGAGGAGATGGCGGAGCTTCCCGAACTCCACTCGATTTACCCCGAAGTATCCTACGACAAGGGCTATCAGTGGGGCATGGCGATCGATCTCGGCGCTTGCACCGGCTGCAACGCGTGCGTGGTGGCGTGCGTCGCGGAAAACAACATTCCGGTGGTCGGCAAAGACCAGGTCCTGCGCGGCCGCGAGATGCACTGGATCCGTATGGACCGCTACTACTCCGGCGATGAGAACGATCCCCAGGTCGTCGAGCAGCCTCTGCCCTGCATGCAGTGCGAAAATGCGCCCTGCGAAAACGTTTGCCCGGTGCAGGCCACCACGCACAGTCCCGAAGGCCTGAACGACATGGTCTACAACCGCTGCGTAGGCACGCGGTACTGCGCCAACAACTGCCCCTTCAAAGTGCGGCACTTCAATTTTCTCAATTTTCACAAAATCTCCGATGCGCCCACGCACTTCCCCGGCGTCGGAATCCGCCTGTCGGAAGAGCAATTGGTCGGTCTGGTCCACAATCCCGATGTCACCGTGCGCATGCGCGGCGTCATGGAAAAATGCACCTACTGCGTGCAGCGCATCGAAGAGGTCAGGATCAAGGCCAAGGTCGATGGCCGGCGGGCCATCCGGGAAGGCGAAATCAAGACCGCCTGCCAGCAGACTTGCCCGGCCGAGGCCATCGTTTTCGGCAATATCAACGACCCCGAGAGCAGGGTCGCCAAACTCAAAAAACAGGAGCGCAACTACGCCATGCTGGCCGAACTCGATATCCGGCCGCGCACCACTTATCTGGCCAAGCTGCGCAATCCCAATCCGGAGCTACAAGCATGAGCGCACAGCGAAAAGCGCGCACGATGAATACGGAGTTTAATCTAGGGCCCGCGCCCTTCTGCGTTGCGCGCACGTGGAGAAAAGCATGAGCGTGGTCGTCGAGCAAAATCCAGCTCTGATGGAGGTTAATCCTCCACTCCTTCCAGGCGTGCAGGGTTATCACGACCTCACCGAAAAGGTCAGCGCGATCGTCGAGGGCGACGTTCTCAAGACGCCGCGGAAGTATTGGATCACCCTCGGCGTGACGGCCTCCGTCACAGGATTGCTCGCGGCCATGCTGACCTTCCTGGTTTCGACCGGCATCGGCGTGTGGGGCAACAACCGGCCCATCGGCTGGGCCTGGGACATCACCAACTTCGTTTTCTGGATCGGTATCGGCCATGCCGGCACGTTGATTTCCGCCATCTTGTTCCTGTTCCGCCAAAAATGGAGAACCTCGATCAACCGCTCGGCCGAAGCCATGACGCTGTTCGCCGTGATGTGCGCGGGCATCTTCCCGCTGTTCCACACCGGCCGTCCGTGGCGCGCCTACTGGCTGTTTCCGGTGCCCAACACCGACCTCACTCTGTGGCAGAACTTCCGCAGCCCCCTGATCTGGGACGTGTTCGCGGTCTCCACCTACTTCACCGTCTCCCTGCTGTTCTGGTTCACGGGCCTGGTGCCCGATTTAGCTACGCTGCGCGACCGCGCCAGGACCAAAGTCAAACAATGGACTTTCGGGCTGCTGAGCCTGGGATGGCGAGGCTCGGCGCGCCACTGGCGCAATTACGAAGCGGCTTATCTGATTCTGGCCGGCATCTCGACGCCGCTGGTGTTGAGCGTTCACAGCATCGTGAGCTTCGACTTTGCGACGTCGATCATTCCCGGTTGGCACACCACCATCTTCCCACCCTATTTCGTCGCCGGAGCCATCTTCTCCGGATTCGCCTGCGTGATGACGCTGCTCCTGATCGCCCGCTGGACCTTGAACCTCCAGCAACTGATCACCATCAAGCACCTGGAGAACATGAACAAGATCATCCTGGTGACCGGCTCGTTCGTGGGCTACGCCTATGCGTGCGAGTTCTTCGTCGCCTGGTACAGCGGCAACATCTATGAGCGCTTCACGTTCCTCAATCGCGCCTTCGGGCCGTATTGGTGGGCCGCCTGGTCGATGTATTCGTGCAACGTTTTTATCCCGCAGCTTTATTGGTTCAAGAGCCTGCGCCGCAATTTGTGGGTGATGTTCGCCATCAGCATCACCACTAACATCGGCATGTGGTTTGAGCGCTTCGTGATTATTGCGACCAGCTTGACCCGCGACTACCTGCCGACCTCCTGGGGTTACTTCCATCCCACCTGGGTCGATATGTGTACCTTCGCGGGAACCATCGGTTTGTTCCTGACGCTCTTTCTGCTGTTCGCGCGCTTCCTGCCGATGATCGCCATTTCCGAAGTCAAAGGTGTCTTGGCTACGCAAAAGCACCTGTTCAAAAATCAGGAGGTCGTCACGAAATGAACGTCGATCTCATTAAAGACAAACTAGGCCTCGGTGACGACAAGATCTACGGCGTGATCGGCGAATTTTCCGAGCCTGACGATCTGGTCGAGGCCGGCCGCAAGATCCGCCAGATGGGCTACACCAAACTCGATGCCATGTCGCCCTTTCCGGTGCACGGCATCGACGACGCCATCGGCGTGCCCCCTTCCAAGCTGGGTTGGATCGTGATCTTCTTTTCCGCTTTGGGTGGGCTCACGGCGCTGCTGCTGATCTGGTATGTCGGCGTCATCAGCTATCCGCTGGTGATCGGCGGCAAGCCGCTGTTCGATTTTTCTTACTCCATCCCCGTCACGTTTGAGCTGACTGTCTTGTGTACCGCCTTCGCCACTTTTTTGGGCATGTTCGCGATCAACGGCCTGCCTCGGCTGTACCACCCCTCGATGCGCTACCGTAGCGCGCACCGCGCCAGCGACGACCGGTTTCTGCTGGTGATCGAGGCCGTCGATCCGCAGTTCGATCCGCAGATGACCGCTGAGCATCTCCGCAGCGTGGGCGCGGCCGAAGTGGAGGTGGTCGAGGGATGAAACTCCAAGCGGCCGCCGTCGTACTCGTCTCACTCCTGCTGGGCGGCTGCTCCAGCATCCAGCGCGACACCCCCATTCAGGTCTGGGACGACATGAAACACCAGCCGAAATTCAAAGCGCAGTCCGAGCTCGATCTCGACGTGTTTCCCGATCACCGTTCCAACCGTCTGCCTCCGGAGGGCACCGTCGCCCGGGGCCGCCTCGAGGAGGACACGCCTTTCTTCACCGGCATGGACAACGGAATGTACGTCGGCAAAAGTCCCGTACCCGTGACTGTGGCGGGGCTGCAACAAGGCCAAAGGCGGTTCAACACCTACTGCTCGCCCTGCCACGATCAGACCGGCATGGGGCACGGCATCGTCCCCACTCGCGTGCCCGCCTGGCAGCCATCGAACCTTACGGAAGACCGCGTGGTGCAGTTCGCCGACGGCGACATTTTCAACGTCATCACCAACGGGCGCCGCACCATGCCCGCCTACCGCTATCAGATCGTAGTGTCGGACCGCTGGGCCATCATCAGCTACGTTCGTGCATTGCAAAGAGCGGCGCACGCCAAGCCCGAGGAAGTCCCGGCCGAGTACCAGGCGGCCCTGAGATAACGCCATGAGCCAGCATTCCACCCTCGATCGTCACGCCACCGAGCACCCCCATCCCGACACCTATCAAATGGACGTCAGCCGGTGGACGGCCGGCCGCAACGTGCTGATGTTTACCGCGCTGGTTTCCGTGATCGCCTGCCTGCTAGGCTACTTCACCAACCCTGCGCGCTTGTTTCAGTCTTACCTGGTGGCCTTTGCTTTCACTTCAGTGATTGGCCTGGGAGCCATGTTCTTTGTGCAGGTGCAGTTCCTCACCGGCTCCGCCTGGAGCGTGACCATGCGGCGCATCATGGAAAACGTCATGATCACGCTGCCCGCGGGCCTGATCCTGTTCATCCCGGTGGCCCTGGGCCTGGGCTACATCTATCCCTGGATGAACCAGCAATTGATGCAGACCGATCCGACGCTGAAGCTGAAAGCCGGATACCTCAACCAAAACTTTTTCCTGATCCGTACGGTGATTTATTTTTTCCTGTGGTCGCTGTGGATCGGCTCGATTTACCGGCAGTCGACCAGGCAGGATACCGAGCGTTCGATCCGCCAGATGCACATCGCCTCCCGCTGGAGCGCGCCGGGTCTGTTCCTGGTGATCGCAGTCGGGACGCTGGCAGCATATGACTGGCTGATGTCGCTCGAGCCCACCTGGTACTCGACCATCTTCGGACTGGTCACCCTGTCCGACGGGGGCCTGGCGTTCATCGCGACCGTGGCGCTCATTTGCCTTGGATTCCGGCGCGCCGGCATCCTCAAGAATTCCATTACGCCGGAGCACTATCACGATTTGGGCAAGTGGCTGTTCGCGATGACGGCCTTTTACACCTACGTGGCGTTTGCCCAGTACATGCTGATCTGGTACGCCAACATCCCGGAAGAAACGCAGTGGTACCGCCACCGCATGGGCGGGAGCTGGCTGTATGTCAGCCTGGCGATGCCCTTCCTGCGCTTCCTGATTCCGTTTTTCGTGCTGCTGTGCCGCCCCGCCAAGCGGAGCTTGACGATGACCGGCGTGATGTCGGTCTGGAGCCTGGCGGTGGTGTACCTCGACCTCTACTGGGTCGTGATGCCGACCTATTACAGAAGTGGTGTGCAGCCTCACTGGCTGGATTTTGCGACGCTGGTGGCTACCGTCAGCATCTGCGGGCTGGTTTTTTGGGGACGCTTCCGGCGTCATAAGATGGTGCCAGTGGGCGATCTGCGTTTTGAGCAGAGCCTCCATTTTGAGAATGCGTAAGAAAGCGATATGAGTCATCCCGACGACAGTTACGAGCACCCGCTAGTCCATCACGACCCCGCCGAAGGGTTTGACAAGAGTGAACCGCGGGCGGGCGCGATTGCCGCCTTCGGTGTGGTGAGCGTCATCATGCTGGTGCTGCTAATCTTCGCGGTTCAGGGGTACTTTGACAAGGTTTATCAGCAGGCGGTGTTTGATAAGGTTTTGTCCGCCCCCAGCGAGCAATTGCGGGACCTCCGTGCTCGCGACGCCTGGAACCTGACGCACTACATGTACGGAGATTTGAACAAGAACAGTGGACGCGTGCGGATCCCGATTGACCGCGCTCTGCAACTGTATGCCCAGGAAGCAGCGGAGGGCAAGCTATTTTATCCCGCGAAGGCTACCGCGCCCAAGAAAGACGATTATATGCAGCCCCTGACCCCCGAGCAATTGAATGCGCCGGCGGCGTCAGCGCCCGCAGTTTCTCCCACGGCGGGCAAGAAGGAATAAGCAGTAAATGAACGCGAACGCACACACATTGATGGTCGGGCTACTAGTGAGCATGACTGCGCTCGCGGATAACCGCCTGCCTTCCACAGACGGACCCGGGGGTCTGCCTGCCAACGTGCGTCCGCCGCAGCTTGAAGGAGTCGGAATCGATGAACATCTGGGCCGGCCCATCGATCTCAGTCTGACCTTCGTCGCCGAAAACGGTTACCCGGTGGCGCTTAGCGAGTATTTCCATCAGGGCCGCCCAGTCATCTTAAACCTGGTGTATTACAACTGCCCGATGCTGTGCACGTTGGTCTTGAACGGCCAAACCGAAGCCCTGCGCGCGATTCCCTGGACTCCCGGCAAAGAGTACGAGGTGGTTACGGTCAGCATCGACCCGCGCGAGTCCTTCGACGTCTCGCGCCAGAAGAAGGCCATTTACATGGGCAGCTTCGATCGTCCGGCGCCGGGCTGGCATTTTCTGGTCGATCACGATGGCAACGCCAAAAAACTGGCCGAGATGGCGGGCTTCCATTACCGTTACGATCCTCGCATTGAGCAGTACGCGCACCCGGCGGCCATCATGGTGCTGACGCCGGAGGGCCGCATGGCGCGCTACCTCTATGGCGTACGGTATTCGCCCCGCGACCTGCGCTTCGCGCTGGCCGAGGCATCTGAGGGCCGCTCCACCATGGCCATCGAAAAGATTCTGTTGTTCTGTTATCACTATGACCCCAAGTCCGGCGCTTACGTTCTGTTTGCCACCAACCTGATGCGCGCCGGAGGGTTGTTGACCGTGGCTCTGATCGCGTTTTTCCTGATCCGGATGTTCCGGGCGGATCGAAGAAGGACAGAAGCCTTGAAGGAAGGTCTGGCATAAATGTTTTGGAAGGGTTCGTTTTGGTTGCCGCCGCAAGGGTCCGCATTCTCGAATGAAGTGGACGTCCTCTACATGGCGCTGTTCTGGCTGAGCGTCTTCTTCTTCGTGGGGATTACCGGAGCCGCGGTTTATTTTTCCTGGAAGTACCGTTACCGGCCGGGCAGAGTGACGCCCCACATGACGCACAACACGCCTCTCGAAATCATCTGGACAGTCATACCGCTGATCCTGTGCGTCATCATCTTTTTCTGGGGCATGGACGGCTTCATGAAGTACGCCGTCGCGCCCGGCGAGGCCCTGGAAATTCAAGTGACCGCTAAGAAATGGCTGTGGCAGTTCGAGTATCCCGATGGGACCCGCAGCGTCAACGAGATTCATATCCCGGTCAATAAGAACGTCCGGTTCGTCATGACCAGCGAGGACGTTCTGCACGACTTTTTCGTCCCCGACATGCGCGTCAAGCACGATATTGTTCCCGGGCGCTATACCGAAATCTGGTTTTTGCCGACCGTGATCGGCGAGCATCATGCCACTTGCGCCGAGTATT
>Ga0070733_10002140_pt1 | contig 14297 bp, 12 predicted proteins | sample Coa_R1_9_FD_66450 | JGI IMG/M metagenome (GOLD analysis project Ga0070733, IMG submission 66450) | Surface soil microbial communities from Centralia Pennsylvania, which are recovering from an underground coalmine fire - Coalmine... | ecosystem: Environmental > Terrestrial > Soil > Unclassified ... | reverse complement strand
GCGTTGGGACGCCTGCTGGCGTGGAAAATCACTTTGAGCGCGGCTGCATTGCTGACTCTGCCCACCGTAGCAGGCGCGTCGTGGTTGTACAGCGCTTGCCAATTCGCAAGTCTCGAAGCTTTAGAGGACTCGGCTGAGCGGCATTCCATTCGCGGCTGCATGGCGCTTGCGGGCGAATGGTTCGGGGGTGGGCTGCTGCTTTTTCTGATCCTTTTCCCTCTTTGGATTGCGGTGTGGCTGAACTGCTTGCTCCTGGCGATAGCCGTGCCGCAACTGCTGCACTCAATTTTTGGCGTGGACACTTTTTTGTCAACGCAAATGGGCGCCTACTCGCTAGCTAGCAGTTCCGCGTTCTGGCTATCGCTTTTCGGGGGTGCGTGGCTGGCGCTCGATCCGGTCGTCAAGTGTACGTTTGTGGTTGTTTATCAGCATTTGCGATCCCGGCGCGAAGGAGATGACCTGCGCGGCTTACTCGCAAGCCTGCCCAGCCAGCAGAAAAAGAAAGCAGAGATCATCGGATCCGCCGGAGATGGGCGCGGCGCAGGGATCGCTTCGTTCGTCATCCTTGCCGCGATTTTGCTTGCCCCTTCCCAAATAGCCGCGCGCCCTACGCAAGCGCCGCAAAGCGGCAGCAGCGGAGAAACAGCGGCCGATCCCGCGCGCGAGGTACGCGTGCAAGAATTGCGTCAAGCCCTGGACAAGGAATCGCAGCGCGCGATTTATCGCTGGCACGACACCGAGCGCCCCAGCGAGCCCACATGGTTCGACAAAGCGCTCGCCAAGATTGGACATGCTCTCGAGACCGCCTGGGACGCGTTCTTGAATTTCCTGAAGAAACTTTGGCCGCGCGGGTTGGATTTCTCGCCGGGGGCGAATGGTGGATGGCGGCTGAAAGACCTCCGATTGTGGCTGGCGCTGGTGGCTGGGCTGACCTTGGCGGTGGGTGTGATGCTATTTTGGCTTCGGCGCCGTCGCGAAGCGCCGCAGATTTCCATTCCCGTCTCGGCAGCCCCGCTGCCCGACCTGCACGACGCCGCGGTTGCCAGCGAACGTTCCGAGGACGAATGGTTCGCGCTGGCAAACCGCTTGGAAGGCGAGGGCAATTTGCGGCTGGCACTGCGTGCGGCGTATCTGGGCTTGCTGGCCGGATTGGCGCAACGCGCTTGGCTCACAATTCGCCGCGATCGCACGAATCGCGAATATCTCGATGAGTTCACGCGCCGCTGGCGGCGGCGTCCGCAAGCGGCGCTCGAGGCGCGTGCGGAAATTCCCGAGAAACTGCGCGGCAGCCTGCGCCAGTTCGATCGCGTTTGGTACGGATCCCATGCGCTGACGCCAGCGTCGGTTGCGGCGTACCGCCAGGATCAGCGTGAGTTGCTCACCTATGTCTGAGAATAACTCTAGCGAAAGCACGGGGCTCAACTGGCGCGGTCCGCTGCTGGCTGCTGCGATTTTCGCGGCTGTTTTCGCTGCTCTGTTGCTCATGGCGCATCAGAATCAGGCGAACACCAGTGACATGGGATCCAGTCTGCGGCAGGACCCTTACGGCGCCAGCCTGCTGTTCGATGCCTATGAGCGCGCCGGGTACCACGTCGATCGCAGCCAGGATCAGGATTCGCTCGCCGATCAGAACGCGTCGCGCACGACTGCGTTCTTCATCGGCGGCTATCCCGCTGGTGATTGGGAAATGGAAGATGGCAAGCTCCGGACCGGACCGAAATTTCTCGGGCGACTGGAGAATTTTCTAGCCCGCGGCGGGCGTGTCGTCCTGGTCCAGCCTGCTTGGAGACTAAAATCCGAGTCTCAAGGCTGGGAAGTGGAGAACAAGTGGATCCAAGGTCAACAGGTGTCGGATCCAGTTTGGATCTCTCCCGATCTCGGCGCGATGCCAGCTGGCAGCGAGGCCATGTATCTCGCCGCGAGGGCCCCGTGGCTGAAAACCGACTCCCACTGGACCGCGCTCTATGCGAAGCCGGTGAACCCCGGCGCCGAGGCTGACTCCTCTGCGCGTGTTTATCTTGCGATGCTGCACGTCGGAAAGGGCGAATTGGTCGCCGCGAGCCAGGAATCTTTCTTGTTGAACGAAACGATCAAGACGCATCCGAACCCGGTGCTGCTGGATTTTCTCGCGGGCGGACGGCCGGTGATTTGGGTGGATGAAACGTTGCATGGACTGCACCAGGAGCAGGGCGCGCTCTGGCTCGTGCAGCGCTATCGGCTGCAAGCAGCGCTGCTGCTTTTCTGGGCGGCCTTGCTGACTTTGCTCTGGAGTCTTAGCGGCGATTTGGTGCGGCGTCCCCTGCGCCACTGGAGCGCAGAGGTCGTCCGCAATGGTGAGAGCTCCGGCGTGGCCGGGCAACGCCTGTTGCAAAGGAGTATTTCGCCGGACCAGGTTGTGGCCGAATGCTGGGCGCAGTTCGATCGTCGCTCGCCACAGGATGCGAAGGCCATCAGCACGGACCCTCGTTGGCGCCCGAGACTGCGCGCCGCGCTCGCGAAGCCCCCTTTGCCAGGGTACAAGGAATTGACAGAATTGATCAGCGAGCGCCGCGCGACTGCAAAGGGCCTGCCCCATCTGGCTCAAGCTGAACGCGGCCAGCCGGATAAAGTTTCCGTTGCGCCGAAGACGATTCCCGAGGAGGCACCAATCGCATGAACGAGGAACCCGTACTGGATTCAGACTTGCCCGCGCGCTCCGCGAGCGCGGAAACGCAACCGCAGGCCGCGCTGGCGACGGTAACCAGCGGCGCGCGCCGCGTCAGAGAGAAGCTGGGCCGCGTGATTGTCGGCCAGGACGAAGCGATTGATCTCGCGCTCGTGACGCTGCTTGCGGGCGGTCATGCGCTGATCGAAGGCGTTCCCGGCGTGGGGAAAACGCTGTTGGCGAAGGCGCTGGCGCGCGCGGTGGGCGGCGAATTTCAGCGCATTCAATTCACGCCGGACTTGATGCCTGCGGATATCACCGGCACGAGCGTCTTCGACCTGAAGACGCAAGAATTCCGCTTGGTGCGCGGACCAATCTTCACGAATTTTTTGCTGGGAGACGAGATCAATCGCGCTCCGGCGAAAACGCAATCGGCTCTGCTGGAAGCCATGCAAGAGCGGCAGGTGACGATCGATCGCGCCAGCTACGCGCTGCCGCCAGTCTTCGTCGTTTTCGCAACGCAAAACCCCATCGAGCATCAGGGCACCTATCCTCTTCCGGAGGCGCAGAAGGACCGCTTCCTCGTAAAAATTCGCATGGGCTATCCCACGGTGGAAGACGAAAACGAACTGGCGCGGATGGTGGCGCAAGGCGAAGCGCCGGAGCGCCGTCTGACGGAGGATCTGCGCGCTCCGGTTTTGCAGCCGGGCGAACTGGATCAGTTGCGCGCCGCGACGGCGCGTGTGCGCGTAAGCGAGGCCGTGAGCAACTACATCGTCAGTTTGGTTCGGCAGATGCGCCAGCACGCCGCGGTATGGGTTGGCGCCGGTCCGCGCGGCACGCTCGCGCTGCTGTCGGCATCGCGGGCGCTCGCGGCTCTCGAGGAGCGCGATTTCGTGCTGCCCGAGGACGTAAAGACGCTGGCGGGTCCCGTGCTGGAGCATCGCATGTTGCTGCGGCCGGAATTCGAGATGGAAGGTCTGGAGCGCCGTGAAGTCATCAACGCAGTGTTGGAAGCCGTTGAAGTGCCGCGGTAGGCAGCGAGCGCAGTGGCCGATGCGGTCGCGGCCAAGAGGTCAGCGAATATCATGACGGCTGTGAATGAAAATTCAACCGACCTCGGCGTGCCGCGTGCGGGCGCGATGGTCGCCGAGCTCGAATCGCCAGCAAAGCCGGCGAGCCGCGCTCTGCAATCGCGCGACAATTCGGTCGAGCGCATCGCATTTCAGCCGTCGAGAACGCTATTGAGCCCTGCGGCAGCACTCCCGTGGTTACTGGGATCGTTGGGCGTCGCAGCGTGCATTGCACCATGGCTGCCCCGCGGATGGCGATGGCTCGATTTGATCGCCGCCACCGTGACGCTCGCCGCGTGTTACGACGCATTTGCGCTCTGGTTTGCGCGCACAGAATTCACGCCCGTCCTGCTGTCGTCGAAAGAAAAACTTCGCGGATGCGAAGGACAGAGCATCCAGATTCCGCTCGCGCTCGCGGGCTCTGGGCGGCGCCGATTGCGCCGCGAAGTCCGGCTTGCACTCATGCCGGCCACGCGAGACAGCGAAACCGCGATATCGGTGACAAGCGGTCCGCAACATTTCAGGCTGGAGCGATCGGAACCAGCCGACGGGCAATCGGGCTCAGCAAGCAGCCCGGTCGTCCACCTCTGGCCTTGGACGCCGCAGGTCGCATTGCTGCGGCGCGGGCTGTGGCCTGTGCCGCGCGTGGGAATCGAGCGGCGCTCGCGCTTCGGGATTTGGCGCTTGCGTCAATGGTTCGATTCGCCGGCGCAGTTGCGAATCGATGCGGATTTGCGGCCCGGGCGCCGCGGAATCTTGCGCAGCCCCGTCTACCGCGCCCTGGTGGCCGCGCGCCTGGCTCCTTGGACCGGGCATGGCCGCGAATTCGAGCGCTTGCGCGAATACCAAGCGGGCGACAACTACGCCGAGATCGCCTGGAAATCAACGGCGCGACGCGGCGTTCCGGTTACGCGGCTTTTCCAGTGGGAGCAGAAACAGGAAGTATATTTTGTGATTGACCAATCGCGCGCTTCGGCGTCGCCGATCGATCCCGCGTCAGAAACCGGCGCCAACATCCCGCAAGCACGGGCGCCGAGGCGGCTGCTTGATCTAGCCGTCGAAACAGCGCTGGTGGGAGCGACGGTTGCGTTGGAACTGGGTGACGAATTCGGACTAGTGACTTACGCGGAGGAACCGAAAACCTGGTTGCGCGCCGGAAGCGGCCAATTCCAATTTCGCCAATTCCGCGATCGGCTGCTGAGCCTCGAACCTCTGCCGACGACCGCGGATTACGAGGCGCTTTTCAGCAAGATTCGGCTGCAGTTGCGGCGCCGCGCTTATCTGGTGTTGATCGCAGATCTCGCGGAGCGCTCGCTTTCGGATTCGATGCGCCGCGGAGTCGCGCTGCTCGGCACTTCGCACGTTGTCCTGATGACGAGTGTTCTGCCCGCTCACGCGCGCCCTGCATTTTCGCCAGGCGAGCGGCCGCGCACCGATCAGGATGTCTACGCGGCTCTGGCGGGAGAAAAAGAAAACCAGCGCCTCGGCGCGCTCGCGCGTCAACTGCGCCATGTGGGCGCGGAATTGCGTTTCGTTTCGCCCGAGAATTTTCTGCGCACGGCCGTCGAAGGTTATCTCGAAAGCAAGCGGGAGCAACGGGTGTGATTCTCGACCTCCAACGATTCCAGGCGCAAGAGCAGCCGCGCTGGAACAATCTTGAAGCACTGCTCGACCAGCTGGAAGGTCGTCCGGATCGGCGTCTTAAACCGGGAGAAGCCGAACTGCTGCAAGAGCACTACGCCCAAACCGCCGCGGATTTGAATCGCGTCATACACGGCGCGTTGGCGCCCGAGCTGCGGCAATATCTAGAGCGCCTGGTGGCGCGCGCCTATGCGGAACTTTACTACGCTCGACCGACACGCTCCGAACTCTGGCAACCCCGCCGCTGGCTGCGCATTTTCACGGCGTTTCCGGAGGCCTTCCGGCGGCAATCGCAGTATTTCGCGCTCGCCGTGCTGATCACGATTCTGGGCTCCGCTCTCGGCGGCCTGGCCGTACGCTACGACCCCGCGGCCGTGGATGTGCTGCTTCCCGCCGATTACCTTCGCAATCCTGGTATGCGCGTGCAGCAAGACGAGAAAGGCCAGAATCGGCATTTGGACTCCGTACAGATCGAGGCAGCATTCTCAGCGCAACTGATCACCCACAATATCCAGGTCTCGCTGCTAGCGGCGGCGCTGGGCGTAACGTTCGGAATTGGCACGGCGTTGCTGCTTTTCGAGAATGGCGTGCTGCTCGGCGCTGTCGCGGTTCATTACACGCAGCAAGGATTCGGATTGTTCGTCACGGCCTGGCTGCTGCCGCATGGCGCCTTCGAGATCCCGTCCATCCTGATCGCCGGGCAAGCTGGATTTTATCTCGCGCGCTTGCTGCTGCGGCGGCGCGAGGACCGCAACATGCGTCAATCCATGGGCGAATGGTTGCTGCTGATAGCCGGGCTGGCGCTGATGCTGGTCTGGGCCGGGACCATGGAGGCGTTTTTTTCGCAGCATCAAGCTCCGGTGCTGCCCTACGGGTTCAAGGTCGCGGTCGGCGCGGCGGAGCTGGTGCTGCTGACCATCTATCTGCTGCTGACCGGGCGTCGAGACACCGGCGCGGATGCGCCCACGAGCCCGCCCGCGGAGAGTCAATGAACAATTTTCAGCCAAACCGTTTGTCCACGATCGCCGAACTGACAATCGCCACGCCAGAAGGTGTGCTCTTTCGCTTGCCGCTCGCCGGTCCCGCGGCCCGGCTCTACGCGATGCTGCTCGATATCGCAATCGTGCTGGCGGCGGTCAACGGACTTGGATACCTCGTTTACGTGATTTTCGCGAAAGTACCTGGTTTCGCGGTGATGACCATCACGCTAGCGGAATTCGCCATCGGCTTCGCCTACGGCGCATTGCTGGAAGGTTTTTGGAATGGCCAGACGCTCGGCAAGCGCTTGTTTCACTTACGCGTAATCGACCAGTCCGGCCTTCCGCTACGCGTCGAACAAGCGTGGATCCGCAATCTGATGCGCACGGTAGATGCGCTGCCGCTGGCGTATCTGGTTGGAGGAATTTCCGCGCTGAGCAGCCCAATCATGCAGCGTTTCGGCGACCGCGTGGCCGGAACCCTGGTTGTCCGGGAAACGCCCCTGGCCGCTCCAGCGGAGGAAGCCTCCAGCCGTCAGAAGTACAACTCTTTCAGGGATTATCCCGTGATCGCCATGCGTCTGCGCCGCGCGGGGACGCCGGAGCTAGCGGGCCTCATCCAGGACGCGTTACGCCGCCGCAACGATCTAGCACCCTACGCGCGCCGAGAAATCTATCGCGAGCTGGTGAGCTATCTACAAAGCGAGATCGCTCCATTTCCCGACGAACTGGTGGAAATCCTGAGCGACGAACAGTATCTGACGAATGCGGCCGGCGTGCTGCTCGCCAATCAACGCGCGTGGTAGCTGGCACCCTACAGTGGTAAAGAACCTGGCAACACAAATTCAAGCAGTCCCGCGCGCCGCTCCCACGCGCATCGGATAAAACTCAAAAGTATTCATCCCCGCCTTGATCGAAGGGTCCTCTTCGCCAAATTTTTGTGCGTCCGCGGCGTCATTCATCTCCAGCACTGCGAAGCCAAATGCTCCGCCGCTTGCCATCACTGGCCCGTAGATCAAAATCCTCCCAGCGTCGAACGCCTCGCGGGTATACGCCAGATGCTGCTGCATCAACGCCCTCTCTTCGGCGGTCATATCCGCGCCAAACGTCGCCCGCGGCGGGATCAGCTTGAAATAGAAATGTTGTTTGCTCATCGAGTGGCGCTGCCCCTTGTTGCCGCGCGATATTTTCCAGAACCGGCATATCCGCGTGCGCAACAACCGGGAAATAATACCGCCTCTGCGCCGCAAAATCCCGTAAGGATTTTCCAGCCCTCGCCGATGATTCCAATATGGTGATTCAAATTGCCACTTACCGGGAAATGCGCGCCGGAAACCTTCGCGCCCCTCGCAGTGGCCTTGAAATTGCCGTCATTCCCACCTTGCCGGCAGATTTGGCTGGTGTCACCTGCCGGACATGACGATTCCAGGACCGCACGCTCAGAGGCTCAACCGATGGCCGAAAGATTAATAATCGTTAATGGCGCCAAGGGCGGCGTCGGAACCACCACCGTCGCCCTCAACTTGGCCGTGCAATTAGGCCACCTCACCGGCAAGCGCGTCGCGCTGCTCGAATTTGCGCGTCCCTTCGGCCAGATCAGCTTGATGCTCGACTTCAGCCCTCGCTTCACGCTTCTCGACGCTCTGGAACGCGTGAACCGTATGGACGCCGCCGTCTTCGCCAGCATGCTCACCCACCACAAGTCGGGTATCGAGATTCTCGCCGGCCACCTGCACGCCGCCATGCGCGCCGAGCAGCGCCAGGCCATCACTCTCGAGTCTTTGCTGCGGGTTCAAGAATTGGCCTGTGAGGCGTACGACCTCGTCGTCGTGGATCTCGGTTTCGTGAATGCCGCAGAGTGGGCCAGCATCCTGAAAATGGCCGATACTCTATTACTGATCACCGAGCCCACCGAACTGGCCATGGGCATGCTCAATCGTTATCTCGATGCCGTCGATTCCAGCGGCATTGATCGCACTCATTTTCAGATTGTGATCAATCGCGCGCTCCGCAATGACGAAGAAACCGCCGCTCCTTCGGATAAGAATCCAAAACAACCTTTCTTTGCGCGCTTGCCCAACGACTTCCGTCAAGTCAGCGAAGCGGTAACTCTGGGAATCCCTCTGCTCACCAGCTCCAAAAGTACGCTCGTAGGCCGCTACCGCGATATGACCGCGCGACTGATCGCTCAGCCCCCCAGCAGCGAAAATCCCAACGCCAATTCTCCCGCCGATTCTCGCGCCCACAGCTCCGTCGCCGTCGCGGCAAAATAGCCCCATTTCGGCGCCCCCCACGTCTCGTCAAATTTGCATCGTTCGCTGTGCGAGCTCTGTCGTTCTCTGTCGTTCTCTCTGTGTTCTCCGCTTTTCCGCTGTGAACTCTGCGTTAAATCTTTTGCTTCTCTCTGCGCTCTCTGCGCCTCTGCGGTAGTGTTTGTCTTTCTCTGTGCCCTCCGCCTTTCCTCTGTGAACTCTGTGTTAAATCTTTTGAATTTCTCTCCCAACTTCAACCATCCCACTCTCCATGCTAAAGTGGCAAAGCCAAAATCGATACCGGGAGGGGAAGTGGCGTACCGAGATCTCCGCGATTTCATCCACAAACTGGAAAAGCAAAACGAGCTAAGCCGCATTCAGCTCGAAGTAGACCCCATCCTGGAAATCACGGAAATTTCCGACCGCGCCGTAAAAGCGAAAGGCCCGGCGTTACTCTTCGAGCGCCCCAAAGGTTCGCGCATCCCAGTAGTCACCAATCTGGTCGGCACCGAGCGCCGTATGTGCATGGCCCTGGAAGTTGACTCCCTCGACGAAGTCGCCGCCCGCATCAGCTCCTTTCTCGATCTGCAGTCCCCCCAAGGCCTCCTGGAAAAAGTGAAAATGCTCCCGAAGCTGGCCGAAATCGGCTCGTTCTTCCCAAAGTCAGTGCGCAACGGCGCCTGCCAGGAAGTAGTCCGCACCGATGATTTTTCGCTCGACTATTTCCCCATCCTGAAATGCTGGCCGCAGGACGGCGGCCGCTACATCACCTGGCCCATGGTCATCACCAAGAATCCGGAGAACGGAAAACGCAACGTCGGCTGTTACCGGATGCAGGTCTACGACTCCCGCACCACCGGCATGCACTGGCAAACTCAAAAACATGGCGCCGATCATTACCGCAGCAGCCGCGCGAAAAACCCCAATGGCAAGCTCGAAGTCGCCGTAGCCATCGGCGCCGACCCCGCCACCGCTCTCGCCGGCATCCTCCCCGTTCCGCCCGACATGGACGAATTCATGTTCTCCGGCTTCCTGCGCAAAGACCCCGTGGACTTGGTCGCCTGCAAGACGGTTGACCTCGAAGTCCCAGCCAACGCCGAAATTGTCCTCGAAGGCTACGTCGAAATCGGCGAGATGCGCACCGAAGGCCCCTTCGGCGACCACACCGGCTTCTACTCGCTCGAAGGCCAGTTTCCCGTCTTCCACGTGCAATGCATCACGCACCGCAAAGACCCGCTATATCTCACTACCATCGTCGGCCCGCCTCCGCAGGAAGACTATTTCATGGGCCACGCCATCGAGCGCGTGTTCATGCCCGTCATGAAAATGCAGTATCCGGAAATTGTGGACGTCGCCATGCCCGCCGAAGGCATCTTCCAAAATCTGATGATCGTCTCCATCCGCAAGAGCTACCCCGGCCAAGCCCGCAAAATCATGAATGCGATCTGGTCGCTCGGTCAGGCGATGTTCACGAAGGTAGTTGTCGTTGTTGACCACGACGTGGACGTCCAGAACTCCAGCGAGGTCGTCTGGAAAGCGCTCTGCGCCATCGATCCCGAGCGCGACATCCAATTCGTTCTCGGTCCGGTCGACACTCTGGACCATGCCGCCCGCCGCCAGGATTTCGGTTCAAAAATGGGCGTCGACGCGACGCGCAAGTGGCCGGAAGAGGGTTATGGTGGCCGCTGGCCCGACGAAATAAAAATGGACCAAGCCACAAAAAAGCGCGTGGACACAATATGGCAACAGCTTAAGCTTACCCCCCCGAACAAAAAGTAAACCTCAAGCGAACGCGAAAGCCTTCGCCTTTTCGGCCCTTTCCCGCAATGTTTCAGGCCTTTAGCGCCACCCCACCTGTCCTTTTTACCTGTCCTTTTCGCCTACCTGTACTTCCGGACTGTGTTTTACCAATAGCACACCATCGGAACACGTTGCTTGACACTCTGTGCTGCGGATGTAATAAACGGAGAAAGAGGAAAGGTACCGGACGTAGCAGTACTGACGGTCCTCTCCAGTGTCAGCGCCGTTGCCGGGGTGATGTGGCGAAGCGGTGAGCAGGTTTTGGGGATTTTCTCCAAGAAAATTTTTGCGCACCAGATGAAGCCGTGCCCGTCCTGCGAAGCGGGATGGGGTGAGGAGTGAGGGGCCGCGCGATGTTCAATCTGGGTAAAACGAAATCTTTGATCGGCCTGGACATCGGCTCGAGTTCTGTCAAGGCAGTCGAGCTGAAGAAGACCAAGGCCGGCTACGAGCTGGTCAGTTACGGCATCGAAACCCTCGCCCAGGATACCGTCGTGGACGGCGCCATCATGGACGCTCCTTCGGTCGCCGAGAAGATCATCTCGATCTTCGACACGCAAAAAATCAAAACGAAGGACGTGGCCACTTCCGTCTCCGGCCACTCCGTGATCGTCAAGCGCGTCAGCATGCCGCTGATGACCGAGGACGAACTCTTCGACCGCGTACAGGCCGAAGCCAGCCAGCACATTCCTTTCGACATCGCCGACGTGAACCTCAGCCATCAGTTGCTGGAGGCCACCGAGAATCAGATGGACGTGCTGCTGGTCGCCGTCAAGAAAGACAAAATTCTGAACCACACCAACGTTCTGGCCCAAGCAGGGAAGGCGCCCGTGGTCGTGGACATCGACGCTTTCGCCCTGCAGAACTGCTTCGAGGTCAATTACGAACCGGACCCCTCGCAAGTCGTCGCTCTGCTCAACGTCGGCGCCAGCGTCATGAACATCAATATCGTTCGCGGCTGGACGCCGTTGTTCACCCGCGACGTTTCCGTCGGCGGCAATCAGTACACCGATGCGCTGCAGAAGGAACTGGACCTGAGCTTCGAAGACGCCGAAAAACTGAAAATGGGCGGTACCCTGGCGGGCGTCAACGAAGAACAGCGCACTGCCATTCTGCGCTCCGTCTCCGACATCTTGATCCTGGAAATTCAAAAGACCTTCGACTTCTTCCGCGCGACGGCCAGCGGTGAAAATATTCGCCGCATCTACGTTGCCGGCGGCACGGCCCGCGTTCCCGGCTTGTTGGACCTGCTTAAAGAGGAATTCGCCATGCCGGTCGAGGAACTCTACCCGTTCCGTAAAATCGCAATCAATCCTGGGCGTCACGATGAAACCCAGATTCGTGAGTTGGCGCCGCGCCTGGCGATCGCTGTGGGCCTGGCGCTGAGGAGCTTTGACACGCCATGATCCGCATCAACTTACTGGGCCAAATCCGTCCCAAGGCCACCAAACAATCCGTGCCGCTGGAGTCCACGCTGCAGATTCTGCTGGGCGTCGCCGCCCTGGCTATCGCTCTCATCGTGCTCTCCGTCACCTACTATTCCCAGAAGCACCAGCTCGACGACACCAACACGCGCATCGCCGCCCTCAAAGCCGAACGCACCAACCTGCAGCAGATCAAGCAGGAAGTGGACCGCTTCGAAGCTCAGAAGGCCGCCCTGCAGACGCAGATCGGCGTCATCGAAGGCCTGCAGAAAAATCGCACCGGCGCGCAGGAATTGCTCACCATGGTCGCCAACACCGTCGTCCGCGTCGATCAGCTCTGGCTCACCTCGCTGGACCGCACCGGCGACACTCTGCATCTCACCGGCGAAGCTGGCAGCGTTAATTCCGTCGCGAACTTCATTACCCAGCTCAAGCGCTCCGGCTATTTCGACAAGATTGAGATCGAGGAAGCGAAAGAGGACGACGTGGCCAAGTCTGTCACCACTTACGGCTTTACCATGTCGGCCGCTGTCGCTCAGGCGGCGCCCACTACGGGCCAACCCCAGACGAAGCCCGCTGCTGGAACCAGCACCACCACGCCTCCGCAGCCCGCGGCCAAGGGGAGGAGTTAGCGATGGCTACCGCTTTTCGAGATTGGCCCTGGCCGATTCAGGCGCTGTTTTTCCTGGGGCTCGCCGTTGTCGTGATCGCCGCGGGGTTCTACATACCCGGCCTTCCGGTGGCCACCGTCCGCACCGAGCTGGAAGCTGCTCAGCAGGAAGAAAAGCCGCTGGAAGCCGATGTTGCCAGCCTGCGCGTTTACAAGCAGCGCCGCGCCGAGCTGCAATCAGAAATGGATGCTCTTACGAAACAGCTCGCTACCTTGCAGACCATTGTTCCGGAAGACAAGAAGGTCGATGAATTCATCATCATGATCCAGAGCGCGGCCGTCAGTTCCGGCGTCTCGATTCGCCGCCTCAAGGCTCTGCCCATCGCCCCGAAGCAGTTCTACTTCGAGGTGCCTTTTGAAATCGATTGCGACGGGCCCTATTTTGCCGTGCTGGACTTCTTTTCCAAGCTGGGCAGGCTCTCGCGCATCATCAATGTCGGCGATATGAAGCTCACCAGCGCGGCCACGAAAACGGGCACCACTTATCGCATGACTCCCGGTACTTCCGTCACCGGCGTCATGACCGTTACCACTTTCTTTTCGAAGGCGGCAGACGCTGCGCCTCCTGCGGCGCCAACTGCAGCGCCGGCAAAGCGATAGGACGATAACGATGAGACTGCCAAAGGCATTCAACTTACTCCTCACCGCGCTGGCACTGTCTCTTTGCCTTGTCCCCGCAACTTGGGCTCAGGCACAGACGCAGCAGGCCAGCCCGGCGAAAAAATCCGCGCACAAAGCGAAGGCGAGAGCCGCGGCGGCGCCCAAGGCCGCGCCGGACGCCAACGCCGCAGCTCCCAATCCGGCCCTCGTCAAAGTGGCCGAGCGCGATCCTTTCGTCCCGCTGGTCAATGAACACAAACCGGGCGGCGGCGCTCCGCTTCCTCCAGGCAAAGCAGGCCTGGTGGTCGCTACCATCCGCGTGGACGGCGCCGTGCGCTCGCCCAACGGCATGTTCGCGGTCGTCACCAATCCCGATTCGCGCGTTTATTTCCTTCGTGAAGGCGACCAGCTCTACGACGGCGATGTGGAAAAGATCGGCCTGGACGGTGTCACGTTCAAGGAAGTTTCTAAAGATGCTTTCGGGAAATCAGTCGAAAAAATTGTTACGAAACGAATCTACCCGAGTGCAGGAGAGCAGCAATGAGGATTATGCGGAGGGCGTGGGGCCTGACTGCGTTCGTGGCGGCAGCCCTGATGTTGACGAATGGAGCGCTATCGGCCAGTGATGCGCCGGTGGTGCATGTTAAGGCCGTGGTGAAAGACGGCGCCGTCACCCTGGATGCTCAGGCTAACGGCCCCTTCGAGTACACCACGTACCGCCCCAGCGAGAGCCTCTATGTGCTCGACCTGTCCGGCGTCTCGGCCGGCGATACTTCTGGCGCGCGCGTGGTGCCCTCGGAGCTCGTCAAGAGCTACCGCCTCACCACCTACTCCGCGGGTCAAAAGCCCGTGGTGCGCTTGGAGATCCTGCTGCGGCCCGGCATTACGCCGCGCCTCGCTCGCAATGGCAATCAGGAACTCACGCTTTTCGTTTCCGCGAACGGCAACGCCGACGCTTCTGTCGAGCCCGTGGCAATTACGGCCGCGCCGGCAACGAAACCTGCGGAAGGCAAGCCCGCTCCCGCAACGCTGAAGCCCATTGCCGCGAAGCCTTCGGACACCAAGACCACCGCTTCCGACTTTCAAAACATCGAACAGGTGAACCTCGCGCAGGTTGGTGCGCAGACCGAAGTCAACGTGGTCGGCAACGCCAAGCTCAGCTATCACGTGAGCCGCCTGCACAATCCTGATCGCATCGTGCTCGATTTTTCCGGCG
>Ga0070733_10002139_pt1 | contig 14297 bp, 15 predicted proteins | sample Coa_R1_9_FD_66450 | JGI IMG/M metagenome (GOLD analysis project Ga0070733, IMG submission 66450) | Surface soil microbial communities from Centralia Pennsylvania, which are recovering from an underground coalmine fire - Coalmine... | ecosystem: Environmental > Terrestrial > Soil > Unclassified ... | reverse complement strand
ATTTCAAAGGGTCCATCCGGGCCTCCTGAAGGAAATCATCGTTCGGCCGATTCTCCCGGGGGAGCGCTGGGAAGAGCTGATGTGCCGGCATCACTACCTGGGCTTCTCGCGCCGGGTGGGAGAGTCGCTGCGCGATGTGGCCAAGCGCGGGGAGTGATTTGCCCTGCTTGGCTGGCCTGCGGCGGCCCTCAAGTGCCGGCCTCGAGACCGTTTTATCGCCTGGCCCCCATTCCTGCAGTATCAGCGCCTTCAGCTCATCGCCAACCATGGGCCATCGAGAACCGCTCCCACTGGGTGCGGGATCTGGCTTAGGATGAAGACCGCCAGCAGATCCGCCGAAGAAACGGCCCGCGGGTGGCCACCTTGCGTAACTTCGCCATCGAACGGTTACGCCTCGCGGGCTATCCAAACATCACGGCCGCCCTGCGCCGCTGGGCGGCTGATCGGCGGCTCGCTTTTCCCTTGGTCGGCTTGCGCTGCTGAATCCCATCTCTACCATGGCCCCATCCCCTCTTGAGCCCCAGCCCCCAGAGCGATGCACCCCTCCGCCCAAAACCGCCCTTTCCGTATCTCACAACAGACGCATCCTTCCCCCGACACCCCTTCCATCCAACCGCAAGCCTCCCGAACCCCGCTCAATTATCGCTCAAACCTGACTTTGACGGGGTCCTGGATGAACAACGCTTGGGAAAGGCCCTTTCGTGGGCCTGGGCTTCTTTATCCGGCGCCGAGATCGGAAGACGCCACTCGAGATGGAATAAACCCGAGCGGATCAAGCTCAGTTGACGGCTCCCCGAACCCTCTCGGGCCGGAAGGGGTTCATTGAGCCGGTTGATCCATCCCACATCGGTTCGGCTTTAAATTCTGGCCGGAAAACGACGTTTTAGATAACATACCCCTACTTCCTTGTCAATACTTTTTATCGTTTCTCCAAGTCGTTTTTCCCATTTTTTCGGATACTTCACTCTCCCCGGCGCCTCGATCCCGCTCCGGAAGCTCTGGCTTTAGACCGTGGCTCTCGTGACTTCATGCTCCGATCCGTTTCGACCCGATCGGAGTCTGCCCTTGGGTGAGCCATTCCTTAAGGCAAAGGCCGAAAAGAGGCTATTGAAGATCAAAGAAGACCGCTCAGACGCGATTGAGGCGCTGGGGCAGGTCGGGGTGACGGATGGGAGCGGCTCCGAAGACTTTTGACCCGACCTGCGGGAATGCTTCCGGCGCAACTGGGACCCTTGTGCCTCCAGAGGGAGGGAGACGGGTGCCCAGGATCCAATGCCCGGGGGGGCTTCTCGAGGACGCGGCGCCATTTCGTCGGCCGCTCCCCGGATCCGGCGAGGGGTCGTTCCCGCCGGCCCCTGCTCACCTGACCCCGCGTTTCGCAAGGGCTCTAGACTCAGGACCGGGCCGGGCGGCGGTTTCATCTCCCGATCCCCTTCGACTCGGATTAGAGGCCGGAGACCTTCACCGGGCTAAGGCTGTTACTTGCGTTTCCGTTTCCCAGCTGGCCGGTCAGGTTGTCACCCAACATTGAACGGCGCCATTGGAGAGCAGGACACAGGTGTGGGATGATCCCGCGGAGACGGCACTGACACCGTTGATGGAGACAGAGAAGGGACTGGAACTAAACGGCGACGTGATAAACCCACCTCGCCGGAATAGTTTCCTCCCGCGCATTGAAGCGTCTGGTTCGAGAGGAGGGCACAGGTATGGAATCCTCCGGCGGTAATGGCGGTCGCCCCAGCATTGGACGGTGCCGCTCGAGAGAAGCGCGCAGGCATGAAAGTCTCATCCGGCCGCAATCGCCGTGGCCGTGCTGATTCCACTCACCGCGACCGGAATAGATACCGAAGCGGAGGGAGCCCCGCCGTTGCCCAGCTGGCCTGAGAAGTTATCCCCCCAGCAGAAAACGGCTCCTGCGGAAAGGACACAGGTATGGTATGACCCCTGGCGCGATGGCAGCAGGGTTGCTCAGGGGTGGGGTGCTGACCGTCACCGCAGAAGGAGAGGTTACCGTCGTCCCGCTGCCCAGCTGGCCGCTACCGTTCTCTCCCCAGCATTGGAGGGTGACTCCGGAAAGAAGAGCGCAACTATGATAGAGGCCGGTTGAAATGGCGACGGCGTGGGTGACCCCGACCACGGGAACCGCGGTAAAAGCGGTTACGAAGTTACCCGAGCCGAGTTCCCCATAGTCGTTGAGCCCAACACTGGACGGTACCGTCGGAGAGAAGCGCACAGCTGTGAACTCCTCCAGCCGATATCGAGGCCGCGGTTGAAACCCCGGTGACCGATTCGGAAAGGGAAAACTGAGGCGGCGCTCCGTTTCCAATCTGCCCATAGGAATTATTTTCCCAGCAAGAAACGCTTCCATCGGAAAGAAATGCGCAGCTGTGCCCGGCCCCTGCTGAAACCGCGATCGCGTTGGCGATTCCGGGGACCGCGACGGGTGACGAGGAATCGACAACGCTTCCGTTCCCAATCTGGCCGGCGAAGTTATGCCCCCAGCACTCGACCCCTCCACCCTCCAGGAGAGCGCACGTATGCCCAACGGCCGAAATCGCCATAGCATGGTTAAGGCCGCTAACCGGGACCGGTGCCCCGACGTTGAGAGTCGTTTCATTTCCGAGCTGGCCAAAAAAGCCGCTTCCCCAACATGCTACGGCGCCACCGGACAGAAGCGCGCAGCTATGGCTCCCTCCGGCAGAGACCGCGACCGCGCCCGTCAGCGCCCCCACCGCAACGGGCGTCGCGGAATTGGGCGTGGCTCCGTTACCGAGCTGACCGGAAGCGTTGTATCCCCAGCACTGAACGGTCCCCCCCGACAACAGCGCACAGGTGGGCTGCGCACCGGCGGATACCGCGGAGGCGCCGCTCAGCGCCGCCACCGCGACCGGCGGATACTCGGCTCCCGAAGGATTTTCATCTCTCGGGTGTGGCCTTGAACCCCGGGCTCTCCCTTGACCCCGGGGCGGCCCCTTTTGTACAATGACGCGGACGTTCGCCGCGATCAATTCCCTGGAAGATCAATGGATCGGATCGAACAGGCCTCTCTGGGCCGGTGGAGCACGAAGCGGCCGATGCGGATCGCCCGCTCTCATTTCGGTTCTGCCGTCTTCCAAGGGAGAATTTATGTCTTCGGGGGGGGTGGGGAGGGATTTCGGAGTTTAAATCAGGTTGAAATCTATGACCCGCCCGCGGACCAATGGACGGAAGGCCGTGAAATGCCGACCACCCGTTCGGGAGCGGTCGCCGTAACGTTAAACGGTCGAATTTACGTGATGGGAGGAGGGTTCAGGGAGGCCGACGGGACGTTTCGGTTCCTCAGGACGGTAGAGATCTACGATCCCCTCGAAAACCTCTGGGAAAGCGGCCCAGATCTTCTCCAGAGTCATGACGCTCCGGCCGCCACCCTTCTCGACGGCCGCATCTTTTTGCTCGGGGGCCACCACCCGGAGGCCAAGGGGGGGCCCCTCAGCGATCCTGCTTTCCCCGTTTGCGAGCAATTCAACGAGCGCTCCGGCCGCTGGCAGGAAATCCCGCCGATGCCGACCCCCCGGTTTTCCCTTGTGGCATTATCGTGGGGGGGAAAGGTCCTGGCGATGGGTGGGGGGGCCTTCACCGGAAGAGAGTTTACGAACCATGATCGAGTTGAGGAGTATGATCCCGATAAGAGATCCTGGTCCGATTCCCGATTGACCTTACCCTGGCGGGCCGCCGGACCGGGCGCGGCCCTCTTTGGCGGAGGGATCCTTCTATGCGGCGGCAACAACGGCAAAGCGATTCAGCGGCGCGCCGCCCTCTATGACCCGATCGACGAGAGATGGACGGAACTTGCCGTGATGCCCGAGGCACGGGCGGTCATGGCCGCCCTGTCCATTGGAGAGACCCTCTACATCGTGGGTGGACGAGACGCGACCGGCAAGGCACCGGTCAATACGGTCTTCGCGTTCGAGGAAGGGAAGATCCGGTCAAACGATACCGCTCTATAGACGAGGCCGGGGTGATTAGGGTTCGATCCCGTTCTCGGAATGATCGCCCGCACCGATGCGCACCGGGATCCCGTCCCCTTGATCAGAGCCGCCCGTCGTGATTTAGGGCACGCCATCCAGATCTTCCGGAGAGGATCACCGCCGGGTCGGGCCGCCGCCTCAAAGCGATCGCCCATCTGAATTTCCTTAAAACGGGAAGTCTGATCCCACAAAGATCGTGGTTCCTTCTTTGCCGAAGCCGATGTCGATCCGCCCGACGACATTGGGCCGGACAATTCCCCGCAGGCCCAATCCCGGGTTGAACTCGGCATATTTCCCGACCTTGTCGGAAAACCCGCCGAAGACCTGCCCGATGTCCAGGAAGGGTGCGATGGAAAATTCAGGGACAACGCCGAAGAGCGGATGCGAAAAGACACGGATACGCTCTTCCAGATTAAACAGGAGGAGATTTTGATCGATAAATCGGTTGCGGCCATAATCGCGCAGGCTGTCCTCCCCCCCGAGCGTCGCCTGTTCGTAAAAGGGAATCTGATGCCCGCCGGTCATGAAAATCTCTCCCCGAATCGCCGTTCCGAATCGCCCGTCGGCAGTGGAGACGTAGGTCCTTCCGTCGAGGAGCGTACTGGCATAGAAGCGATCGTTTCGCGGCTCGAAGTTTCGATTGATCTCCGAATAGAGCGTGACCAGCGATCCTGACGAAGGGGTGATCTCCAGGTCCCGGGTGTCGTATGTGAAGGTGAGACGGTGGCCTAGCACCGTCGATCCGAGCGCCCCGGGTATGGCCGGAAACCGATCCCGGAGAAACGGCAGATTGTTGACCCTTCCGGGCCCGATCTCCACCTCTCGAACCCTTTCCGAGAAACCGAGCCAAAGCAACCGGCTCGGCTGATACCTCACTGTCACCAGGTATCCAATTTCTCCATCGGCATAATTGGTTTCGTTGCTCCTGAGACTCTGGGGGCTGAATCCAAAGAAACGAAAAGTGGAGTCGCGAAGCCGGGTGAATTTTGTATCGAGCCCCAATCTTCCTCCCCACATACCCAGATCTCGGTATTTCAGTGTATATTCCTGGTCGATCCCGGTGCTCTGCAAGAGAATGAGGCTCAGATTTCGGCCCCCGCCCAGGTACTCAAGCCAGGTGAAGCTCAGTTGCGGTCCCGTCAGACTGTTATCGGTTGCCATCGGCGCGAGAATCCGATAGATCCCCGTGTTATCGGTAAAGAGGAGAACCGTAAAGAGCCCGGCGGTGGTTCCTTCGTTTCGCGCCGTAGAAATGGCGGGAAGAGGCAGGACGGTAGACTCCGCCCGTCCGATCCCTTCGAACAGGAGGATCAGGCCAAACAGAAAGAATAAAAAAAGAACCCTAAAGATCCGGGGCGAGGTGATCTTGAGTCTGCAGGACCTCACGCCCCCCACCCGTCCGCACCTCGCTTCACGCGGGAAAGTCACAGCGTCGTCAGAAAGCGAATCAGAAATTCGTTGAGGGTCGCCGCAGCCCGAAAAGATTGCTGCCGAAGGCGCCAGAGCAGACCGAGCCGGTCCGGTCGCCGGAGCAGACCGGAGAAGAGCCGATGGTAGCCGATCCCCCCGCCCGGGCCGATCAGGCCGCCGATCCAGGGGTCGAGCGCCTGCTCGGAAAGATCGGAAATCGACCGGATGGCGAGAAAGGGCACCCGCGCCCGGGCCGCCACTTCCGCCACCGCCCCGCTCTCCATGTCAACCGCCGCCGCCCCCTCTTGAACGAAGAGATCCCTTTTTCCCTCCGATGAACCCACCATTTTTTCCTTCGAGATCAACAATCCGCGACGGTACCGTAAACCGAGGTCCTGCACGGCCCCCTCGCCATGGCGCAAGAGCCGCGCGTCGCAGGTAAGCAGCCTCTTGAAACAGACTCGATCGGCGAGGACCAGATCGCCGATTTGAAGTCCGGGCTCCAGTCCCCCTGCAAAACCGACCGAAAGGAGCGCCTCGATCGGGCGCTCTCGGATCAATCGTTCGGCGAGCTCGGCGGCGCAAGAGGGTCCCATTCCGCTGTGACCCAGGAGGACTTCCCTCCCTGCCGCGCCTCCGATCATCAGGGGCAAACCACCGGCCGAGAGGCAACGCAGGGGGCGCAACCTGCGTCGCAGGTCCCGGGTCTCGGGAAAAAGGGCTGCAACGACTCCGATGGGTTCTTTCAAGCTGAAGGCGATTTCAATCGAGGTGGCCCGCGCGGTATATCGCATCTTTAATTAGACAAGGGGGCCGAGGAAGGTTAACCTATGACCAACCCAAAACCTTCGGCAGACCTGCCGACACCCCCGAGCCTAGCGCCTTAGGGAGGAGATAGAGGGCCGGTTGGAACAGCCGATTCTTTTTTGAGCCCTTTTTTGAAGATCAGACGGACCTCGTCGTTTCGAATTCTCCCCTTCGATCGCATCATTCGGTACATGGAGAGGGCCCAGAGGGGAAAGTGCTTGCAATACATATGATAACGTAAATAAAAGACGCGGGGAAACCCGGTTCCGGTGAAGAGCTCCTCCGACCAGACTCCATCCGAGCGCTGATGGTCGAGGAGGTACTGGATGCCCCGCTCCACGCTCTCCGAACCCACCTCTCCCGCGTGAAGGAGCGCCATGACTCCCCATGCCGTTTGAGAAGCGGTGCTGGGACCGCATCCGGCCAGGGACGCGTCCTGGTAGGTCTGGCAGGACTCTCCCCAGCCTCCATCGGGGTTCTGGACGGACTTCACCCAGGCCGTCGCCCGCAGTATGTGGGGCTGAGTCATCTCCTCTCCGAGCGCCCGCAGGCCCGCCAGAACAGACCAGGTTCCATAGATGAAGTTGACGCCCCAGCGTCCATACCAGGGTCCGAAAGGTTCCTGCTGCTCCCGTAGAAATTTCAGGGCCCGGGCGACGGGCGTGAATTTCGAGTCATATCCCAAAAGCCCCAGGGCCTCCAGGACTCTGCCAGTCACATCGCAGGTACTGGGATCCAGCAAGGCCCCGTGGTCTGCGAAGGGAATCTGATTGAGGAAGAGCTTATTGTTGTCGACGTCAAAAGCGCCCCAACCTCCATCCTTTCCCTGCATCGCCAGCAGCCAGTCGAGCCCCCGTTTCAGGGCGGGCTGCCAGTGCCGATCGGTTCCGAACACCTTGATCAACGCCAGAAGTACCACTGCGGTATCATCGTTGTCCGGGTAGTGTTCATTTTCGTACTGGAAATACCATCCTCCAGGGCTCGCCTGCGGCACCTTGACCTTCCAGTCTCCTTCGAGTCGGGTTTGTTTGGAAAGCAACCATTCGCCTCCGCGCGACAAGGCGGGGTCGGTGCGCTCCACCCCTGAATCGACGAGGGCATTGAGGGCCAACGCCGTATCCCAGATCACCGAATGACAGGGCTGGACCAGCATCTGATCCCCCTGGTCCACTTCCAGTGCCTCGATCTCGCCGAGCGCCTTTTGCACCAAGGGATGGTCTTGCGGATATCCGAGGGATCTGAGCGCGATGACGGAATTCGCCATGGCGGGATAAATGGCTCCCAGTCCTCCGCTGCCCCGCATATGATCCACGATCCAGCGATGAGCGCGCTCCAGCGCGATTTCTCGAACACGGCGAATATGATGTCGATCATAGAACTTGAACACCCGATCCAAAGTAAGGAAGAAATTCCTCGCCGTAAACCACCGGGAGTCTTTTTTGAGCAGGGTCGACCCCTGGCCCGGGAGCCGGAGTTCGGAGCAGCCCATCTCCGGGGAAAGTTTGCGCAGCGGCCGCTTGGCGAAGATCGCGAGGAGGGGCATAATGACGGTACGGGACCAATAGGAGACTTCATAGAGGCTGCAGGAGGATCGGGGCGGGATGAGGAAGACCTCTGGAAGAAGTGTCGGGATCTCCTCCCAATCGTACTGCCCAAAGAGCGCCAGGGAGATCTTTGTGAAGACATTAACCTGGGCGAGTCCACCAAGAGCCAGGATTCTCTCCCGGGCGCGAACCATGCTCGGCACGTCCGGCGAAATGCCGCAGAGCTTGAGCGCAAAGTAGGCCTTTACCGAGGCGCTGATGTTGCTCTCGCCACCCGGGAAGATGTGCCATCCCCCGTCGGAGAGCTGCTTCGATAACAGGTAGCGGACCTTCTTTTTCTCTTTCTCCGGCTCGCGAATCCCGAGAAAAAATCGTAGTAGAAGACTTTCCGCGGTAATCGTGCAGTCGGCCTCAAGGACGTCGACCCAGTAACCCTCGTCGGCCTGAATGCCTAAGAGGGCCTTCTGCCCCTGCGTGATCGCGTCATCGAGCCGACGCAAAATCCGGGCTAAATCGCTTTTCGATGAGGAGAGCAGATCGTTTCGCGGCGTCATTTACCCTGTCCCGTCCGTCTGGACCGGGAATCTATGAAAAATTCCACCGGACCATTTCAACCAGATCTTTGAAGGTGGTGCCGGCCTGACGCGCGATGGTCGGTTCCACGCTGCAATGCATCATGCAGTGTTCGCAGCGCGGGTCCTCACGTTTCTCATATCGATCCCAGTCCGTCTTCGCAAACATTTCCGCCATCGACTGGTAGTGACCATCGGTAATCAGGTAGCAGGGCCCTTTCCATCCTTGTGGGTTGACGGTAATGTTTCCCCAGGGTGTGCAGTCGAAGTGCCGCTCCCCGGTCAAGAACTTAAGGTAAGGAGGAGAGTTGAAAAAGCGGTATTTTCTGGCGAGACGTTCGACTTCCTTAAATTTAGAATGGACCTCCGGCCGGGTCATGAAGATGTCTTCGTCCGCCAGGGCCTCGTAGTGATAGGCTGGCGCGACGAGAAAACCTTCCACCCCATAGGAAGAGAGCTCCTCCAACATGGTCTCCAGTTCGGAGACCTCGGTCTCCTTATAGACCGTTGTGTTCGTCACCACCCTGAAGCCTTGGGCCTTCGCTGCACGAATGGCGCGGATATCCAGCTCGTAGAGTCCTCTCCTTCCACGGGTCGCATCATGGGTCTTCGCAAGCCCGTCCATCGAGACATTGATCGTCATATACGGCGTGGGTTCCCATTTCGGAAGGTGCTTCTCCAGGTTAATTCCGTTCGTGCAGAGATACAGGTGCCGCTTTCTCCCGACCACCCCCGCCACCAGCTCATCGATCTGTGGATAGATCAAGGGTTCTCCCCCGCAAATGGAAACGACCGGGGCGCCGGATTCGTCTACCGCGGCCAGACACTTTTCAAGAGGCATAAAATCCTGGATGGTCTCCTCGTATTCGCGGATGCGCCCGCAACCGTCGCATGCCAAGTTGCACAGGTGAAGCGGCTCCAGCATGAGCACCAACGGATATTTCTTGTTTCCCTTCAGCTTATTTTTCAGCAGGTAGGTTATAAAGGAGTAGTGAAACTGCCACGGGAACTTCATCTTTTGCACCCTCTAGCTTCGATACGGGACATGCATTTAACGGGTGGAGGAGAAACGGGCGTTCACTCTCATCCGAAGTTCTTGCGTGTTCTTCTTGCGTATTGCTTGAAAGGCTCGGCCTTGTAGACTGGTGAATATTAACAAAAAGATATCGAGCGTGTCAATAACGACGCGCCAAAAAAAAGGTAACGGGCAAAAAAAGGAGAACTCCCGCCAACCCCAGAAAGATCTCGCCGATCCAGAAGGTCACCGAGAGATTGAAGAGCAGCACACCATAGTAAAGCCCCGGACCCAAATAATCACGAATATCCCCCCTCGGGAATGGGGGATTGCTCCGACCTGCTTCCACGAGCCATCGATCGATCCGCTGGATTAAAAAAAACGTTATCCCGCCGACGATCCCCCAGCCGATAAAATTAGAAAAAGGGACACCAAAGTAAAAGCCGGGATACTGGTAACCGAAAATTCTACCGAGAAACCACCGGTCGCCCCGCACCGCCAGCGGGTCGATGACCACGTCGATCAAAACAAAAAAGATCGTCCCCAGGATCAGCACCCGGGCGCAGGTCCGCTCCTTCAGGGGGTCCCGGCGCTCCTTGCGGTGGCCGAGCCGGCGGCCCTCAAAAAGAAGGGCCAGGGTGAAGCTCACATAAGAGAGAAACGTGAACGACAGCGTGTCCATCAGAGGGATATTCGAGATAAAAAGCTCCTGCTGCCGGGTATCCTCCGTGTAATAGTATTGGCCGAACGGGACGCCGACCCGCGTGGAGGCCCACTCAGCGGTATAGGCCACGGAGAAGGAGATCAAAACGAAAAGGACCGTTCGAAGAAGCCCAATGGAGTACCAGGCGGACAAAAAAAAACGATAAAGAAAAGGAAGACATACGGCCTTAAGAAAACCGTCCCGAGCAAGAGCTGAAAAAATAGCACCCCGGTCTCCTCAGATTGGCAACCCGCGCGATCCCATCGCCCCGGCCCTCTTTTGGATGGAAGGCCTTGCACCGCAGCAGGATTAACGCCGCTTCGAAAAAAAACCCCAGTTCCTTTACGAACAATGCCGCTCTGACAAAGGCCTCCGGCCGCTCTTTTTTCGGGGATCCGCATACCCGTGCTCCAGAAACCAGCAGACCGCGCGCTCCAGGGCCTGTCGGACCGGCCGCTGGGGAAGTCCGAGCTCTCTGACGGCCTTAGAGGCGTCAAAGAACATCCGGTAGCGGGCCATTTTCACGGCCGCCACCGGGATCTGGGGGGTTCGGCGGGTCAGGTGATCGGCGACCCATTCATTGAGATAAGCCAGTGGGAGGACCAATCCCTGCGGCGCGCGAATCCGCGGAGGCTTCATCCCGGCGATCTGACCGAGCGTTTCAAAAATCTGCTGAAGCGTTAAATTTTCGTTTCCCAGGATATACTTTTCGCCGATCTTTCCCCGTTCCATGGCCAGCAGATGCCCGGCGGCCACGTCTTCGACGTCGATCAGGTTGAGTCCAGTGTCAAGATAAGCCCACATCTTTCCTTTGAGAAAGTCGAGGATCATCTGCCCGGTCGGTGTCGGCTTGACGTCCCCGGGACCCACAGGGGTGCTTGGATTTACAATCACGACCGGGAGCCCCTCGCGGGATAAGCGGAGCACTTCCTGCTGCGCCTGGTACTTCGATTTTTTATAGTCTCCGCAGAGGAACTCCGGAAGGACGGGGGTCTCCTCGTTTGCGGGCTTTCCATCCTGGGAAAGTCCCAGCGCCCCAACGGTGCTCGTATAGACGATCCGCTCCAGGCCGGCACGTCCGGCCTCCTCAAGCAGGCTGACCGTCCCTTGCACGTTGGTCTCGTACATTTCTCGGGGATCCGGGACCCAAAGGGCATACAGGGCGGCGACGTGGTAGAGCCGGCGACATCCTTGGAGGGCTTCTCGAAGGGAATTGCGACGCCGAAGGTCGCCGATGACCACCTCGACGGGGAGGTCGGCAAGATTGCTTCGGTCGCTTTCCTTGCGGACCAGCGCACGGACCCGCTCTCCCCGCTGCGAAAGCAAGCGAAGAAGCGCGCCCCCGATAAACCCGTTTCCACCGGTCACCAGCGTCGACATCGTCGCTTCCTGTTCGGGAGACTATAACCACGCGCAAACAGGATGTCAACGCCCGGCCGCCGGTTTCGGAGGCAATCTTCGGGAAGGGCGGTCCGAAAGTAAGGGACGCCTGGAAGAGTGGACTAACCAAATCCAGCTTGGCCCAGCACGCCCTTGATCTCTTCCAGGCTGACCCGCCGGGGATCGTACACCACGCGCACCTTCCGGGTCGGCAGGTCGGCATGCACGCTCGTGACTCCCTTCAATCCCTCGATCGCCTCGCGGATGCTCTGAACGCAAGCGGCACAGGTCATCTTATTCACCGTCAAAATCGATTCCTCCCGGGGGCTCTCGTCAGGGTGATGGGCCTCGTCGGCATTCTCGTGCAGGTGTTCGTGATGGTGGAGCATTCCCCCGTGATCATGGGCGTGCTCGTGGGAATCGACGGCGGACGGCCCAGCCGGTAGCTCGCGGGAGATGACGAGCGTCTTAGCGTAACTGTAAAAAAAACTGATGCAAAAAATCAGGGAACCGAATAAGACGATCGTCGCTCCGGAAGAGACATTCAGGTAAAAGCTCAGATACATGCCGAATATGCCGGAAAGCAGGCCGATGATGACCGACGCGATCACCATTTTGTGGAAGCTATCGGTTAGCAACCGGGCCGTGATGGAGGGGACCACAATCGCGGCGGCGATCAAGGTCACGCCCATGACCTGCATCGAGGCGATGACCACGCAAGCGAGGACCAGCGAAAACACCCAATCGACCCAATCCGTCCGGACGCCGTAGATCTTCGCGACATCGGAGTCAAAGGTCGTGAAGAGAAACTGCTTGTAGAAGATCGTGACCACCAAAGCCGTGAGGACCGTGACCGCCAGGATGATCCAGAGATCCTGCACCGTGACCCCGAGGATGTTTCCGAAGAGCGCCGCGTCGAAATTTCGGGTGAAGCGGCGAACCTTCGAGATCAGGGCCACCCCAATGGCGAAGCTTGCCGTCGTAACGATCCCGATCGCGGCATCCGCTCCGATCTTTTTCTTTTTTGAGACCGCATTGATCAGCAGGGCCGCGAAAAATCCCCAGAGACCCGCCCCCACGTAGAAATTCCAATTCATCACGTAGGTGACGACCGCTCCTCCGAAAACCGCATGAGACAATCCGTGCCCAATATAGCTCATCTTTCGAAGGACAATATAAACCCCGGCCAGCCCGCAGGTCGCACCGACTAAGCCTGCCGCCACGATCCCGTGTCGAAAAAATTCATACTGCAGCGGGTGAGTGAGCCAAGAGATCATGTGGGCCGTCTCTCTTGCGGGGATGCGGATCCAAAGGTGAGATCGTCCCGTCCGGGCCTGTCGAGCACGGAATCGACTCCACCCCTAATGGACATGGGATGTTTTCCGGAAGTGGAGTCCGGATCCTGGAGAATCATCCACCAGGGTGACCTCTCCTTGGCGAATAACGGACATTTCCGAATCATAAGTGCGGCTGAGGATCTGAGAGGTGAAGACTTCCTCGGGATCTCCCTGCGCGACAACACCGCGATTAAAGCAGATGACCCACGGGAGGTGGCGTGCCACCGCATTCAGATCGTGGGTGGTGATCAGAATCGTCACCCCCCTCCGGTTGAGCTCCCCGAGCAGGTGAAGAATCCCATGCTGGGTCTTGAGGTCCACTCCGGCGGTCGGCTCATCCAAGACGAGGAGGTCCGGATCCGCGGCCAACGCGCGGGCCAGAAAGACACGCTGCTGTTCTCCGCCCGAGAGGGCCTTAATATGGCGTTCGGCATAGCGGCCGATCCCGAGCTGCGCCAAGAGTTCCCGGACGCGGAGGCGATCCCCCCGCGAGGGCCAGGGAAGCCAGCCCATTCTCCGATACAGCCCCATGAGGACGACCTGCTCCACCGTCACCGGAAAATTCCAATCGACCGTTTCCGTCTGCGGTACATAGCCCACCCCGGGAGGCGTCCGGCGGGTCACCCGCCTCCCGGCCACCCAAATCCCTCCTTCCAGAACGGGGACGGCACCGAGCAGGCTCTTCAGAAGAGTCGATTTCCCCGTCCCGCTTGGGCCGACCAAACCGGCAAAAACGCCCTTAAAAATCGACAGCGTCAGGCCTCGGAAGATCACTTTGTCACCATACCCGCACGCGACGTTTTTAAATTCGACCAGGATCTCCATCATAGGGGTCTCAAATCATTTTAACGAAATCGGATCCGTCAAAGCGTTCGCGCCTTAGGCCAGATCCCTCCCGGTGGTGGTCATCGTCAACTTGCCATGTTTCACCCCTTTGGTGGCAATCAGAATATCGGCGATTTTCTTGACCTCTCCGCTGCGGCCTCGCACCACCAGTACCTCCAGACAATTATGTTCATCCAAATGTACATGGAGCGACGAACGAATCGATTTATTATATTGGTGCTGAAGATCCAGGAGTTTGTCGAGGAGCTCCCGCACATCATGACTATATACAATGGTAATCGTTCCGACCGTTTCCCGGTTCTCGTCCCATTCCTGTTCGACCAGATGGTCCCGGATCAGGTCTCGGATCGCTTCCGATCGATTGGCATAGCGACGCCGCTCGATCAAGACGTCGAATTTGCGAAGCAGGTCCTCATCCATGGAAACTCCAAAACGCGCAAGCTTTGACATGGCGTTATTATCCCCTCTCTGTCGTGCTCTGTCGTGGATGGTGTGTTACGCTAGCTAAAAACGTAGCACATTATCCTGGGAAGGTCAATAGCACGAGGATCGGCGACAGGACCCCGTCAAAGTCAGGTTTGAGCGATAATTGAGCGGGGTTCGGGAGGCTTGCGGTTGGATGGAAGGGGTGTCGGGGGAAGGATGCGTCTGTCGTGAGATACGGAAAGGGCGGTTT
>Ga0070733_10002138_pt1 | contig 14299 bp, 16 predicted proteins | sample Coa_R1_9_FD_66450 | JGI IMG/M metagenome (GOLD analysis project Ga0070733, IMG submission 66450) | Surface soil microbial communities from Centralia Pennsylvania, which are recovering from an underground coalmine fire - Coalmine... | ecosystem: Environmental > Terrestrial > Soil > Unclassified ... | reverse complement strand
GCAGTTCGCTGGAAAGCACCGGGCTAGGTTTTGAGAACGCCGCGAATCAGGCGCTGATTGCCGCTGGCCAGGCGCAGCTCCAGCTCGACCAGCAATATTCGTCGTCGCTGAGCTCGGCGTTCGGCGCGATCGGCACCATGTTTGGGACCGCGGCTAAAGCCGCGCCGCTGTTACTCGCATGAGCGACACCTCAACCGCAGACGCCCCTCCGGTCTTCTCGCCCTCGGGCCAGATGCAGGGCAATCTCACAAGCGGCCAAGGACAGCCGCCGGCTCCGACCGGCTCACCGCTCGCGCCGCAGTCGCCATTGTCTGCGATGGGACAACCGCCGGCGCCAACCCCTCCGCCGCAATATCCGGCGCTGAATACCCCGCCGATGCCGCAGCAACCGAATTTGCAGCAGCCGCAGGGGCAGGCACCCGATGCCAAGGACTACCAGAAGGGCGCGATGGAGTTTGCATCCGCCATGGCGGTGCTGGGAGCGGTCGCCGGCCGGTTCACCCGCGCGCCGGGTGGCGCCGCGTTGGGCGCGTTTGCCGCTGCGCTGAAGGGCTGGCAGAGCGGCAATCTTCAGGCTTATGAGAACGCCGCCAAGAAGTGGGAAGCCGACACCAAGACCACGCTTGAGAACAACCGCCAGGTTATGGAGCAGTACCGGCAGGCGCTGCAAGACCGCAAGATGAACATCGACGAACAGATGAGCCAGATCCAGCTCATCTCGGCGAAGTACCACGACCAGTTGATGTACGACGCGGCGCAGTCGAAAAACTACACGATGGTCGCGCAGATTTACGAAAAGAATGTCCAGTACACCGACAAGGCGACTCAGGCCGCGGCGAAGTTGCAGGAAAAGCGAGACGAGCAGAAGGTCAAGAACGAGCAGAGCGCCACGTACTGGCTATCGCCCGCAGGCCAAGGCGAGTTAAACGCTGTCAACGCGGACGGCACCCCGAAATATTCCGAGGCGCAGAAGGCCGGCGTCAAGCAGTTGATCGACATCTACGCCGCAAAGCAGGTGGGTAAATCGGCAATTGCTCAGGATCGTCAGCAGTATATCAACGAGTTCAAGGCGGAAAACGGCCGCGATCCGACATCGGCCGAAATCACCAAGTGGGAAGGCGATCGCGCCGGTGCCACAGCCTACGGACGCACGACCGGGTCGCAAGGCGCCCGCGTCGAGAATGCGGTGAACGAGGTCGAGCAGCTCATCCCTCAGGCTGTCGAGGCGTCGCACAATCTGCCACGCGGCCAATTCGTGAAGATCAACGAATTGATGCAGTCTTACGAGAAGGGCAAGAGCGATCCCGCCTATAACGATTTTGCACTGGCGAACTTCTCGCTGGTCAACGCCTACACCCGGGCGATGAACCCGCAAGGCGTGCCGCGGATTCAGGAGCGGCTAGAGCAACACGCGATCGGCATTCTTTCGACTGCGACCAGTCAGGAAGCCTACGACGTTCAGGTCCGCAGGCTGTGGAAAGAAGTTCAGGCTTCCAAAACCGCGACCGCAAAAACGGCCGCTGGGCGCTCTCCCGGCGATATCAACTCGCCAGTGCCAGGATTGGACGACAAGCCAGCAGCATCTTCGAATGATGGATGGACCGTGAAAGAAAAATAGATGCCGACGTTCGAGATCACATCACCTGACGGAAAAACCTATGAGGTGACGGGTCCGGAAGGCTCGACCAAGGAGCAGGCACTTGAAAAGGTGAAGGCGCAACACGCAGGCCAGCCGCCCGCCGATTCGCGCTCGACACTTGCCGACGTGGCAATCGAGGGTGGGAAAGGCTTGCTGCGTGGTGCTGCCAGTTTCGCGGGAGATCTCGGCGAAGCCGTCATGGGGCCGTTTGGTCCCTCCAAGCATTTTGCCAACCTGAAAGCCGATATCGTTGGCGGTGAGCGTCCCACGCCCGATCCGTCCTACGGCTCGCAAATCTCTCATGCGGCCGGGATCGATCCGGCTCCGCAGACCACGCCCGGAAAGTTCGCCTCGACCACGGGCGAGGTGGTTGGTAACCCCGCCAGTTACCTCGGGCCAGGCAGCGCGCTGGTAAAGGGTGGCGCGGCCGTGCTGTCAGGTATTGGGTCTGAGGCGGCCGGAGAGGCCGTCGAGGGCTTCCACAGCCCGGCGCTGGAGGCTGGCGCGCGCATGGTTGGCGGACTTGCCGGTGCGGGCGGAGCCACCGCGGCTGCCGAGCGCAATCTCACCAAGCTTGCCGAGCAACTCCCGACCCCAAAGAACATCTACGACGCGGCCAACGCCGGCTATGACATGCTCAAGAAATCCAACACGCGAATCAGCCCACAGGGCACGCAGGATTTGCTCGCGACGGTCAAAAACGACCTGCATGCCGATAACTTCCGGGATTATCTGGCGCCAGCCACTTACCGCGCGATCGAAGAGTTGGGATCGACGGGAAGCGCCACGATCGGCGATCTCGACGGCGTCCGCAAACTCCTGAACCGCGTTCCCGGCACCAATCCAACCGATCGGGAGGCCGCACGCCGCGCCATCCAGGCGATCGACGATTATCTGATCAACGTGCCGGTGCAACATGTCATCTCCGGCGATCCGGCCCGCGACGCGGCTATCCTGAAACACGCGCAGGGCAACTGGGCGCTGCACAAGCAGCTCGAAATGCTCGACGAGGCGTCGGTCAAAGGGCAGCATCGCGCAGGTGCTTCCGGTTCTGGCGCCAACAGCATCAACACCGCGCGCCAAGAGGTGAGGAAGATCCTTGATAGTGACAAGAAGTCACGCGGCATGTCCGATGCCGTCAAGGACAAGATGGAAGAAATCGTGATGGGAACATGGCTCACCAACAAGGCGCGGCAGATCGGCAAATTCGCGCCGTCCGGCCCGGTGTCAGCCACGACCTCGATCCTGACCGGCATGGGTGGCGGACCAGCGGCAGGCGCGGCCGTCGCCGTAACCGGGTTTCTAGCAAAGCATCTCGGGGAATACCTGACCGACAAGCAGATCAGGGAACTTGAGACACTGATGCGGAGCGAATCTCCGATCGGAAAACCTGTTGCTCGTGCGATTGAACCCGCGGTGACCGAACAGCAGGCGGTGCCTGCGGCGGCTCTCACGCGTTCAGTGCTATCTAGTCCGCTTGCCGTTGGCCCGTGAGGATTGTTCAATGGGCGAAGCGTCTGACGATAAATTTCTTGATGACCTCGAGGCGGCAGTGCGCGCTATCATCAGGAACAAGAAAGCCAGTAAGGCTGACCAACTCTCCGCGATAGGCCACGGCGTTAAACTCGCCGCCATCCGACATCGAATAGCTGGCGGTGAAGACAAGGGAGGTTTTTTTGATAAGTGAACCGACTCCGTTATTTCAAGATCGCCAACCCGGACCGGCCGAGCAGGATGTGGGCCCATCGTTCATCGAAATGGCGCGCGCCGTCGCGGCGATTGCCGCGACGCGAATGCTCCTGCTGATCACGGTGCTGACCGGCGCGTCGATCTGGATTTTCACAGTCTATGATCCAACCCGAGACCGGCTTTATGCGGCCGTCGCGTTCTCAATCGTTTTTGTCGTGCCGCAAGTGGCACTTTTCTGGAGGCGAGGATGAATCGTATAATTCTAGCGGTCACACTTTCCCTCCTGTCGGCTCCTGCCTTCGCGCAGCAATCGCAGCCCACCCATATCCTGAGCGGCGCGTCGACAAACGCCACCAACATCAAACCGGCGGCGGGCCAGCTTGTGAGCGTGGCGTGTTTCAACACGACGACAACGCTGTACTACCTCAAATTCTATGATCTGGCGTCCACGCCGACCTGCAATTCAACGCCGGTTGTGCTTACCATGCCATGTCCGTTTGGGGCGTCGAACGCCGGCGGCGGGTTCGTGCTCACGCCCGGTCAGGCCGCGCAGTTTCTCAACGGAATCGGAATTTGCCTGACCGGCGGCATCGCGGACAACGACAACACCAACGCTGCCACTGGCGTTGCAATCGACGTGTTTTACAAATGACCAAGACGTGCATCTGGATCGTGATTGCCATCACTCTAGCGTCTCTTCCGGCGTCTGCACAGCTACTCACGACCAATGTTGGGCCGGGAAGTTTCGGCGGAACCACGCTTCCGTCCTGCGGTGCGGGCGTCATCGACCTATCCACCGGATGCACTCAGCCTATGCTTGGAGGACTATGATGCGTAAGATACTCGCACTGCTTGCACTGCTACTGGCAACTCCGGCGGCGGCACAGAATTACCAAGCTACGGCTGGTTCCGGTCTTACCTTTGGCTCTAAGTTCGTCAGCAGCGTCAATTATCCGCAGTTTGTGTTCTGCGATCCGACCACGCCTAGCCAATGCGTAGGCGTCAACGCCTCCGGTCAGATGACCGTGCTTCTTGGTGCAGGCTCTGCCATCGTCGGCAAAGTCGGCATTGACCAAACAACCCCCGGCACCACGAACGGAGTTCAAGTCAACGCTGCTTTACCAGCCGGCACCAATATCATCGGCAAGTTTGGTATCGACCAGACCACACCAGGCACAACTAACCTTGTCGCTGCTGGTCAGAACGGCACATGGAACATCACCAACGTTTCGGGCACGGTTTCCCTTCCGACTGGCGCGGCCACTTCGGCCAATCAGACCAACGCATCACAGAAAACGCAGATCGTTGACGGCTCAGGCAACGTCATTGCCTCGACCTCAAACAATCTGAATGTTCAATGCGCCAACTGCTCTGGCTCAGGGGCTAGCGCTGCGGACGCCGCTACCTTTACCGCAGGTAGCTCTACTTTCGCACCAGCGGGTGGCGAGTTTACATCTGGCGGCGCTACGGCGTGCGTCACAGGCCATCAATGCCTAGTCGGTATCACCGCAGCTCGCGCCTTCTTTACCGACTTGTCCTCCCAAGCCGGCACAGCAATAACATCAGCACCTTCGGCTTACGGCACAGCTCCTACCGGCAACGTCATCGGTGTCAACGCGTTCGTTACTGGAGCGGTTGGCCTTGCTGCGGCCTCTACCACTTCTGGCCAAACCGGCTCGCTCATCATGAGCGCGGTGACTGCAACCAATCCAAGCTATACAACCGCACAAACGAATTATGTGTCTTCGGATGTGAAGGGCAACACCCGTGTTGTTCTTGGCGGCGGTGTTCCTGAAACGGCTTCCGCTACCGGCACGACTGCGGCCACTACAGCTACGCTGGCCACCAGCGCGTCCACGACAACTTACATCTGTGGCTTCTCAATCCGAGCCAACGCAACAGCGGCAGCTACCGGCAATGCTACTGTTACCGGCACGATCACAGGAACACTGAATTATACTCAGTGGACCGCGCCTAATGCTAGCGGCTTGGGTGTCACGGAAGAAATCTTTACCCCGTGTATCCCGGCGTCTGCCGCAAATACTTCCATTGCAGTGGTATCAGCCGCCCCGGGAACCGGTGGTGTCGTATCGGTGACTGCTTGGGGTTATCAACAGTAATGCTCAAAAAACTTCTTATAATTGCGCTTATCGTTAGCGCATGTTCGTTTGTGGCGTCGGCCCGCCCCGGGCCTGATAGCAACTATAATATTGCGATTTCTGGAGGTGGTGGATCCCCGACATTCACGGGACAGACTTCGGGAAATGACGGCGGCACTTGTTCATTTGCGACAACATGCACGGTTTCAGGGCTCACACTCACCTCCGGATATCTAGTTGTTGTTTTTGGAAGCGGCAACTTCTCGGGCGCCTCTTCAACCGTATCCTCGGCAGCAGTAGGCGGTGTCTGTTCCGGGACATTAACGGCAGTTGCAACTCCAACGTCAACGGCCAATAACGCCATAATCGGAATTTTCGGAGGCACCATAACCGGAGGCACTGGCTGCACCTTGTCCGCGACGGCGTCTGCCGCAGGCACTTTCTTGGGATTATTCGCAGGTGCAGGAACGCTCAATAACCTGACATCTACGACAGCGAGCGCAACTTGCAGCGGCGCCTACCCCGCAACGACGGGGTCGCCGTATCCTTGCACATCAAGCATCTCCATTTCTTCCGGCGGTTTCGCGGTCGGTGGGATAATTGATTCAACTGGCAGCTCTACGTTTACTTCCGGCACAATGTCGGTGGATTCTCAATCCGCAACGTCAAATGTCAGCGGGGCGATAGGAAATTCCTCGACAGCTGGCTCAATCACGCCTTCGTGGAATACTACCGGGTTCGTAAACGTAGCAGTGGCAGCGGCAGCATGGCGCTAACGATGAGGTTCCTAAAAAACTTCATAGCTATCGTCTTTGTATTGCTATCAACACCTACAAATGCGCAGCTAGGCACCATTCCCTTTAGTGGCGCGCCAGTCCCCGTAACGTCTTTCACCTCCGCGTGGCAAAGCCTACAGGTCGGCGCGGGTGGCCTTCTCAATAACATCTGGGTCGCCACGTCCGATGGGACGATGCTAACTTCCACCAACACGGCAGGCGCCTATCTTTACCGAACGACAGGTAATTGCGCGGGCGCCGACACGACCGGAGGTTTTGGCACGTCCTACGCTGCTCCATGCTGGGAGCAGTTGTTCACGCAGACCTCCGCGCCGCAATCGCTTACGCAGGTCACGCAGATCAACTTCGGCGTGGTCGAGATCGATGGCTGCAACAACAACACGAACACTGCTTACGCCTTCACGCAGGGTAATCTCTACGTCACAACCAATTTGTTGGGATCGGCGGCGTCGCGGCGTTGGACACAAACCGCGCTTGCAACTACCATCGGGGGCAACCAAGCGTTCAACGCCGGAACGGGCCGCACGATTGGGTGCGATCCGGCGAATCCAAACATCGTCTATGCAGCGAACAATGCCGCATTGAACGTCTCGGCCAATGGTGGAGCGTCCTTCGCGACCGTGTCCGGAGTTGGAACGTTCGGAACTCTTCCTAGCCTGATCGCCTTCGACCCGACTTCGACGACGCAGAGTTGCTCGCAGTTCAGCGGCTCGCCGACTTGCACCAAACATCTTTGGGTGTTCACCGATGGGACCGGGGTTTACGAGTCCTATAATGGCGGCTCATCGTTCACGCTGACCAGCAGCGGTCCTACGACGGGGCAGGCTACGGGCTGCGGGTCCGGCGGTGCTTGCTTCTCGATGCGCGAGGACAAGTTCGGCCAGCTATGGGCCGTAATCGGCGACACCAAGATTTACAAGTACGTGCCGAACGGAACCGCCGGTGGGGGCACTTGGTCCAACGTAGCAGTCTCCACGACGCATTCTTCTACGTCGTACTTCGCGCTTGATCCGACCGCCAGCACCGCTGGATCGATGCGGATTGCGGCGTCGAGCTATGATGGCAGTTTTGCCCTATCGACCAACGGGGGCGGGGCGTTTACGGCTTCGTCAGATAATCCGCAAGGATCGTCCGGATCGCCTGCGTGGTTCGCCAACGCCAACCAGGATCAGGGTTTCCTTCCGCAGCCTGACTATAACATTCAGGATATGACGTTCGATACGTCCGGCAATTTAAGAATTGCGGCGGGCATTGGTGTGTGGAAAATCGCATCAGCCAGTGTCAGCGTGACGGCAAGCTGGCAGGCAGATAGCGTCGGCATCGAGCAACTCGTCAACAATCATGTCGATACGCCGCCAGGCTCGTCTCCGGTCGTGGTGTCTTGGGATAGGGCCGTTTTTCTGGTGCAAAACCCGGATACATTCCCGGCGCACTACTTCCCCGATATCGGATTTAATCCTTCCACTACCCAATCGGTGCAGGCTGGCTGGGCGCTTGATTGGCCGAGTTTAAATCCTCTTGCCCTGACGGTGACTGCGGGGACGCAAAATACTGTTAACGCGTCAAGCACGGACGGAGGCAACACTTGGTCGTTATGGGCGACCAATACCCCGACTGGAAACCTGGGCGGCAACATCGCGGCCTCGACCTCGACCAATTGGGTGATCACGCCCGCGCAAGGCACCTCGACGATTTACAACACGGTTACCGGGGCGGCCTCGGCATGGGGGACCACCACGGCGTCTGGTGTAGGCAACACCGCGGCAACTCTTGGGTCTGGGTTCTCTCATGCCGCCGATCGGATCACCGCGAACACCTTCTGTTTGTATGACAGCAATGGAGCCATCTATTCCTCGACGAACAGCGGAGCGACTTACACGAAGGTCGTCAATGCCGGTGTGACCAACACGGGTTTCTATAACCACGCGCTGAAGTCCGTCCCCGGATGGGCCGCCACGTTCTACCTCACCGGGGGTAATCAGGGCGGCGGAAGTACGTCTTACCAGATGTACAAAATCACCAAGACCACGAACGAATGCGATACCACTACCCTGGTCAATGCCAACTTCACCAACATCTTTGGCATGGGCTACGGCGCTCCTAAACCCGGTGGAAACGGCTTCCCGACGATCTATTGGTGGGGCTGGAATAACAGCGTTCTAGGCACTTACGAGATCGACAATGGCGGTACCACCGCGTCGCTCATCAACGTTCCGTCGTCCCAGCAGACCTGGCCGAACAACGTCCCCGATTTCGTCAAGGACGTATCGGGCGATATCAATGTGTACGGTCGTGTTTATGTCGGCTATGCCGGCACCGGCGTCACCTATATCGACAAGGCAGATGCTTGCCCGTGGGTCAACTTCTCGAACGTGACCCCGAACGAAAGCTTTACCGGCACAGTCAATTTGCAGGCGACGGCTTCCGGCAAACCTCAGGTTACGATTACCGGAGTCAGCTTCTTCCTCGATGGCGTCCTGATCGGTACGCAGACCACCCCAAGCGGCGGTGCCGGCACGACGATCTCGCCCTACGTGTACACCCAAAGCTGGACGACCAGCGGGAGCGGAAATCATCTCCTGACCGTCGCCACGGCAGGTAACGGATGCACGGTTAATTCGTTCACGGGATCGATCAGCGGAACGAGCGGTACTGTCAGTTCGGGGACCAACCCGACATCCGGGCAGATCCTGATGTTCGCGGGGCAGACCGTTCCGCAGCAGGCGTTCGTGACTTCAGGAGGTGCAAGCTTCTCGGTATCCGCCACGCAGAGTGCATCGTCCAAGGCGATGGTCGCTGCGAGTTCGATGTTCACTGTGCCGGTTACGACGCACTAAAGTCAGTCCGGAGCGCGGAAGGTTCAACGGGGTATCGTCCACCCTCCTGAGCCTAGCTTGGGCGCCTTATCTGCTTTCTCACGAAGCCTTCGCTTTTCTTCCATCCACGAATAGATGGCCGCGAGAGTGATAATGACGAATGGACCAAAAGGACCCCAATCCTTATAAAATATATGACACATCGTCGCGAGCACCATAAATCTGGTGAAGTCGTTTTTAAATCTATCCATTATTACTCTAGACCTTTCATTGGCCATTACCGGGTCGGCCGTCGTTTGGTGAGGTGCCAATTATCGCAGTATGGGCAGCTATAGACGTAGTGGCGAACGCCTCGTTCAGCCGTCTTCTCGCGAGCACGCCGATGGGCTGCTTCCTGCGTTCTGATCGGAGCCTTTGAGAGGCAAGTTCTAGCTCTTGTCCTATTCATCTTCTGTCTTCGCTTAGATCCGGGTCTTCGGGCGACGCTGAAAGCCAAGATCACTCAGGGCTCACACTCTCCATGAAGGCAGAGCGCTGTTTGCCGCGCCGCCCGAAGCTGTGAAACTCGTATTCTGTTTATCTACGGGCCAACGGGCGCTGGCTTCGATTCCAAGGACACTTAGCACCAAACCAAGGCCCAGCGCGCACCGCCATGGGACCAAACCTATATTTGAATCCGGCGATCCAAAGTCGATAGCGGAAAACCCGAGAGCATTTTGGCCGACCAATCTTGGTGTCTGGCCTTCCGATTTGCAACATGGCGGTGTACCTGCTCAAGAACGGGCCTTCTTTTCCGCAATTTCCATAGCCCGTAAAAGTCGATACTCAATATCTTGTATTGCACACCCTAATTCAAAGCACATGGCTTGGCGGTGCTTATCTTTAATGAGTCGAATACGACGCCAGAATGCCTCGCTGGCAGGGCCGGAGTATTTCGCCTTCGCTATCTCTGGCGGCACTTTGTCTAAGTTTCGTTTGGCTCCCATCTTCAAATCCTGTCTTCGGTCAGGTACGGGCTAGCCATTTGCGATCTATCCAATCGGTCAGGCAGCAACCGACATAGCTACTCACTGCAACCATGATCGTCTTTATGGCAATCATGCCTGTCACAACTCCATCTGGCCCTACGAGAGCGCCGATGCAAATGATAGCGCAGATAGCAGGATATATGACTTTGCTCACGTCACGCTCCCGGTGTCTGTTGGAGGGCTATGATATAGTCTGCGATCATGGCCTCATCTGCCAATCTTTCAAGTTCGCTAGGCGATCCCGTCCACTTCACTAGTCCCTTATCAATCCTGGCGCACATGAAACCGTGACAGTAACTCGCCGAGCGGTTTCCGGACGGCTGAGGCGCGGACAAGTCCCAGCCATCTCGGTATCCCTCGATCATATCTGCGTTAGCTGATTGGCTCATGGTCCGTTATCCATTCGTCACAGCTTCTCGCATTTTGAGACGGTTGAGGCGTCCCTTTACCGACTTCCAGGTTCGGCCGAGAGCCTTTCCGATTTCCTCAAAACCTTCGCCGCGCTCAATTCCGGCTTTGAGGCGATCGTCTTCATCAGGGCGCCAGTGGTTTATTAGACGACTGCCATGGCCGCGCTGGTCGCGATATTTCAGGTAGTATTGAATCGTCCCGAGCGAAACGCCGTACATTTCAGCCAGCTTCGTTTGGGTAAACTCGCCCCACTGGGATCTGATCGTTTCGATCTGCTCGGGCGTAAACTGACCCTTGCTGCCCTTCGTGTTGGATGGCCCGCTGCCGTCCGCGTAACGCTGGTACTGGTTCTGGGAGTTCGTGCCCCAAGATAGGTGGCGAGGATTGACGCATCCCTCGTGCCCCTTGCCGCAGCTATGGACCGCCTGCGGCCTATCCTCCGGCGCGGGACCATGAACGAGCTCGCACATGAAACGATGTGCCCAGCCGCCCTTTTCATTGAACCTGCACTTTCCACGACCGACGCGCGTCTCCCTGAAGAAGGGCCAAATCAGGCACCAGTCCTCATGCGGGTAATCCCGATGAGCTAGTAGCCATTCCCTCGTCCTATTTTCGATCACGCACGGCCCCTAGTGTTTTCAATGTCCCGCCGGCAACTACTGATCACCGGCTGCATCTTTGATGTAGTAAGCAGCCTGCCGAGCCCATACGATTCGATATTTCGACGTATCGTGCTTGATACCCTTCCAGAAATTGGTGATATAGCGTCTGGCACTCTCTGGGGTATCAAAAATCTGACTGGTCCACATGTTGCCGTAGGGACCTACAATCCCATATCCGTGGTGGGATTGCATCGCAGGGCGCGATGGCTTTGCCTTAGCTTTCTTCATGTCGGGTGCTCTGCATTCTCAGGATCGGCCTTGATTTCGCTCGCAATCCATTTACGGATCCGGATGAAGCGCTCTTCCGGAGTTTCACCACGGCGCCCTTCTTCATCGTTCACGTAAACGATCTCGCGAGCCATTGACGGGGCTATCCCAAAGGTCGCGGCGACCCCCTCGGCATCTTCCGGGTCCAGCTTCGCCATATCTACCCCACGGGCTTTACCGACCGACCCAATGGCACAAACAGCGCCTTCCGCGGTCTCCAGTTCGGCCGCGATTAGGCGCTTTTCCGGCATCGCATCCAGGGCCGCCAGCATCTCCTTCAGGAAGGCTTGCCCGCGCTTGCCCTTGAAGGCTCTAACCACCTTTCCGCGGCAGAGGGCGAACTGCCAGTCCTCGTCGCAATCGTCAACATATCCAGACCTGCTCATCGTCATCTCCTGTGCGTCTACGTCCAATAGTTTTTGTCGCATCTTACGCAAGTAGAGAGCGAATGCCTCGCGCCGATCTTCGTTTGCCGACCGGTAAATTTCCAGCATCAGCTCAGCTTGGTTTTTCAATTCGGTTTTTGTCACGAGTTATCCCTAGAGTTTTCGGTGCCGCCGCGGTCCGCCGGAGTGACAGGGCCATAGGCAAGAGTCGGCGATCCCTCGTGCGTCCAATCCCAGATGAACCACGCGTGGTTAAAGGACGGCGACCCTTTGGAATCCTCGAACCATTGGATGCGTTTGGTCAGAACGACCTTCCTGGCGAAGGCGCGATGCTCCGCAAATATATGGGATCTCGTGCGAGCGTGGTCATAGTCTGTCCTTAGCAGCATAGCCACGAGGCCGGCATTGTGCTGCATCAGATCGAGCGCGTGCGTGATGAACTCTTCGGCGAGGACGTAAGGCGGGTTTGTAATGATCGCATCGTGACCAACGCGACCGCAATCCATGAAATCAAAGCCGGTCTCGATATCGGTTGCTTCGACCCTATAGCCTCCGCTCTTGAGAGCGTTGACGATCTTCCCGCCGCCAGCAGCCGGCTCAAGCACCCACCCGACAAATTCAGGGATGTGAGGTAAGAGCGCGAGCGTTACCCATTCCGGCGTCTCATAGAGATCCCGCTCTTTGCGTTGGTATCCGGAATCGCGCTGGCTCACTGGCCCTGTCCTCCCACAGCACAGCACTCAATAGCGGCGGCGGCGCAATCCGTGATCGCCCGGATGATGTCGCGCAAGCCGTGCTCGTATTCGCCGGAAATGTTGACCTTGCGCCATTCAGCGATGTTTTGAAGGGCCGCAAGCATCTTTTCATGATTGTTGACGGCCTTGACGATGAAGGCGGCGTTGGCTTGGGCTTCCTCTCGCCGATCGCCTGTGACGAGAACCTGAGCTAGGAATTGGGTCACCCGCCGATCTTGCTCGTCCCTAAAGACGCGCTTGATGACGAACCTATCCTTCGGTTTGTCGAGTTCGATATTCACGATACCATTCTCCACGGTAGTCGGATGGATGCCGTTATAGGTCCACGGCGTCTGGGTATGCTCACTCATGTTCGGGGACCTGGGGAGACACTACATCAACGTATTCGCGCTTCGGGACGTAGGGGAAGGTTACCGGGACACGGCTTTCAAAGCTGGTGTAGCAAACTCCATTGGGTTCGCGGAAAATGCGCCCATCAATGTCGTAGGCAGCGCCATTCTTCTTGAAAACGTGGCTACAGCGGATGTTCTGAAACTCATCGGGGCCAATTTCCATCCACTCGTCATCGGTGCCCTTGAGCGGCGTCAGCGGCTCAAACCGCGCGACCTTTTCGAAGATGTTGATTGCCATGTTGGCAGAGAAGCCGCTGTGGCCTTCGTCTCCGAACACCTTGATCATCTTCATCACGGCATCAGCCAACATCCCGCCGTAGTCGCTGTCCTTATCGAACAGCCCGGCGATTTCCATTTCCTTCTTGGCGTGCGCTTCTAAGTTCGACATTTATCAATCTCCTTGATTTAAAGGGGTGGCACGGTCTTGCGAAGACACAGCTTTTGACGCACTCATGATTGCCCGTCCGATCGCTTCCGGGATTTGCGGACAGACGGCGTTGCCGAGTGATCGAGTTCGGTCCATCCAATTGGGAAACCCATCATCGTTTCGCCAAGATCGAGCGGAACACGCTTGCGCTGCAAGTTGAGCCTCACCCAATCTGTCATCGTCTGCCCATCGGAAATATTGCGGTATGGCCGGCTTCCGTTCGTCACCTGGCGTGAGTCCGCCGCGACGAGGGTAGGCAACAATCCACATTCGGTCGCGCGTTTGGGGAAGCCCGACGACGGAAGCCGGAATGCAGCGCCACTCCGCGTCATACCCGCTCGAGGCCAAGTCTCCGAGAACCGTTCCAAGCCCTCGATGAAGCAGGTCTGCGACGTTCTCCACGATGACGTATTTTGGTCGAAGGCCGCGAATGAGCCTAAGATATTCTCGCCAGAGGCCAGACTTGGCGCCGGCGAGGCCAACTCTAGGCCCGCTGGAAGAGATATCCTGGCATGGGAATCCGCCGCAGATAACGTCAACGTATCCAATGTTGGAAACTCTGATTTTTGCGACATCGGGGAAACAGTGGACGCGGGGCCAGTGCTTTTCGAGCACTCGTCGGCAGAATGGATCGATCTCACAGAACGCGAAGGTTCGCATCCCGGCTCTTTCGAGCCCGAGACTGAATCCGCCAATTCCTGAGAAGAGGTCGAGGACATTCATTTTCCTTCGCAAGCCCGTTGTGGGCGCGACACACGCTCTTGAAGGTAAAGAGCCAGCATGTGCATCTGCGTGCGATCGAGCACCGCTATGACGCCATGTGCGGCCGTGTTGATCGTCACGCACTTGCCGTCAGGCGTATCATTCAGTCGAAGCATCCTGGCGTCCCCGCTGAGTTGCATCCCGCCGTGCAAAATCAATTCCCTGGAGC
>Ga0070733_10002137_pt1 | contig 14304 bp, 13 predicted proteins | sample Coa_R1_9_FD_66450 | JGI IMG/M metagenome (GOLD analysis project Ga0070733, IMG submission 66450) | Surface soil microbial communities from Centralia Pennsylvania, which are recovering from an underground coalmine fire - Coalmine... | ecosystem: Environmental > Terrestrial > Soil > Unclassified ... | reverse complement strand
CCGGCCGCGCGAGTGTCGAGGAGAGTTCAACCCTCATCGCCCTTTCTGACCTTGGCGCCGAAGGCGACAGGCCTGGCTGAAAGCGAGCGCTAGCCGTCGCCCCAATCAATGAAATGACTGTCAGGAGGACTACCGTCGCCCCAGGCGAGAAGATCGCCGCCGGGAGTATCGAAAGCGCATCGCGCATCGGCCGGCGCGCCTTCGCTCAAGATGAAAGAGGCCAAAAGAAGCGAGGCCAGAGCGCGAAGTAAGGTCGTAAACATCGCAGCCCTCGTTAGAGGCCGTCCGCGAACCGGCGGCGTCGCCCGCTGATTACGGGATGCCGGCATCGCCCCTCGACAGCCCGCCAGGGGGGATCATCGGCGCATCAAGCGTGCTAAGGGCCCGCGAGCTCGTATCCAAAAGGTACGACGCGGCCGGAGGCATGTGAATTCAAACCGAGCGCCGCTTTGCCGATCAGCGGTCCTATGGCGCCTCACCTCAGTGCCGCCTGAAGGTCGGGGACGCCCCGCGTCCTTGCCCGATCTTCACAAGCGTCTAAAGCATGTTGCGTTTAGATCACGCCATCCGCCGTCATTTAAGAGCGAAAGCGAAGCAATCCACTCATAGGTCGCCGCCCTATGAATGGATTGCTTCGTCGCTGCGCTCCTCGCAATGACGATGAGGCGATTCAACTGAATGTCATCCCGCTCTAGCGGCGTCGCAGCACTCCCTGCCTCACCCGGCGCTTAGACGCGGGCGAGACGCAAGTCGTCGCTGGGCGCGGCTATTGCGTCGGCTTCTCGCATTGGTGTTCCTTCGGATAGCCGGATATGTCGCTGCTTGCGCTGGTCGAGTCCCAACCATGGGCATAGGAGCAAGCAACGCGCGCCGGCGCGGGCGGAGAAGCGGCGCTTTGCCCGCCAGTCGCCGCGCTGGCGGCAGTCGCCGAGGCCCCGTCGTCCTGCCAAGAAATAGTGAGGCAGCCGCCAAGAGGAACGGCGGCTGCCGCTATGAGAAGCGCGCGGGCCAAAACTCTCCTCACTGCCTCTGCCCCTCCTTCCCGTCGCGCGACCCCTAAAATTCCGTACCTGACAAAGACCGCTTTGCCGACCCGCGCGGTCCTCCTTCAAAACGCTCGCAGCGAAACGCTTTGTTCAGGTTCTTCTATTCAAGCGTTTGATATTGCTGGTGAGCGCGATGGGACTCGAACCCATGACCTCCTGATTAAAAGTCAGATGCTCTACCGGCTGAGCTACGCGCTCTTTCAAGAAGACAGGCCTGCCTACAGCCTCGCTCTAACTTGGTCAATACGCCCGCGGCTCAGAGGGTTCGGCTCATTCGCGCCGCCTTGAGCCGTGCGAAATCTTCGCCGGCGTGATGAGACGAACGCGTCAATGGCGAAGAGGAGACGAGCAGGAATCCTTTCGCTGCGCCGATCGTCGCATAGGACGCGAACTCCTCCGGCGTCACGAAACGGATGACCGGGTGATGCTTGCGGCTTGGCTGCAAATACTGGCCGATGGTCAGGAAATCGACCTCCGCCGAGCGGAGATCGTCCATCAATTGCAAGACTTCATGCCGCTCCTCGCCAAGCCCGACCATGACGCCCGACTTGGTGAACATCGTCGGATCGAGCTCTTTGACGCGTTGGAGCAGCCGCACAGAATGGAAATAGCGGGCGCCCGGACGCACGGTCAGGTATTTCGACGGCACGGTCTCCAGATTGTGATTGAAGACGTCTGGCCTGGCGGCGACGACGATATCGAGGGCGCCGTCCTTTCGCAAAAAGTCCGGAGTCAACACTTCGATCGTGGTCGAGGGCGCGGCGCGGCGGATCGCGGCGATCGTCCGGGCGAAATGTCCGGCGCCGCCATCGGCGAGATCGTCGCGATCGACCGAAGTGACGACCACGTGGTTGAGGCCGAGCTTAGCCACGGCTTCGGCGACGCGCTCGGGTTCGCCCGCATCAAGTGCGCCCGGCAGGCCGGTGCGGACGTTGCAGAAGGCGCAGGCCCTGGTGCAGACCTCGCCCATGATCATGAAGGTCGCGTGCTTCTTCTCCCAGCACTCGCCGATGTTGGGACAGCCCGCCTCTTCGCAGACTGTGACGAGACGATTCTCGCGCACGATCCGGTTGGTTTCGGCAAATTGCGCGGAACCCGGCGCCTTCACGCGGATCCAAGGCGGCTTCCGCGCAATCGGCTGATCAGGACGATGGGCTTTCTCTGGATGCCGCTCCGCGGCGCGGGCCGCGCGCCGCGGATCATCGTTCAGAAGGTCGACCACCACCGTCATACCGATCTCCGGCGTCCATCGCCTAAAATGGCGATCGCGGACGCTTCTTTCCAGCGCTTATTCGCCCTACTGCCGCGCCGGCTGTTGACCGCCGTGGATCGCCATCCAGACCATCAGGACCACCACCGAGCCAATCAGCGCGGCGACGAAATGCGCGATCGATCCGACCACCGCCACATTCAGAAGCTCGGCGATTTTCGAGCCGATCCACGAGCCGACAATTCCGATCAGGATATTGGTCAACATTCCATGCCGGCTCCCGGTGATCATGCCGGCGATCCAGCCGGCGAGGCCGCCGATGATGATTAGCGAAAAGAAGCCGACGCCCGGCGTTCCGAGGACGCCTAAAGGTTCTTGCATGACATTGCTCCCTCTTTGAAGCGCTTAAAAGCGACGCGTTTGTCTTTTTGAAGCCGGCGCGACCGGCCGCCTTAGCCGCCCGAGAGCCGGGCGAGCGCGGCAATATAAAACCCGTCTGTGAAGGTTTGCAGAGGACTGAGGCGTAAGCCCGCCCCGAGCGCGGACGCCTGCGAAACGAGCGAGGGGAGCCCGGCGCTCCGCGCGAGATGCGCCGCTTCAACGGGAAGAAAGTCTGGCCGTCCTGCCAGGAATTCACTGACCCGATCCTCGTTCTCGGCCTTGAACAGCGAACAGGTGACGTAGACCAATCGGCCACCGTTCTTTACATATTGACTTGCTCGCGCAAGGGCTTGCCGCTGATCGTTCACCCTCTGCTCGAGAGCGCCAGGCCGTATGCGCCATTTGGCGTCGGGGTTGCGCCGCCAAGCGCCTGAGCCGCTGCAGGGCGCGTCGACCAGCACGACGTCGCAACGCCCGACGAGATCGGCCAGAACATCTTTTGCGCCCTGCGGCGGGCGAACTTGCACATTTCGGGCGCCAGCTCGCTTCAGTCGTTCGAAAATCGGCATGAGGCGCCGCCCGTCCGGATCGGTGGCGTAGATCTGACCGCGATTCCCCATCATGGCGGCGAGGGCGAGGGTCTTGCCGCCCGCCCCGGCGCAAAGATCGAGGGCCTGAGCATCGGCCGCCGGATTGCACAGAAGCGCGGCGATCTGCGAGCCTTCGTCCTGGATTTCGACGAGGCCCTTGGCGTAGGCCGGCTCGGCGGCGAGCGCCGGGCCGCGCCCATCGGGGCCGATTTCAATCCTGAGGCCGATCGGCGAAAAGGGCGTCTCTCGTGGGCCAAGATGCGCCAGCAGGACAAGCGCCTTGGCGCGGTCGCTCTTCAGCGTATTCACGCGAAGATCGACCGGCGCGCGGCGCGCCAAGGCCTCGCCCTCCGCGGCGGCTCTCTCTCCGAAACTTTCGGCGAAGGCGGCGCTCAGCCACTCGGGATAATCGCCGCGGATATGGGCCGGCGCCGCGTCCAAAGCGCCATGGCTCAGCCGATCGCGCTCGCGCTCGGTGAGCGGCGCCGGCGAGTGGCCTTCGCCGGTGAACTGCGCCTCGATGTCGTCCGCGCTCATCCCCCGCGCCTGTTTCAGCGCGCCGATCACGCTGGCGCGGGGGCTCGGATCGTCCATAAGCCAGGCGGAGGACGCTTTGCGCCGCAAGGCGTCATAGACGAGCGCGGCGATCGCAGAGCGATCCTTCGATCCCGCGAACCGGTGCGCAAGGCCCCAATCCTTCAAAGCGTCCGAGGCCGGGCGACGCTTATCCTCGACATCGGTCAGAACTTCGATCGCCGCCGCCGTCCGCGCCGCGGGCGTCATCGAGGCTTGACCGTGACGGCGGATGGCTGGTCTATGCCGGATGTCGATAGCTTGGCCATCGTCGGGCTTGTCATCCAATCCATCGGAGTCGTTATGCACCACACGCTTCGCGCTCTCGTCATCGCCGCCCTGGCGTTTTCTTTGGGAGCTTGCGCCCCGCCGCCGCCCCCGCCGAGCGCCGACATTGCTCCGCCAGCAAAGAAGAGGCTCGACGCCAAGACGCAACTCGAGACCGGCAAGACGTACTGATCGGCGCCTCGCGCGGGAAGCGGGGATTTATCGTAACGCCTGGTGAACGGTCAGTCAGCGCGAAAAAAAGAGCGAGGCGGTTTGTGCCTCGCTCTCTACGCACGTAAAGTGAGTTTTGTTCGCGCTCAGTTCGGCCAACAACGAGCGCCATACGGCCCAAGATGGAAGCCTGGAGGGCACGGGCGAGCCCACCCATAGCCTCCATAGTGATAGCCTCCCCACTGGCCGCCCGGACGGCAACCGCCCCACGGGCCGCGATGTCCGTACACGCCGCAGCCGCCATAGACTTGGACGACGCCTGTATCCTTGCTGACCAGCGGGGCCAACATGGCCGCGTTGGCGGATGTCACGAGACTGACGCCCAAGACCGCGCCCAGAACGAATTTTACCGTCATGCGCACTCCTCCTATAGGGTGTAACGCACGAGCGCCAGCGCCCCCAGCACCCGGCGGGCGCAACGCTATCACTAAGGACGCCAAAGGCAATAACCCCGCTCGGCGCTCAGTTCGGCCAGCAGCGACGCTCCGGTCCCAGGTGATAGCCGGGCGAGCAGGCGCGGCCATTGTACATCGGATGACAACGACCGAACCCGCAGCTCTCGGCAATGCGCATCACGAGGGTCACGCGGACCTATACTCGCGTACTCGCCTGCGCTATAGAAAAATCGCCATCCAACATAATTGGATGGGAAGTGGAGGGTTGTCATGAAAAAGCTTTCGGCGGCGCTGCTCGGAGTCGTGATTCTTTCCACCGTCCTATCATCGGCGACGCCTGCGTTCGCGTTAGGCGGCTGCGGTCCGAACTACCATCGCAATGGGTGGGGCCAATGCGTATGGGGCGGCCAAAATCAAGGCTGGTGTATGGCGGCGACGGGCCATCCCGCCGTTCGTATGCCCGATGGGACGATGCGCTGTTTTAGGTGACGCCCCCGGCGCTCCGCGGGCGCAACGCTATTACCCAACGCTATCACTAAGGGCGCCCAGGCAGCGCCCTTAGTAAACGCCCTTAGTGGACGACCGGTTTGGCTCAGTTAGGCCAGCAACGCCTGCCCTCCGGCCCGAGATGGAAGCCCGGAGGGCACGCCCGGCCCCATCCATAGCCTCCCGCCTGGCCGCCCGGACGACACCCGCCATAAGGCCCGCGATGGGCATAGACGCCGCAGCCGCCGTAGACTTGCACGACGCCCGTGTCATTGCTGACCGGCGGGGTTAGCATGGCGGCGTTGGCGGACGTCGCAAGGCTCGCGGCGGCGAGCGCGCCAAATAGAAACTTCATCATCGCTCTCTCCTCCTTCAGGGTAACCGCACAACTCGGCCTTGACGAAGCCGACGCCGGCTTCGCCAAGGGCAAAAATCATCCGAATGCTCTAACCGAACGCTTGCTCAAGCTCAGTTCGGCCAGCAACGCTTGCCTTCCGGCCCGAGATGGAAGCCCGGAGGACAGGCGCGGCCGGTGGCCATCGGATGGCACACGCCGTGCGGGCCCCGCCACATGCCCGGGCCGCAGCCCTCAGCGACGCGCGTGACGCCGATTTCGCTCTTGACGGGCGCGACCGGGACGGTCGCATAGGCGGAAGTCGCCAAGCCGATCGCCAGAACCGCGCCAAGAATGACTTTCAATGTCATGCGTATCCTCCATGCCCAAATGAGTCGCCCTACCGGCTAACTCGTCAAGGGTTGCGACGCTATCACCGGCCGGATGAAGCGAGAATGAATGCTTCAGGCTCTATAGGCCGGAGGGATAATTGGGACTTTCCTTCGTGATCGCCACGTCGTGCACGTGGCTCTCGCGCAGGGCCGCCGCAGAGATGCGCATGAACTTCGCCTTGGCCTGGAACTCGGCGATGTCACGGGCGCCGACATAGCCCATGGCGGCGCGAAGGCCGCCGGCGAGCTGATGGACGATCGCCGCGACAGGGCCGCGATACGGCACCTGCCCCTCGACGCCTTCCGGCACCAATTTCATCTGATCCTTGATGTCCTGCTGGAAGTACCGATCGGCCGATCCTTGCGCCATCGCGCCCAACGACCCCATGCCGCGATAGGTCTTGTAGGAGCGGCCCTGATAGAGAAAGACCTCGCCCGGGCTCTCATCCGTGCCGGCGAAGAGCGAGCCGATCATCGCGCAGTCCGCGCCGCCTGCGATGGCCTTGGCGAGATCGCCGGAATATTTGATGCCGCCATCGCCGATCACCGGCACGTCGGCTTTACGCCCCGCCTCCGCCGCCTCCATGATCGCGGTCAATTGCGGCACGCCGACGCCGGCGACGATCCTGGTGGTGCAAATCGAGCCTGGCCCGATGCCCACTTTGATGGCGTCGGCGCCGGCGTCGATCAGCGCCTCAGCGCCCTCTTTTGTCGCGACATTGCCGGCGATGACCGCGACTTTGTTGGTCGCGCGCTTGATGCGGCGGACCTGCGCCAAGACATGCTCGGAATGGCCATGCGCGGTGTCGATCACCAGGCAGTCGACGCCGGCCGCCATCAAAAGCTCAGCCCGCGCGTAGCCCTTGTCGCCGACCGTGGTCGCGGCGGCGACGCGCAGCCGCCCCTCGCCGTCCTTGGCGGCGTCCGGATGTTGCGTCGCCTTCTCGATATCCTTGACCGTGATGAGGCCGACGCAGCGCTCGTCTTCGTCGATGACCACGAGCTTTTCGATTCGATGCTGGTGGAGAAGCCGGCGCGCTTCGTCCTGGCCGACGCCTTCTCGTACCGTGACGACTTTCCGCGTCATCAACTCGCCGATCGGCTGAGAAGGATTGTCGGCGAAACGCACGTCGCGGTTGGTCAGAATTCCCACCAGCCTGGCCGGCTTGCCGTTCGGTCCGCGTTCGACGATTGGGATGCCGGAGATCGAACTCCGGCGCATCAACGCCAGCGCCTCGGCGAGCGTGGAATCCTGAAACATCGTGATCGGGTCGACCACCATGCCGCTTTCGAAGCGCTTGACCTTACGGACCTCCTCGGCCTGGTCCTCGGGCGAAAGGTTGCGATGGATGACGCCGATGCCGCCGGCTTGCGCCATCGCCACCGCGAGGCGCGCCTCGGTCACGGTGTCCATCGCGGATGAGACGATCGGCAGCTTCAATCGGATCGAGCGGGTCAGCCTGGCGCTTGTGTCGACCTCGCTCGGCATCAGAGCGCTCAGGCCCGGCCGCAGCAGGACATCGTCGAACGCCAGGGCTTCGGGGAACGTCGCTCCGTTTTCGATCGAGGCCATGGCGGCTCCTTGAAGAGAGCGACCCGGCTTTTGAAAAACCGCGATCGCCTGACGGCGCCAACGAATCTTTAGCGCTCGCCGCGAGGCCCGGGCTCTTAACATGCGAGGCGCGTTGCGCAAAGCGCGGCCCCCCGCCGCAGCCGCCTCATGTCAGTCCGCCTTGCGATTTGAATCTTTTGCTGTGCGACGCGCTTAAGCGAATCACGTTATCGGGGATGACAAGTTCCGCCACGAGCTCGAAGACCAGAACAGACGTGAGGCTCAAGCCGCGACCGGAGGCCTCGCCAAGCAGCCAAGGCCTGCCAGCGTGTCCCTGACGGCGACGTCGAGGGGCGTATGCGGCTCGACGCCCAACGCGGCTTTGAGCCTGGAATTGTCCATGCGCAAAGGCTCACGCCAGAGATAACGCATCTCGCGCATTTCCCGAAACAGCGTCACGAAGGGCGAAGCGACGATGATGAGCCACCACGGAAAAGCATGCGCCTTGAGATTGGGCTTGCCCGCCGCGCGGGCGATGGCCCGAACCAGTTCGGTTCCGTCGGCGTCCCATTGGCCGTCCATATGGAAGACCTCGAATGCGCCGAGAGCGTCCTCTCGCTCGATCAAACGAGCGATGGTCTCGGCGACGTCGGGCAGATAGGCCCATTGGTGTCCGACGCCTTTGCGGCCAGGGTTGGCGATCGATGTGACCGGCTTCCCCATGGCGATCAGGCCCTGGCTGAACCAATTGTTTCCTGCGCCCGGCCCAAAGAAGTCGCCGGCGCGCACGACGAGGGAGCGAACGCCCTCGGCCGCCGCGGCGCTGAGCCGACGCTCCATCTCGACGCGGATCGCGCCTTTGCGGGTTTTGGGGCGCTGCGGAGAATCTTCGCGCAAGATCGGCCATGCGTCGGGCCCGAAATTATAGACCGTGCCGGGAAGCACGATCCGCGCCCCGCTCGCTTTGGCCGCGGCGATGCTCGCGTCAATCATCGGCAAGACAAGCTTGCCCCAATTGCGATAGCCGGGCGGGTTGACCGCATGGACAATGATCGAGGCGCCCTTGGCGGCGCCGACGACGTCGGCGGCGCTCATCGCGTCGCCGAGAACCCATTCGAAACCGTCCGTGGAACAGGCTGCGCCGCCCTTGCGATGCAAGGCGCGGATGCGCCACCCGCGGGCGCTGAGCGCTTTAGCGACCGCGCCGCCGACGCCGCCGGTTGCGCCGAGGATCAAGGCTGTCTTCTGGGTCATGACAATTCTCCGATCTCTGATGCACGGAGAATGGCGCATTGGCGTAATAAACGGAATTGCGTAAGTCCATAGCTATGATATGCATTTATGTATGGCGACAATCGATCCGGGCTGGGAACTCTATCGAAGCTTCCTTGCGGTCATGCGCGAAGGATCACTTTCCGCCGCCGCCCGTGCGCTGTCGTTGACGCAGCCAACGGTCGGCCGCCACGTGGAGGCTCTCGAACAAGCCCTGGGCGTCGCCCTCTTCACCCGCTCGCAGCGCGGCCTAAGGGCGACCGAATCGGCCTTGCAGTTACGACCCTACGCTGACGCTTTGGCCTCGGCGGCCGCGGCCCTGGCCCGCGCGGCTTCGGATCAAAGCGGCGTCAAGGGCGCGGTGCGCGTCACCGCCAGCGAGGTGGTCGGCGCCGAAGTGTTGCCGCCAATCCTCGGGCCGCTTCGCGAGGCCCATCCTGAATTGGCGATCGAACTTGCGCTCACCAATCGGGTGGAGGATCTCCTCAATCGCGACGCCGACATCGCCGTGCGGATGGTGCGGCCGGCGCAAGGCGCGTTGATCGCGCGCCACATCGGCGCCATGCCGCTCGGCCTTTACGCACGTCGCGACTATCTCGATCGTCACGGCGAACCGAAATCGCTGGCCGAGCTTTCCCGTTTCGCGTTCATTGGCGTCGATCGCGATGCGTCGACCCTGCAAATGTTCAAAGTTCATTACGGCGACATCGATCGCAACTTTTTTGCCTTGCGCACCGACAACCAGCTCGCTCAGCTCGCGGCAATCCGCGCCGGGTTTGGCGTCGGCGTGTGCCAGGTGGGGCTCGCCAAGCGCGATCCAGCCCTCGTCCGTCTTCTCGCCGACCAGTTCGAAATGGCGCTCGATATTTGGCTCGCGATGCACCAGGATCTCAAGGCGACGCCGCGCTGTCGCGTCGCCTTCGACGCCTTAGCGGAAGGCCTGACGCGCTACGTCAAACAATAGATTGTCGCGCGCTTAGCGGCGCGGCGACAGGCAGTCCCGATCTGCTATAGAGCCTCTTCGCCGTCTCCAGGCGATCATGAGTAAGAAGGCGTCATGGAGCGAAAGGTCAGACTCATTGCTGGACTGACGCTTTTCGCCTATGCGGCGAGCCATTTCCTCGGCCACGCCACCGGAATCTTCGGCCTCGGCGCGATGGAAGCGATCGGTCGCGGCGTTATTCTCGCGCCATGGCGGACGCCCTTTGGCCGCGCCCTGCTCGTCACATCGTTCTTCGTTCACGGCGCGCTTGGTCTTCATGCGCTCTATCGGCGCCGTCACCTTCGCATTCCGCCGTTCGAAGCGTGGCAATTGGCCCTCGGGCTGACCATTCCCTTCTTCATTGCGCCTCATTTCCTGCACGTGCGCATCGGCGCCGACGCCTTCGGGCTCGCTGACGCCTATCCGCAGGTTCTCTATCGCATCTGGATGGCCGGCGCGGAGCTTTCTCGAAACATGCTTCTTCTCGCGCTCGTTTGGGCGCATGGCTGTCTCGGCCTTTATTTCTGGGTTAGACGGTACGAAACGTACCGGCGATGGCGTCTGTACCTGCTTGCCGGCGCCGTGGCGTTTCCCTTTCTCGCCGCCCTCGGCGTCGTCAACGCCGGCTGGCAGAGCGTGATCGCGGGCGGATCGCAAGCCAATTCCGTGGCGCAGCCCGCCCCTGCGGCTGGCGTGACGCCCGCGCAGGCGGAAGAGACTTTGGATCGATTGGCCGGGCGGCTGCAGATCAGCTACGGCGCGCTGCTGCTTCTCACCTTGGCGGCGCGCGTAGCGCGCGATCGCTTAAAGCGCGGCCCGACGCCCGTGCGCGTCACTTATCCGGCGGATCGGGTGGTTTCGGCGCCGCCCGGCTTCTCCATACTGGAGACAAGCCGTTGGGCGGGCATCCCGCATGCCTCGGCTTGCGGCGGCCGCGGCCGTTGCTCGACCTGCCGCGTCCAGATCCTCGCCGGCGCCGAGGCGCTGCCTGAGCCTTCCGCCATGGAGCAAGAGACGCTCGCACGGGTCAAGGCGCCGCCGCTCGTCCGCCTCGCCTGTCAGCTAAGGCCGGTCGCCGATGTTTCGATCGCGCCGCTTGTGCCCGCCGACGACCTCCAACGCCGCGCGCCCGTCGTTGCCCGCGAAACGCATGAGATGTTGGTCACGGCGCTGTTCATCGACTTGCGCGATTCGACCCGGCTCGCCGCCGGTCGGATGCCGTTCGACGCGCTCTATATCGTCGATCGCTATGTCCAGCGCGTCACCGAGGCGATCGAAGCCCATGGCGGCGTCGTGACGACGGTCGCCGGCGATGGCGTGATGAGCGTCTTCGGCGCCAAATCCGATCCGCTGACCGGAGCGCGCGGCGCGCTCCGCGCAATCGGCGCGGTCTGGGACGCTATCGATGCGTTGTCGCGCGATCTCGCCGGCGAACTCGACAACCCTCTCGCCTTCGGCGTCGGCCTGCACTCGAGCCTCGCGGCGGTCACTTCGAGCAACGCGTTTGGGACCGCGTCAGTACAAATCCTCGGCGACGCCGGCAACATCGCTTCGCGGCTCGAGGCGGCGACCAAGGTTTTGGGTTGCGTCTGCGTCGTCTCAGAATCGGTGTTCAAGGTAGCGGGCGTCGCGGCGCCGGACGAACTGACGCGCGAGGAACTGAAAATCCGCGGCCTCGAAGACCGCAACATGCCGGTCTTCCTGGCGCGTCGGCGCGAGGACGCGCGGTTCGATGAAGCGCTGCTGGTTTGAGCGAAGCGCGTCCTTAAGCGCCGTCGCCGGGTTCGATCGCCGCGATGCAGTTGTTGGACAAAGTCGGCGTCGAACACGTAGCCGTCGCTTTCAAGAAGCTCGATCGGTATGTTCGCTATCTCCTCGACGTCGCGCACCAGCCCTCTTGGCGCGCAGGCTCAGCAGCGCCCGTGTCAGCCAGTCGGGGAGTCCAGCGAAGCGAGCCATTTCGAACTCGCCTTCACGATCACGCTTTTCGAGCGTTTTGTCGGTCCACATATCTGGCGAGTACGCGAGGCGGTGTTCGATCCATTGCCGCGGCTCCTCGCCGCGCGGAATTTTCCGCGCAAAGGCCGATTCCTGGCGCATACACACTTTTTCCACGCGAGAACGAAGTTCCCCCGGGTAACCAATGTTGAGCCTGTACAACCTCCCATGCGTGGCTTCATGCACGATCGCCGTAGCGATGACTTCCGGCCTAGAGGAAAGGATGAATCTCGGATCGACGACGCACCTTCTCAAGGCCGGAACGAAGCATGCTGCGCTGCAGGGAAGCAGATGCGCCCAAAGGCGATCGAATTCCTTGAGGACCCTACGGTATCGGTATGGATCGTACATCTTTATGAGTTGGAGCGCCTCACGGAGGCGATGCAAAATCTCCTTGCCGCGCTCGTTGCTAAACTCTCCAACCCACAGGCCATCAACCCGCGTGCTGCGAGACAAGCGGATAAGCAGCCAATCAGCGAGCCAACGTGGTGTTGTTGAGTGCGAAGTGATCACGCGACCGTCCGTCGGCAGGGTCCCTATCTTGCCTAGTCAGTCATTACGAAATGCTGAAAAGAAAGGCATAAACGCTTGGCGCGCTGCTGGCGTTTCGATGTTACGCCTGCTCCAACTCGATCAAGGTCCCGCTGAAGTCCTTCGGATGCAGGAACAAGACCGGCTTGCCATGGGCGCCGATTTTCGGCTTGCCGTCGCCGAGAATGCGCGCGCCGGCGCGGACGAGATGGTCGCGCGCCAATAAGATGTCGTCGACCTCGAAACAGAGATGATGAACGCCGCCATCAGGATTCTTCTCGAGGAATTTGGCGATCGGCGAATTGGCGCCCAGCGGCTCGAGCAACTCGATCTTCGTATTAGGCAAGGCGACGAAAGCGACGGTGACGCCATGCTCGGCCTGCGGCAAGGGCACGGAGACTTCGGCGGCGAAGACCTCGCGGTATTTCGCGCTCGCCGCGGCGAGGTCTTTCACCGCGATCGCGACATGGTTCAATCGGCCGATCATTTTGAAATCTCAAACTTCGACAACCAGGACATGGACGCTCGGCTTCTTGCCCCAGGCCGAATTGACCGCGTTGCGCACGGCGCGCTCGATCGCGCCTGAGACGACGTCGGCGTCTCTGCGCTTCTGCCGCGGCATATTGTCGAAGGTCTCGAAAACTGCGGCGTCGACAATCTCGTCGAACCCGACGCCGTCGCGATTGCTCTTCGGCAGGCCGGCCATCAGCACGTCCGGATCGCCGGCAAGATCGCCCTTCGAGGTCACCGCAAGAGCGACCGAAACGACGCCTGCGAAGGAAAGCCGCCGACGCTCGGCGATGCAGCCGTCGCCGGCGCCAAGCACGATTGCGCCGTCCTTATAGAGCCGGCCGGCGTCGATCTCATCGACGATCCCAACGTCCTCGGCGTCGAGCCGCACAATGTCGCCGTCTCGCGCTTTGACGACGCTTCTCACCCCTTGCGCCTTGGCGAAGCCAGCGTGTTCGGCGAGATGAAGCGCCTCGCCATGAGCCGGCACCGCGATCTTCGGCTTGGTCCACGCGTAGAGCCGCGCCAATTCGGCCCGCCGCGGATGTCCCGAGACATGCACCAGCGCGGTGCGGTCGGTGACGACATCGACGCCCTGCGCGATAAGGCCGTTGATGATCTTGCTGACCGCTTTCTCGTTGCCCGGGATCGGACGCGAGGAGAAGACCGCCATGTCGCCCGGGGTAAGCGAAGCGGCGGGATGTTCGTCTTCCGCGATGCGCGCCATCGCGGCGCGCGGCTCGCCCTGGCTGCCGGTCGCCAGCGCGAGAATCTTATCGCGTGGCAGCCGATCGAAATGATCCATGCCGAGGAAGGCCGGCACGCCGTTGAGATAGCCGCATTCGCGAGCGACCGCGACGACCCGCTCCATCGCGCGGCCCATGACGACGACTTGGCGCCCATTGGCGAAGGCCGCCTCGGCGGCGGAGCGTAGGCGCGCGACGTTCGACGCAAATGAAGTGACGATGACGCGCCCGCTCGCTCGCGCAACCAATGCGACGAGCGTTTTGGCGACATCCGCCTCGGAGGGGCTTTCGCCTTCGCGAAGCACGTTTGTCGAATCGCAGACCAGCGCGAGCACGCCTTCATCGCCCAGCGCCCTCAATCGCGCCTCATCGGTGGCGAGGCCGACGAGCGGCGTCGGATCGATCTTCCAGTCTCCGGTATGGATGACGAGCCCGGCCTCGCAGCGGATCGCCAAAGCGCAGCTTTCCGGAATCGAATGAGCGACGGGAATGAACTCGACGTCGAAAGGCGGGATCGCGACACGCCCGCCCTGGTCGATCACGTCAACCGGTATGTCTGGCGCGCCGGGCTCGGAAAGTCGACGCGCCTCGAGCAGGCCGGCGGCGAACCGCGTCGCATAGACGCGGACGCCGAGCCGCGGCCAAAGATCGACGAGCGCGCCAATATGGTCCTCGTGAGCGTGCGTAATCATGATGCCAACGAGGTCGCGCTTGACCTTCTCGATGAAGCTGATGTCCGGCAAGATCAGTTCGACGCCGGGCAAATCTTCGCCGGCGAAAGCGACGCCGAGATCGACCATCAGCCATT
>Ga0070733_10002135_pt1 | contig 14314 bp, 11 predicted proteins | sample Coa_R1_9_FD_66450 | JGI IMG/M metagenome (GOLD analysis project Ga0070733, IMG submission 66450) | Surface soil microbial communities from Centralia Pennsylvania, which are recovering from an underground coalmine fire - Coalmine... | ecosystem: Environmental > Terrestrial > Soil > Unclassified ... | reverse complement strand
CGTAAGGCGTTGGCCCGTGCTACAGGAGGTGAATAGCATGAGCACCCATCATATTTCTGTTACCATCAATGGAACTCCCTACGAAGGGGATGTCGAGGCCAGAACATTACTCGTGCATTGGATTCGCGATACGCTGCGCCTGACGGGTACGCATATCGGCTGCGATACCACCTCGTGTGGCGCATGCACCATTCTGGTTGACGGCAAGGCTACGAAATCCTGCACTATGTTCGCTGTTCAGGCCGATGGCCGCCAGCTCATGACCGTCGAAGGATTGGAACAAAGCGACAAATTGCACCCGTTGCAGGAAGGCTTTCACGAAATGCACGCGCTGCAATGCGGCTATTGCACACCTGGCATGATGATGACCAGCCTGGCCCTCTTGCGGAGCAATCCCAATCCCAGCGAGCATGAGATCCGCGTAGGCATCTCAGGCAACCTGTGCCGCTGCACCGGCTATGTGAATATTGTGAAAGCTGTCCAGTATGCCGCCGAAAAGATGCGAGCGGCTGAACAGGTGCCAGTTGGCGCAGAAGGAGGCGAGTAATGGCGACGCATGTGCATTCACACGCGCTGGGAGAAGCGTATAAGCGCAAAGAAGATGCGCGTTTCATTCGAGGGCAGGGCAACTACGTAGATGATGTACAGTTGCCAGGTATGCTCTATGGGGATATCGTGCGCAGTCCATACGGACATGCATTGATTAAAAACGTCGATATCAGCGAAGCTTTGAAGGTTCCAGGCGTGCTGGCTGTAATTACCGGCAAAGACCTGGAAGCCGCAGGGCTGGCCTGGATGCCCACACTTTCCGGCGATACTGAAGCGGTGCTGGCACTGGATCGCGTGATGTACCAGATGCAGGAAGTCGCTTTTGTGGTTGGCACCAGCCGCAACGCCGCCGCCGATGGCGTGGCTGCCGTCGAGGTGGATTATGAGCCACTGCAGGTGGTGGTTGACCCGAAGAAGGCGATGATGGCCGATGCGCCACTGCTGCGCCCTGATAAAAAGGAGAAGCAGCCCACCAACCAGATTTACCACTGGGAGACGGGCGACCGCCAGGGGACCGATGCTGCCTTCAAAGAAGCAGAGGCTAATGGTGTGGTCGTAGAGCAGGAGATGTATATTCCACGTATCCATCCTGCTCCCATCGAGACCTGCGGCTGCGTGGCGGACTATCACAAGGGGACGGGCAAACTGACGGTCTGGTTGACTTCACAGGCCCCGCACGCGCACCGCACGCTGTTCGCGATTGTCGCCGGTCTGCCGGAACATCGCATTCGCATCATCTCGCCGGACATTGGCGGCGGCTTTGGCAACAAGGTTCCCATCTATCCCGGTTACGTATGTGCAGTCGTCGCCTCAATTACCACCGGCAAGCCGGTCAAGTGGATCGAGGACCGTACCGAGAACCTGTGCAGCACCGGTTTCGGGCGCGATTATCATATCAAGGCCGAAATCGCTGCCGATAAAGATGGAACCGTCAAGGCGCTGCGTGTCTATACGCTGGCGGATCATGGAGCCTTCGACGCGGCAGCGCAGCCTACCAAGTTTCCCGCCGGGCTGTTCCACATCTGCACCGGCTCGTATGACTTCAAAAATGCCTTTGTCGAGGTGGACGCGGTGCATACCAACAAAGCGCCCGGCGGCATCGCCTATCGCTGTTCCTTCCGCGTTACCGAGGCATCGTACATGATCGAGCGCACGATGGATACGCTGGCCTATAAACTGGGCAAAGATCCGGCGCAGTTGCGCATGCAGAACTTCATCAAGCCAGAAGCCTTTCCCTATCGTTCCGCGCTTGACTGGACCTATGACAGTGGCAACTACGCAGCGGCCCTACAACTGGCTATGAAGAACGTGGATTACGAGGGACTGCGGCGCGAACAGGCTGAGAAAAGGGCGCGCGGCGAATTGATGGGCATTGGCATCTCCAGCTTCACCGAGATCGTCGGCGCAGGCCCCGGCAAGCACTTTGACATTGCCGGTATCCAGATGTTCGATAGCTGCGAGATTCGCGTGCATCCAACAGGCAAGGCGTTGGCGCGTATTGGCGTGCAGACGCAGGGTCAGGGGCATGAAACAACCTTCGCGCAGATCATCGCGGCTGAACTGGGTATGTCGCCGGATGATATCGATATCGAGCATGGCGATACCGATACCGCGCCTTACGGCCTGGGTACCTATGCCAGCCGCAGCACGCCGGTAGCCGGTGCGGCCACCGCCCTGGCAGCCAGAAAAGTGCGCGAAAAAGCGAAGAAGATAGCCGCCTACCTGCTGGAAGTGGGTGAAGAGGACCTGGAATGGGAGCCAGGGCGTTTCTTTGTCAAAGGGTCTCCCGGCAAGGGCAAGACCATCCAGGAGCTGGCATTCGCAGCCTACACCAATTGCCCACCATACCTGGAGCCGGGGTTGGAGGCCGTCAACTACTACGATCCTCCCAATCTGACTTACCCGTTTGGCAGCTACATCTGTGTCGTGGATATTGATCGCGGCACCGGGCAGGTACATATTCGCCGCTTCATGGCGGTGGATGACTGCGGCACGATTATTAATCCTATGATCGTGGAGGGGCAGATACACGGTGGGTTAACGCAGGGTCTTGCGCCCGCAATGTACGAGGAGTTGTCCTACGACGAGGACGGCAATGTGCTGGGAAGCAACTTCCAGGATTACCTGATCCCCACGTCGATGGAGACACCGCATTGGGAGACCGACCGGACGGTCACTCCATCCCCACACCATCCTATCGGGGCTAAAGGAGTCGGCGAATCACCGACAGTGGGCGCGCCGCAGGCTATCGCTAACGCAGTAGTGGATGCGCTCGCGCATGCTGGTGTGCGCCATATCGATATTCCCATTACCCCGGCGAAGGTGTGGAAGGTTCTCAACGAGCATGGGTTGGCAGGGGATTAGGAGCACTGATTCCCAGAGGGACAATATGACCGATACACTTCTCGAGCTGGCGTATCGCTTGACGCAGGCTAATGAACCTTATGTGCTGGCTACTGTAGTGTGGTGCGAGCGGCCCACCTCGGCTAAGGTGGGCGCGCGCGCCATTATCCAGGCCGATGGCACGATGACGGGCTGGATAGGCGGGAGTTGCGCGCAGCCTGTCGTGATCCGAGAGGCGCAGCGCATCTTGCGTGAGGGCGACGAAGCGTATTTGCTGCGCCTGGGGACTTCGGAGACGGCGATGGAGCGCGATGATATGCGCGTGTTTCCTATGAGCTGCGCCAGTGGCGGCGTGCTGGATATCTATATGGAACCACATATACCCCTACCACAGCTTGTGCTGATTGGCGAATCACCGGTAGTTGGAGCGTTGATGAGGCTCGCCGAAGTGCTTGATTTCAGCGTGACGCAGCTTACTTCAGCGGATCTCAGCCAGTTGCTGGTTGATGAACGCACCTCAATCATCGTGGCTACACATGGCTTCTACGATGAAGATGCCCTTGAGCAGGCTTTACGCACTTCAGCGGGGTATATTGGCATGGTTGGCAGCCCCAAACGCGCCGATGCCTGCCGCGCATACCTGCGCTCTTCTGGATTCACCGAGCAGCAGATTGAGCGCATCAAAGCGCCTGTCGGACTGGATATTGGCGCGGTGACGCCCGCGGAAATCGCCGCCAGCATTCTGGCCGAGTTGGTGCAGGTGCGGCGGCGAGATCACCACGGGTTGACGCAGCAAGCTATTCCACATGAGGAACGGGCGCAAAGTGAAAACTCGCAGCATGATAACGGCACTGCCATTGATCTTGTGTGTGGTATGATGGTAGAAATTGCCACCGCCCGCCATCATAGCGTCGTAGACGGGCAAGACTTCTATTTCTGCTGTCCAGCCTGCAAACGGCTGTTTGAACGCAATCCACAGGAGTACCTGGTAAAGAACGAAAGGTGAGTTTGAGCGATGGAGTTTTCTGGTACACAAAGCATTGCCGCTCCTATAGAAAAAGCATGGGCTTTTTTAGAGGATGTCAATAATGTCGCTGCCTGTGCGCCTGGTTTCCAGAGTATGGAAGTATTGGGCGAGGAACACTGGAAAGCAGTCGTGGCAGTTGGCATCGGCGCGGTCAAGGCCAAGTTTACGATGGATATAACACGCCCGGAAAAGGAAAAACCAGAGCATATGTCGATGAAAGGGCGCGGCAAAGCTCCCGGCAGCGCAGTTGATCTGAACGGTGATATGCGCCTGACCGCGCTCGACAGCGAGCATACACAAATGGACTGGAAAGCCAATGTGGTTGTCAGCGGCACCATTGCGAGCGTGGGGGCGCGTCTGCTGCAAGGTGTGGCTGAACGGCTGACGGGTCAGTTCTTTGATTGTCTCAAATCCACTTTGCAGACGCCTGATACGGCTACCACCAGCAGTTAGAAGAAAATTCCAATATGGAAACGGCTGTTGAACGCTGGCAGGCCATAATTGATACACGCGCGCAACAAATGGACGCTGCCTATGCGCGCCTGGGACGCACCAGCGCCGGTTATTGGGATCGGCGCGCACCTCGCTATCACGACTCGACAAAGAATACGGTGACTAACGATCCATTTTATCGTAAGCTGCGCGCATGCATCACCCCACAAACAAGCGTGCTGGACGTTGGCGCGGGCAGCGGTCGCTTTGCGCTCGCGCTCGCGCCGCATGTGAAGTGTATCATCGCAGTTGAACCCAACGCGGCGATGTTGGGTTTCATGCGCCAGGACGGGCAGGAACAAGGTCTCACCAATATCTCTTATAGCCAGAATACCTGGCAGGATGCCCCCGCTGATCTGCAGGCTGACATTGTGATTTGCAGTCATGTCCTCTATCCCATCCGCGATATTGTGCCTTTCCTGGCAAAACTCGGACGCGCAGCGCGACAGACCTGCTATATCTATATGCGCGCGACTCCCATCGATGCCCTGACCGCTCATTTGTGGAAACATTTTCATGGCGATGAGCGCTGTTATCCTCCCGGTTATATTCATGCCCTTGATGTTTTGTATGAAATGGGAATTTTTGCCAACGTGGAGATTTTCACTTTAGCGGGGAGTTTGCGCTATCCCTCGCTGGATGTAGCTGTGGAGGAACTGCTCGAACAGTTGATCTTGCCTGATGATGATCAGACGCGCCGCGAGTTACGCGATCTGTTGGCCGGGTGGTTGGTTGAGCAGGATGGCATATTGACGCCACCGCAGCGAGAGATGATGTGCGCGATTATGTGGTTTTCCAATCGTGTTGTAAATTAACGAGTCTTTTGCGCTCTCGACAGGCAAATCTCCCATGCCTGAAGAGGGCTGTGATGCAGCCTTCATCCTTCGCGTCCCTCTGCCTCCGTGTGCATGAGGAGGTTGGATTCACTCTCCCTTTCAGACTCTATGCGCACCAGCGAGAGCAAAGGTAGACCTAAATCACGTATTTTGATCAGTACACCATGCAGAGCGGTCTGGTCAACGACTGGACCAGAGAGGATGGTTTCTCCATTGTCCACCATAGTGATGGTCAATCCATCAAACCAATCCGACCACTCACTATCGAGATGTCCTTTGATGGTAATGCGGTAGATGTCGGAAGTCATTCGACAAGCTCCCTTGTATCCAATCAAGCTTGCGCGCAACGGCGGCGGAAGACCTCTCGCTGGCACACTCCCGCCGCCGTTGCAACTCGCTCAGCTCGTCGCCTACAAAATGTGCCCATTGGGCGGGAATGCTATTCCTGCCACATCTCGCCCACCGACGGTCTCCTGGGTATGGTCGGAGACGCGCCGACTTGCAGCATGCTCGGGGAAGTTGAGGCTCCTCCCACCGAGCATGCTGCACGCACAAGTTCTGCACGTTCAATCTGCTGTTTCATGGGTCGGCCCGCTGAGGACGCAGCCGTGTGCCGTGTTGTCCCACTCTTCTTGTACGATATAGTGGTGACCCTTGAAAGAGACGTCGGCGCCATTCTCATTGAGCGGGCCAAAGACGCCGATGCATTTGTCACCGATTTCATCACTGAAGCCTCCCGGACCGAACCAACCGGTCCCCGCGGGATCGGTGGCGGCCTCGATCAACTCATGAGAGGTGATGTTGATCTCGGCATCAGCAGTAGCGTCGTGATTGGGGCTGCCGCTCAGACCGTAGCACTGTGTCAAGGAATTGCCGGCATACGGCAGGGCCGCGTAGAGGACGACGCCAGCAGGCGTCCCAAAACCGAAGTGATATCCACAGGTGTGACCAATGGGCGCACTACAAGTCCGCAAGAAGGAGCTACAGATGAACTCATTCAAGGCGGTGTAGACGAGGAACAGGTGGGTAATCCCAGGCATCCACCCCTTCACGCTCATCGCATGCGTGACTTCATTCCGGATATCGGAATCCTGGAGGAAAGGGGTGGATGGATAGGGGGACGTATCCACAAATGTGCCCGCTAGTTCCGCGCCGGTAGGAGCTTGACCACTGGTGTCGGTGTACTGCTCGTTGTTTTCATAGAGCTTGGAATCCCCAATATCTCGCAAGAAACGCTTTAAGAGTTTGTTGTATGTAGCACTGACAAATGAACCGCCTGGCTCCCAGAAAATTGCGTAGGCCTGCATCTCACCTGCCATCACGGGACCGCCATGATAGATGAGATTACTGGTCGTGGGGCCACCGGAGGTGGGAGCGCCTCCTTGCGCCAAGAAAAAGGCTGGGGTTGACTGCAACGCCTGGCTGGAAGCCGCATGAGCACTCGCTGAGTTCATGAGCAAGCCCGCAACCAGGGTGAGCGTCAGCAAAGGGAGGAGGAGGAGAAGTTTGGGTCGTTGTTTCATCAGGAAACACCTTCTTTCGGTTCAAGGCAAAACGACAGAACTAAGGGACACGGGTCAACGTGATGAGCAGGCATCAATAAACCAGGAGCGGATGCTCCCTGGTCGCAGCTCATCAATGTATGGCTTCTTAAAAGCAGTGTAACCGGTGTCCGGGTGGGTTTGCACCCACCAAAGGGTGGGAAAGGGGGGTGGGTTTTGCTGCTACACGATGTTGAGTTCCCTAGCGCGCGCGATGGCCTTCGTCCGGCTCTCCACCTGGAGCTTGCCGTAGATCGCGTTGACGTACCATTTCACCGTACTCACCGCGATCACCAGGCGGTCCGCAATTTCTCGGTTGGAACAGCCCGCGACGATCAGCCGCAGCACTTCCAACTCGCGTTCGCTCAACGGTTCGATGAGCGGGTACGTTCCAGACCCAGGTACAGCGACAGCAGAGTGCGACACGTCCTCGTCATATGCTCTGCCCAGCAGTGCCAGGAGGTTTTCTCGATAGTGCGTAGAGCCTGGCTGACCACCGGGAGGATGACGGCGCATCTGCACCAGCAAATGCGCTATTGGTGCTCCTTCATCCACAAAAAGACGGGTGTAGCCCTCTGGTTCTGCAAGTGAGAACGCTCGCGAAAGGGATTTAATGGCCTGATTCATGTCTCCATAAGCCTGCAAGGCTTCGGCTTGCAGCATGAGAATCTCAATCACACTTCCCGTGCGTCCCTGCGCCTCTGCCAGTTGCAACAAGTTTTCAAGCCACTGTTTGGCCTCATTGAGCCTGCGCTGGGTGATGAGGACGCGTACCAACGTCAGATACTCCCGTTCGCGTAAATGAGAGACTTCCTGGTCAAGGCTGAGACCGCAGCGTTGGAGCCAACGCAAGACAGCCGACTCATCACCCTGCATGAGGGACAACCATGCCCAAAATGCTTCTACCTGTGCGTTTCGATGCTGGGAGGGGTGCTGCTGCTCAGTGATCTGTACCATCTGCTGCATAATTGCGCTCGCTCCAACTTTATCTCCCTGAGCCTGTTTGATGAAGGCCAGAGTAACGTATGCCTGGAGGATGGCCCGCCTATTCCCGGTCCGTTCGCAGAGCTTGATCCCCTCTTGGAGCAATGAGGTCGCGGCGTCCAGATGGTTCCACTCGTACTCAAGATTGCCCCTGCCCACATAGGCCGGACCTATCGCCGGTAGATCTCCACCTCGTTCGAGGGCCTGCTGAAGCGCCTGACGATAGGTCTGATCCGCTTGATGCAGATGTCCTTGTAGTTTCTGCACATGAGCCAGGTCATGGGTCACCATAAAGACAGTGTAGAGATGATCCACTTCCCAACTGACGTGAGAGGCCTCTGCAAGAGCAATGCTCGCTGCCCTCACATCTCCTCTTAACCAGTAGGCCCTGCCCAGATACCAGGCTGCATACGCTCGTGATATGTTTTCCTTCGGGAGATACTCAAGAGCTAGCCGCGAAAGCGCGATGGTACGCGGAAGATCTCCCCGAGTGACCGCGATAGATGCACGGATGGCGGCTATCCGGCCTTTGATTTCGGCCTGGCTGGACGTTCCATTCGGCATCGTCTCTTGCTCTCTCGGCTCATCCGATACAGGGGTGATGCCGAATGTGCGCTCGATGTCCTGAAGATACAGTTCAGCGGCATCATGTTTCCCGCTGACGAACAGGAGCCATCCCTGTAAAATAGAGAGTTCGATGTTGGAGCGTACCAGTTCACCTGGAAGCGCGTCTGCCCATCGTTGGAGTGTTGCGATCTCACCCCGCCTGACAAGAGAGTTAAATGCTTGCTCAATCAGGCGTGCTGCCTGCGCGAAATCGGTGGCTACCAGAGCGTGGTGAACGGCTTCGTGCGTCATACCTTGCTGCTCATACCATGAGCTCGCTCGCCGGTGGAGTTCTAGCACAAGCGTAGAATCTTTGCTCTGCAAGCGATGGCGCAACGCTTCAGCGAAGAGCTGGTGATAGCGATACCAGCGCCGCTCATCGTCCAATGGAACGAGGAAGAGATTGGCCTGCTCCAACTGCTCCAGCATCGCCTGGCCTCTTGTCCCGCCGCCATACTCGCCAATTACGGCCTCACAGAGTGATCCCTGGAGTCGTTCAAGGATGGCTGTCTGGAGTAAAAAGGTCTGGACTGGCTCGGGCTGGCGGGCAAGCACCTCCTCTGTCAGGTAGTCGATAATGTAGCGATGACTGCCTGTAAAAGCGTTGAGAAAACCCGGAATGTCCTTATGCCCCTGCATGGACAGTGCAGCCAATTGGAGTCCCGCAATCCAGCCTTCCGTTCGGGCTTCCAAAGCCGCAATGTCCTTTATTTCAAGGGAGAGTCCGTGTATACGAGCCAGGAATGCCGCAATTTCCTCAGCCGTGAACCGGAGATCAGCCGCGCGGATCTCGGTCAAGGAACCACGCATACGCAGGCGCGCTAGCGGAAGAGAGGGATCTGCCCGTGTCGCAATGATCAGGTGAAGATGATGTGGAAGATGTTCGATAAGATATGTGACAGATCGATGGATCGATTGCATGGTGATCAGATGGTAGTCATCCAATACAAGCGCAACATCATGCGGCAGAGTAGCAAGGTCATTGATCCAAACGGACAAGACGGTTTCTATGGGTGAGATAGGCGAGAGATGGGATGCCTGAAGGAGCGCCAGGGCAGATATCTCGCTGCCTGGATAGATGCGTGAGAGGGCCGTGAACACATAGGACCAGAAGCGTATGAGGTCATCATCGTCCCCCTCCAAAGAGAGCCAGGCAGATGGAAAAGAAGCATGCTCAAGCCAGAGAGAGAGGAGTGTCGTCTTGCCAAAGCCAGCAGGAGCTGCGATGAGCATGAGAGTACGTTGGATGCCAAGTTGGAGTTGGTTCACGAGACGCGGGCGGGGAACCAGATCGGCACGGACTCTTGGCCTGGCGAGTTTCGTAACCAGAAGCAATTGCTCACTTGTGAGACCCTCTGTGTCCCCTGGTGAGGCAGGATTGTTTTGCATCGTTCTGCTCTCCTCCATTGTCATCTGGAAAGCTGCGTTTTTTCCAAGCCCAAAGAGTAGAAGATAGCCTTGTTTCTGACTTCTTTACTGCCATCTTCTGCAGCTCCACGGCTCTTCTTGCATTCAGCCGCCACTTGCTCCATATATTTACTGGTGAAGTTGCTGCCATGATCAGTGAAGAAATCGCTGGGGATGCCACAGATATGCCGGTGGGGATATACTTTGCGCCAGATGGCCTGGCAAAGAGCTAAGGCCATCGTGAGCGCAATCAGTTCCTGGAACGTGAGATCGATTTTGTGTTTGTGCTCCTTGGTCCTCTGAAAGGGCCGTAAGCGGGACAGGTGGTTCCGTCATGACCAGCTCTCTTCTATACGTCAGGAACCAATAGAATGTTCTTCCTCCAAGTATAGCCGACCGCTCACCTGAATGTCAAAATTCCGGTCACGCAATCCAAAATTTATAGGAAGAAGAAACCGTTTTGCTGCTGATTCTCATCAAGATCTGGAAGCAGAAACGACGTCACCTATCCACTGACGAAGTTTCTAATGGGATTAAACGATAGACTTTTCCAGCTTCTCGAAGAAGGTTTTGAGTGAGTTTTTGGTAATGCCCTGGCCGATAGGGTTGTTGGCCATGGAGATGGGGCCTTCGAGTTCGGCGTTGGCATCATAGGTTAGTAATGCGCCGTCCGCTTCGTCCTTGATCGTTATCTGGCTGGTCGCGTTCACGGAGCCGCCCGAGCCTTTGCGCTTCACTTCCAGTACGAGTAGATTGGGGTCCTGGCGCTGAGCCATGCGGATGACGACGCCAAAGGGTCCCTTGAGTCCGGGCAGGGGAGTCGTGATATTCGCCTTGAGGCGTGTTGAATCGAGCAGTTCGACCGAATCGCAGCCGGGAATGCAGGTCTGCAAGACACTGGGGTTGAGTATGGCGTTAAATACTTGCCAGCTATTGGCCTTGAATTTGTGAGTGCCATTAAGTTTCATGAAAATCTCCCTTAGACGAAGAATATATTTTGCCCTTTTCTCATCAGCTTTGCTATGGCGATGTCAGGGTTTACGATGTGTATTGTAGCGATTATGAGATGTTGTTACAAGCGTCTGGCCTAAATGTGCTATTTACCCATATGACGTGTTGCAGATATGCTATACTGCCTCTAGTTGTATCAAAGCATTTCATGGATGAATTGAAGCTTGAATTAGTAACAGAAACATGGGAGTGCATGATGGCAGGTCATGGTGAACAAGACGAACAAGGCCAGCAGCGATGGCGCGCACGTTTTGCAAAAGGGCGATCGGGGCTTTCTGCTTCTGTGAATGATGCGTTGGCCAGTCCCAACCTGGAAGAGGCGTTTGACGATGAATTGGATGACGAACCTGAGCCCCATCCACAAAGACCACATCCGATTCTCGTTCCTCCACGTTTAAGCTTGCAGTCAAAACAAATGCCCGCGGTGCATATAGCGCCTGATGGGCAGTTCAGACCCATGATAGTTGATACATCGCCGGAAACGAACCCTGTAGAGGCGCTGCCCGTCACGCAAAAAAAGAAACGTTTGGCGGGACGCAATACGAAGGTTCGCTTGCAGGCTGTGCCAAAAATGGAAAAACGAAGTGTAAAAAGGGTGGCTTCATCTTCGAGAACGATTGAACCGGTACTAGTGCGAGCCATTCCTGCTATATCAGAGACTCCTGTCAGAGAAGGTGAGACCGAAACACCCGTAGCAGTGTCGCTGAAAAGAGATGACCGACCAGCGCGGGAGAAGCTAGCCGGCTCAGGATTTGTTCTTCAGGGTCAGGCTGAGATAACCGTTGAAAACGTGCATGTAACTTCGTCGAGTGTGGTTATGGTGACTTTGCTGGGTAATCCTGGACCTGTGGTAGTGCAGTATTACACACTGCTGCCGGATTATGGTTTCAAGGTGCATCTGAGCGCGCCTGCCACCTCTAACGCGCCATTCAATTATGTGATTCTGCTGGGGGAGCTCTTCTAAAGTTCTCCCTCGACTTCCCGCTTCAACCGGCGGAAGAACTCCTCCATAAAGGCGAAACGCTCGCGTGCCAGTTCGCGCCCGGTGGCAGTCGTCATACGCTCAGGCATGTTGCTGAAGAGCAGTTGAAATTCAATGTTGGGTGAATAATCAGGACGCCGCCTGAGCTGGCGAATAAGCATGGGATCAACCGGTTCTATAATGTCGGCAGGCACGGGCGAATAGACCTTTTGATTATAGCGGCCCGTGATGCAGTAGAGGCGGCCGACACCGACTGCGCCCAGGCAATCGATTTTGTCTGCATCGTACAGGATGCGCCCCTCTAATATCTGTGGGATGACCCCGCCCGTCATGCGATGTTCGAGAATGGCTTGCTGCACCGCGGGAATAGCTGCCTGGGGAAATATTGTGCCTGCAAGCGCTTCTGCTGCCAGTTCAGCGCCGATGAGCGCGTGATCACCGCCGTGCCGGAACTCGCGCGCCTGCCCAATATCGTGCAGAGCCACCGCCGCCCATATGACCGGAAGATCGCCACCTTCGCGCGCCTGAATAGTGTCCGCCAGCGCCATTACGCGCGCGAGGTGATCGTAGTCGTGCGCTGCATCTTCGCTGCCCTCGCGCTCCATCGTCTCCCTTGCGAGTTCCAGCAGCCAGTTTCTAAGCATATTCACTAATATCGCTACTTTCCAGCGCTGGTAAGGTGAAAATGAAACGACTTCCCTCCCCTAAAACTCCACTACTCTCGACATGAATCTCTCCACCCTGCAACTGAAGTAACTGCGCGACCACGTAGAGGCCCAGCCCAATGCCTTTGGTTTGGCCGACTGCGCTGTTGGGAGCGCGATAGAATCGTTCAAACAGGCGCGACTGCGATTCGGGGGGAACGCCGATACCTCTGTCCTCGACACACACTTCGATGATGTCTTTATCATCAATGGTCATGTGTCGACGCAGCCTGACGGTAATTGGCCCGCCGAGTGGACTGTACTTTATGGCATTCTCCACCAGGTTTGCCATGATCTGTTGCAGGCGCGCGCTGTCTCCTCTGACCAGGTAGGGGGCATCGCCAGGCTCGATCATGCATTTGATGGTATGTTCCTGGGTGGTCGCGCTGCTGTGATTGACCACCTGCTGCGCAATTTTTCCTAGATCGACCTCTGCCACATTCAATGTCAACTTGCCGCGTGTGATATGTGTCACTTCAAGAAACGTCTTGACGATATCCGTTAATTGCCTTGTCTGTTCTTCAATCACGGTGAGATTGCGGGTCGCTTTCTGTATCGGGTCCAGATTGGCCTCCAGTATCTGTTTTTGGAGACGCCCTAAGATGCGCACAACCAGCTGACTCTGCGCCAGGATGACGGTCAGCGGCGAGCGAAATTCATGCGCCGTAATCGCCATAAATTCATCCTTGAGCGCGTTAGCCTCGCGCATGGCGGCTTCGCTGGTGCGCGCATCGAGGGCTTCCTGCTGCCAGCGCGCCTGATCAACCGCCAGCCCGGCAAGCTGCGCGATGCCTTCAAGCACAGCAATATCCCAGATACTAAATTCATGATGCTCCTGGTGAGCCAGTTCTGATTGCATGCCGGGATGATTGGAATCGGGGCATGGCAGTGATCGATCCAGCAGGAGCAATCCATGCACACGATTATTATGTTTGATGGGGGCAGCCAGAATCATCACATGGCTGAGCGGATTCGGCTGGTATGGGCATTGCTCGGCGTTAATCAAGGCGGCGTGACCATCGGCAAGCTGGCGATAAAATCCATGATACTGATCTGGCCCAGGTTCAAGCCAGAACTGCTGCTCTTTAAGCCATTGCTCTTCACTTTCCGGTGTAAACCCGATACAGAATAAGGGCCTGAATTTCTGCTGTTCCTCGTCGAAAAGTTGCACTGCTCCACGCTGGCAATTCAAAGTGGTCAGTGTGCGCTCAAGCACGCTGTGTAATATGTCTTTGATTTCTATTACCCCTGAGACGGCTTCAGCAACATGCAGCATGGTATCGAGAGCCTGGCGTATGCGTTGTTCCGCGCGTATAGGGTCGGTGACATCGCGAAAAGCGCTAACTAATCCGATTTGCATTTTCTGGCTATCGTACATCGGGGCGATATTGATCTCCAGGATACGTTCTTCTCCATCGGTGCGCCGCGTTACGAAGCGTTCGGCGCGTATGCGTTCGCCGCGCAGCGCGCGCGTGAGAGGGAACTGGCTTTCTGAGATAGGTTGGCCCTCTACAGTATAGGTCGGGTAGCGTCTAAGGAAAGCATTCAAATGTCCTTTATAATTTTTAGGGATGCCGAGGAAGTGCGTCGCGGCGTCGTTAAGAATCATGACGTTGCCCTGCATATCTGTCAGAGTGATACCCTCGGTCATGGCGTGAAAGATGGCGTCGAGCGTTGTGGCGCGTTCGGTGGCCGCGGCCGCAGCCTGTCGCACTTCGGCCAGGAGATGAAATTTTTCGACTGCCAGCGCGCACTGGGCAGCGATGTCCTGGGCATAGGCGAGCTGGCCTTTGGTTGGTTGAAGGTTATGGGTATAGTAATTGACAAAGGCC
>Ga0070733_10002134_pt1 | contig 14322 bp, 10 predicted proteins | sample Coa_R1_9_FD_66450 | JGI IMG/M metagenome (GOLD analysis project Ga0070733, IMG submission 66450) | Surface soil microbial communities from Centralia Pennsylvania, which are recovering from an underground coalmine fire - Coalmine... | ecosystem: Environmental > Terrestrial > Soil > Unclassified ... | reverse complement strand
CAACGAGCGATTCCAGAGCGAAAGGTGGAAGCCGATTGTTTTTTTCAACACGCATCACAGCCATAAGGAAATTGATCCCTATTATCGGGCGGCGGATTTATGCATGGTGACATCGTTGCATGATGGGATGAATCTGGTGGCAAAGGAATTTATTGCCGCTCGGAGCGATGACGATGGAGTGCTGATTTTGAGCCAATTCACAGGGGCAAGCCGCGAATTGCATGATGCGTTGCTCGTGAATCCTTATGACGTAGAGCAGCTGGCGGAAGCGATCCGTCGCGCTTTGGAAATGCAGCCGGAAGAAAGACACGCGCGGATGGTAAGAATGCGGCAAACTGTGAAGGAGCACAACGTGTACCGGTGGGCGGCAGAGTTGATATCGGAGCTGGCAGAGATTCGGTTGGATACGCCGGAAACGGTAGAGACTCGTTGAAAATTGGGCTGGCGCGGGGCAAGAGTGGAGTGCGGCGCTTATTTGAATGTTGGCAGGAAGTTTCGCGACAAGTTCGAGAGGCAAGTGAAATCCGCGTCTATCTGGATTTTGACGGGACGCTGGTCGACTATCACGCTAATCCCGAAGACGTTAAGTTGAGCAGGGAAGCGAAAGCGGCGTTGCGAGCGTTGGCGAAGCATCACAACGTGGATGTGGTGATTGTGAGCGGGCGGCGGCGCGGAGTACTGGTGCGGCACGTAGAAATTCCCGGAGTGCGTTTTATGGGTTTGTACGGGTGGGAAGACGGGAATATCCCGCGATTGCCGCGGCGAACGATTCAGGAGATTCGCCGGTTGCGGAGAACGTTGGCAAGCCTGCCGGCAGAGTTGCCGGGGATTTCGATAGAGGACAAAGGGATCAGCGTGGCAGTGCATTTTCGAGGGGCCTCCCTCGAAATGAGGAGGCGCGCAGAAAGCAGAGTTCGCAGGGCGCTCGGAAAATTCCAATCGATGGTGCGCGTGATTCGATCGAACGATGTTTGGGATGTGGTTCCAAGACAAGTGCGCGGAAAGGGCTTCGCGATGCGAAGGGCACTGCGAGGCGCCGGCCGCCAGGTTTTGCCAATCTATGTTGGGGACGACGTGACCGATGAATCCGCGTTCGTGGCTCTTCGTAGAGGGATCACCGTGCTAACCGGGCCCTCGCGGAAAACCGCCGCACAATTCGGGCTGCGGAATCCAGGTGAGGTGTGCGCTTTTCTGAAGAAACTGGAAATAGAAATAAATCTTGGGGAGGAGATCCATTGAAAAGCGCTGAACATCCATTCCAATTTGTGACTGTTTCCTATTTGACGCGCATCGGAAATCAATCGGCGAGAAATCTGGGCGAATTGCGGGACGGGTTGGAAAAGTGCAACGACGCGTCGATTTTCTACCACACTTTCCAGAGCCTGGGATGGCACCATTTCTTGACGGAGGGGTTTTCAAATGATTTCGCACAATGGGTTCTGGCGGGGCTGAACCGCGCGGAATTGGCGGAAAGGTTGGCGGCACTGGACATCCGCGGCTATCTGGACCTGAACGAGTTGCGGACGGACCTGCTGCGCGTGACCGATGAGTTTTGCCAGGCGCATCCCGATGAACTCACGCGGCCCGCGTTTGAGCCATTCTATTTTTGCGAAGCGATCGAAGTGACGATGCCGCTGGGATGGGAGGCGAAGACGCTGGAGGAATTTCGGCGAGGAGTGGAGCATCTCAGCACCGGATCATTTCATTTCCACTTCCTGGTTTCACGGCTGCGCCTGCACTTGCGCACCAACGATTTTTCGCAGTGGTTTGCAAATGAATTAGGGCTGGAAACTCTTGCGCAACGCATAAATGGAATGGACGTATATACGAATACACTGGACAGCGCGAGAGCGAAGCTCATCGAGTACATTGACCAGGAGCTGGCGGCATGACGGAAACAAGGACAGAAACCAAGAGTGATGTGAAGACGGAAGTCCGCTCGATCCATTTGGATGACTATGTGGCGCTGCTGGGCGAGCCGGAGATCGACGAGATCCGCACGTTGGCCGGGAAACTTTCCGGGCGAACGGTGCAGATGGTGAATTCCACGGCCATGGGCGGCGGCGTTGCAGAGATTCTGAATTGCCTAATCCCGATGATGGATGATTTGGGTTTGAAACCGCGATGGGATGTGATCACCGGTGGAAACGCGTTTTTTGAAGTTACGAAGGCGTTCCACAATGCTTTGCACGGTGGAGCGTATGAAGCGCGCAAAGAAGATTTCGATCTGTTCCATGCCACTACGGAATTGAACCGAAAGCGGTTGCAATTTGATTGTGAGTTCACGGTTATCCACGACCCGCAGCCGGTGGGGCTGATTGAATCCCGCCCGGGACACGCGGGGCATTGGATTTGGCGCTGCCATATCGATCTCTCGCAGCCGAACCCGGATGTCTGGGGATTCCTGCGGCCCTTTGTGTTCAAGTACGACGCGGCAATGTTTTCCTCGCCGTCGTTTGCGCGGCAGCTTCCGATTCCTCAGTATCTCGCTTATCCGTGCATTGATCCGCTTTCAGAAAAAAACGCGGAGCTCGATGCCAGCTATGTGCGCAGTGTGATGGATCGATTTGGAATTGATGTGGGCCGGCCGATCATCACACAGATTTCGCGTTTTGACCGGCTGAAAGATCCCGTTGGCGTGGTGCGGGCTTATCAAATTGTGAAGCGATATGCGGACTGCCAATTGGTGTTGGCGGGCGGCGGCGCGGTGGATGATCCGGAAGGAGGAGTCGTGCTGGAAGAAGTGCGTCACGCAGCCGCCGGTGATGCGGATATTCACATCTTGGATTTGCCGCCGTGGAGCGCGATGGAAATCAATGCGCTGCAGAGAGCGTCCACGATAATTGTGCAGAAAAGCTTGCGCGAGGGGTTTGGGCTGACCGTTACCGAAGGATTGTGGAAGAAGAAGCCGGTGGTGGCGTCCGCGGTGGGTGGAATTCCTGCGCAAATCATTCACAAACACACCGGATTGCTGGCGCACTCGGTGGAAGGCACGGCGTACCAGATACGATTCCTGCTCTCCAATCCAGCAATTGCGCGAAAGCTCGCGGAGCAGGGGCATGAGCACGTGCGCGAGCATTTCTTGATTACCAGCAATGTGAAGCGGTACCTCACTCTGTTCCTGCATTCCTTGCAGAGCTCGTAATTTGATTCAAATTATTTCTTATTGACCGGGGCGGGCTAGGTGGAGACGCACGTGACGGGTCTCGGCGTGAGATGCGAGTCGGAGCCGAAATCAAGAATTTTAATGTTGCCGCCCGGAGCCGCCATCTCGTTAGCGGGCTTGAGGTCGCGTTGAATGATGCGCCGCCTGTCCGCGTGTTCACGAATTTGAGCTAGGAAGCCAGGTTGGGGGGCCGCTCGGGATGTGCTAGAGTAACGCGCTCGACGCTCCCCGCTATGAAACATAAGGCTGCAAACGTTCACGCCGGGCTTCCGCCGGAAAAGCTGCGCTGGCGCTGCGATCCCAGCCGCGTACCGTTTGCAACCACGGCGCAGGCCGAGCCGCTTGAGGGCGTAATTGGGCAGGACCGCGCGCTGCGGGCGCTGAAGATGGGGATTGAAATTCCCGCGCCCGGTTACAACGTGTTTGTGTGCGGGCTGGCGGGAACCAGCCGCGGCAGCACGATTGTAAGGATCCTCGAAGAACTGCGGCCAGAATCGAGCGAATCGCGGGACCGTTGCTACGTAAACAACTTCAAGAATACCGACCGGCCGCGGCTGCTCACGCTGGCCCGGGGCAAAGCCAACTCATTCAAGAAAGACATGCAATCGGGAATCGAGTTTCTGCGGCGCCGCATCCCGCAGGTTTTCGAGGGCGAACCATTTCAGAGGCAGAAGGGCCGTATCGTGGACCGCTACACGGCGCGCGAGAAGGAGCTAATGGACGACTTCACGCGGCGAATTGCCAGGGAACAATTCGCGCTGGGGCACATGCAGGTGGGCGCGGTGGCGCTGCCCGAGATTTTTCCTGTACTCGAAGGGCAGATGGTGCCGATCGAAGACATTCCGAAAATGGTGCATGAGGGAAAGATCGAGTCGGGATCAGCGGAGGAATTGGAGAGAAAGTACGAACAGTTCCGACAGGAATTCACGGTTGTTTACAGGAAGACGCTGACGCTCTCTCGCGAACTGGCCAGCGAGCTGAGCTACCTGGAGCAGGAGGCGGCCTCCGTGCTGGTGGACGGAGTTATTGAGGAGCTGAAAGAGAAATATCCCGGGCATCAGGCCACGGAATACCTGGAAGAAGTAAGGCTGAACATTCTGGACAACCTCGACCCGTTCCGCGAGCGCGAGGGGGAAGAGGATCACGAGCCACCCCCGGAAGGAACGCCTAAGGCGCCCACTACGGACCGTGATCCGTTCCGCGTGTACGGAGTGAACGTAATCCTGGCTCACGAAGGGGATGAAACGCCCCCAGTCATTTTCGAGACGACTCCCACTTACGCCAATTTGTTCGGCACCATCCAGCGCAATTACGATTGGCGCGGTTCGTGGACATCGGACTTCATGGATTTGCGCGGCGGGTCCATGTTGCGGGCGGATGGCGGCTACCTGATCCTTTACGCGTTTGACGCGCTGACCGAGACGAGCGTCTGGAAAACGCTGAAGCGCACGATGAACCACGGAAAACTCGAAATTCAACCGATGGAATTGATGTTTCCATTGGGAGGGTCGGGACTTAAGCCGGAGCCCATTGACCTGAAGGTGAAAATCATTTTAATCGGGGACCGCGATTTATACGAACTGTTTTACACATTTGAAGAGGAGTTCCGTAAGATTTTTAAGGTCCGGGTGGAATTCGACGATGAAATGCCGATGACCGATGAGGTAATTCTTGAATTTGGCGGGCGGCTGCGCAAGCTCTGTGACGATGAATTATTGTGCCCCTTCGACCGGTCCGCAGTTGCGGCTCTGATCGAATACGGAGTGCGGAAGGCCGGCCGGCGAAGTAAAGTTACGGCGCATTTCGTTGACCTTGCCGATCTGGCCCGCGAAGCGTGTTACGTGGCACGACAGGCGGGCGAAGCGCCGGTTACCGGCGAATACGTCCGCAAGGCGCTGGAGGCGAAAGTCGAGCGGCACAACCTGATCGAGACAAAAATCCGGGAGATTATCCAGGAGGGGACGCTGCTCGTCGATACGGCGGGCTCGCGCGTTGGCCAGGTGAATGGTTTGAGCGTGCTGGAAATTGGCGGATACATGTTTGGCAAGCCGGTGAGGATCACCGCGTCGGCGGCGATGGGGAAACTTGGGCTCATCAACGTGGAACGCGAGTCCAACTTGAGCGGGCGGATACACGATAAGGGGATGCAGATTATTTCCGGGTTTTTGCGCCGGATTTTCGCACAGGATAAGCCGCTTTCGCTTTCCGCCAGCATCTGCTTTGAGCAGTCTTATTCAGGGGTGGATGGGGACAGCGCCAGCTCGACGGAAATTTACGCACTCCTTTCGGCGCTGACAGATTTGCCTCTGCGGCAGGAGATCGCCGTCACCGGATCGGTGAACCAGCAAGGGGACATCCAGCCGATTGGCGGCGTGAACCAGAAGATTGAGGGCTTTTACGACGTGTGCCGCGTGAAGGGGCTGACCGGCACGCAGGGTGTGATGATTCCGATTGAAAATGTAGAAGACCTAATGCTGCGGGAGGATGTAATCGAAACGGTGGCGGCGGGGAAGTTCCACATTTTGCCGGTAGATACGATCGAGCACGGAATTGAGATTCTGACTGGAGTGAAAGCCGGCGCGCGCGGGGTCGACGGAAAATTTGAGCCGGGCACGGTGTTGCGTCTTGCGGATGATCGTTTGCGCGAGATGGCGAATACGCTGAAGGAATTTGAATAGGTTTTCAAACGCGCTTACACACTGAATAAAGCTGGCCCAAGCTTACTGCGCTTGCGATCTGCTCTCAAAATGGATTCCATTGGAATCCTTCCACATCACACCGACACTCCACCGACTCGTTTTGAAAACAGCGCTCCACGGAAATTTCTTGAGAGATTCCAAGAACTGCGCATCCTCGGCAGATGTTTTGGAGGAGGTCTGAGGTGCGGAATTTTCAAGTACGCCGGTCATGATCGCTGAGAGAAAACGGGAATAGTCCGTAATGCTAATGGACATGACATCGTGAGGCAGCCCCGCGCGGAGCCGCATGACATCGGCGTTATCGGCCAGCGATAGAGCACCGGATGAACCAAGACGTTCAGCGGCCTCGCGAATGTATTGGGCTTTTGAGCTGGCGAGGATAACGTGGGGGCCGATTCCGAGATAAAAAGATGAGTCGGCAGGTGCTGGCCCGCCGGAAGGCGCGGGAGAGGCGAATGTCAGGTAGGTGATGCCATTTTCCTGTTTTTCAGAGGCTATTCGCTGCGCCGCCAGCTTGTGAATCAGCGTCAGGATAGGTTGTGGGTCGGAAATCGAAATAGCAAACAAGGATGGGACTCCGGAGACGTTTGCATCTAGGGATATCGAAGCGTACTCGCCAGTGAACAGGGCCAGCGCATCGGGGATGGGCATGCCCAGCTGAGCTGCTCCAGCCATTTCCACCATTGCCACAGAGGATTGCTGTTCGGGTGCCAAGGCGGAGACAATCGCAGATCGAGATACCCTGTAGAGAGCAGACAAGTCGTAGGTGCCAACCGTGACGGAATAGGCAGATGGCGGCGCGAGTTTGAGCAAATCGAATTGTGATTTGTTGGATCCGAAGATGGAGAACAGGCCCCCAGCCGCCGTGTCGCCGAGGACCGCACCCCGAGCGCGTCCACCCTCCGGTGTGTACGCCATGCTTCCACAAATAGCGTGGAAGGCATCCAAGTGGAATCCTTTCAAGACGGCGCTGGTATTGATTTGCGGATTAGGGGGCACAGGTATTTTCGACAAGTCGGGAATACGGAAGAACACTTCCAGAAGAGTCCCCGTACCAGAATCCGCTTGGCAGGATTTAAAGTCAGGATTCTTCGCAATCGTCTCGGTCGGATTTGATCCGGAATGCAGACGAGTAATCAAATCCTCTATTACGGACCTCTTGGTTGACCAGACAAAATAGTTCCCGACTCGGGCAGTATCAGTGGTCTGATTTGGCCCCTTGTAATGCTGAATACTCACGCCGCTGAATTCAGATTTACTACGCGTGACAACGGGGGGGATGCTGGCATCAATTTGCGACCAGAGCTGATCGAATTGGGCCGTCTTCCCCGATGCATCCAGGATGAAAAATACGCCGTTTCTTTTTAGGAAATCATCGCCGGGAGTCGAAGATGACTGGATCGTGGCAAAAAAATCTGATGAGCCGGATATGCCTAGGATCATTGGACTCTCGAGCACGGCCATGATTTGCGCAGCGTTCTCCGCAGTGGGCTTGATCGCCAGTCCATTGGGTTGTGCATTTGCGTGGCGGAGGAGATATTCGAGCCACTGAATTCGGAATTGTGCGAACTCAGGATCGTCCCAACCCTTGGAGATCGCCGAAGCAGAATTAGCCGCAGCCGAGTGGCCAGCGCCATGCGAATAGGCGAAAAAATAGGTGTCGGCGGGCAGGTTGACGGGTGAGAATTCCTGGGCGGTGATCGGAAACGCGAAAAGAATCGGGAACAGCAAGAGGGCCGCCAGGCGGGCGCGAATCAACATGGAAGGTCTCCTAAATTCTGGTGTCAGAAAAAGTTGAGTCAGTTAGGCACTAACAGAGTAACCCGGCCGCGGCAGAAATCGAACGCCCCGATTGTTCGCATTTCCTGGGAGACACGAACAACCGGGGCCAAGGTTTGCCCTAAAGATTTTATGACGTGGGCTTGGCCGGAGCCGGAGCGGAAGATGTGACGTCCTTGGGAGTGGATAAATAACCTGTAATCTTGTCCTTTCCAACTTCAAAGACCACGAGCTCATAAGGAGCGCGGGCGCCCCTGACTACAAATTGGAGGAGATCGTCCACGGTCCGGTCGTTCTTTTCAACTCGTTTATCATCGGCGACAACGACGAGGCTGTACCGGTAATGTTTGGTGTCCACCTTGGTGAGCTGCATTTGGATCGGGCCAACGTGCTGCGGAGTCTTGGATTTCTGCAAGGTAAAATCAAAAATGTTGCGTTCGCCGAGGCGCTTGAGCACCTCAACTTCTTCCTGATTTTTGGCAATCAAGCTGCCCTGGTTGGTGATATCGCCGGTGGCGGAGGTGAGCTTTGCTTTGGTGGCTTCCAAATCTTTCTTGGTTGCGTCAATGTCGGTCTTGGCGCCGCTCAGGTCGGTCGAAACCGCACCAATTTTGGCGTCACTCTCCTGCTTCACTTGGCCAATCTGGGCGGTGAATTTCGCGTCGCTGGATTTCTGGTCTTTATCGATTTGCTGGGCCAGGCTGTGAGCTTGCGCCACTTCCGCCTGAGTCAGGTTCACATGGCGGGAGGTGACTTCGAGTTCTCCACGCAACTCGGCGATTCGGCCGTTGGCCTGGTCCAGACGCGCGGAAAGCTGAGTCGATTGGTCCTGCGCCTTGGCCAAATCAGCGGCGAACTGGGCCTTGGTTTGGTATCCAGCATAAGCCAGATAGCCGATGCCCGCCAGAAGCACCAGGAAGGCCACGTAAACCCAACGTGGAAACGCTGAAACCTGAGGCGCATTTTCAGAAACCTGTGGTGCCGGTGAAAGACTCATGCTCGCTCCCTCCATATGCTCCGGTGAAGCTATCCCCCTGGAGCAGTTAGTTCGATTATCCCTGAGGGGGTAAGGGTTGTCTATGGGCGCTTCAGTCCGCTTGGATAACTCGCTTCTACCGTGGTGGTCAATCCTCCACGGGGAGTGAACTCTCCGCGGACCACGCACCAGACGGGACGCACTGCTGCGACCACATCCTTGAGTATTCGATTCACGGCATTTTCATAAAAAATGCCCAAGTTGCGATATGCCAATAGATATAACTTCAAAGACTTGAGCTCGAGGCAGGATTTGCGCGGCTCATATTCAATCAATATAGACCCGTAGTCGGGCATGCCTGTTTTGGGGCAAACGGATGAGTATTCGGGGAAACGCGTGGAGATGCGATAGCCCGGGAATTGATTCGGCCAGACTTCGAGTCTGGGAAGTCTTGCGCTGACTCCAGCGCGCGCGTGTCCCGCTGTGTAGGAGGCCATTCGCTTTCCCGCCTTCGGTATATTACACGGATAGGCGGGAATCTACGATTCGTGGCCGCGCAGTCTCACGGATTGAGAGAGGAAAGCAAGAAATGAAGGTCGTGCAATCAGCAAATCTATTGCGCGAGCGCCGCGCTGGGCCTATATTTCCGGAAGGCCTCTCCATGAAAGGTCATGCAAAATGATCTGCCCTCGCTGCCTCAGCAAGTCCTGCCGACGTTCCCATCGCCGCGGGGTAGTTGATCATTTGCTGGGAATTACGCGGATGAGACCTTGGCGGTGCAGTGATTGCGAGCATCGCTTCCACGCATGGACCGTTTCCTTGCCATTCATCCGCTTCGCGCATTGCCCCAAGTGCGGGAGCCTGGAAGTGCAACGGATCTCCGCCGAGCACGGTGATGGAAGGTTTCGTTTCCTTTGGCGCGCGATGCGCCTGTCTGTTTACCGGTGTCCCCCTTGTCGCGAGCGATTCTATTCTGTGCTACCCCGAAAGAACGACGAAGGCGCACAGTCGGCGCCTGCTGCGAATTGATTTGCAGTTCGAGTTTATGATGCCCGGATGTCATTTCCGGCGAGTCGTCACTTTGACCGCTCAGGAATTGCGATTCCGGGCGAGCGAGGCACTCACGGAATGTCTTGACGCGCTTGGTTCTATGTTGGATATTTGGGGGCCATCCGGACAAGGATCACGACCGCGCGAGGCGCGGCAATCAATTTGTAATAATCTGCTACGAGGGGAGCAAAAATGGTAAGCGCTTACAAAAACGGGTTCCGCATTGTTTCCGCGGCGATGATCGCCATCCTGCTGTGTGCCGTGCCGGGATTTGCGCAACGTGGAGGACGGGGAGGGGGAGGACAGGATGCTTTCCGTTTTCGCTTCGTTGGACCCTCAGTAGGCAATCGCGTGGCCTCGGTTGCTGGAGTTCCGGGAGACGAGAGCACGTACTACGCCGGGGCGGCTTCGGGGGGCGTGTGGAAGACTTCGGATGGCGGGAACAGTTGGGCTCCAATTTTTGATAGCCAGCCAGTGGCGGCGATTGGCGCGCTGGCCGTGGCTGCGTCCGACCCCAGCATCGTGTGGGCGGGAACGGGTGAAGCATGGGCCATTCGCGACAGCGATGTGATGGGCGACGGGGTCTACAAATCCGTAGACGCGGGAAAAAGTTGGACGCATATGGGACTGGACGAGACAGGGCGCATTGGGCGTGTGGTGATAAATCCCAAGAATCCCGACAATGTTTTTGTCTGCGCCCTGGGACGATTGACTGGGCCGCAACAGGAGCGCGGCGTATATCGAACGACCGACGGTGGACAACACTGGGAGCGCGTCCTTTTCGCCGATGAAAAAACGGGCTGCTCGGGGCTATCGATGGACTCGCACAATTCGCGCACTCTTTTTGCCGGAATGTGGCAAGTGGAAATGCACACGTACGGAGAATTCAGCGGAGGCCCGGGCAGCGGAGTTTATGTTTCACACGACGGCGGTACGAAGTGGACGAAAATTGAAGGGCGGGGAATGCCCAAGCCGCCTGTGGGCAAGATCGATGTGGCGGTTGCGCCAAGCGATCCCAACCGCGTGTATGCGCTGATCCAAACACCCGACCAGGGATCATTATGGAGATCGGACAATGGCGGCGATGAATGGCGTGTGGTGAATTGGGATCGGGCACTGATTGGGCGCGCGGGATATTACATCCGGCTCGCTGTTTCGCCCACGAATGAGGATGAAATTTTGGTGTCGGATAGCGCCTTCTTGCATTCCGTGGATGGAGGGGAAACATTTCACTCCGTCCCCTGGGGCGGCGACAACCACGACATCTGGATCGATCCGACGAATCCTGACCGGTTTGCGATCAGCGACGACGGCGGAGTAAACATTACCACCGTACATGGCCGCGGATTCCATCGCGTTCAACTTCCCATCGGGCAGATGTATCACGTTGCCGTGGACGATCAAATTCCTTACTACGTTTACGGGAATATGCAGGACGACGGGACGATGCGCGGGCCGAGCACTTCCGGCGCCGGCCGGGGATTCGGAGGCGACACGGATTGGGATCACGGGATGGGAGGGTGCGAGTCCGGATTCACGCTGCCCGATCCTACGGACCCGAACATTGTTTGGGCCACCTGTTACGGCGACGAAGTGACTCGCTGGGACGCGAAGACCAAAGAGGCGCGGTCGGTGAGCCCGTGGTATCACACTCTGGATTCGCCGCCGAACGACACCAAGTACCGCTGCCACTGGACGCCCCCGTTGGCAATTGATCCATTCGATCACAACACGGTCTATTACGGATGCCAGGTCATCTGGAAAACTACCAACGGCGGAAATAGTTGGACGGTGATTAGTCCCGATTTGTCCACGAAAGACGCGAGCCGCATTGTTCCTTCCGGAGGAATCGTTGGAGACAACCTGGGACAATTCTATGGGGAAGTAGTTTTCGCCATTGCTCCATCGCAGAAACAGAAGGGGCTTATTTGGGCGGGAACGAATGACGGGCAGGTCTGGTACACGAAGGATGGCGGCGCCAACTGGAATAATGTCAGCAAAAATATCTCCGGCATGCCCGCGTGGGGAACCATTGCATGCATCGAGCCCTCCCATTTCGATGCGGGAACTGCGTACGTTGTCGTCGACCTTCACTTGATGGACGACCGGGATCCTTACATCTACAAGACGACTGACTTTGGAGCGACCTGGACGCGAATCAACAGCGATTTGCCGACGAAGCATCCGCTCGCATATGCCAAGAGCATCGCCGAAGATCCCACCCACAAGGGTTTGATCTTCGCGGGGACAGGGAACGGCTTCTATTATTCGCAGGATGATGGCGGGCACTGGACATCATTGCAGGCGGGTTTGCCGCATGCCCCGGTGACCTGGATCGTGGTTCAGAAGCATTATCACGACCTGGTGGTTTCGACGTATGGGCGGGGATTCTACATTCTCGACGACATTTCACCGCTGGAACAGGGCGGCGGGACGGCGGACGGTCCGGTGCAATTCCTTGCGCCGCGGGAAGCCTACCGGTCCGGCCGCGGTGGGCGCGCCATCCTGAATTACACGTTGAAGCAGGCATCCAAAGACCCAGTGCAAATTCAGGTGCAGGATGCCAGCGGCGCATTGATCCGTCAAATGAATGCCGGAGGCCGAGGAGGATTGAACCGCGCAAGCTGGGATTTGCGCTATGACGGGCCGCGACTGATCGCTTTGCGCACCACTCCTCCTGAGAATCCGCACATCTGGGAGGAGCCCCGGTTCCGAGGACAGGATTCGCGGCCGATTACGCACTGGGGAATGTCTCCCAATCAGCCGGGTCCGGTGGTTGCGCCCGGAAAATACACGGTGAAATTGACCGTGGATGGACAGACATCCACACAAACCGTGCAGGTATTGAAGGATCCCAAAGTAAGCACCTCCGACGCGGACCTCGAAGCCTCAGTGAAAATGCAACTTCGCATTCGCGACGACATCAACAAAAGCTCCGACATGGTGAATCAGATGGAGTGGATGCGGAGACAGCTGGATGATGCGGAGCGGGCGCTTCGCACGAACAAAGACAAGGCCGATCTGCTGAAGAGTGTCATGGCGATGGATGAGAAGATTCAGGGCGTCGAATATAAAATACTAAATAAGGCGCTGACTACCAGTGACGACAAATACTTCATCGAAGCTTACAAAGTCTATTTCAACTTGATGTGGCTCAATGGAGAAGTGGGCCCGGGGGCCGGCGACGTGGCTGGAGGCGCGAACTTCGCGCCAACCGAGACGTCCCGCAATCTGTTGGACATGATTGAGAAGGATCTTGCTGCGGCGACGACGGAATACCGCGGACTGATGGATAAGGACCTTCCGGCGTTCAATCGTTCACTTGCAGAACACGGCGTTTCTCCGTTGGTGGCGGCGATCCCGGTGTCCAACTCAGAGAAAGGTGACGCCGGGGATACTCGGGAGCCCGACTGAGCAAAGCGTCAGGAATCAGAATTCAGATGCGGTAAAGGCGGAGCGGGAAGTGTTCCGCTCCGCTTGCCTCATTGTCATAGAATATTTCCAATGACCCAATCGACCCAACATGTCCACGTGGTGGATTCGCATACCGGCGGCGAGCCTACCCGCGTAGTGGTCAGCGGAGGTCCTGACCTTGGCGTGGGGCCGCTCGCGGGGCGGCTGGCGAAATTTCGCGATGAGCATGATGCTTGGCGATCGGCCCTGGTTAACGAGCCGCGCGGGTCGGATGTGATGGTCGGAGCGCTACTTTGCAAGCCCCACGATCCCTCGTGCGCGGCCGGAGTAATTTTTTTCAACAATACCGGGTATTTGGGCATGTGCGGGCACGGGACCATCGGGCTGATGGTCACACTTGCGCGGTTGGGCCGCATTAACCCGGGGACGCACCGGATCGAGACGCCGGTTGGAGTTGTCGAAGCGCGTCTTCACGACGGCGGCGCAGTCACGGTGCGAAACATCCCCTGCTATCGCTACTCCAAGGATTCCGCCGTCACCATCGAAGACTTAGGGATTTTCACCGGCGACGTAGCATGGGGGGGCAACTGGTTCTTCATCATGCATACTCACAAATTTGAAATTTCGCTGCGCAATGTGGATCAGCTCACCGACTTCGCCTGGTGCGTCCGGCACCAGCTTCCCTTACAGGGGATCACCGGCGTGGAGGGAGCGGAGATTGACCACATCGAACTTTCCGGGCCGGCACAGAAAGCTTACGCCGACAGCAAGAATTTCGTCCTTTGCCCGGGAAAAATGTACGACCGCTCACCCTGCGGCACAGGAACCTCTGCGAAATTGGCCTGCCTTTACCAAGACGGTAAGTTGAAAGAGGGGCAGATTTATCGCCAGGAAGGAATTCTGGGCAGCGTTTTCGAGGGCAGCGTGGAAATCCGCGACGGGAAAATTATTCCAAGCATTCAAGGCTCCGCATATATCACAGGTGAGGCGGACCTGAATCTCGATCCACAGGATCCATTTTGTTACGGCATCCGGACGTGACCTGTGGCTGCTCCTGATGTCCTGATCATCGGCGCCGGAATCGTGGGTGCGGCGTGCGCCGCGGAGTGCGCGCGCGAGGGGCTCTCGGTCAACGTGGTGGAAGCGGAAGTGGTTGGCGGCGGCGCCACTGCAGCGGGGATGGGGCACCTGGTTGTAATGGACGACTCCGAGGCGCAATTTGCACTAACGCGTTATTC
>Ga0070733_10002133_pt1 | contig 14323 bp, 11 predicted proteins | sample Coa_R1_9_FD_66450 | JGI IMG/M metagenome (GOLD analysis project Ga0070733, IMG submission 66450) | Surface soil microbial communities from Centralia Pennsylvania, which are recovering from an underground coalmine fire - Coalmine... | ecosystem: Environmental > Terrestrial > Soil > Unclassified ... | reverse complement strand
GGTGAGAGCGAGTAAAAATGCAAGGAGAGAGAGTTTTCGCAAAATGGTCACCTTTCCTGAGAGCTACAGAAGAACCAGATTCTGCCCGTGGGAGAAACCGGCAGGGCGGCAATCTTAGCAAAAACCGCGCATCCAGGCAAAGCATTCTTGCAATGCGGTCTGCTGGTTTCGATAGTTGACCTGCGAGCGGTAGCAGCTGCGCAGCAAGGGCTCCAAGACGGCAACCAGCGGGCGATTTGACGGCACTACCGGGGCAACCTTGTTTCACAGAGTGCAGTCGGACGGGCACCCTCGCCAGGGTTGCTTGCATCCTACAAATCGAGGGTGCCAGATTTCGTACAATTTGTTTAAAACGTGACGGTTAACCTTGCTTTCCAAGCGCGGAACGACATAAAATGGATAACACCAGAGTGTCCACAAGGAGTGTCCCGTCTATGTTCCGGGTAGGGTTACGCTGGCAGCTTTCCTTCATATCGCTGTCGCTGCTTATTTTCTGTGCTGTGGCCGCCCTTGCTCAAACCTCTAATCCGGGGAGCACCGACCAAACCCCGGCCGCGAGCCCGCCCGCACAAGCCACCCCATCCGGTGACCCGCTAAAACGCCCCATCAGCGAAAAGCAGAAAAAGAAGAACGCCAAGGCCCTCACCGCAGAACTCGAAGGATCCTATAAGAAATGGCTCAATGAGGACGTGGCTTGGATCATAACCGACGAGGAGCGCCGGGCGTTCAAACAGCTCTCCAACGATGAGGAACGGGATCAATTCATCGAGGCTTTCTGGCAGCGTCGTGATCCAACACCGGATACCGAAGAGAACGAGTTTAAAGAAGAGCACTACCGCCGTATCGAGTACGCGAATGAACACTTCGCTGCCGGAATCGCGGGCTGGCGAACCGATCGTGGCCGTATCTACATCATGTATGGACCCCCGGACGAGATCGATGCGCACCCCTCTGGCGGAGCGTACGACCGGCCTATTGAAGAGGGGGGCGGTTCGACCTCGACCTATCCCTTCGAAGACTGGCGTTACCGTTACCTCGAAGGCGTCGGACAGGAAGTCATCATCGAATTTGTGGACAAGTGTATGTGCGGCGAGTACCACATGACCCTCGACCGCGGCGAAAAAGACGCATTGCTGTACACGCCCAACGCCGGTCTCACCCTGTACGAAGGGATGGGTTTGGCCTCCAAGGCCAGCCGTTTGGACCAAGGTGGGCTCGAAACCCTTGGGGTCGGCCCCTCGACCTTATCGCAGAACGCCAAGGAGTTCGATCGCCTGGAGCAATACTCCAAGCTGCAAGCTCCCCCGCCGGTTAAGTTCAAGGATCTGGAGGAAGTGGTCAGTCATAAGATCAGCGTCAACCTGATGCCCTTTGATGTCCTGGCAGATTTTGTGAGAGTGACGAGCGACACGGTGCTGGTTCCGGTGACCATCCAGATCAAGAATCGCGACATCACCTTTGTCAACAAGGATGGGGTGCAGCGGGGAACCGTCAATATTTTCGGACGTGTCACGACCTTGACCGGCCGAGTTGCACAGACTTTTGAAGACACAGTGCAGGCTGACGTTCCGGCCGAGTTGTTGGCCAAAGCGGCGGAGAATTCTCAAGTCTACTGGAAGGCGCTTCCGCTGCGGCCTGGACGATACCGCTTCGACATTGTGGTAAAGGACGTCAACGGCGATCGCGTGGGCACCTGGAGCAAGGGCGTTCAGGTCCCGGATTTCGCCGACGACAGGCTGGTGGCCTCTTCGCTCATCGTTGCCGACCAGATGGAGCCGGTGGCGGCGAAGAACGTGGGCACGGGAAGTTTCGTGATCGGCGCCACCAAGGTGCGTCCGCGTGTGCCCCCGTCCGACGGCAAACCAGTAACCTTCAAGCGCGGGCAAAAACTGAACTTCTGGATGCAGGTATATAACCTGTCCGTGGACGAGAAGACGCACAAGCCTTCGGCAACAGTCGAATACAACGTGATAAATGCGGTGACCAATGCAGCCGTGGTCCATACCGTGGAATCGACGGAGCAGATGGGCAACGTTGGCGAGCAAGTGACCCTGCAAAAAACCCTTTCAGCCGCCAACCTTAACCCAGGCGTGTATCGGATTCAGATTAAGGTGAACGACAACATTTCCAAGCAAACGGTCGATCCCACGGCCACGTTTGCCGTGGAGTAACCGCGGGAGCTTGGACTGCCGCGAGGTGGTAGGTGATGTTCCGTAAGCTCGGGTTCGTAGTGATGGTGTGTGGTTTGGCGCTTCCGCTATGGTCGGCGGATCGCCCAGGCTCCATTTCCGGCTACGTGCGCAGCGCCAGTGGCGTGCCGCAGATGGGTGCGGTGGTGGAAGTGCTGGGCGCGGCCGCCCAGGCGGTTCGCGTGTTTTCTGACGAAAACGGATACTACTCCGCCAGCGATTTGGTTCCCGGCGTCTACAACATCAGAGTTTCGGCTTCTTCGTTCCTGCCGGCGCTTAAAGAGGGCGTAGGTCTCCGGCCCGGCGCCCGAGTCCTGGTGAACCTCACCCTCAATACGCTGTTTGAAGCCATCAAGGTGGCACCAGGGAGAGGGCCAGCAGAGGCCGACGATTGGAAATGGGTGCTGCGTTCGGTGTCGAACCGGCCCATTTTGCGCCTGGTCGACGACCAATCGGCGAGTTCCGGCACTGAAACGCAAGGAACCAGCCATGATTTTAAAGGCAGTGTCTCATTTCTTGCGGGTTCGCCAGCCGAAGGCTTCGGCAGCAGTTCGGATTTAGGCACGGGGTTCTCGTTAGAGCGATCGATTTTTTCGACGGACACCATCGGGTTGCAAGGCAACATCGGATACGGCGGTCTCTCTCCGGCCTCGGTAGTGCGCGCTTCCTTCAGCCACAAGATGGAGAACGGCAGCGAGCCTTCGTTTGCCCTCACCATGCGGAACCTGCCTTCGCCCGACCTTGGTTTGCACATCGGCCCGTTACAGGCCTTCTCCCTGACTACCGCCGACAGCTTCGCTTTGGGCGACGTAGTTGAACTCCACTTTGGCAGCGAGTTACAGACCATTCAGTTCCTCGGACACGTAACTGCTTTCCGGCCCTTTGGATCGATGGCTGTCCATCTTTCACCGGACACCGTGGTGGAATACCGCTACGCCACTTCTGAGCCGGATGGTCGTCTGGACAGGGGTTTCGATACTGCGCCCGCAGACCTCAGCGAGTCGGGGCCGCGCATGAGTATGGTTGGCTACGCATCCGCGCTCGAACATGCGCACCACCACGAAATCTCGATTTCCCACCGCGTGGGCAAGACCAACTTGCAGGCGGCCGTCTTTTACGATCGCGTGGTTGACCCAGCGCTGACCGGCGTGGGCGAGTTCGCGACCGACAATGGCACCGTTCTCCCTGACCTCTATTCCGGTACGTTCACCTACCAGGGCAACGATCTTAAGACCGAGGGCGTCCGGTTTGTGGTGCAACGCAAGCTGACAGACAACATCACGGCGACCATGGACTTTGAATACGGCGGTGTCCTGGATTTGGAGAAGCCGGGAGTTCGTCTCGATGATGCGCAAGAGTGGATCGGCACTCGCGACCGTCAAAGCGTTGCCGGCAAGATCAGCGGTGTGGTGCCCAAGACCAAGACCCAGTGGATTGCATCTTACCGCTGGATCAACCAACAAGCGCTCACGCCGGTGGATATGTTCAATACCTCGGCCGGGCGCGCCGATCCTTATCTGAATCTCTTCTTTCGCCAGCCGCTACCTGGCAGCGGGTTTATTCCCGGACATTTCGAGGCGGTCATTGACCTGCGCAATCTTCTCGCTGAAGGTTACGTGCCGGTCGTCGGCCACGACGGGCACACCGTGTATTTGGTGCAGTCGGCGCGGGCGGTGCGCGGTGGGCTGAACTTCACGTTCTAAGTGGCGAGCATCCCCTTCTTAAATTCTTAGGAAAAGGCAAAAGCCGCAGCGGGCTGCGGCTTCGTCTCCCAGCGAAATCTCGACCACAAGCTAGTTGTGCTTGTCTTTGTAAATGCTTTTGCTGACGTGGTTCTGCTGACGGTTAATCTTGTTCTGTTCCGCCTTGGTCAAGTGGCCGTTGTTGTTCGCCATATCCCTTTTTTCTTCATTCTGGATATGGTTTTCCCGGTTTTCCAGGTTCGCCGTTTGCTTCGCACTCAGCGAGCCGTTCTTGACGCCGTTCGCAATTCGCTGTTGCTGATTCTCTTCGCGGCTATTGACCTCATTCACCCGCGGATGGCCAGGATCAACTACGCCCGGGCCGGCGCCTGAAGTTGTGGTTTGAGCAGCGGAAACTCCAACAAACAACATTCCGGCTGCCAGGACTAACAGAGACTTAGTGAAATTGTTTCCCATGCCAGCTTGAACCCCCGCCCGAAAGGATAGTTGGCCGGTTTCGTGCCCGCATAGGTTACGAAGGTATCGGTTACCGTGAGCGGTTCCGCTCCGGGGCCAAAACCCAATCACTTGTCCCGAACCTCTGTTTTACAACTCGCTAACCTGTCGACACGCTCCCCGTCTATGTCATCGACCGGAAGGTTCCAGGCCATTGATCGGCCGCGGGTTACGGTGATTCGAGTTTTCGACGGAGCAGGGTTATGTCACTGACCGCCGTACTGGTTCCATGTAAAATCGGGATGACCAATACTTGGCGTCCTATGCGCATGGTGCTCGACATCCTGGGGCAGATCTTCCGTACTTTGTGGTCCCACAAGCTGCGGTCATTTCTCACCATGTTCGGTATCGCCTGGGGCGTAGGATCGCTGCTGCTGCTGGTCGGGTTGGGCGAAGGCTTCCGTTCCGGCAACAAGCGCGGCATGAACGAATACGGGGAGAACATTATTTTTCTTTTTCCGGGGCGGGCCCCGGCGGTGGCGGGGAGCATGAATTCGGCGCGCTTCTACAAACTCACCTACCAGGACTACGTTGATATCCGGCGCGAATCGCCTCACGTGCTGGCCGTGACCCCTGTGCTCACCAGCAGCGATGTGCGCGCGGTGAGCGAGTACGCGAGCGCCAGCGGCGAAATTACTGGCGTCGAGCCCCAGTACAACGGAATTCGCTATCTGCCCTTGAAACAGGGGCGTTGGCTCAACTGGCTGGATGAGAGCCAGCGGCGGAATGTGATTGTGTTGGGCGACGAAATGACCAAGAATCTGTTCCCCGGCCGGCCGGCGGTTGGTTCCACGGTACTGCTTAACGGCATTAGCTTCGAGGTGGTCGGCACCATCCAAAGAGTTGGGCGGGGTGATGACAACTCCACTAATATGCGCGGCTACCTGCCCTATCAAACCATGAGTACGTATTTCCGCCTCAAGGCAGAATCCGAGCAGAATGCCATTTCCTTTATCAACTTTCAACCGCTCACCGCGGCGGACCACTTGGCAGCAGTCGAGGAGACTCATAAGGTTGTCGCCCGCAACCACGGCTTCGATTATCGCGACGAAGACGCTTTCGAAGGCTGGGACACGGTCAAGCAGGCGGAAATGATGGGAACTATCTTTGACGCCATGAATATGTTCCTGGGAACCGTTGGAATGGTTACGCTGGCGCTGGGCGCGATCGGTGTCATCAATATCATGCTGGTTTCCGTTAGCGAGCGCACGCGGGAGATTGGACTGCGCAAAGCGTTGGGCGCCACCAATCGAAGTATCCTGCTACAGTTCTTTCTGGAAGGAGTGTTGCTCACTCTGCTGAGCGGGCTCATCGGCCTGGTGCTGGCCGGCGGATTCATGGCGGTGTTAGGGACGGTGAAAGGGCCGGAAGGATTCGATCCTCCCCGATTGGTGCCCTCGACCGCTACCCTGGCGATTGTTTGCTTGACCCTGGCAGGCGTGGTGGCCGGACTGTATCCTGCGCGCAAGGCTGCAAGTCTGCAGCCTGTAGAAGCGCTGCGGCAGGAGTAGCGATGCTGCGAGACCTACTCAGTGAAGCTTACGGCGCCATGCAGCATAATCGCCGACGCACCGGGCTCACCATGCTGGGCATGGCTTGGGGCATTGCTACCGTGGTCATGTTGCTTTCCTACGGAAACGGCTTCGGGCAGGCGTGCGCCAACATCTTCGCAAACTTCGGCACCAAGCTGATGATCCTTATCCCGGGCCGCTCCTCCATGCAGGTGGGAGGGCAGAAAGCTGGTGCGCAGCTACGACTTACCCTTGATGATGTGGAGTTGCTGGTTGCCGATGTTCCCCAGATCATGCACATCACTCCGGAAGTGGGTAAGGACGCCAACGTGCAGTACGAAACCCGTACTTACACCTACAACGTCACGGGCAACTATCCGAATGTATTTTCCATTCGCGCACTTACTGTGGCGCAAGGGCGCTTCTACAATCTTCAGGACGAGATGCAGCGGGCGCATGTGGTGGTGTTGGGTTCTGAGGCCAAAGAGAAACTCTTTTCGGGCAGGAACGCGCTTCATGAACGGGTACGCATCGATGGAGTCAGTTTCGAGGTGATCGGCGTGCTGCAGCCCAAGATGCAGGCGGGCAATAGCGATATCAACCGGGTTAACTTCATCCCCTTCACCACCATGAGCGACCTTAAGGACACGCACTACCTCGATTCTGTGTGGTTCAACTACGAAACCACTGAATATTTGAGATTGGAGCAGGCGGTGCGTAGTGTGCTGGCCATGCAGCACCAGTTCGATCCCACGGACCGGCGCGCGCTCATCGTCTTCAACCTGATGGAGCAGGTGCGGCAGTTCGAGATTATTAGTTTGGGTCTAAAGATTCTCCTGGGCTTCATCGGTACGCTCACCCTGGGGATCGGCGGCGTGGGCCTGATGAACATCATGCTGGTCTCGGTGACGCAACGTACCCGCGAGATCGGAATGGAAAAATCCCTGGGGGCGCGCAGCCGGGACATTTTTCTGCAATTCCTGGCGGAGGCGCTGACGATCAGCTTTGCGGGCGGCCTGCTGGGTATTGTGCTGGCCTATATTGTTTCGCTCTCCGTGGGCCGGTTGACGTTGTACAGCGCCATGGCGCAACACGCCGAGGCGGGCGATATCCGGCTGGTACTTGACCCGGTGACGCTGGTGGTCTCTACCGTGATTCTGGCTCTGGTCGGGCTGGTCAGCGGAATGTTGCCGGCAATCCGGGCTTCGCGGCTGGATCCGATTGAGGCGCTGCGGTACGAATAGGCCGCCTACTGTATCTTCAGCACAATGTCGAAGCTGATCTCGACTTCGTTTTTCACCTTCACGCTACCGCCGAACACCCTGATGGGAGTGATTCCAAAGTCGGTCTGCTTCAGGTGTACCGATCCCGTGTAGTGATTGTTCTTTAGCGAAACCTTAAGCGTGAGCGGATGGGTGGCGCCGTGCAGGGTCAAATCGCCTTCGACAGTGTAGGCGTCGTCTCCAGCGGGCATGACGCTGCGCGACACGAAGGAGATCTCGGGGAAGCGTGCAGTATCCAGGACTTTGTCACTGAGCATCGTCTCCTGCACCTTCGCACGGTCACCGGGAGAAGCGTCCGGATCCAGCACCGTGAGTTGGCGGGCATCGAAACGGACCTCAACCGACAGAGCGGCGAGATCTACGACGCCAGAGGATAACGGCGCCGCAATTTCGTGATCGTGGGCGAAGCCAGAAAACAAGCCCTTCTTAAACACCCGGATGGAGACATTGGAATGTTCTACATCCACTGGCAATGAAGCGGCGTAGCAGCATCCGGAAAGCAACGCGAAAACGATGTTGGAAAGGAGCAGGACCCGCATGGAAGTACCTCGCCGCCAACATCCAGATTACCGCATGAATCAAACTTTGGTCACAGGAAACCGCTTTCGCACTTGCTTTGTAACCGCTGTGCGCTACAATTTCCCGTTAGTTCGGGCCGAGCCATCGGGAAGGCGGCACTTCTCGCTGGCAAATCAAGCGCTTGGCGAAACCATGCGGCAAGCGAACCGAAACCAAAGCGCCGGGGAGCCTATCTTTATGCAGGGACTGAGGAGAACGATCATGAGATCAACGCTGGTTCTGGTGGCGGTGTTGGCAACAGCGAGTGCGCTGTTCGGCCAGGCGTTTCGTGGCACTGTCCTGGGTACGGTGACCGACCAGAGCGGCGCCGTGATTTCCGGCGCCAAGGTGTCGGTGAAAAATTCGAACACTGGTTTGGAGCGCACCACCCAGACCAGCGCCGACGGTAGTTATGTGGTCCCAGAATTACCCATTGGCTCTTACGTCGTGAGCGTGTCGCAGACCGGATTTCAAACTTCCTCCATTACCGGCGTGGCGGTTGACGTCGCTGGAGAGCGCCGTGTGGACGTTGCACTCAAACCCGGCCAGGTGTCGCAACAGGTCGAGGTTTCGGCCGAGACCCTACCCATGGTGGAAACCACCAGCAATACATTGGGTGGCGTGCTTACTCAGGAAACCGTGAAGGATCTTGCCATCAACGGACGCGACTACACCAAGCTGATCTTCCTGACTCCGGGCGTCACCGGGTCTCCCGACCAGATCACTGATTCTCCCGGGTCCTTCGGCGAATTCAGCATGAACGGCGCCCGCGGCCGCTCCAACAACTACCTGCTGGATGGCACCGACATGAATGACGGTTACCGCAACGACCCGGCTATCAATCAGGCCGGCGTATTCGGAACTCCGTCGGCGATTTTGCCGATCGACGCTATCTCGGACATGCGCGTGCTCTCGAACTTCCAGCCGGAATACGGACGTAACGGCGGCGCCATCGTCAACATCGTGACCAAGAGCGGAACCAACGCCCTGCACGGTGGGTTCTTCGAATATTTTCGCAACGATGCCCTGGATGCGCGGAATTATTTCGATCCCAATCCTGCCCCCAAGGCGTCTTTTCACAACAACCAGTTTGGCGGCTCACTGGGCGGGCCCATCATTAAAGACCGCACCTTCTTTTATGTCGATTATGAAGGCCAGCGTGAGAGTGTAGGCGTAGTCAGCTTGGCCTGCGTGCCCACGCTCAGCCAAATCGCTGCCGCGGAGGCGGCCGTAGGCGCGGGTAATGTCAGTACCGTCGGCACGACTCTGTTGGGCTTCTACCCGCACAACGCCGCAAACTATATTCCCGGAACGACATCAACCGACTCAGGGTGTTTCAACGCGAGCGGGAATTTCGCTCCCGACTACACCGCCATTGCTCCCTCGTTCAATAACCTGAGCAGCTTCATCGCGAAAATCGACCACAGCTTCAATCCCAACAACAACATCAGCGGCCGGTACTTCTTCGGCGACAGCACCCAACAATTTCCGCTGGCACTGAACGCGACCGGCGGCCAGCTGCCCGGATTCGATACGGTTACTCCCACGCGAGTGCAGTTGGTTTCGATTTCCTACGTCACCGTAGTCTCGCCTACGAAAGTGAATGAAGTGCGCTACGGCTGGAATCGTTTCGCGGAGGGATTTTTCCCGCAGGACCAGAATTTCAATCCCGGTTCCATCGGGTTTTGTAACGTGCCCAGTACGTTCGGAAGTTGCAACTCGTCGGGCTCGCCGATCATTCTGTTAGCGCCGACTCCGACCGGGTCCACAGGTTTCTTCTCGCAGATTGGCGCCACTTCCGGCGATCCGCGGCAACGCGTGGACACCAACAACCAATTCATCGAAAACTTCTCCTGGAAGGTGAACAAGCACGATTTCAAGTTCGGGGCAGAATTTCACCGCACCAGTATCGAGCAGCAGTTCGACAAATATTCCCGGGGACGAATCCGGTTCAACACTGTGGAAGACTTGATTCAGATGATTCCTCAGACTTCAGCCTTTGGAGCCTTCGACTACACCGGCTATACGCGGCGTCACACCAGCCAAAACGGGGTCGGATGGTACGTTCAGGACTCTTACCGGGCGACCTCGCGGCTTACCTTCAACTACGGCCTGCGCTGGGACTACTACGCGCCGGTCAAAGAGAAGAACAACCTATTCTCCGATTTCGTCCCCACTTCGCCAAGCACCGGCAGCCTGCAGCAGGTTGGCCCCGGGGGGCTGTCGAATGTGTACCAGCCGGACTTCAAGAACTTTTCTCCCAGAGTCAGTGTGGCTTGGGACGTAACCGGGCAAGGAAAGACAGTCGTTCGGGCGGGCTACGGAATTTTCTTTGACGCTTTCTCGCAGGACATGCTTCTCGGGCACCTGCCTTATCCGACGTTCTACGCCCCCGGACCCGCGTACAACAACATCGGTCCTGACCCCATCCAGATGGCGAACATCAACCCCGCGGCCCTCAACCCGAACGGAGCCTATATTCCTAATACGCCGTTCTACGGGACACCGGGTTGCGGTGTGGAATGCGACATCTTTTCATTCGACCGGCACATAAAGACGCCCTACATCGAGAACTACAATCTCAACATCCAGCAGCAGTTGGCGCGCAACGTGTCTCTGCAAGTGGGGTATGTGGGATCGCAAGGGCATCGCCTGTTCCGCTTCTTCGATCTCAATCAGCCGAGCCAGGCGACAATCACCGCGTGCGACCTTGGGCAGTTGGGCTGTACCGCTGGAATCAACGACTTCGCCGTGCCGCGGAACTTCGGGTTCCCGGGAGGCGCATCGTACATCTTTCAAGAGAACTCCACCGGTTCGTCGAATTACAACTCGTTGCAGGCCAGCTTACGAATCAACAACTATCACGGCTTCATGTCCATCGTGAACTATGTGTGGTCGAAGTCCCTGGATAATTCCAGCGACGGTGAAGACTTCGTGGTCAATGCCGCGCAGCCTCAAAACAGCACCCAGCCGCAACTGGAATATGGACCTTCGAACTTCAATGTTCCGAACCGGTTTGTCTGGGTCGCGGGTTACGAATTACCTAAGATGAGCGGCGGATGGTCGCGGCTGCGAAACGGCTGGGGCGTGGATAGTACAGCGACGTTACAGAGCGGCCAACCGTTTACCCTCAACTACAACGCAGAAGACGACTACAGCGGCGGCGGCGACGGCTATGACCGGCCAGACGTAGTTGGGCCAATCGTTTACAACAAGGGAAATCCCTCCAACTACCTGCAACTGAGTTCATTCGCCATGCCCTGCACCGAGGCCGCAGGCAAATTCTCTGGTGGCGCCGCGGATTGCGTACCCGGCACTCGTCACTACGGAACCCTGGGCCGGAATGCCCTGGTTGGTCCGACCTACAAGCAGTGGGACCTGGCTATTTACAAGAACACTCCCATCACCGAGCGCCTCTCGGTACAATTTCGTGCAGATTTCTTCAATATCCTGAACCACCCTAACTTCGCTAACCCGGTACTTCCAGCGTTTATCGCTGACCCGGCGGCCAATATCAACCCGGCTTGCACCTGCGGGTTTGTCCAGGGACCGAATAACCGTGAAGTCGGCAATGGCGCCTATCAGATTGTGGCGACCGGAGACGTAGGTGTTGGAAACCCGTTCCTGGGTGGCGGCGCACCGCGCGGCATTCAACTGGCAGCCAAGTTTACGTTCTAGTCAGCGCGGCTCGTATTCGTAGCTCCTCCTGCTACCGCGGGAGGAGCTTTTATTTAGTTGCTCAAGACGCAAGAGGGCTACACGCGTTAACGCTCGGACGATGCCCCGCCAAGTGGCGTGATGGTCGTGGTGCTGCGAAACTTCTTGTAGTTGCTGTCTTCCACATCGACCTCGACGTTGTAGTTCTTCAACAGCGCCACGCGGACATCGATTTTCACAGCCACGCGCTGCTGGAGCCATACTTCATCGTTGACCCGAACATTCTCGACCACCACTCGAGAGCCTTTGTGGATACGGGCCATGAAGAGACCGAAGGATACCGTGTCAATGAAGACCACATCGAGCTTCTTCATTTGCAGGTCGTTTTTGTCGATCCAAACGCGGCCCCGAGCCTTTGACAGGAACCTCGCTTCCTTCATATGGGGCTGGTACCCAGGCCTTGGATCGCAGTCAATCACATAGTTTTCACGCCCGTTGAGGGACTCGATGCCCACCAGTTTGAAGTTGTAGGCGTCGGCGATTTCCTTCACGAACTGGCGGCCCTCTTCTCGGTCTTTTTCCTCTTTCTCCAGGCGCTTCCTGCGGTCGTCGTCCGATTCATTCTTGCGTTTATCAATGAACTTCTGGATCTTCTCGTCTTCTTTTCTCGCGTCTTTGTCAGAAAGAGGTTTGTCGTCTTTGGCGGTCAGCTTCTGCACCTGCTCGCCATAAATCTCCATCACGTCATAAGTCTTTATCTCGGTGGACTTGACTTGTCCTTTGCCGTCGAGATGGCGCTCTTCTTGGCGTTCCACGTAGGTATAGTCCCTCTGTTTCTTGTCGTTCTCGAGGTCATTGTCGGCGGACCGGCGAATCAGGTCGCGGATCTGGTCCTCGGATAGGGTGGCCGGAGGGTTCTTGGAGGATAGGGCCGGTTCCTGGCCCAGTGCAGCAGCGGACAGGACAAGGCCAAGCGCGAAACAGAGCCAACGCATGTGCATGATTACGGAGTTAGAACCCGTCTGGTTCAATCGAGTTGTGCGCAGCTGGCAAACGACTCCTACCGCTTTTCCGCCCGTCCCAGGCACCCCGCCCGGAAAGATCGATCGTCGAGACGATGCAGTTGCCTGATCATTGCGGGCGTGAGCAAGCGGTGGTGACGAATGGTGAACAAATATTCAGCCACATACCAGAGATGTTCCTCGGTGGTCGTCCAGCCGCGTGGATCAAAGCGGGCCATGTTGACCGGCCGGGAAAAGGTCCGCAGCGTGCGCTCGCCGCGCAGGTTGAAATATACGTCGAAATAACTTAACGCTAATTCTCGTAAAGAGCGATAGACCGGTTCACGATAACGGCATCCGGTGTAGTTCGATTTAGCCACTGCTCCCCAGTGGCCGCGAGTACGGTAAATGGCGATGACATGATCGGTATCATGGTCGGCTTCAAGATCGAGAATCAGCGGGGGATAGCCATTTGCGCCCAGCGCCGCTGCGGCAAACAGCGCACCCTCGAAACAGTGAGAAGTATTTTCCCGCAATACACGACGGGGCGACCACGCAGTATCGGCCAGGTGATATGGCATGTCGTCGAGAAGGCGCTGGATGCCGTGGGGACCCTTCAGGCTGCGAAGTTTGCGGAGTTCGGCGGCGGTGAAGCCGTTGCTCGATTCGGCCATTTAGGAATTCAGTTTATCCGAAGGCAGCTTGAAGAGCGTTAACCCCAGGGGACACAGAGGTCACCGAGGGACGCCAGTGATTGTTAATTCAGGCTTTCTTCGGCCGAGCGCCAGCACCGCCTCCACGCCCGCCGCGGATGGCGTCGATGGCGATGGGACCGGCGCCGAAGAATATAAGGGCAAAAGCGATGGTGGCCAAGGTCAACGGGAATTCGTAGCCTCCTTTGCCGAACATGCCGTTTTTCCAGTGAATCTTCCATATCGCAACGGCCATGTCGATCATTACCGCCAGCGAAACAAAGCGCGTCAGCAAGCCCGCAATGAGCAGCATGCCGCCGAAGAATTCAGTGAAAGCCGAAAGATAGGCCCACCAGCCCGGCAATCCCAGGCTGCTGACGCGCTGTACGTGCAGCGCCAAGCCTCCGTGGAACACCTTGCCGTACCCGTGGTCGATCATGATGGCTCCGAGAATGAGGCGCAGAGCCAGGAGCGCGAGCGGTTGCAAACGATCAAGAATGCGCAAGAACCCCTCCTGAAAGACGCAGATTACCGCAAACGAGGGCGGTTGCAGAAGTAGGGAGGGAGGTCCGGCGGTTTTGCCGGAATCACCCTGAAATCAAAGGCGCTTTCCCGCACGTCCCGCGACCTTCGTACCGTCTGTAGTACTTTGGTTACGATTCTGCCAAACTGGCCGGAGCCTGCCAGCAAACAACACAACCTATTGTGTTCTTCGATCCCGTAAGCCCATCCTGTAGATTGTCATTGCAACTCTCTTTTGGTTACTTTCCAGAAAATGGGCATAAAACCCGACAAAACCCGGAACCGCGAGGAAATTTCGGGTTGAGATATGCTCAGCACACCTGAATTCACTCGAAGGCGTTTTGTTCGAGGGATTCTCTCTCCCAATCTGCTCGTTGGCACGAAGGACAAGCAATAAACGGGCTTCGGTTCTGTGAAAAGGAAAAGGAACTATGGCCGACTCGCGTGAAGTCATGAACATTCGCCAGGCTTCGCAGTACCTGGGAGTGAGTCCGGACACGCTGTACAAGTACGTCGGGGAACAAAAGATCCCTGCCTTCAAACTGGGGAACCGCTGGCGCTTCAAGAAATCGAGGCTGGACCAGTGGATGGAAGAGAAGTCCACCCAAATGGAGGCAAGAAGCAAGAAGAAAACGCAGGCGGCTGCCAAAGCTGCCGGGCAACTGTAAAGGCGGGCACATGTTTGGATTCGGATCGAAGGCGATAGTTGGTC